>JAABUN010000460.1_pt1 | contig 105824 bp, 102 predicted proteins | sample 5559311 | NCBI WGS metagenome assembly JAABUN01 (sample SAMN10711877, study PRJNA513370) | rock metagenome | isolation source: Antarctica rocks | place: Antarctica: Victoria Land, Siegfried Peak sud | reverse complement strand
TTGGTATGATTCCATTGACTATCGGTTAGATCAGAAGGATAAAGTTTTTTCACAAAATAATTTACCCAAAATGACCGCCTGATAGTCAAATCATCCTTTATTTCGAGTTTTCAAACAGCTTCTTAGAGTTAAAGAATAGTTTCGGCGTTAGTCCGACTGTAAATCTAATTGATGAAGAAGACTTGGGAAACTATTTAGAAAGCGGCTCTCCTTACCCAGATTTTGCGAAGAAATTCGGTGCGGAATACCGAATTAGTTTTTCAAGAGTGGGTTTTAACAAGCAGAAAAATCAAGCGTTAATTAACGTCAACTATAGAAGCAACTCGATTCGGAATCATACATTCGGCTATTATTTCCTTTTATCAAAGGAAAACGGAAGTTGGGTAATTAAGCAAAGAACGAAATCGTGGGAGTCATAAATAAGCCTTAAAAATATCTGTTTATAACGCTATTTTTAAAATCACCCGCACAAAACCGAGCCGCCGTTGATGTTTAAAATCTCGCCCGTGATGTGGCGCGACCAGTCGGAGAGCAGGAAACAAATCGAGAGGGCGATGTCGTCGGTTGTCGCCATACGTTTTAAGGGAATGGCGTTGATGACGCTGGCTTTGTATGTTTCGTCTTCAAAAACGGGTCTGACCATCGCCGTTTCAATCCAGCCGGGCGCGACGCAGTTGACGCGAATTTTCGGGCAGAGTTCCGAGGCGAGCGCTTTGGTAAAGCTGATTTGCCCGCCTTTCGACGCCGCGTAGTTTGAATAATTGGCTTCGCCGCGCTGTCCGGCAGTCGAAGAAACAAGGACAATCGCGCCGCTCGGCTGTTTTTTCATCGACGGGACACACGCCTTTGTCATCGCCCACGCCGCTTTCAAATTCGTATTCAAAACCCTATTCCACAAGTCTTCCGACATCTCCTCAATCGGCGCGCCTTCCCAGATTCCGGCGTTCAAAACCAGCAAATCAATTTTACCGAATCGCTCGATTGTTTTGTTTGCCAGATTCTGCGCATCGCGCCATTCGGACACGTCGCCCTGAACGGCAATCGCCCCGACGCCGAGATTTTCACATTCTTTTACCGCGTCATTGGCTTCGTTTTCGCTTTTCAAATAATTAACGACGACATTCGCGCCCGATTCAGCCAATCGCAAAGCCGTCGCTCTGCCAACGCCGCGACTCGCGCCCGTAACGATTGCCGTTTTGCCCTGAAAAAGATTGCCTGGAAGTTTCGTTTCGACTGGTTTTTCGCTCATAAGTTTTGCTGTTATTTATATGTGTTATAAACTTTTGCTTGGAAATTTACAAAGCGGGACAAGCAATTTGTAAGGGCGACGGACAAGTCCCGCGCCCGTCCGAAATTCGGATTAAAAAATTGCGGGCGAGGACAAGCCGTCGCCCTTACAATTATTTTTACTGATTATGAACGACAACACATTCGAGCATCAGCCAATCGCGTGGCAGCCGACCGCCGAAGTTATCGAACGGGCGCAATTATCGCGTTTTATGAAACAAACGGGCGCGAAAACTTTTGATGAAGTTTACAGAAAATCAATCGAAAACGTCGAAGAATTTACACGTGAAGTTTTGACGTTTCTGGATATAAAATTCAATCCGCCATACGAAAAACTGCTCGACACGTCCGGCGGCGCGCCGTTTCCGCGCTGGTGCGTCAGTGGCGGTTTGAACATTACCGAAATGTGCGTTGACCGCTGGCAAACCGACGAGATGCGCGACCAGCCCGCGATAGTTTGGGAAGGCGAAGAAGGCAACACGGAGACTTTGACTTATGTCGAACTTTTCGAGCAAGTCAGATTTTGCGCGGCGGGTTTGCGCGGCGAAGGTTTCGGCAAAGGCGACGCAATCGGAATTCATTTGCCGATGATTCCCGAAACAGTAATTTTGCTTTTCGCCATCGGTCGCATCGGTGCTATAGCGATTCCGGTATTTTCCGGTTACGGCGTTGAAGCTATTGCAACTCGAATGGAAGCTGTTGGCGCAAAAGCCTTATTTACTATCAATGGTTTTCCACGTCGCGGAAAGCAAGTGAGTGCGTCACGGACAGCTTTAGAAGCTGCCGAGAGATGTCCAACCATAACTAAATTTTTCATTGTTGACGGCAAATATCGAAAATTTACCGAGAATGAAAGAAAAGAGCAAAAGAGAAAATTAGTTGAGGAATATCAAAAACTTACCGAACAGGAAAAAGCGAAACATAGGAAAAAAAGCGAAGAAGAAACGAAATCAGGTTTAGAGGATTTTTTCAAAGAATTGGAAGTAATGAAATTTCCGCAAGAGGAAATTGAAAAAGTTCGCCGAGAAATGGAAGAGAAAAAAGCAAGGACAGGCAGCATTTCATTCTTTGGAAGTGTGAAAGCTCCATTTCCATTTAAATTTCAAATTTCCGGCTGGGATAAAGTTCTAGAAAAAGGTAAAGATAATCTTGAAAAACTTTCGCATCTCGAACCGACGCTCGCCGAAGACCCGTTGATAATTCTTTATACATCCGGCACGACCGGCAAGCCGAAAGGTATCGCGCACACGCATTGCAGTTTTCCGGTCAAAGCGGCGCAGGATATGGCTTTCGGCACGGATGTCGGGCGCGGCACGCGCATCAGTTGGATAACCGACATCGGCTGGATGATGGGACCTTGGCTGATTTACGGCGCGCTTTTGAACGGCGCGACGATGGTTTTGTATGACGGCGCGCCCGATTATCCCGCGCCTGATAGAATGTGGGAATTTTGCGCCAAACACAAAGTCGAAATTTTTGGAATCTCGCCGACGCTTGTTCGCGCGCTGGCAAACTGCGGCGACGATTTGCCGAAAAAGCACGATTTGTCGAGTTTGCGCGCATTTGCTTCGACCGGCGAGCCGTGGAATCCCGCGCCGTGGTGGTGGCTGTTTGAAAAAGTCGGCGATTCCAAATTGCCGATAATAAATTATTCGGGCGGCACGGAAATCTCCGGCGGAATTTTGATGAACAACCCGCTTGTGCCGATAAAGCCGTGCGGATTTTCCGCCGCGTGTTTGGGAATCGACGCCGACATTCTGGACGACAAAGGCAAACCTGTCGGCGCGAATCAAGTCGGCGAACTGGTTATTAAAAAGCCGTGGATTGGAATGGCGCGCGGCTTCTGGCAAGAGCCGGAAAGATATTTGGAAACTTACTGGAATCGTTTTGAAGACATTTGGGTTCACGGCGATTGGGCAATGAAAGACGCCGACAATTATTGGTTTATCCTCGGACGCTCCGACGACACGTTAAAGGTTGCCGGAAAACGCGTCGGTCCCGCCGAAGTCGAAAGTCTTCTGATTGCTCACGAAAACGTCCTCGAAGCTGCCGTCATCGGTGTTCCCGACGAAATAAAAGGCACGGCGATGGTTGCGTTTTGCGTTCTTGGTCGGAGCGCGGACATCCTGTCCGCAGTGAGCGCAAAGCGCGAAAATGACTTGAACGATTCTATTTCCGACGAAATGGCGGACAAGATGTCCGCGCTCCAATTAGAATTAAAACAACTCGTCGCCAAAGATATGGGCAAACCGCTCGCGCCGTCGAAGATTCATTTCGTTTCCGCTTTGCCGAAAACGCGCAACGCCAAAGTAATGCGGCGCGTGCTTCGTTCGGCGTATTTGGGCGAAGACGCGGGCGATTTGTCGGCGCTCGAAAATCCGAACTCAGTTTTGGAAATTAACCAGTTAAATCAATGATTACCGTTTATACAATCGGACACGGGCGGCACGCGTGGAAGGATTTTCTCGCGCTCCTTCAGAAACACGACATCAGGTTTTTGTGCGATGTGCGAAGCGTCGCCCGTTCGCGCTGGGTGCAGTTTAACGGCGCGGTTTTATCGGGAAATTTGCTGGAAAACGGCGTCGGCTACGAATGGCTGCCCGAATGCGGCGGCAAGACAACGCCCGTTCCGGCTGATTTGGCTTACGGCGTCGGGCGCATTCTGGAAATTTCGGCGGAAATGAGAACGGCGATTATGTGTTCCGAATCGCAGCCTTTGACCAAACATAAAACGCCGCGCGCCAATTGCCATCGCGTCGGTTTATTATCGCCGATTCTAAAGGCGAAAGGCGCATCGCGCGTCGTTCACATTCTGCCGAACGGCGACGCCGCCGAATTTGACGAATCGGCGCTCGAATCGATTTGGTGAAGAAGCGGGTTTTAGGTGTCAGGCAAATTAAATTTCAAGATTTTGCCCGGAACTCGAAACCTGACACCTGAAATATGACACGTATGATAAAAGCTCTCGACGAAAAAAGACTCGTCGCCGCGTGCGAAAAGTTATCGGAAACGGACGCGGACTTGGCGTTTATTTATCAAACTCACGGCGCGCCGCCGATGTGGAAGCGCGAGGCGACTTTTGCGACGCTCGTTCATATAATTCTGGAACAGCAGGTTTCGCTCCGCTCGGCGCTCGCGGCTTTTAACAAATTACGCGAAAAAATCGTCGAAGTTACGCCGGAAAATGTTCTGCGCCTTTCGGACGAAGAATTAAAAGCGGCGTATTTCTCCAGGCAGAAGATTTTATACGCGCGGGATTTGGCGGCGGCGATTCTGGAGAACAAATTAAATTTAGAGTCACTCGAAAATTTGCCGGACGAATCGGTTAAAATCAAACTCAAAAAGATAAAAGGCATCGGCGATTGGACGGCGGACATTTATCTTCTAATGGCGATGCTGCGCCCGGACGTGATGCCGAAAGGTGATTTGGCGCTGCACGTCGCCTGGCGCAAGCTCAAAAAATTACCCGAAAAGCCGAACTCCGAAGAATTTTTAATTATTGCCGAACGCTGGAAACCGCATCGCGCCGTCGCCGCCAGATTGCTGTGGCATTTCTACCTGAGCGCGAAGAAAGTTTAGCCGCAAATTACGAGAAAAGTGAAAAAGTGGAAAAGTGGAAAAGTTTAGAATTTTCAATTTTGCAGAAGCCCGCACGGGAGTTCGGGCGCAATCACCAAATAACGCCCGAACTCCCGTGCGGGCTTCTACATTTCACTGCGTAACTCCTGCCTTTTTCACTTTTCCACTTTTTCACTTTTAACCTTTTTCACCTTATTCGTGTCATTCGTGGCTGAATCTTTTCTGTGATAAATTTTTAGTAATGTTAGAAAAAGAACTCGAAACCGCCGTCGCGCTCTCTCGAAAAGCGGGCGAAAGCATAATGGATTTTTACGCTGCCGGCGTCGAAACCGAGCAGAAAATCTTTGCCGATAATTTTTCCGAACCTGTTACAATCGCCGACCGCACGGCGAGTAAAATTATCGTCGAAGGTTTAATTAAAGCATTTCCCGGCGACGGAATTCTGTCGGAAGAAGAAGCCGACGACGAGGAAAGATTGAGTAAAAAGCGCGTCTGGGTGATTGACCCGATTGACGGAACTTACGGATTTATCGAAAAAACCGGCGATTTTGCCGTGCAAATCGGTTTAGCCGAAGACGGCGAAGTTGTTCTCGGCGTTGTTTTTATGCCGACGGAAAACAAGTTGTATTTTGCCGTCAAAGGCGCGGGCGCGTGGTTAATCGAAAACGGCGGCGCGTCCGTTCGGCTCGAAGTTTCCGGCAAAACCGATTTTTCCGATATGAATTTAGCCGTCAGCCGCAATCATCGAAGTCCGAAAATGGAGCGCGTGATGAAAAAATTCGGCTTAAAGTCCGAAACGCGGCGCGGTTCGGTCGGTTTGAAAGTCGGTTTGATTGTGCGCCGCGTCTGCGACCTTTATATTCATTTAAGCCCGCGCACAAAACACTGGGACACGTGCGCGCCGGAAATAATTCTGCGCGAAGCGGGCGGCGAGCTGACCGATTTGTTCGGCGCGAGAATCGTCTATAACACGCCGGATGTCAACAATCACAACGGAATTTTAGCAACTAACGGCGCGGCGCACGCTTCGGCGGTTACGGAAATGAAACCGCTTTTAACCGAATTCGGGCGCGTCAAAGTTAAATCAAAATAAACGGGCGAATCGGGCGTTATAATCGGCGCGGCTCATAAAATCGTTCGCTCCGCTGAAAGTCTGAATTTCATAATTCACAACCCGAAACGGTTTGTGTATAATTCGACTTGTCCGAACGCCGTTTGCAGATTTCTGCAATCTTTTTATTCAACCCGCGCATCTAGCTTAATGTTTCAGGACGCGCCCGATGCGGAAGATTTAATTTATTTATCCGTTTAATCGTCTCGATTGTTAATCCAACCCAAATATCAACAGTTCGCCGGAGGAAGTATGTTTTTCAAATCCAGTTTTTTTCGTCTGAGTTCAGCAGTAATTTTAACCCTGTCGCTTTCTTTCGTCGTTTTCGCCGACACGATTCGGTTAAAGGACGGCAGCGTTATTAAAGGAAAAATCGTCAGTTTCGGCAGCGGCAGATTTACCGTCATTATCGCCGACGGAACGCGCCGACGACAAATGAATTTTAACGCCGCCGAAGTCGAATCGATTTCTTTCGATACTGCGGCGAGCGAAAACTCTTCGGACAACCAGACAAATTACGGCGGCAGCGGCAATGTCGGCAGCGCGCCCGCTCCAATCGCGCAAGCCAAACCGACGCCCGCGCCGGTTCAGACCGCGCCCGCGACTGCAAATCAGCCGGCGGCGATTATAAATATAAAACCGATAACGATAAACGTGTCGGTTCTCGCCGACAGCACTTCAAACGGCTGGACGAATTCGGGTTTCGTCGTCCGCAAAGGTCAGAAAATACGCGTCGGCAGTTCGGGGCGCATTTCCCTCGGCGGCGGACGCTACACTACATCCGAAGGCATCCCGACTTTGCCGGACGCCAATAAACTAATGGCAAACGAAGCGACCGGCGGTTTGATTGCCGTTATCGGCGACGACAACAACGAATTTATTTTCATCGGCGCGGGACGCGAATTTACCGCGACGCGGGACGGCGCGTTGTTTTTAGGCGTTAACGAAGGAAATCTGGAAGACAATTCCGGTTTATTTAACGTCAAAGTCGATATTTACCCGAACTAAATCAATTACGAAATACGAAATTACGAATTGGGAAACTGTAACCTGTCTTATAATTTTACAGTTGAATAAAATTTAAAACAGCCGGAGAACAACATTCTTTCTTTCGTAGTTCGTAATTTCGTATTTCGTAATTTCTCTTGATTTCTTCCAACTAAAAGCGGACAATTCGTATCTAAAGTCCAAATACTTTCCCTAAAAGAGGCAGAAATTATGCAAACCGTTTTCGCGTGCCGTTTTACGGCTTCGGTTGTTTTGACAATCGCGGCTTTTCTCACCTTTAATCAAATTTCCTTTGCTCAATCGCGTCCTCAAAAAGTCGAAAACAAGCGAGGCGACGATAAAAGAAATCAGCGTCCAGTGCCGCGCACCGAAGACGAAGTAAGACAGGAAAAAGAACGTCAGAAACAGGAAGAGGAACGAAAAAAACAGGAAGAAGAAGAAAAAACCGCCATTATCGACGAGGAAGTCGTAAAGATTAAAACCAATATCGTCAACGTCGATGCGGTTGTCTATAACAAGAAAACCGGGCAGATTATCAGCGGCTTGAAAAAGGAAAACTTCGGCGTCTTTGAAAACGGCGTCAAACAGGACATCACCAATTTCGCGATGCCCGAAGCGCCGATAACCGTTTCCTTGGTCGTCGAATTCAGCAAATGGTCAGAAATTTTCGGCTCATACGGCAGTCGCGGGCAGGAAATGGGAACGGCGGAAGTCGTGCGTCCCGTCGCTTATTTTCTTTCAAAATTTATCAAAGCGCCGGACGATTACGCGTCGGTTATCGCCTTCGATATGCGCCCGACGCCGATTACCGATTTTACGAACGACCCGAACCGCCTGCGTCAAACAGTCGATTTACTGCTCAGAAACAGTCCGGCTTTTCGTGAAAACAATATTTACGACGCCTTAAAATTCGCGCTCGTCGGCGGCAAAGGCGATTCGGTTGTCCTTGAAAATTCAAAAGAGCGGACATCGATTTACGGCGGAATGATTGACGTTAAATCAAAACGCCGCGCCATTATTCTGGTAACTTCCGGCATCGATACGTTCAGTCGGATAAATTACGGCGAAATTCGCCGGATTGTTCAGGAAGCGGGCGTTCCGATTTACGTCATCGGCACGGGAAATCTGTTTTATAAACTTTACGAAGACCGTCTTTCCGCCGAAGGCAGCATTACCGGAATGCCCGGACGACTCGATTTTTTGCAGGCGAATAACGCAATGACGACGATTGCCAAAGAATCGGGCGGTCAATTTTTCCCCGTAACTTTTCCCGGCGAACTGCCGAGCGTTCTCGGCTCGATTAACGGACTGCTCAGAAGTCAATACAGCATCGCTTACGACGCCGGAGACACGAAGCGCGAGCCGGGCAAGAAAAATAAGCTACAAGTGAAGGTTGACTTGAACGGCGACGGCATTTACGAAGAAAAGGAACTGGTCATTCAGCATCGACCGTTTTACACCACGCCGAAAGAAGCGCCGACACAGAAAAAGTAAATAGTCTTTTATAAAATTTCGGTTAAAAAAGAGCGGAATATCCTGCTCTTTTTTTGTTTCAGGCAAACAGTTAAATTAACGCGCTTGCCGGCAATTTTTATATTTGTTGCTGATTTAATACACCGCAAAATTTCCAATTAGAGAGAACAATTATTATATGTCCGAAAAGGCGAAAGGCTTGGTTGAAGACGGAATCGAGTTTTACAAGCAAAAGCGTTAAGATTTCGCACCGGCAAGGATTTTGCAAATGCCGGTTCTGGAATTCAAATCGACGCTTTCCGTATCTCTCCGACAAGCCGGATTTCTGTTATAATTATTTTATGAAATTCCTGCATATCTCCGACGTTCATTTGGGCTGCACGCGTTACCAGTTGGCGGAAAGTCCGCGCGATTTTTTCGACGCGTGGATTGACGTTCTGAAAAAATACGCCGTCGAGGAAAAAGTCGATTTCGTAATAATGTGCGGCGATTTTTTTCATAAGCGAAACGTGCCGCCGGAGACGATGAATTACGCGTTTGCCGGTTTGAGTTTATTGAAAGCGGCGGGCATTCCGTTTGTCGGCATCGAAGGCAACCACGACCAGAAACACACCGACAGCGATTACAGTTGGCTGCGCTCTTTATCGAACTGGAATCTTCTGTATCTGCTCGAACCGAAAAACGTCGAAGGCAAAATCGTTTACGAACAGTGGAACGCCGACACGGGCAGAGGCGGCTTTATCGACATTGGAAATGCCCGTATTTTCGGCTCGAACTGGTACGGCGCGTCGGCAAACTGGGCGATTCCGATGCTCACTTCGGCTATCAAAGAAAACAGCCGCGAGGAGGCGTTTCAAATTCTGATGCTGCATACCGACGTTGAAGGATACACAACTAGCCGTCATCACATTCCGGCTTTATCAGAAGCAAACTTAAAAGAATTAAAATCTGTTATTGATTATGTTGGACTTGGACACACTCATATGAGTATAGAAATAGATAATTGGGCATTCAATCCCGGTTCGTTAGAGGTAACAAGCATTGATGAATACAACAATACGCGCGGCGCTTTTTTAGTTGAAATTAATGAAAACTTGGAAGTTACCGCTAAACACATTACCGATTACAAACAACGTCCGTTTCAGCGTCTTACCTTTGACGTTTCCGGTATTGCCGAAACTAAAGAGGTTACTGAAGGTGTTTTAGAAAAGGTAAGGAACGAAGCGCGCTCTGCCGAAGAAAATCAGCCTAAGCCGATTATTGAAGTTACTTTACGCGGGTATTTGGGTTTTAGAAATTCAGAACTTGAGCAACAAAAAATTCGTGAAGAAGCGCAGAAGATGACTAATGCATTACACATTCGTCTTAAAAATAACACCGTGCCGATTGATTACGCTGTTGCGGCTGATGCAGGAGAAGACGTTTCACGCCAACAACTTGAACGTCGTGTGGTTGAAGATTTGATTGCTCAAACACCACGCTACAGAGGTCTCGCCAAAGAAATGGCAGATGCCATTATTGGCTCAAAACAAATGGCTTTAAGCGACGATTCGCCCGACAAAATTATGGATTTTATCGCGCTGAAAATCATTCAGAATTCAAAGTCCGACGTTCAAAGAGAAGAAGCCGCCTGAAACCGGAAAACTCGAAATATTGAACTTTAATTTATGTCCGAAGCATCCGAAAAAGTATTGAGTTTGAAACAACTGCCGATATTTCCGCTGCCGCTCGTTCTGCTGCCGAATGAAATGCTGCCGCTGCATATATTTGAGCCGCGCTACCGGCAAATGCTCAAAGATGCGGAAGCGGGTAAAAATATGTTCGGCGTTTCTTTTTTTAATCCGAACCGGTCTTTCAGCGATAAACCGGCGAGCGGAAGTGTCGGCTGCGTCGCCGAAATTCGCGAAGTTCAAATGATGCCCGACGGTCGGTCGAATATTATGACTTCGGGCGTGATTCGTTATCGTCTTCTCGATTATGTTGAGACGAACGAACCGTATCTAATCGCCGATGTCGATTTTTTCGAGGATTTTGAAGAAGACGCAAACACTTTAAATCCGCTGACGGAAGAAGTTTTCGCGCTTTTCCGACGCGTCGCTCAGGCGGCGCATAAAATAAGCGGCGCGCCGGGCGCGTTTCCCGAAATCGCCCGCGCCGAACCGCAGATGCTTTCCTTTTTAGTAACCGCCGCTTTTAATCTCGAAACTGATTTGAAATACCGAATGATTGAAACGCGTTCTACCGTCGAGCGTTTGACAAAGATGCGCGAAATTCTTCTTCAAGCCGTCGGTCCAATGGAAGAAAACGCCGAAATCCGCAAAATTGCCGGAACGAACGGACACGGCAAGAAAAAGATTGATTTATAAATGGGAGAACGGAAAGGGGAAAATAAAAGTCAAAACCTTTAAATTCAAAACAAAAATTTGAATTTTATATTTTCCGTCAGGACTTTCTCAAATTTGAAAAGCGTCATTGTCGGAGCGCGGGCATCCTGCCCGCTCTTGAACGCCCAGGCGTCCGCAAAAGTTTAGATAAAAATCAACATTTAACTTTATCGGGCTTACTTTAGATTGCTCGCGCAATCTTTGCGGGCAGGATGCCCGCGCTCCGAGGTGAGAAAGTCCTGTCCGTTTTATCTTTTCCCATTACTGATTACCTAAAGTTTGTGTAAAAAATCCGATAATTCTCTGGTCGTAGGCTTCGGATTGTTCGAGCGAGGCGTTTGTGATGCTGTAGCCGGACGGATTCAAATCGGTTTTGGTTTCTATTTTCGTGTCTTTCGGAAAACAGCGGCTCAGCTTTTCGGTCGAAGTCTGAAATTCCGGCGCGTCCGAACCAGCAAGCAGGAGAATCTGTCGATTTTCAACCGACTTTGCCATATCGCAAGCCGGGTCGCGGCGGTAGCAGCCGTTAAAAAAATAAGCGCGAGTGCCGAGTTCGGCAATTTTTGAAGTCAAAGAACTGGCAAAAGGAAAATTTTTCTTGATGCCGACTGCCAGTAAATCGTCCGAGCTTGCCGGAACCGAATCGAGCGCCAGCGCTTTGATGTCTCCGTCTTTTGACGCCGCCGAAAGCGCCGCAGTCGCGCCTAAATCAACCGCGTAAATGCCGATATTCTGCCCGACGAGACGCGCCTGACCGTCGCTTTTTATGTCGCGCAGAAACTCGATTGCCGCCAGAACGTCGTCGCTTTCGCAGCCGCCGAACGAAGTGGATTTAACAGGCGGATTTTCGCCGTGTCCGCGTAAATCGGGCATCAGAATCGTGAAATTGGTCGCCTCGTTTAATTTTACACCGAGATTTAAGCTGTATGAACGGTCAGCGCCGTAACGATGCAGGACGATAACCGCCGGTGAATTTTCCGCGCCGCGAAGCAGCCAGCCGCGAGCGGTCGAGCCGTCGCGATTCCGCCAGGTCTCGTCGGTAACGCGAGCGCCGCGAGCGCTGAATCTGCCGTATTTTTCGGGCGTAACCAGATATTTCGCCGTCGGCGGATGCGCCGCTTTATAAATCAAACCGATTGAAGCGGCGGCAATCGCCAGCAGAAGCAGAACGATTACGGGCAGAAGAAGCCGGTAAAAACTCTTAAAAAGACGCGTTGTTTGTGCCATAATTTTATAATTTTTATGTTTGCGGGAATATTCGCGGTTGTTCGGTAAAAGAAAATACAACGCTTACGGGCGCTTGCGAGTCTTATCGGGTCAGTCCTCGAAAATAAGAACTTTCGGCGAGTCGTCTAAAATGCTACCATAAACAGCGGCAGAAAAGGAAGAGCTTTAAACAAATGAAAACAAAAAATTTTACTTTAGTTTTGGTTGTTTTCGCGTCTTGCGCGAATATTTTTGGACAAGCCGTGATTAAATCCGACGACGCGCGCAAAAGCGTTCCGACGGCAAAAGCGGAATTTTTCCCGCTTTCCGAGTTAAAGGAAGGAATGAAGGGAACGGCGTGGACGGTTTTTCGCGGCAGCGAGCCGGAAGAATTTCAGGTTGAAATCTTAGGCGTCGTTCCCGGCGCGGTCGGTCCGAAACAGGATATGATTGTCGGGCGAATTTCCGGCGGCGGCGCTGACCGGACGAGCGTTTTCGCCGGAATGTCCGGTTCGCCCGTTTATATCGACGGAAAACTGGTCGGCGCGATTGCCTACAGTTTCCCGTTCTCGAAAGAGCCGATTTGCGGCATCACGCCGATTGAGCAGATGCTCGCCATTTTCGAGAAAAAACAAAATCTGCAAATCAAACCCGGAGAGCCGCGCCCGATTTCGTTTGCCGAACTGTCGGCGACAAACTGGAAACAGAGCTTTCCGAAAGGCGCAGCCGTTTCAAGCTCGGTTTTCGCGGGCGGCAATTCAACTTCCGCTTTAAATGTCGTCGCCGGTCAATCGTTTCAGCCGATAGCGACGCCGATGACGTTCAGCGGAATTTCGCAGGAAACCTTGAATTTATTCGCGCCGCAGTTGGCTTCCGTCGGATTGATGCCGGTCGCGGCGGTCGGCGGGTCGGCAAAAATTACCGCTTTGAAAAAATCCGACGATAAAACTCTCGTCGGCGGCACGTCCGTATCGATGCAATTGGCGCGCGGCGATTACAGTATGGCGGCGGCGGGAACGGTTACATACCGCGACGGCGATAAGGTTTACGCGTTCGGTCATCCGTTTTTGAGTCTGGGAACGTCCGATTTGCCGATGTCCGAATCGCACGTCGTAACGGTTATTCCGAATCTGAACAATTCTTTCAAACTCGCCGTTCCCGATTCGCTGGTCGGCACAATGACGCAGGACAGAGCGACGGGCGTTTTCGGCAGTCTCGGTCGAGCGCCGAAGATGATTCCGGTTAAACTGAACTTGCAGACAAGCCGCGATAATGTCGAAACATTGAATTTTGAAGTGGCGAAGGACGATTATTTGACGCCGCTTCTGCTCAATATCGCGGTCTATAATTCGATTACTGCCAACGAACGAAGTTTGGGCGAATCGACAATCGAGCTGACCGGCGAAATCAAATTAAAAGGACAAAATTCGATAAAGCTCGAACGTCGTTTCGGCGGCTCGCAGGCGTCGCAAATCGCCGCGCTGTCGGTTGCCGTTCCGGTCAGCGCGATTCTGCAAAGCCGTTTCGACGACGCGGAAATCAGCGAAGTGAATTTGAATCTGACTTCAATCGACGGCAGCAAAAGCGCGACATTGGAACGCATCACGCTCAATAGAACCGAAGTCAAAGCAGGCGAAAGTTTTGAAGTGCAGGCTTATGTCAGAAGCGAAACGGGCAAAGTTTTCTCGCAGAAGATTCCCGTTACGATTCCGGGCGACACGCCCGCCGGAATGCTGATTATCGCGGTTGGCGACGGCAGCGCGGTTCAGCAGAGTTCGGCGTCGAAGCAGTTTGTGCCGAAGGATTTGGGCGAATTAATCAGAAAAATCAACGATGTCAAAAAAGACGACCGGCTGTATGTCCAGACGTATCGCGTAACGAACGGCGTGATTATCGGCGCGAAGGAATTGCCGAATCTGCCGCCGTCGATGCTCGCGACATTAAACAACGACCGCACGGCAGGCGGATTTAAGCCGACGGTTTTAACCGTTCTGACCGAACAGGAAATCGCGCCGGCGGAGTTTCTGATTTCCGGTCAGCAGGTTTTGACAATCGAAGTCGTCAAATAAGCTGAAATTAAAAATCGTTTCAAAAAAGGTCGAGAGTCGTTCAAACGCTCTTGACCTTTTTTTTTCGTGTTATAAACTGAAATATGAACAACTTAAAAACACTAACGCGGGCAATCAGCTTTGCCGCCCAAAAACACACCGACCAAAAGCGCAAGGGCGCGGACAATCAACCGTATATCAATCATCCGCTCGAAGTTCTCAATCTTTTAACGAATGTCGGAAATGTCGAAGATTTCGACGTTCTCATTGCCGCCGTTCTGCACGACACAATCGAAGACACCGAAACGACAAAAGAGGAAATAACGGAATTATTCGGCGCAAACGTCTGCAAGATGGTTCTGGAATTAACCGACGACAAAAATTTGCCGAAAGCAACGCGCAAACAGCTTCAAATCGAACACGCGCCGCATATCTCAAGCGGCGCGCAGCAAATAAAATTATGCGATAAAATCAGCAATATCCGCGACGTTCTGGAAAATCCGCCCGACGGCTGGTCTGAAAGCAGACGGAGCGAATACGTTAAATGGGGCGAGCAAGTCGTCGCCGGTCTGCGCGGCGCAAACGGCAATCTGGAAAAACATTTTGACGAATTAGCTGCCAAAGCCCGCGCAAAAGGAATCGGATAATCGCCTCTGCAAAGAAAGATTGCGGATTATGTCAAAACACAATCCGCAATCCAGAATCTGCAATCTAAGATTTAAAATCCGAAATAGTTACGGATGCGTCATTTCCTCCGGCTTGACGTATTCGTCGAACTGTTCGCCGGTTAAAAGCCTTAATTCGATTGCCGATTCTCTCAGCGAAGTTCCTTTTTTGTGCGCGTTTTTCGCAATCTTCGAGGCGTTGTCGTAGCCGACGTATTCATTCAAAGCGGTAACGAGCATCAGCGAATCGTTTAGATATTTATCAATCTGCGGGCGATTCAACTCGATTCCGTCAATGCAGAACTCGACAAAGCCGATTGACGCGTCATTTAATAAACGAACCGAATGCAGAAAATTGTGAATCATTACAGGCTTGAAAACATTGAGTTCAAAATTTCCCTGCGAACCGGCGAAACCGATTGCCGCGTCGTTGCCCAGAACCTGCGCGGCGACCATCGTCATCGCTTCGCTTTGCGTCGGATTAACCTTGCCCGGCATTATAGAACTTCCCGGCTCGTTTTCCGGCAGAGTGATTTCGCCGATGCCGCATCGCGGACCCGACGCGAGCCAGCGAATATCGTTGGCGATTTTCATCAAAGAACAGGCGAGAGTTTTCAGCGCGCCGGAAGCGAATACGAGTTCGTCGTGCGCTGATAAAGCCGCGAATTTATTCGGGTGCGAGCGGAACGGCAAGCCGGTAATTTCGGCGATTTGCGCGGCGGCGCGCGTCGCAAATTCCGGGTGAGAGTTTAAGCCCGTGCCGACCGCCGTTCCGCCGATTGCCAAATCAAGAAGACCGCCCGAAACCATTTTCAATCTGTCAACGTCTCTCTGAATCAAGTTAGCCCAGCCGCCGAATTCCTGCCCGACCGTCAGCGGCGTCGCGTCCTGAAGATGCGTTCTGCCGATTTTCACAACGTCGGCGAACGCGAACGCTTTGGCGGCGATTGCGTCATAAACTCGTTCGATTTGCGGTATGAGCGCGTTCAAAGTTTCCGCCGCCGCGATATACATCGCCGTCGGAAACGTATCGTTCGAGCTTTGCGACATATTCACGTCGTCGTTCGGGTGAACGGGCGTTTTCGTTCCCATTTCGCCGCCCGCCAGGTGAATGGCGCGATTCGAGATAACTTCGTTAGCGTTCATATTCGTCTGCGTACCGCTTCCCGTCTGCCAGACGCGCAGCGGAAAATGCGCGTCCAAATCGCCCGCGATAACTTCGTTGGCGGCGCGTAAGATTAAATCTGTTTTGTGCAAATCCATCTTTTCAGGTTTTAGCTGGTGATTGACGATTGCCGCCGCCTTTTTCAAAATGCCGAGCGCGCGAATCATCTCGCGCGGCATCACATCGAATCCGATGTTGAAATGATGCAGACTTCTTTCTGTCTGCGCGCCCCAGTAAGCGTTCGCATCGACTTCGACCGCACCCATCGAATCGGTTTCCGTGCGCGTGTTCGTTTGTGCCTTTGCCGTTTGTTCCGTCATTTATTTTGTTCCCTTGTCGTGTTTTGTAAAATTTAACCGCCTTTCGATTGCTTTTCATTATAATACTTTCCCAATCGAAGCGGAAAAAGTCGCCGGACGATTCAACAAAACAGAAGCGTGAAAGATGAAATACACTTTTAGGCGTCTATTTTTTGTCTTAACTAGCTTGAAACGCTTTAACTTCCTATAATATCTTTTTCAGCATTTCAAAATAAATTTAATAAACGGAGATAAAACATTGGCAGAACAATTTGACGTAACGATTATTGGTTCGGGTCCGGGCGGCTATGTGGCGGCGATTCGCGCCGGACAGCTCGGCTTAAAGGTCGCTCTGGTGGAAAAGGAAGCGGACGCGAAACTCGGCGGAACGTGCGGCTTGCGCGGCTGTATTCCGACAAAGGCTTTATTGCAGTCGGCGCATCTGTTCGAGAAAGCCGGACATTTCGCCGAATACGGCATCAAGGTTGAAAACCTGGGCTTCGATTGGACACAGGTGCAGAAGCGCAAAGGCGACATCGTTAATAAAAACGCGGCAGGCGTTACTTATCTGATGAAGAAAAATAAGGTAACGGTTTTCAACGGCTTCGGTAAAATCTCAGGGAAAGGCAAAGTCGAAGTCGCGCTCGCGGACGGCAAAACGCAGATGATTGAAACAAAAAATATAATAATTGCGACGGGTTCAGTCGTCAAACCGTTTCCCGGTTTTGAAGCCGACGGCAAACAGGTCGTCAGTTCAGACCAGATTTTAGAACTCCAAAGCGTTCCGAAATCGATGATTGTAATGGGTTCGGGCGCGGTCGGCGTCGAATTCGCCAGCGTCTACGCGCGCTTCGGCTGCGAAACTACGATTATCGAATTTATGCCCAGAATCGTTCCCGTAGAAGACGAAGAAGTTTCCAAAGAACTCGCCCGCAGCTTCAAAAAACGCGGAATAAAAATCGAAACCGGAATCAAATTAGAGAAACTCACCAAATCGAAAACCGGCGTCAAAGCGACCGGAAAGAACGACAAAGGCGCGGACGTAACCTTTGAAGCCGAAATGTTTCTCGTCGCCGTCGGCAGAATGCCGTATTTAGAAAATCTCGGACTTGAAAACACAAAAGTAAAAGTTTCCGAGCGCGGAACGGTCGAAGTCAACGAATACTGCGAAACGGGCGAGCCAAACGTCTTTGCTATCGGCGACGTTATCGCGACGCCGTGGCTGGCGCATCTCGCCAGCAAAGAAGGCATTTTGGTTGTCGAGCGTATCGCCGGTAAAAAAGTCGAGCCGATAAATATGCGTCTCGTCCCGAACTGCACCTATTGCGACCCGGAAGTAGCAAGCGTCGGCTTGACCGAAGCAAAAGCGCGCGAAGAAGGCTACGACGTAAAGGTCGGCAAGTTCCCTTTCTCGGCGTCAGGCAAAGCCAGAATCCTGGGCGAAACCGACGGCTTCGTCAAAATCGTCAGCGAGAAAAAATACGACGAAGTTTTAGGCGTCCACATCATCGGCGCGCACGCGACGGAATTGTTAGCCGAAGCCTGCGTCGCAATGTCGTTAGAGACAACGGCGGACGAATTAGGCAGAACAATCCACGCGCACCCGACCGTTTCCGAAAGCGTAATGGAAGCGGCGGAAGGCGTCCACGATTTGACGATTCATATATAGTTTCATTCGTAGGGGCGACGGCTTGTCCTCGTCCGTTCTTAAAGGCGGACGCTTGGATAAAGTTTCAATCGTCCGCCTTTATTTGTGCTAAAATATCAGCATTATGAACACGACAACGCTTAATTCAGCCAGGCAAAATCTGGAAAATTTGATACGACAGGTTGAAAACGATGCCGAGCCGGTTTTGATTATGCTTGACGAAGACAGCAAAGCCGTCTTAATGTCCGAGCGGGAATTCAATTCGTGGCAGGAGACGATTTATCTTTTGTCAAATCCCGCGAATGCCGAACACTTGAGAAAATCCTTAGCCGAAGCCGATTCGGGTTCGTTTAGTGAACGCGAATTAATTGAAAAATGAATCTGACTTTCACCGATACGGCTTGGGAAGATTATCTCTGGTTTCAGGACGCGCAGCCGCAACTGCTCAAACGGCTCAACGATTTGATAAAAGACGCCCGCCGCAACAGATTTCAAGGCATCGGCAAACCCGAACCGCTCAAAGGCGATTTATCCGGCTGCTGGTCAAGACGCATCAACGGCGAACATCGTCTGATTTACCGGATAGAAAAAGATGCGCTTCTCGTTATTTCCTGTCGTTATCATTACAAAAAATAATTTAGCAAATCGGTAAGAAGCAATGAAATTTTCAATTCTGTTCTATGATTCAGCGGATTGAAAATCACGCGGAAGACATCAGGCTTTCGACTTTGCGTAAATACGCCGAAGCGCCCGGCAAAGAAATTCGGCTGGAAATTGCTTAAATCAAAATTTAGGAAAAATAAAAACTAACGGGAACGATTTATTCGTTCTCGTTTTTTGTTATAATTTCAGTTTTTATGGCAAACAAGCAAACATCTTATCCGCGCGGCAAAATTAAAATTCTGCTGCTCGAAAACATTTCCGATTCGGCGGTTGAAGAATTAAAGCAAAGCGGTTATGCCGAAATTAAAAGAATTTCCGGCGCGTTGAGCGAAACGGATTTGGTTAAGGAAATCAAAGGCGTGCATATTTTGGGCATTCGTTCAAAGACGCGAATTACCGAAAAAGTTATCGGGAAAGCCGACAAGCTGCTGGCAATCGGCGCGTTTTGCATCGGCACGAACCAGGTCGATTTGAAAGCCGCAACCGAATGCGGCGTCGCTGTTTTTAACGCGCCTTATTCAAACACGCGCTCGGTCGCCGAACTGGTAATTGGTTTGTGCGTGATGCTGATTCGCAAAATCAGCGATAAAAACATCGCGGCGCATCGCGGCGTTTGGCTCAAGGACGCGAAGGGTTCTTTTGAATTGCGCGGCAAAACTCTGGGAATAATCGGTTACGGCAATATCGGCTCGCAGGTTTCGGTGATGGCGGAAGCGTTAGGTTTAAATGTTATTTACTTTGATGTTTTGACTAAACTGCCGCACGGCAACGCTAAACAAATACGCGATTTAAACCAATTGCTTGAACAGTCGGACATCGTAACGCTGCACGTTCCGTCGAATGCTTCGACGCGCAATATGATTAACGAAGAAACGCTCGCGTATTTTCAAACGGGCGCGATTTTAATCAATTATTCGCGCGGCGATGTCGTCGATTTGGGCGCGCTGAAAAACTCAATTGAAACGAAAGCCATTTCCGGCGCGGCGATTGACGTTTTCCCGGACGAACCGGAAAAGAACGGCGACGAATTCGCAAGCGTTCTGCAAAATCTGCCGAACGTCATTTTAACGCCGCACATCGGCGGCTCGACCGAAGAAGCGCAGGCGAATATCGGCTTGGACGTTACGGCGAAACTGATAAATTATCTCGAATTGGGAACATCGAACGGCTCGCACACCGTTCCCGAAATCAATCTGCCGACTCAAGCGGCGACGCATCGCATTCTGCACATTCACAAAAATATTCCGGGCGTTCTCGGCGAGATAAACTCGAAATTGTCCGCCAAAGACATCAATATTTCAGGTCAGTTTCTAAAAACGAACGAGCGAATCGGTTATGTGATTCTGGACATCGACACCGAATTGTCGGGCGAAGCGTTTGAGATTTTGAAGGAAGTTCGCGGGACTATAAAAACGCGAATGGTTTATTAAAAGTATGAAATTATCATCTTGCCGCCGACAATTTTTCTCTCGCGTTCAATCGCCGAAGCTCGACGGCAAAAGCGGACAATCGACACAAAAGCGAGTTTGCGCGGGCTTTCGGTCGTCGGCGAAAAAATAGTTCGAGCGAGCGGCGCGCGCGGTTTGATGTCAGAATTCAGCGGCGGAAAATGAATTTGCATTACACGATTTACGATTTTATCGGCAGTCTCGGCGTCGCGGTGATAATTTTCACCTACGTTCTGCTTCAGCTCGAAAAAATTTCCAGCAACAGCTTATATTATTCTATTCTCAATGCGGCGGGCGCGAGTTTGATAATCGTTTCGCTTGTCTTTAATTTCAATTTCCCGGCTTTCATCGTAGAATTTTTCTGGGTTTTGATTAGCCTTTACGGAGTTACGAAATATTTTTTGAAAAGGGGAAATTAGCCGCGAACAAACACGAACAAGCACAAAAGTTTTTTGATTTAATTTCGTGTTCTTTCGTGTTTGTTCGCGGCAAAAAATTCTTAAATGACTGCTAAAACAAATCTGCAAAAATCCAGCGAGCAAACCGAACCGCTTTCCTGCACGACGAAAACTTCCCTTTCAAAAGAACAACTTCTTGAAATGTATCGCTTTGTCAAAATGACGAGAATGTTTGACGAAATAACGGTCAGGCTGAAGCGGCAGGCGCGCATCGCGGGCGGCGTTTTTACAAGTTTAGGACAGGAAGCGACGGCTGTCGGAACGGCTTTCGCGCTTTCTGGACAGGATTTTATCGCGCCGCTTATTCGGGACATCGGCGCGGTTTTCGTCAAAGGAATAAGCCCGCGCACGATTTTCGCCCAGTATCTCGGACGGGCGAACGCGCCGTCTCGCGCAACGGACGTGCAGTTTCATTTCGCCGATTTGGAAAAAGGTTTCGTCGGTCCGATTTCGCATCTCGGCGATATGATTCCGGTGATGACGGGCGTTTTGCTGGCAGCTCGAATGAAAAAAGAAAATCGCGTCGCGGTCGCGTATATCGGCGACGGCACGACTTCGACCGGCGCGTTTCACGAAGGCGTTAATTTCGCCGCCGTGCAGAAATTGCCGCTCATCACCGTTATCGAAAACAACGGCTACGCGTATTCGACGCCGACGCGCAATCAATGCGCCGCCGCCAATTTTGTCGATAAAGCAATCGGTTACGGCATTTTGGGCTTGTCGGTTGACGGCAATGATATTGTCCACTGTTATGAAACGATGAAACGGGCGGTCGAACACGCCCGCGGCGGAAACGGTTCGGTTCTAATCGAAGCGCACACTTATCGCCGCAAAGGACACGCCGAACACGACAATCAAAGTTACGTTCCCGCCGGTGAAATCGATTTTTGGGCAGCCAATAACGACCCGATTGACCGTTACGAAAGATTTTTAACCGAAGAAAAATACGTGTCTGAAGGAGACTTGGAAAAAATCGTCGGCGATGTTTCCGTGTATCTCGAAGCGGAACTTTCGATTGCCGAAGAAGCCGGATTTCCCGAACCGGTTACGGCGGCTTACGGTGTTTTCGACAATTCGATTGTTCCGCCCGCGTTTAAACGCAAAGTTTTGGAAAAATAAATAATGCGAGTTAGTTGAAAATCATTGTTTTCTCAGCGAGTTTTTGCGTCTTTTCTCTGCGATATTTTGCGATACGAAGATTTAGTAACGCAAAGTGTCGCAAAGATTATGACGCAAAGGACGCGCAAAGGATTTTCAGGTTTCTGCTATCGTTTGACGTAAAGGAAAAAACCTAATGAAATGGCTCATCGAAAAATCTCGTTATCTCGCGCTGGTCGGAGTTTTGAGTTTGTTCGTCTGCTCGATAACGGCTTACGGGCTTGGAGTTTATAAAACTTTCAAAACCGTCGTCTCAATCGCAACCGGCGAATCGAAAGACGATTTCGCGTTGATTAGATTATTCGACTGTCTCGACAGTTTTCTGGTCGCAACCGCGCTGCTCGTTATCTCCGTCAGTTTATACGAGCTCTTTATCGGCGCGCTCGAAGTTCCCGACTGGATGCTCGTCCGCAACCTGAACGAGCTGAAAGCCAAATTTACATTCGTTATTATTCCGGTAATGGCGGTTAAATTTCTGCAAAAACTGCTGTCGGGCGAAGCGGCGCTCGACACGCTTTATTTCGGCGTCGCCGTCGGCGCGGTGGCGCTCGCGCTGGCGGCGTTTAATTACGTCAGCGAAAAGGAAAAAATGGACGAACTTCGGATTCACCCGGAAGAAGAAGAAACGCGCGCCGAAGATTTAAAGAGGTAATATGAGTTTTACAAGCGTTCCGTTCACAATCGTCGAAAACGTATCCAGAATTTCCGGCGTCGGAAAATTCAGCCGCGCCGGAATCGTCATTGAATACGAAGGCAAAATTTTCGGCATCATCAAAAGCGGCGTCAAGGAATCGCGCATCGCGCTCGACGAGATTCTTGACTTAAAGTTTCGCAAAGGCGTTTTCAAACTGGGCGCGCGCATCGAAATTCGCCTGAAAAGTTTTACCAAACTAAACGAAGTGCCGAACCGCGACGGCAAAATCACGCTGAAACTGGAACGCGCCGATTTCGAGCGCGGACAAACGGCGGTTTCGGCTTTACAGAAAGAATTAAAAGAACAACAGGAATTTTTGCCGCCGACCCGAACGCCCGTCAGCAGTTTATTTGACGAAAGCGAAGACGAAACAAAAGAATTGGGCGATAAATAATTTAATTTTGAAATGACTACAGTAACAAAACAGGAAGCAAAAGGCGCGACTTTAATCGAAGCAATCAGGCAAGGCATTCACGAAGAAATGCAGCGCGACGAAACCGTGTTCGTTATCGGCGAAGATGTCGGAGCTTACGGCGGCGCGTTTAAGTTGACCGAAGGTTTTATCGACGAATTCGGCGCGGAGCGGATGATTGACACGCCGATAAGCGAGGCGGCGATTGTCGGCGCGGCGTGCGGCGCGGCGCTTCTGGGAATGAAGCCGGTTGCCGAATTTCAGTTTATCGATTTCATCTCGAACGGCTTCGATATGCTGACCAACTACGTTGCCAAATCGCGTTATCGCGGGTGCGGCACAATCGCCGCCGTCTTTCGCGGTCCGTGCGGCGGCGGCGTGCGCGGCGGACCGTTTCACTCGCTCAACGCCGAATCGTTTTTCCTGAACACGGCGGGCTTGAAAATCGTCGAACCGTCAACCGCCCGCGACGCCAAAGGTTTAATCAAAGCGGCGATACGCGACCCCGACCCGGTTTTGTTTTTTGAACACAAGAAACTTTACCGACTGCCCAGATTGCGCGAAGAACTGCCCGAAGACGATTATATTGTCGAAATCGGCAAGGCGCGCACGGCGAGAACGGGCAAGGATTTATCGATTATCACGTTCGGCGCGATGGTTTTAAACGCGCTCGACGCGGCGGACGAATTGGAAAAGTCGGACGGCTTGCAAGTCGAAGTTATCGATTTAAGAACGCTCGCGCCGCTCGACAAAGACGCGATATTAAACACCGTCAAAAAAACAAACCGCGCGCTTGTCCTGCACGAAGCGTCTCTGACCGGCGGCATCGGCGGCGAAATTTCCGCAATCATCGCCGAAGAAGCCTTTGAATGGCTCGACGCGCCCGTAATTCGTCTCGCGTCGATAGATTCGCCCGTCCCGTTCGCGCCGCAGTTGGAAGATTATTATCTGCCGCAAACATCGGAAATAGTCGAGGCGGCGCGAAAACTTGCAAATTATTAAGGAAAAGTTAAAACACACAATTATGACAAATCCGGGTAAGAATTATCAACGAAAAATCTTTTTACTGCTCGCGCTGTTTGCGGTTCAGATTTCAATCGTCTCCGCGCAAAACGTCATTAAATTAAACGTCGATGCGACCGAAGCGGCGCGAAATGTTCTGCGCGTTCGGGAAACGATGCAGGTCAAAGGCGGGCAAATGACGCTTTTTTATCCGAAGTGGATTCCGGGCGAACACGCGCCGACCGGAACGCTGAACGATATGGTTAATTTTTTCGTAACGGCAAACGGCAAGCCGCTGGCGTGGAGGCGCGACGACGTTGAGATGTTCGCGTTTCATTTGACTGTTCCGGCGAATGTCAGGCAAATCGAAATATCGTTTGACGACGTTTCGCAGGCTGGAACGATTGCCAGCGCACAGTTGTCGCGCATTAAATGGAATCGTCTTTTAGTTTATCAACAGGGCGTTCCGAGCGATGCGATTCAGGTTACGGGTTCGCTTAAAATGCCCGCCGACTGGGAATACGCGACTGCCTTGCCGGTTGCGCGGGAAACGAAAAACGCGGTCGATTTCAAAGCGGTTAATCTGACGACGTTTATCGATTCGCCCGCCGTCGTCGGCAGATATTTTAAGCGCGTTCCGCTCGTCGATGAAAACGGCGCGGCGCACGAAATAGATATGTTCGCCGATTCCGCCGAAGCGTTGGAATACAAACCGGAAACGCTCGAAGGCTGGAAGAATTTGATACGGCAGGCGAATCTGGCGTTCGGCGCCCGGCATTACAATTATTATAAATTTCTCGTAACTTTAAGCGATGTCGGAGGCAGTGAAGGCTTGGAGCATCACCAGTCGAGCGAAGACGGCGTGGGCGAAAAATCTTTGAGCGATTCGTTTCGCCTGCTCGATTTGGGCGACCTTCTCGGACACGAATACACGCATTCGTGGAACGGCAAATACCGGCGTCCGGCGCTTCTGACGACGCCCGATTTCGACAAGCCAATGCACGGCGAATTGTTGTGGGTCTACGAAGGTCTGACGCAGTATCTCGGACACGTTCTGCCGACGCGTGCGGGCTTGTGGACGCCCGAATATTTCCGCGAAGTCGTCGCCAATGACGCCGCGAGTCTCGACAATCAGACGGGCAGACGCTGGCGTCCGCTGGTTGATACGGCGCGCGCCGTCCAATTTACTTACGGCAGTCCCAGAGCCTGGCGCAACCAGCGGCGAAGCGTCGATTATTACGACGAAGGCGCGCTTATCTGGATGGAAGCCGACGTTTTAATCAGACAGAAAAGCGGCGGCAAACTCGCGCTCGACGATTTTTTCAAAAAGTTTCACGGCAGACAGAACACGCCGCCGCAAGTGGTTACATACGATTTAGACGAAATCGTCGCAACGCTCAATTCGGTTTTGCCATACGATTGGGGCGGATTTTTTAATGAAAGAGTCTACAACGTGCAAAGACACGCGCCGCTCGGCGGCATCGAAAACGGCGGCTGGCGACTCGTCTATAACGACGCGCCGAACGCTTATATTCAGGGCGGCGAAAACACTTACAACACGATAAATCTGATGTATTCAATCGGCGCGTCCGTTACCGAAGACGGCACGATTAGCGACATCAACCCGGATTTGCCCGCCGCGCGCGCCGGACTCGCGCCCGGAATGAAAATCACGAAAGTCGGCGGCGAAGATTTTTCAATCGACAACATCCGCAAAGCCGTCGCCGCGAAAGGCGCGTCAATCGAAATCGCCGCCGAAAACGGCAGTCAAACCCAAACGTATAAAATAAATTACGGCGGCGGCGAAAAATACCCGCATCTCGAACGCGTTCAGGCAAAACCCGATACGTTGTCGGAGATTGTAAAAGCGCGATAGCCGTTCCAAAAAAATTAGCTGCAAATCATACGAATGAACACGAATAAATTTGCTTTTTTAATTCGTGTCATTCGTGTAAGTTGTGGCTAAATGTATATATGCCGCAGACACCACATATTGAAAAACATTTTACGTCCGGCGAGATTGTGCGCGATGTCGTTATCGGAATGGCGGACGGTTTGACCGTGCCGTTTGCGCTTGCCGCCGGACTTTACGGCGCAACCGATAAAACTTCTCTTATTGTAACGGCAGGCTTTGCCGAGATTGTCGCCGGTTCGATTGCGATGGGTTTGGGCGGCTATCTGGCGGGAAAATCCGATGTCGAGCATTACGACAGCGAATACAAGCGCGAGATTTACGAAATTGAGAATATGCTTCAGCACGAAAAGGATGAAGTTGTCGAGATTTTGGAAAATTACGGTTTGAACGAAACCGAAAGTTTGCCAATTGTCGAATCTCTGGCGACGCGCCCGGCGGATTTTGCCGATTTTATGATGCGTTTTGAATTGGGTTTGGAGAAACCGATTGCGAACCGGGCGTGGCAGAGCGGCGCGACCATCGCGGGCGCGTATGTTCTCGGCGGGCTGATTCCGCTTCTGCCGTATGTTTTACTGGACGAGGCGCACACCGCTCTGCTCTGGTCGGTCGGCGTAACGGTCATCGCGCTGTTTGTTTTCGGCTACGTCAAAGGCACGTTTACGGGAACTTCGCCTTTTAAAAGCGCGATACAGACTTGTCTCATCGGCAGCGCGGCGGCGGGCGCGGCGTTTCTGATTGCGCGGCTGATTAGCGAGTAAATAATTTTATATCGTGCCGGACATTCGAGACGCGCCGGACGTTTAATTTTCCCGCTCTGTTTTCTTATCAAGCCGTTTTCTTGTATCCTATTGACAGATTTTCAGACATTTATTCAATCATTATTTAACACACGGAGATTAAAATGAGCGTAGAAGTTGTGATGCCGCAGATGGGCGAATCGATAACCGAAGGCACGGTTTCAAAATGGTTAAAAGCGGTCGGCGATGCGGTCGAAAAAGATGAGTCTTTGCTTGAGATTTCAACCGATAAAGTTGACGCCGAAGTTCCCGCGCCGTCGGCAGGAATTTTATTGGAGATTCGCGCCGCCGAAGGCGAAACGGTCGAAGTCAACAGCGTCGTCGGCGTTTTAGGCGCGGAAGGCGAACAAGCCGCCGGTTCAAACGGAAATTCTCAAACCGCTGCCGCGCCGCAAATCGGACAGCCCGAATCAGAAACTCAACCTGTCGTTGAAGAAGCGAAACAAACGGAAACGGCTGAACAATCTCAAACCGCTGCCGCGGCGACGAGCGGGGCAAATTCGCAGTCCGCAAACAGCATTCCGCAGTCGAGCGAAGACGCAGCCGAAATCGTAATGCCGCAAATGGGCGAATCCATTACCGAAGGAACGGTTTCAAAATGGTTGAAGTCGGTCGGCGACGCGGTTGAAAAAGACGAGCCGCTTTTAGAAATTTCGACGGACAAAGTCGATGCCGAAGTTCCCTCGCCGACTGCCGGAATTCTTTTAGAGATTCGAGCTAATGAAGGCGAAACGGTCGAAGTCGGCGCGGTCGTCGGAGTAGTCGGCGCTCAGGGCGCAAGCGCAGTCCGCAGTCCGCAGTCCGCAGTCCAAAGTCAGGGACAAGCCGTTGCCGCAACTGCCGAAGCGACAGGCGCGGATATTTCTTCCGCACAGGTGCAGCCGAAAATCGAAAATCGAACCGCCGCTTCGATGCCGGTCGAAGAAAAGCGGAAAATTCAGGAAGTCGAAGGCAGAAGCTACGATTATAATCGTCCCGATGCCGTTGCCGACGCGCAATCGGCTCAACCAAACGGACAATCTTCAAACGGCGCGCAAACCTCGAACGGCAATCAATCGCTCGAAGATTTACGCAAAACAAAATCCAGCCCGCTCGTTCGCAACATCGCGCGCGAACACGGAATCGACATCGCGCGGCTCGCCGGTTCGGGAATGAGCGGGCGCGTAACGAAAAAAGATATTTTCAATTTCATCGAATCCGGCGCGGCGTTAAAGCCGCAGGATTTACTACGCAGAGACGCGCCCGCCGCACCGACGTTTATGCCTTCGGCACAACCGCAAACCGCCGCGCAGACGGCGCAGAAACCGGCATTCACCGCGCCGCAAGTCGCCGCGGCTGTCGGCGACAGAACCGAACCGATGTCGGTGATGCGCAAAAAAATCGCCGAGCATATGACGTTCTCAAAACAGACTTCGGCACACGTCGCCAGCGTCTACGAAATCGATATGACGAACGTGGCGAAGTTCCGCGATAAAAACAAAGCCGAATTTCAAACGCGCTACGGCACGAAGTTATCGTATATGCCGTTTATTTTTCAAGCCGTAACGCAGTCGCTCAGAAAATTTCCGATTGTCAATTCGCAGGTCTCCGGCGACCAGATTGTTTATAAAGGCGACGTAAATCTCGGAATGGCTGTCGCGCTCGATTGGGGCTTGATTGTTCCCGTCATAAAACGCGCCGACACGCTTTCCCTATCCGGTCTGGCTTTGACGGCGAACGATTTAGCCGACCGCGCCCGCAATAAAAAGCTGATGCCCGACGAAGTGCAGGGCGGAACTTTTACGATAACCAATCCGGGCGTTTTCGGCGGTCTGTTCGGCACGCCGATTATCAACCAGCCGCAGGTGGCGATTCTGTGCGTCGGCACAATCGAAAAACGGGCGAAGGTTTTGACTTCACCCGAAGGCGACGATTACATTGCAATCCGGCAGATGGCTTATTTCGCTTTAACTTACGACCATCGCGTGGTTGACGGCGCGGACGCCGAGAAATTTCTCTCGTTTATGAAGCAGTATCTGGAAACAACTCGGTTCGGCTTATAAGTGATTTCGGTTATCTTTGTTTTTTGAAAGCGGTAAATTTTCATATTTATCGCTTTTTTTGTTGAATACGGAAACTATTTGTCGGAATTGCCGATAACTTATTTTAAGAATGTTTTATGATTTGGAAACAAAGGAGTAAAAAATATGTCGCGCCTCGAATCCATCGAAAACCTTTTTGTCGGCTCGTTCGATAAAACTCAGGATAAGCAAATAAATTCGGCGGCAAAACCGTCGGCGATGTCCGAGCTTTTGCCGAAGGATAACGGCTGGCTCGACAATCTGCATCAAAAGGCGAATGCGAATTTCGGCAGTCTGCCGGAGAAAACGGACGAAAGTTTCTGGGTAAAGCTGCCCGTCGGCAAAAACGCCGTAACTATCCGCGACAGTCTGCTGCGGGAAAATTTCGGTTTCGACAAGGCGGACATCGCCGCTTACGACCGGGAAACGAAAAGCGGTTTGGTCGTCGCCGACTCGGAAAACCCGAAAGAATGGGCGACGCCCGCGAAAATCGGCAAATGGAACATTCGCGGCGGTTATGTCGAGATTTCGATGCCGAAGGAAAAGGCGGCGGAATTGAGAAATTTCAGAGTCGGGCGCGTGATTGATAAATCGCTGGCGAACATCGGCGATTCGTTTCTGCGCGAAACGGTCAAGAAGGATTTGATGCAGGCGACGGCGAGCGCGGGCTTCGATAAGACGCAAGCCGCCGACAGATTGTTAAATCTGGCGGTTGAAAATCCGGTTGACGCCGAAACAATCAGAAGCTCGATTCGCGCCGCTGCCGCACAGCCCGAAAATCGAAATAACGCGGTCATTCAAATCGTCGCGGCGAAAGTCGATTTGGCTGATGCGATAAAAAGCGGCGGTCAATTAGAACGACTTTACGAAGCGGACGTTAAAGAAAACAAACTTTTGATTGACAAACTCAAAGCGTCGAACAACCGGAGCGATTCGACATTCGACATCCTGAAAAATCCCAAAAACATTCTGCCCGACATTATGCCCGAAGTTCGGGACACGCCCGAAACGCGGCAGCTTCGGCAAAAGATTTCCGATTACAAATCCGGCGTGGAAAAAACGGCGAGACTCGCGGGCGGATTCAACAAAGTTTCCGACGCGCGGGCGGCGAATCCGAAAATCAATCGTGAAGAAGCGGTGTGGGCGAACTGGCAGGCGGCGAGCATTTACCGGCAGCTCGGCGACGAAACCAAAGCGGGCGAGCGCGAAATGATGACCAGATATTATCAAGTCGGCGACGATGAAAAAGAGTCGCTCGATTTCAAAATCGGCAGAGCGCCGGACTTTGGTCTGCCAATCGTAAAAGTTATTCCGCGCCTCCGCGAAAACGAATCTTCGATAAGCGCGCCGACAGGCGAAACCGCGCGAAACGCCGCGCCGACAGAGCCGCCGCAAAAAGATTTGGGAGAAGAACCGTATAAACTCGAAACCAAGAAATACGAGAAGACCTATAAAATAGTAGAAACGACGTGGCGCAACGGCAAGCCGACAACGAATGTGCAAAACGGCGCGGTCAAAGGCTACGAAAGAAATTTTCAGATGGAAGGCTCGCTTAAAGTTGAAGGAAACGAACCTATTAACTCGCGGGAATACAAGAACAAAAGCGGAAAAAGATTTCCTGAAAATAAGGTTACATTAACTACCGGCACTGAAACTTATCGAAGCCCAGAATTAAATCCAGGAGGAATAGCACGCGCATCTGTCGCGGCAGGCGGCGTTGCTTTGACGGAAGATTGGAATAAGTGGATGAATTTCAAAGTTCAAAGCCAGTTGGCAAGCCAGCAAATCGCCGCCGACGATAAAGCGCGTCTCGAAGTGTTTTTCAGAGATAATTATCCTGTTCCGCCTGAACCGAAAGATTTACCGCGAGTAAAGTTTGAATTAGAAACATATTTTGGAAAGGAAAAAGCAAAAGAGATGATGAAGTTTGTCGAGGAGGCGAGTTATGCCGTTTATGGTAAAAAGTAAAAAGTTAGCTTACGCATTTTTGATAGCCTTTTGCTTATTTAATTATGCGTGTAGCCAAAGCGGGCAAAAAAACCAGCAATTGGGATTGGAATACGAAAAGAAAGCACTCCAATTACAAACCAAAGAAGATTACAATAAAGCGCTTGAATATCAACTCAAGGCTATTGAATTAAATCCGAACAAGGCTAAATCTTACGCTGTTTTATCCAGCTTATACGTTGACTTAAACGAACCCCAAAAAGCCGTTGAAGCGGCGAAGAATGCAGTTTCATTAGAACCCCAAAATGCCGAAAACCATTATCAGTTAGCTGTAGCATCAAGACGCATCGAAGATTTTCAAAAAGCCTTGCAGGAATTTCAAGAGGCTGTAAAATTATCGCCCAACAGCACCAATTATTTAATAAATCTAGGCGGAACTTTTGAGGATTTAGACGACAGAATTTCCGCTCGCCAATCTTACGAAAAAGCATTAACAGTCGATTCAAATTACGTTCCGGCAATTTATCTTTTAGGCGAGTTGGAAGTCGAAGACGGAAATATTGACAAAGCAATCGAACTGTTTAAGAAAGCATCGGAAATAAAAATACCGGAAAACCGCCAAGCCGAACAAAGCAATTCTCAACAGGACGCGAAAAGAAGATTGCAGGAATTAGAAACAAAGAAAAGAACTTCGCCGCAAAAGAAACCTTAAATTTGATTGGGAAAGCCGCCGCAAAAGGATTTGTCGGAAGAACCGTATAAGCTCGAAACCAAGAAATACGAGAAGACCTATAAAATAGTAGAAACGACGTGGCGCAACGGCAAGCCGACAACGAATGTGCAAAACGGCGCGGTCAAAGGCTACGAAAGAAATTTTCAGATGGAAGGCTCGCTTAAAGTTGAAGGAAACGAACCTATTAACTCGCGGGAATACAAGAACAAAAGCGGAAAAAGATTTCCTGAAAATAAGGTTACATTAACTACCGGCACTGAAACTTATCGAAGCCCAGAATTAAATCCAGGAGGAATAGCACGCGCATCTGTCGCGGCAGGCGGCGTTGCTTTGACGGAAGATTGGAATAAGTGGATGAATTTCAAGGTTCAAAGCCAGTTGGCAAGCAAACAAATCGCCGCCGATAGACAAGCGCGTCTTGATTTGTTTTTCTCAAGTAATTATCCTGTTCCGCCAGAACCGAAAGACTTGCCGAAAATGAAATTTGAATTAGAAACTCAAGTTGGAAAAGCCAAAGCTAAAGAGATGATGAAGTTTGTCGAGGAGGCGAGTTATGCGGTTTGGGGTAAAAAATAAAATTGTTGTTCTTTTTCTGTTAAGTTTTTGTTTTTTCAATACTGCTTGCGGACAGTCTGAAGAATATAAAATAAGGATACATAACGAATATGCAAATAAAGCCTCTGAATTAAGGAAACAAGGAAACTTAGAAAGACTAAATAGCCATTAGAAAAAATTTGTAGGAAACTTTTTTTTCAAACTGCCGATAACTTTAAGTTAGAGTTTTGATAAGTGTCGGTTATAACCCGATTTTTCAAACCTAAACTGTTGCAGGCGCTTGGTTAGAGACGATTCAAAGCAATTTCTTATAAATCGCCTGACAACTTATGTCGGCAAACAAACGTCATAAATCCTGTTATCAGGATTTACCGACAATCAAAAATTAATTACAACGGGAGATGAATATGTTGAAGAAATTTTCGGTAGTTATTTTAGCTTTATTTTTGAGCGCGGCTGGCGTTTTCGCACAGCAGCAGCAGTCGGACGCTCAGGCACGCACGCTTGCAAGCGGTCAGAAATATAAAATCAGAGGCGTCGTCGTCGCTAAAGACAACGACAGTTTTGTCGTTCGTGATGCGGTCGGCGTCGATACGAAAGTCATTTTGGCTTCCAATTCGACAATTAAAACGAAAGGCGGCGTTTTCGGCGGCAGCAAAACCGTTCCGATGAACAGCATCGTGCGCGGTTTGAATCTCGAAGTCGAAGGACGCGGCGACGCTTCGGGCGGTTTGTCGGCTGACAAAGTTCGATTCGGTAAAGACGATTTAGCCGTCGCCCAATCAATCGAAAGCCGCGTCGGTCCGGCGGAAGAACGCTTGACGCAGACCGAACAGAACGCGCAGCGCATTTCGGGACAAATCGACGAGCTGATGGAAATTTCCAATTCGGCTCGCGGCGGCGCAAAAGCGGCGCAGGAATCGGCGGACGCGGCAATCTCCGGCGTCAACGCTACAAATTCGAGAATCACTTCGCTCGATGATTACGTCGTGCAATCGACGGCAACCGTCAACTTTAAGGTCAACAGCGCCATTTTATCGCCCGAAGGCAAACAGGGTCTTGACCAGGTTGCCCAAGCCGCGATGACTTTAAAAGGTTACACGATTGAAATTACCGGATTTGCTTCGGCAGACGGCGACGCGAAAATGAATAAAGCGCTGAGCCAGCGGCGCGCGCAATCCGTAATCGATTATCTGGTCGAAACGCATAATGTTCCGCTTCGCCGAATCGGAACTTCTTACGGCTTCGGCGAGCTTCAGGCGGTTGCCGACAACAGCACTTTTGAAGGTCGCCAGCAAAACCGCCGCGTCGAAGTTAAATTACTTGTCAGCCGCGGTTTAAATCAAAACGTCGAAATCAAAAAAGACCAGACGGCAGCGCCCGACGGTCAGTAATTTTTTGAATCGTTCAAAGCCGCCGGGAATATAAACGACAGATAAATGTTCATATTCCCGGCGGCTTATTTTTGCCCGAAAATTCGGAGATTTTTATGCGCCGCGCCAGAAACACAAGCATTTTTTTATTGATATTAACCTTTACCTTTTCGGCATTTGCACAGACGCCAAAGCCGACGCAGACGCCGACCGAAGTCGAAGACGTTATCCGCGTCGATTCGCGCCTTGTCGTCGTTCCGGTTTCGGTTACCGACGCCGCCGGACAGCCGGTTTTAGGATTGACGGCGCGGGATTTTCGCGTGTCGGAAGAAAATAAATCGCAGGAAATCGCGCAGGTTTCCGACGCCGAAAAAGTTCCGCTCGAAATCGCGCTGCTCATCGACGTTTCGAGCAGTCTTAATCCGTTATTTAAATTTCAGCAGGAAACAGCCGCTAAGTTTTTGCAGGAAGTTATGCGCGGAGAAGACCGCGCCTCGATTTTTCTAATCGGTGAAAAACCCACGCTCGCCCAACAGCGCGACACGGCGCAAAAAACCGCCGCGACCATTCTCAACCTGAATATTCCGCGCCGGTCTGCAACCGCTTTTTATGACACGGTTACAACCGCGACCAATTACTTAAAGCAAAATTCTCCGCAGAAAAGTCGTCGCGTAATTTTGGTTTTATCTGACGGCGAAGACAATTTCAGCAACGCGGTGCGCGCGGCAGAAGTTAGAAATTATCGAGATATAGACTTAAATAAATTAAACGAAAAGGAATTAAACAGAATAGCGGCGCGCACCGACCAAGCTCATAAACAAGCGCAGGCAAGCGTTTTGAAACAATTGCAGGACGCCGATACGGTTTTTTACGCGGTAAATCCGGCGGGAATTTCGATTAAATTTAACAAGATAAGCACGCGGGCGCAAAATGCTATGGAAAACTTTTCCGACCAAACCGGCGGAACGGCTTTTCTACCTAAATTTCAATCGAGTGGTCTGAAAGACAATCTGCAAAATTCCTACAACGCAAAATACAATCAGGAAACGCTGGCGACGATTTTTCGCCGGCTAGCAAACGAACTTCAAGCGCAGTATCTCGTCCAGTATTATTCCGAAAGCAGTTTTCAGAACGGCAGATACGTTAAATTAGATGTCGGCTTGCAGAACCGCCAGCTGCTTCGCGTCCGGGCGCGGCAGGGTTATTTTGTAAAAAACTAATGCCGTTATTTTTCAAATTTGAGAAGCGTCTTTGTCGAAGAGCGGGCATCCTGCCCGCTCTTGAATGCGCCTGGAGCGTCTCCAAACCGCCGAATAAACTCGTCGTCGAATTTTGATTAGACGTTTTAAGATTGCTCGCGCAATCTTTGCGGGCAAGATGCCCGCGCTTCCATTAAAATTTATTTCGGCTCGCGGCGATATTTGTGCGTAACGGGTCGCCGTCTGCCGATGCCGATGGCGTTGCGCGAAATTATCAGCGGCGGCGGCAATTGGCGGCGCTTGAATTCGTTCGCCGGAGATTCGACTTTATTAAGCAAATCATAGACAAGTTTGGCGTCGTTTCCCTCTGCAATAATTTCTTCGGGCGAAAGTTTCAGCTCGAAATACGATTTCAAAATTTTGTCCATCAAATCATACGGCGGCAGACTGTCCCGGTCGAATTGATTCGGCGCGAGTTCAGCGGACGGCGCTTTGTCGATAATCGCGTTCGGGATAATTTCGCGGTTCGCAGTTTGGTTGATGTGGCGGGCGATTTGATAAACTTCGGTTTTCAAAACGTCGCCCAAAACCGCTAAACCGCCGTTCGTATCTCCGTAAAGCGTGCAGTAACCGACGGCGAGTTCCGATTTATTTCCCGTAGCCAGAACCAGACGATTTTCGGCGTTTGAAATCGTCATCAAAATCACGCCGCGCAGTCTTGACTGCATATTTTCAGCCGCCAGATTTTCGCCGCCGTGCGCCGGTTTTTGCAGATTCATTTGATTTAAGAGAACTTCAAACGCGCCGGAAATCGGCTCGATGCGCGTCGGCATTCCGAGATTTCGCGCCATCGATTCGGAATCTTTAACGCTGCCTTCCGAAGAAAACGGGGACGGCATCAGCACCGACAAAACATTTTCCGCGCCCAACGCTTCGCACGCTAAAGCGGCAACCAGCGCCGAATCGATGCCGCCGGAAAGTCCTAAAACGCACCGCGTAAAACGATTTTTGCGGGCGTAATCTTTAATTCCCAAACGGAGCGCCTGCCGAATCGTTTCGCATTCGTCGCCGGTAATGCCGCGCGAATCAGGTTTTCCGGCGTCGAGTTCGACGGTTTCGACAAATTCTTCAAACGCTTTGGCTTGCAGAATAATATCGCCTTCCTCGTCGGCGATAAGGCTCGCGCCGTCGAAAATTATTCCGTCGTTGCCGCCGATTAAATTGACGAAAACAATCGGCTTTTTCTGCAATCGGGCGCGGTGCGAAACCATATCGCAGCGGACTTTTATTTTGCCTTTGTTAAACGGCGAAGCGTTTATCGAGACGATTAAATCCGCGCCCCGCATAATCAGTTCGTCCGCCGGGTCAATCGTGTAAAGCCTTTCTTTCCAGAAGGTTTTGTCGTTCCAGAAATCTTCGCAGACGACGACGCCGATTTTACGTTCGTCGATTTCAAATATTTTTCGCGTGTCCGACGCTTCAAAATATCGCGGGTCGTCGAACACGTCGTATTCGGGCAATAAGGTTTTATCGGCAAAACCGAGCAGTTTTCCGTCGTCAATAACGGCGGCGGAATTAAATAATTTACGTCCGTTTAAGTTGCCGGTTTTACGAACCGTTCCGACAATCGCCGTAATTCCCCGCGTCGCGTCGATGATTTTCTGCAAAGGTTCTTCAACGGCTTCGATAATGTCTTTATCTAAAAACCAATCGAACGAAGTGTAGCCGTGCGTGGCGACTTCGGGAAAAGCGATTAAATCCGAGCCGTCGGCTTTGGCTTTTTCGATTGCTTTTATAATTTTGGCGACATTGCCTTCAATGTCGCCGTTAGTGGTGTTGATTTGTCCGATTGTAACTTTCATCTGCCGTTAAATTTAATCTTTCTTTCCTGTGATTTCAGCGCGTTTTTCGCGGCTGCTGTTTTTCCTTATTTCGACTGATTGTCTCTTTTCTTTATCATTTCCAAGCGATTGCCGCGCTCGTTGTAACGAACTTCGTCCATAATATTATGAATCAGCAGAACGCCGCGCCCGCTGGTTTTGAAAAGATTTTCCGGGTCGCGCGGGTCTGGAATCGAGGCGACATCGAAACCGTCGCCTTCGTCTTCAAAGGTGAAACGCGCTTCTTTTTTTGAAATTTCGACGGCGATTCGCACGTTTTTGTTGAAATTGAATTTATTTCCGTGTTTGACGGCGTTGACAAAGGCTTCGTCTAAAGCGATAAAAAGATGCGAATCTTCGCCGCTGCCGACAACGCCGATTTTTTCCACGCGTTTTGTCAGGTAATCTAAAATCGAATACATCGGCGAAATGGCGCTCGGAATCTCGAATTCGATTTTCTCGCGCAAATCTTTTATGATTTCAATCCGGTCGACAAACTGCGCTTTGTAGTTAAGAATCAGCTCAAAAAAGTTTTTTAATTCGACTTCATCAAAGTTTTCGCGGTTAAAGCCGGTGGCGCAAACCTTAAAAGCGCGAATGTGTTCGGACGGCTTATGCGGTTCGATTTCGGGCAGACAGGTGTCGCCGCCTGCGTCCGTCTGCACGGCTTCGGGAATTGCGTCGATGTTGTCCAAATCGGTAATAACAACGTCGAAGTCATCTATTTTGTCGAGACCGATTGCGTCGGCTCGATTCCTGACGGTTTCGACAAAATGTCCGAGCTTGTCGAAAACTTTTTTTAATCCACTGCTCAAATCGTCGTGGTCATCGATAATCAGAAATTTTCTTTGCATTTTCACCGTTTATATCGGAATTTTAGAAACATCTCGAACACTGGAAATTAACGAAAAACCGTTTTCCTTTGTTGCAAATAATAACCCGAATTGCTAGTTATTCTCTAACCGATGTCAAAAGAAAAGGAAAAAGTTTATCGATTTGCCGCGCTTTCCGAATATTCCTTTAAACAGCGCTTTTTGATTCGGTCGGCGGATTTGGCTTTTTTCTGGCTGATAAAATTAATCGGAAAGACGATTCGCTTTGAAATCGAAGGCTCGGAAAATGTCGGGCAAATCGAAAAGGCGGGCAAAATCCCGATTTACGCAACCTGGCACAACCGTATTTTTCCGTCCGTTTATTTTCTGCGCAATCGCGGAATCGTCGTGATAACTTCCAAAAGTTTCGACGGCGAATACATCGCCCGCTTTATTCAGCGCTTCGGATTCGGCGCGGCGCGCGGCTCATCGACACGCGGCGGAACGGGCGCGCTGGTCAAAATGATTCGCCTGATGCGCGAAGATTTGCCGATGTGTTTTACCGTCGACGGTCCGAAAGGAGCGCGTTACGTCGCCAAAACCGGCGCGCTTCTGCTGGCGAAAAAAACGGAAAATCCGGTTCTTCCCTTTTTGATTGAGCCGCATAAATTCTGGACTGTAGACAGTTGGGACAAACTGCAAATCCCGAAACCGTTCACCCGCGCCAAAGTTTTTTTCGCCGCGCCCGTCTATGTCGAAAAAACCGCCGACGAAACCGAAATTGAAAATAAGCGGCGCGAGCTTCAGGAAAAACTTGACGCGCTAATCGATTTCGGGAAACAATGGCGACGACATTATAAATAAAATAATTTCGAGAATTTTAAGGAGAAAAAAATATGTCTCTGATTGTTTCAAAAACGGACGAGGAAAACGATTTGCCGGATGCTGCCGACAGTTATAAAAGCGGGACGGGCAACATAAGCGCGCCTCAGATAACCGACGCGCCGACGGCGAGCCAAACGTTTGACAAAATCGGAACAGCCGCCGCCGAATTTAATGACGCCGACACGGGAATAATCGACAGTTTGAATAATTCGCCCGCCGGTTTAGACAACGAAACCATAGATAATACGTCGATGAGCTGGATAATTCCCGCAGCTCTGCTTTTTTTGCTCATCATTTTGGGCTACGCGTTTTGCGGCGGCGCGCCGACGGTTTGAAGCGCCGTCGAGCATAAGAAATCGGTCGGCAAATCGGGTTTTATAATTTAATCGCTCAAATTGATTGGAACTTTTCTTTTCGCCCGCTCGTAAAAAAATCTTGACAGAGCAGATGTAGCGCTTTGTTTCTTTTACCGGCGGCGACGGCTTTTTGGAGAAACAACGAGTTGGAAGCATTAAAAGCAGCAGCGGAAAATAACGGCGCGGAACTGGTTCGGCGCTGTCGCGCGGGCGACGGCGCAGCCTGGGAAGAAATTGTTTCGACCTTTTCGCGCCGTATTTTTAATCTCGCCTTCCGGTTCACTTCCAGCATCGAAGCGGCGGAAGATTTGACGCAGGAAGTTTTCGTCCGCATTTTCAAGTCGCTTGAGCAATACGACGCCAAACAGGGCGATTTAACCAATTGGCTGATGCGCCTGTCGAGAAATTTGATAATCGACGATTACCGGCACAGACAGCGCAATCCGCAGAATTCGCAAGCCGACGACGTTGAAGACCATACGTTTCACCTTCGCGCCGTCGGCAGTTCGGCGCAGAAAGAGATGGAGCGGCGCGAACTTTGCGCGCAGGTGCAGGAAGCGATTGATAAGCTGCCGGACGATTTGCGAACGTGCGTTATTTTGCGCGACATCGAGGAGATGACTTATCAGGAAATCGTCGATGTGTTAAAGATTCCCGAAGGCACGGTCAAATCGCGCATCAATCGCGGCAGAATCGAGCTGGCGAAAATTTTGCGCCGGATGCGAGTTGTCAATATGTAGAAAAATGTAGAAAAAGTTAAAAGCCGTCAGCAATCGGCAGCAGTTTTTTTCTGACAACCGACATCTGATTACCGACTACTGAATTATGACTTATGAAAACGAAAAAATAATCGACTGTTCCCGGTTTGAAGAAATCTTAACCGATTATCTGGATAATACTTTGGACAGACCGACGCATAAAGCCGTCGCCGCGCACGCTTTGCGCTGTCCGCTGTGTCATTCGCTGCTCAACGAAGTTAAAGAAGCGCTCCAGATGTGCCGCGAAATGAGCGCGCCGAAACTTTCGTTGAATCACCTCGAAGCGCGTATTTTTTCAAAGACGATGCCGGAAGCGGCGATGAACTGCGAGCAGTTTGAAGCGCATTTAACCGATTATCTCGACGGATTTTTGCCGGCGACGCTTTTTCACAGGTGGGAGCGCCACGCGGCGGTGTGCGGAAACTGCACCGATTTGCCCGGACAAGTCGTTCGCTCGATTGCTTTTTGCTACACGTATAAAATGGACGAGCTGCCGATTCCCGCCGGTCTGAACGCGAAAATTTTGCAGGCGACAATCGGCACGACCGAATCTGAAACCGTTCGGGCGTCGTGGATTTCGCAGAAAATCGAATGGATTCGCGCATTGAGTTTCCCGATTCCGATTCCTCAGCTCGCGCCGGTTGCGATGATGATGCTTTTCGCCGTTCTGGTTTTCAGCCAGACGTTTTCCGGCGAAAATTCATTTACCGGCGTCTATCAAAAAAGTTTTGAGTTAGCCGAGCAGACTTACCAGCAAAGCGCCGGAATCGTTCTGGGCGAACCTGCAAACGGGCAAAAATCGAACCGAGAGGTTATTAGCGGAACTTTCGTCAGCGACGAGGAAGGCAAATAATGAATTGCGCGTATCACGGACAAAATCAGGCGGTTGTAAATTGTAACGGGTGCGGAAAACCGCTGTGTCCGGCGTGCGACCATCGCATTAAAGGCTTTCCTTTTTGTCAGGACTGCATCGTTACCGGCGTCGAGCTGCTCAGAAATCATAATCAATCTTCATACGCGCCCGTTATAAAGCGACAGACTTCTCCTTTTATCGCCGCCCTGCTTTCGGTTTTTTGTCCCGGACTCGGCGCCGCCTACAACGGACAGACTTCCAAAGCGCTGATTTATTTCGCTGTTTTTGTCGGTTTTTTTCAAATGGCGGTTTCGACCCGCGGAATGCCGGTTTTCGTTTTCGGTTTTCTGGGAATGTGGCTTTTCGCGGCGCTCGATTCCTGGCGCACGGCACAGCTTCTCCGTTCGGGCATTACGCCGGACAAAGCCGACGACATTATCACACAGCGATTTGCGGGCAACCCGAAACTTTGGGGAATCGTCCTAACGCTTCTCGGCGGTTCGATTTTTTTACAGTCGTTTTTTGACATACGTTCTTTAATTCGCGGGATTCTGCCCGTTTTGCTTGTCGGTTTAGGCGTATATCTTTTGCGCGGATTTTTCACCGATACAAATAAAACACACCAAAACCGCGATGAACCGGCGGACGAAATCGGCGCGCCGAATTTTACGAGCGCATTCGGCGCGGTTGATTTTCGCACCGACGAATTCGACGCGCAAAATGATTTTCCCGCCCAAACCCGCGCAAAGCGGTGGAAGGAAAGGTAGGAAATCCTGTATTATGGAATCGAGACGACTTTCGCGGTTTTCATACTCGAAGCCGTTTCAAATCGGAAAGCTAATAGTTTTATAATTTATAAAGGAGTTTGATTTATGCCGACCTGGTTAAAAGCTACGGGAAAATGGGGAAGCGTTTTCGTCATTTTAGCGCTGATTGTTACGTTGTTGAAACAGGTGATAGCCTTTGTCGGATTTCTGACACTGGCGGTTAAATTTATTGTCGTTATAGCTTTTATCGGGCTGATTGTCGGAATCGGTTTCGCGCTTTTGCGAAACAGAAACGCCAATCGCCAAACAAAGCCGTAAACCATATTTCATTGAGCCGGAGCATTTGCACAAATATAATATATTTGCCAACCGCTCCGGCTTGTGATATTTTTCTCTTATCGTTCAAAGTAAAAAGAATTGATTTTTTTCAATTCTAACCCGGAAAAAGGCTTTGATGTAATTCGTTACAAAAAACCTTTTTAAGGAAATCGCGTTAGTTGCCCTGAAGGTTATGCTTAGCGTGATTCCGGTGTCGAAAAATTATTCGGCGCGAAATCATAAATTAAGGAGCTTAAAACAAGCATAATGCAGAAAAAAAACCGCTTTCATACTTCTCTTTTATCACGTCCAAACGAAATAAAAAATTATATCGGTCGTATTGAAATATCAAAAAAACTCGCTCGTAAAAGCGTCGCGAGTTTAGCTTTATTAACGGTCATCGCTTTAATCGGACTCGGCATTTTTATTAGAAACACGACGTTCGCAAAACCGTCGGTGATAGACGCCGCAGTTCAAAATACGACGCAGGATACACGGAAAGCCGAATACAAGCCAATCAGCTACGAGAAGCCCGACAGCGACATCGATATAACTTACGACGCCGCCGGACAGGGAATGGCGCGGCAATTGACGCCCGCCGAAATCGAAGCGCAGCAGAAAGAGATGGAAGGCGGCATTCAGAAGGTTGTAAAAACCAGCAACGCCGCTTTCGTGCCGAATATATGGGCGCATCTCGGTAAAATAACCAACGAATTCGGACAGCGCCGCAATCCTTTCGGCGGTCTCTCCTACGAATTTCACGCCGGTATGGACATCGGCGGCGATATGGGCGATATTGTCGTCGCGCCCGCTAACGGCGTCGTTTCCAAAGCCGACTGGATGGGCGGTTACGGCAATATGGTCGAAATCAATCACGGCAACGGTTTGACGACGCGCTACGGTCATCTCTCCAGAATCGGCGTCCGCGCCGGCGACAAAATGCAGCGCGGGCAGATTTTAGGTTTGATTGGCTCGACGGGACGCTCGACCGGACCGCATCTGCATTTTGAAGTTCGGCTGAATGATAAACCCGTAAATCCGCGCCGCTTTCTGCCGCCGCAAACGCCGGAAATGGCGAGGCTTCAACCGCATAATTAAATACATACAAAAACGTAAGATGAAAAAAGCGAGTCGCGCCCGGCTCGCTTTTTTCATCTTAAAATTAAGCTCGATAGAAATTTCACCGTCTTTTAAGTAAAATAACTGTTATAATCAAACAAAACTTCAAACAAAATAAAGGATTCGGATAATTTATGAGATTAAAACTAAACATTGTCTCGACATCGATTCTGATGTTCGCTCTGCTTGTTTCCAACGTATCGTTTGCCTTCGCCTGGGACGAAGGAATGTTCACGCCCGACCAGATTGCGCGGCTTTCGCTTGCGAGGAGAGGCTTAAAGATAAAGCCGCTCGACATTTACAATCCGAACGGCGTCAGTTTATCGGATGCGGTCATTCGTTTAAGCGTCGGCTGCACAGCTGAATTCGTCTCGCCCGAAGGCTTGATTTTGACGAATCACCATTGCGGCTTCGATGCTTTAGTTTCGGCTTCGACCACGCAGAACGATTATGTCGAAAACGGCTACAAAGCCGATTCGCGCGCTCGGGAATTACCGGCAAAGGGTTATTCGATATTTATGACGCAGCGCGTCGAAGACGTAACGGCAAAAATTACAAACGGCGCGCAAAACTTAACCGGCGCGGATTTGGCGCAGGCGATTAAAAGAAACGCTGAAACGCTTCAGCAGCAGGAACAGGCAAAAGCGCCGAGCGGTTCGACGATTCGCATACAGGCGTTAAACAGCGGACTTTTCTATTATCTCTATCAAACAATGCAGGTAAAAGACGTGCGCGTCGTCTACGCGCCGCCGAGAAACATCGGCGTCTTCGGCGGCGACCCGGACAATTTTGAATGGACGCGCCACACCGGAGATTTTACTTTCCTTCGCGCATACACAGCGCCGGACGGCACATCAGCCGAATATTCGTCGAACAACGTGCCGATGAAACCGAAAAAGTTTTTGACGATAAACATCGACGGATTAAAGGAAAACGACTTCGTTTTCGTATTGGGTTATCCGGGCGGCACGACGCGCTATCGTGAAAGCCAGGCGGTCGAATTTGCCGAAAACGTCAACTTCCCTTTTCTCGCCTCCTACTTGCAGGCGCGCAGCGACGCGCTCGTCAAAGTCGGCGAAACGAGCGAAGAAAAACGCATCAGAGTTCAATCGGAAAAAGCTAACCTCGACAATTACCGCAAAGTTTATACCGGCAGCAGCGTCGCATTGAAAAGAAACAACACAATTGCCGAAAAACGCACCGAAGAAGCGAAATTTGCGGCGTGGGTCGCGGCAAATCCGCAGCGTCAGGCGAAATACGGTGAAGTTCTGCCCGCGCTTCAAAGCGTTTCAAACGAATTTTATCCGGCGGCGCAGCGCGACGTGCTTTTGCGAACGCTTCCCGCTGCATCGACGCCCGTTTTCAGGCAGCTTCTCGACGCGGTTACGACCGTTCAGCAGGGCAAAAACTTAACGCAGGCTGAAAAACAGGCAAAAATTGCAGATATTCAAAAGGCATATACAGACCGCGAGCCGATTCTCGAACGCGAAGTTCTCAAATTTTTCTTACAGAAAATGGCTGAACTTCCGGCAAATCAGAAATTCGCGCCCGCCGAAAATCTTTTCAACCGTTTTGAAGGCAAGGAACGCCGCGCGGCGGAGGAAACATTTGCCGAATCGATTGCCGAACGAGACAATTTCGACACGCCCGAAAAAGTTCTCGCGCTCTACGATATGTCGTTCGCCGATATGCAGAAACGCTATCCGAATATTGTCGATTTCGTAAACGCTTTCGCTCAGGCAAAACAAATCGTTACGGCGCGCACCGCAAAGTTCAACTCGGAAATCGACCGGCTTCGTTTGCTTTATCAGCAGGGAATGGCGGAAATGAACGGCACGCGCCCGTACCCGGACGCCAATTCGACTCTGCGGTTTACTTACGGCAATATCAGAGGCTACAAGCCGCGCGAAGCCGTTATATATACGCCGTTTACGACTATGAAAGGTATGTTTGAAAAAGACACCGGCGAAAATCCGTTCGACGTTCCGCAAAAATTAAAAGATTTGCAGCGCGCACAGGACTTCGGCAGATTCGGCGAAAACGGAACTGTTCCGGTAAATTTTCTGGCGACGACCGATATTATCGGCGGCAATTCGGGCAGTCCGGTTTTGAACGGTTCGGGCGAGCAGGTCGGCTTGGTTTTCGACGGCAACTACGAAGGCTTGGGCAACGACCTTTTCTTCGACGAAAACTATAATCGCACAATCGCCGTCGATATTCGCTTTGTTCTTTTCGTTACGGAAAAATTCGGCAACGCCGGATGGATTTTAAATGAAATGAATATCAAAGGCGGCGCTCCGGCAACGAAAGCAAGACGCGCAATGGCTGAATAAAGCGAAAGAATATTTAGCTGCGAACAAACACAAAAAGAACACGAAAATTTTGTTGTTCTTTCGTGTTTGTTCGCGGCTAATCTCTTTCATTGACAGAAGATTAATACGCTAATTTGACGTAATTCATTCCGCGCTGGATAACTTTCTGTCTTCTCACAACTCGTTTCGGATTTTTCTTCGGATTAAAAACATTGAGCGGCGACGGAATCATTGCCGATAGATATGCGGCTTCGGACGGCGACAGGCTCGAAGCGGATTTGTCGAAATAATAGCGCGAAGCGGCTTCCGCGCCGTATATGCCGTCGCCCCATTCGATAATATTTAAATACAATTCTAAAATTCTTTTCTTCGACAAATCTTTTTCCAGAAAATAAGTGATGACGGCTTCGCGTCCTTTGCGAAAAAAATTTCTCTCCTCGCTTAAATACAAATTTTTAGCAAGCTGCTGCGTAATTGTCGAAGCGCCGCGTTTGAACGAAGGCATCGGCGGAATCCAATCGTTCGGGTCGTAATCGCCTTCTTCCTTTGCTTCCTTTTCACCTAATTTCTGCGCGTCTTCCCAGGCGCTTTGAATCGCGTCCCAATCGAAACCGTGATGCTGGAAAAAATGCGTGTCTTCGCCGGCAAGAACGGCGCGTTGCAAATTCGGCGAAATCTGCTCAATCGGCGTCCAGATTTGATATTTGCGCGGCTCTCGTCCTTCAGCCGCCGCTTCGGAAATTCTGTATTCAATCATCGAAGAAGTCGTCGGATTCTGCGTGCGGAGTTTTGAAATATTCGGAAAGGTGAAAAATTCATACGCAAACCAGACGAGAACCGCGCCGATTAAAATTAAAAATAAAGTTTTTGTCCAATACCACATTCGATTTTAGATTTTAGATTTTGGATTGCCCGTAAATTTTACGGTATTTTTAACGATTATGTTCCATTTCCGACAATAAGCCAAAATTCAAACTTTAGCAGGACTTTCTCACCTCGGAGCGCGGGCATCCTGCCCGCAAAGATTGCGTGAGCAATCTAAATAAGCCCGATAAAGTTCAATGTTGATTTTATCTAAACTTTCGCGAACGCTTGGGCGTTCAAGAGCGGGCAGGATACCCGCGCTCCGACAAAGACGCTTCTCAAATTTGAGAAAGTCCTGTTTAGTTTCGACCGGCGGCAATCCAAAATCTAAAATCTAAAATCATCAGGCTTCGCCGATTAAATTTCCGACAATTTTTCCGCTCGATATAACGCCCGGCATCCCCGCGCCCGGATGCGTTCCCGCGCCGACGAAATAAAGATTCGGAATGTCTTCGCTTAAATTGTGCGGGCGCAGATACGCAGACTGCAAGAGCGTCGGTTCGACCGAAAACGCGCTGCCCAGATAACTGTTCAAAGTTCCTTCAAAATGCAGCGGGTCGATGTAATGTTCGGTAACGATATGCTTCGATAAATCGGGCATATAATTTTCTTCCAGATATTTGATAATCGAATCGCGGTAAGGTTTCGCCGCCGTTTTCCAATCTATATCGCCGCCGAGATGCGGCACAGGCGAGAGAACATACCACGAATCACAGCCGTCGGGCGCGAGCGATTTGTCGGTCGCCGTCGGGCGATGCAAATAAAGCGAAAAATCTTCCGCCAGAGTTTTATTAACGAAAATCTCGTCGAGCAAATCCCTGTAACGCTCGCCCATAATTATTTCGTGGTGCGCCATATTTTCGTAGCGGCGATTCGTGCCGAAATAAATAACGAACAGCGACATCGAATAAGTCATCGATTTTACTTTTCTGTCCGTATATTTTTTTCTGAATTGTTTCGGAATCAAATTCAAATATGTAAAAGCGACATCGGCGTTCGAGACAACCGCATCGGCTTCGAGAAATTCGCCGGATTTCATCTTTACGCCGTCCGCTTCGCCCCAATCGTCAATCGAAATTTCATCTACTTCGGCTTCAAGAAAAATCTCGCCGCCCGTGTCCATAAACAAATCGCTCAACGCACGAACAAGCGCGCCCGTTCCGCCCATCGCATACCAGACGCCGAATTTCTGCTCTAATTCGTGAATCATCGCGTAAATCGAAGTCGAGGTGAACGGATTTCCGCCGATAAGCAGCGGGTGAAAACTGAACGCCTCGCGCAATTTTTCATCTTTAAAATATTTCGACGCGAATTTATAAACCGAACGGTCGGAACGCAGTTTGACCATTTGCGGCACGACTTTGAGCATACTTCCTACGGTGTGAAACGGTTTGTCGATTAAATCGAAACCAACGCGGTAAATCTCGCCCAAATCTTTGGCAAAACGCTTGTAATTCTCAATCTCGTCAGGCGCGATTTTGCGAATTTGAGTTAAAAGATTTTCCTTGTCGTCGTTGTAATTAAAAACCGTGCCGTCCGCCCAGCGAATATTATAAAACGGGTCGAGCTTGACGAGTTCGACATAATCGCGCATTTTTCGCCCGGCAATTTCAAACAATTCATCAAACAGCCAGGGCGCGGTAATAATCGTCGGTCCGCCGTCGAATACAAAACCGTCCTGCTCATAGACATACGCGCGTCCGCCGGTTTTATCGCGCTTCTCTAAAATCGTTACTTCGTGTCCCTGCGCCTGAAGGCGAATCGCCGTCGACAATCCGCCGAAACCACTGCCGATAACTATTATTTTCATTTCTTTTGTTTTCTTAATAGAAATTTCTCAGCCGGAGCGCGGGCATCTTGCCCGCAAAGACTGCGCGAGCAATCTAAAAACACTTCGTAAAACTCAATATTGAATTTAATCAAAGGCTTCGAGCGCGTTGTCGCGTTTTGCGGGCAAGATTCCCAGCGCTCCGACGAATACGCTTTTCCATACCAAATTGAGAAAGTCCTGCTTACTTTAATTGTCAAACTCTCAAATAATCGCCTCGCCAATCGGTAACGGCGCGTTTGATGTCGCCCGCTTTTTGAAATTCGCCGTTTAACGTCTGCTGAACCAGCGCGGGCAATTCCGCATCCGAAGCAAATCGCAAAGCGTTCGTCTGGCTTCGGCTCAATTTGTCCGTTTGCGGCAGTAAATCGCCCGGCAGAATTTTTTCGTAACGAAGTTTTTCTTCCAATCTTATCAATCTATCCTGCACTCGAAGCGCATTGGTTCGCGCCAAAACGCCCAGAATCAGCAAACCGATTGACAAAAGAAGAAATTCGGCGCGGTCGATGTTCGGGTCTTGAACGAGGCGGACGATTGCGTAGATAAAATTTATCAGCAGAATCGGCGTCAAAACGAAATGCTGCGGCGCGTGCCAGCGAACGTGATTTTTATAATTTTGTTGTTCAGTCATATTTTTTTGGTAATAAAACTTTCCCGACGGGAGCGCGGACATCCTGTCCGCAAAGATTGCGCGCAATCTAAAACGTCTAATCAAAACTCGACGGCGAGTTTGTTCGGCGGTTTGCGAACGCTCCAAGCGCGTTCAAAAGCGGACAGTATGCCCGCGCTCCCAATAGGAAAGTCATTTATAAATTTACAAACGTGTTGTCGCACTTGTCGAAACTCTTTTCTCGCTGTCGTTTGCGGGCGTGAAATCTTCGCCCGGATTGATAAACTGATTTTTCTCGAATTGATACTGCTTATCGTAAAGCTGTTTATATCTGCCGTTTAGTCGGAGCAATTCTTCGTGCGTTCCATTTTCGACGATGCGTCCGGCTTCGACGACGAGAATTTCGTCGGCGCTTCTGATAGTCGAAAGACGATGTGCAATGACGAATGTCGTTCGTCCTTTACGAAGTTGATTCAAGCCTTCCTGAATCATCATTTCGCTTTCCGAATCGAGACTCGAAGTCGCTTCGTCTAAAATTAAAATTTTCGGGTCAGCCAATAAAGCGCGCGCAATCGCGATTCGCTGTTTCTGACCGCCGGACAATTTAACGCCGCGCTCGCCGACGATTGTGTCGTAGCCTTTTTCAAAGCGCGAAATAAATTCGTCGCAGTAAGCAATGCGGCACGCTTCTTTTACATCGTCAAAGCTCGCCTGCGGATTTGAAAATTTTACATTCTCCAAAATCGTCCCGTCGAACAAAAAATTTTCCTGAAGGACGACGCCCAAATTTCGGCGATAATCGCGCAGCTTTATTTCCTGCAAATCAACGCCGTCAACCAGAATTCTGCCTTTGGTCGGCTGAATAAAATTTAAGACGAGACTTAAAATAGTTGACTTTCCCGAACCCGACGAGCCGACTAAAGCCGTCGTCGTTCCCGCCGCCGCGTCGAACGAAACGCCATTTAGAACCGGCGCGTTTTCTTCGTATTCAAAATACACGTCTTCAAACGTGATTCCGCCGCGAATATTCGGTAAAGCGATTCGATTGGCGTCTTCGTCGTCTTCGGTCGTTTTGCTCAAAATTTCGCGTATGCGGTCGAGTCCGGCGAACGCGTCGGTTATCTGTGTGCCGATTGACGATAATTCGATAATCGGAAATGCCATTAAACCCGTAAAAAAAATATACATAAACAAATCGCCGATTGTCATCGTTTCGGTGATAACGGCGTTGCCGCCGACCAGAATCATCACGACGCTGATTGCGCCGATTATCAGCGACGAAAACGCCGTAACCGCCGAAACTCCGGTCATCGATTTGGCGACGTTGCGCAGAAGTTTGTGCGAACCGCGCGCGAAAATCAATTCTTCGCGCTTTTCCGCCGTATATGCTTTGACGATTCTGATGCCGCCCAAACTTTCGGTCAGGCGTCCCGTAACTTCAGCGTTGATAACATTTCGCTCGCGGAAAATCGGGCGAAGTCTTTTAAATGCGAATGCTAAAACGCCGCCGAATGCCGCCAGAACGATTATCGTTACCAGAGTCAGACGCCAGTTGATATAAAATAAAACGCCGATTGAAATCAGCGCCGTAACCAGACTTCCCGCCAGCTGCACAAGACCTGTTCCGACTAAATTACGAATGCCTTCGGCGTCGTTCATAATGCGCGAGATAAGCTGTCCGCTCTGCGTCGAATCGAAATAGGAAACCGGCAGCCTTTCGATTTTCGTCTGCACGCGCTTGCGCATTTCCGTAATCGCCCGCTGCGCCGCGATGCCCAAAATCTGCGTCAGAGCAAACGACGTTACGGCTTGCACCAAAGTCGAAAACCCGATAGCGAGCGCAATCCATTTGAGCAATTCGTAATGCCGGTTCGTTATAACTTCGTCGATAAAATACTTCGACGACGCCGGCAAAACCAGACCGGCGAGACGGCTGACAATCATCAAAACCGCGCCGAGCGCGAGCCGAAAACGATAATGCCAAATCAACTGTTTGGCTTCCTGCCACGCGTTTGAATAATCGACTTTTTTCTTCTTCTCGTCCGGTTTTTCCGCCATATTTTTATTATACCAATTCGATTATTTATAGTATCGAACGCGAATGAAAAATCCGGCATTTTTTAATTTGCCGAATCAATTTCGGGCGCTGCCTCGATTGTCCGGTTAATGTTATAATCGAGAGCGAAATTCATCGGATTTTTACATTCAATAAAAAATTTATATGCTGCAAACAGTCGAAGCGGAAATTGATGTCGACGGAAAAGTGAAACTGCTCGAACCCGTGCGCGTTACGAAAAAAACGCGGGCAATCGTAACCTTGCTCGAAGACGCGAACGGCAAACTTGAACAAAAGGGAAACTCGAAAAAGATGTCGGAGCTTCTCAAAAGTCCCGAATTTGCCAATCGAAAAAGCTATTCGGCGGAAGAAATCGAAGCTCAAATCGAGGAAGCGAGGAATTCCTGGGAATGAGCAGAATTTATCTAGATGCCTGCATTATTATTTACATTGTCGAAAAACATCCGATTTATTCAAATCCGATTGAAAATCTAATCAATAATCTGACCGAAAGCGAATTGTGTTATTCGCCTCTGGCACGTCTTGAATGTTTGGTGATGCCTTACAGAACAAACGACTTACAGCTCCAACAACTTTACGAAGCATTCTTCGCCGCTCAAAAAATTCTCGCAATGCCGAAAACCGTTTTTGACCAAGCCGCAAGGCTTCGCGCCGATTTCACGGGTTTGAAAACTCCCGACGCGCTGCACATTGCCGCCGCTGTTACCCACGATTGCGACGAGTTTTGGGCAAACGACAACCGGCTCGACAAAATAAATCCGAAGCTGGTGAAAAACATTCTGACAACTTAAAATATGCGCGATATTCCGGTCGGAAACGGTTCTCTGCTCGTCAATTTCGACGACAAATATCAAATCCGCGACATTTATTTTCCGCGCGTCGGGCAGGAAAATCACACCGAAGGCTTCCCGTTTCGGTTCGGCGTCTGGGCAGACGGCGAATTTTCGTGGATTGCGTCGGACGATTGGACGCGCGAGTTGCGTTATAAAAAGGAAACGCTCGTTACGGACGTTCGCTTGATTAACGAAAAGCTCGGCATCGAAATCGTCTCGAACGATACGGTCGCCAGCCACGAAAATATTTTTCTGCGGCGCGTGCGCGTCTCGAATCTGCTTGATACGAAAAGAGAAATCCGCGTTTTTCTGCATCAGGATTTTCGCATCTCGGAAAACAAAATCGGCGACACGGCGTTTTACGACCCGCAAAGTTTGGCGCTTGTTCATTACAAAAAAGACCGTTATTTTCTGATAAACACCGCGCCGCATTTCGACGTTTTTTCGACCGGCAGAAAAGCCTTCCGCGAATCCGAAGGCACGTGGCGCGACGCCGAAGACGGCGTTTTACAAGGCGGCGCAATAACCGAAGGTTCGGTAGATTCGACCGTCGGGCTGCATTTCCAGCTTGAAGCGCAAGGCGCGTTTGAATTTTTTTACTGGATTACAGCCGGAACTTCGCCGGCGGAAGTTTCGCTTCACAACCGGCAGATTCTCGAACGAACGCCGCAGAAATTTCTCGATTATACGGAAAATTACTGGCGCGCCTGGGTCAATAAAAACACTGTCGATTTTGCTGATTTATCTACGGAAATCGTCGGGCTTTACAAGCGCTCGCTTCTAATTATCAGAACGCAGATTGATAACGGCGGCGCAGTTTTAGCCGCCAACGATTCGGACGTAACGATGCGCGCAACCGACCATTACAGCTATCTCTGGACGCGCGACGGCGCGCTCGTCGCCAACGCTTTAGACCTTGCCGATTATCCTTCACTGACCAGAAAATTCTTTGAATTGTGCGGCAGAATCGTTTCAAAGGAAGGTTACTTTTTGCAGAAATACAACGCCGACGGCACGGTCGCCTCCGGCTGGCACGCCGCGTGGGACACGCGGACGAAAAAGCCGCTGCTGCCGATTCAGGAAGATGAAACGGCGCTCGTCATCTGGGCGTTGTGGGAGCATTACGAACGATTCCGCGACATCGAATTTATGCACAAACTTTACCAGCCTTTAATCATTCGCTGCGCCGAATTTATGAATGATTTTCGCGACGAACGATTAAAATTGCCGAAACCTTCGTGGAATTTGTGGGAAGACCGGCGCGGAATTCACACATTTACCTGCGCGACGGTTGTCGGCGGTTTGCGGGCGGCGGCGAAATTTGCCGTTTTATTCGGCGAAAGCGAACGCGCCGAAAAATATGAAACGGCGGCAGGCGAGATTGTCGAATCGATGCGCGAACATCTTTACAGCCCGAAACTCGGAAGGTTTCTCAGAGCTTTGCAGTTTAGCGGCGACGAGCATTTTGAAATTGACCGGACAATCGACGCTTCGCTTTTCGCCGTGTTTTATTTCGGCGCATTTTCGGCTGATGATAAAATGGTCAAAAATACGATGCGCGCGATTGAAGAAAAACTCTGGATTGACACCGATTGCGGCGGCATCGCGCGATTTGAAGACGACGGTTATATGCGCGTCTCCGAAAAAGTTACGGGAAACGCGTGGTTTATCTGCACACTCTGGCTTGCCGATTACAGAATCGCCGTTGCCGAAACTAAAGACGATTTGAAAGGCGCGCTCGAAATTCTCGAATGGACGACGAAACGCGCTCTGCCGTCGGGCGTTTTAGCCGAACAGGTTCACCCGTTCACCGGCGAAGCCGTCTCGGTCGCGCCATTAACGTGGTCGCATTCGACGTTTATCGCAACCGTGATGAATTATTTACACAAACTTTCGCTTATTTCCGAAAAGACGTAAAATTGTTTCGAGGTGAGAAAATGGAATTAACATTTGAAGCGACGTTCGTGAAAATATTCCCGTTGTTATAACCCAAGTCGTTATTTTGGAAATCGGCAACGCACTCTCAAAACATCCGTTTCGGCAAATCGCTGTCGGTTTACTCGGAAGTTTTGAAAAATCTGAAAATACAACCATCATTTCGATGACCGACGAGCTTTATGACGAAGCCTTTAAACTCTTTCGCAGTCGTAACGACAAGGAATCGGGTTTGGTTGACTGCATTTCGTTTATCGTAATGCGGGAGCTGGAAATTACGAATGCGCTGACAACTGACGAGCATTTTATTCAAGCGGGATTCCGCGCTCTTTTAAGAGAAGTTTAATTTACATTATGCGTAGAGCAAAAATTTTAGCGACACTCGGACCGACATCGAACACGCCGGAAATTATCGAACGTCTTATCAAAGCCGGACTCAATGCCGTGCGGATAAATATGTCGCACGGCACACACGCCGAACACGAACAGGTTATCAAAAACGCGCGCGCGGCGGCGAAAAAACTCAATAAACCTTTATCGGTTTTAGTTGATTTGTCGGGTCCGAAAATTCGCACCGGTTTGCTGCAAAACGCGACGCCGGTTTTCCTGGAAGACGGCGCGGATTTTACGATTACCTCACGCGATATTGAAGGAAATGTTAAAGAAGTTTCCACCAACTTTAAGGATTTGCCGAAGCTCGCCGAAAAAGGCGCGCGGATTTTGCTTGACGACGGCGCGATTGAACTGAAAGTAAAATCGGTTACGAAAACCGACGTTAAAACGACAATCGTCAACGGCGGCAAATTGTCCGAGCGCAAGGGCATCAATCTGCCGAACACCACTTTGCCGATTCCTTCGCTGACGGCGAAAGACCGCACCGATTTGGATTGGGCGATGACGCAGAACGCCGATTATATCGCGCTTTCTTTCGTCCGCACGGCAAAAGATTGTCTGGAAGTCAAAGAACTTATCAAAAAAGCGAACACGCGCAAATTCGGCAGACCGCTTTTGGTGGCGAAAATCGAAAAAGCCGAAGCGATTGAAAATCTCGATTCGATTTTGGACGCAACCGACGGCGTAATGGTCGCGCGCGGCGATTTGGGCGTTGAAACAAGCGTCGAACTCGTTCCGGTTTATCAGAAACAGATTATCGAAAAAGCCGTCGAAAAAGATTGTTTTGTGATAACGGCGACGCAGATGCTCCAATCGATGATTAGCGAGCCGCGCCCGACACGCGCCGAAGCGTCCGATGTGGCAAACGCCGTCTGGGACGGAACGGACGCCGTGATGCTGTCGGCGGAAACTGCGTCGGGCAAATATCCGGTCGAAGCGGTCGAGACGATGGAGCGCATTATCACGGCGGCTGAAACCGTCAAAACGATGAAACTTATCAGCCCGGCGAAATTCGTGGAGAAACCGACGGGCAGAACTTCGCAGGCGCTCTGCAAAGCCGCCGCTTTTTCGGCGCGTGAAATAAAAACCGATAAAGTCGCGGTTTTTACCGAATCCGGTTTGATGGCGCGTCGTCTCTCCAGTATTCGCTCGGATTTACGCACCTTCGCGCTGACAGACGGCGAAGACGTGCGCAATCAATTAGCGTTAATTTGGGGCGTCGAACCGCTCTGCCACGAATCTTCCAGCACTACCGAATCGATGCTCAAGGAAGGCGAAAAAACTCTGCTCGACGCGGGCGCGGTTGAAAAAGGCGACACGATTGTAATGATGGCGGGCAGATTGTCCGGCTTGGGACTTTCCAGCTCGGTCGTCGTCTGGACAATCGGCGAAAACGTTCCGCGTAAATAATTATAAATAAAACGATTAAGGGAGATTTTTATGGCAAACACATTTGAACTTTCCGCCGCGGCGGATTTGAGCAGCGATTTTGACAAAGGCTCGGTTTTTTTCATCGGCACGGCAACCGTAATTATTCGCTACGCGGGATTTACGATTCTGACCGACCCGAATTTTCTGCACGCCGGCGACCACGTTCATCTCGGCTACGGTCTGACGAGCCAGCGCCTGACCAATCCGGCAATCGACATCGAAGGTTTGCCGCCGATTGATTTGTGCGTTTTGTCGCATTATCACGGCGACCATTTCGACCAGCTTGTCGAAGAAAAGCTCGACAAAACTCTGCCGATTGTAACGACGAGCCACGCGGTTGAAAATCTTGAAGCGAAAGGTTTTATGAACGGCGTCGCGCTCGACACGTGGGAGACGGCGGAATTTATCAAAGGCGACGCCAGACTTCGGATTTCTTCGATGCCCGGACAGCACGGTCCGGGCATTGTCGATTTCGCGCTGCCGCCGGTGATGGGCAGCGTTCTGGATTTTGAAACAAAAGACGGCGAGCGCCTTATGCGGCTTTATATTTCCGGCGACACGCTTATCATCGATGAACTGAAAGAAATTCCGCAAAGATTCCCCGAAATCGACCTCGGACTTTTTCATCTGGGCGGCACGCGCGTTCTCGGCGTAATGGTTACGATGGACGACGAGCAGGGCGTCGAAGCGATTAAAATTATTCAGCCCGAAAAGGCTATACCGATTCATTACAACGATTACGACGTTTTTAAATCGCCGCTGGAAGATTTCAAACGCGCCGCCGAAGCTGCCGGTTTGAATGAAAAAATGATTTATCTGGCGCACGGCGAGACGTATAATTTTGAAGTTCCGGCAAGCCGACGGCAGTAACTTTCGCTTTGGAATTTCAGGCGACACAGTTAGAAAAAGAAAGGAAAGCGAATAAATTATTCGCTTTCCTTTCTTTTTCTAATTGAAATAATTTTAATTCTTAATCTTTTTCAAAGATTCCGGTTTGTGCGCCGCTTCCGCGCCGGTTTTGTCGCTTTCAACCAGAAATTCCGGGTTTTCTTCGGACGCCGCGACGTGATGACCTTTGATGTCAATCGGCGCGGTCAATTTCTTTTTTATCGTGCCGCTTGTCTTGCCTTGCGTGGTTTCCCATTCAACTTTATCGCCGACTTTTAATTTGTCAGTCATCGCTTCTTACGCTCCTTTATGTTCTTCGGGAACGATTTGTTTGCCGAGTCTGTTCGGGTCGAAATAAGCGTGGAAGCGCGTTATCTTCTCGCCGTCGATTTCCAGAACGCTCACGCCGTCGTATTCAAAATCTTTTCCTTCCGTGCTTGTTCCCGTTGTATTCCATTCGAGCGCCGCCGCGTTTTCCGTCATAATTTCGTTGCGAAAAGTCGATTTAACTTCGCCGAAATTATCGCGGTAATTCTGCCAGAATTCACGCGGGCTGATTGCTTTATCCTTGTTTTCGGTTACGACGTTGCCGATTTCGCAACTCTCCGCAAACAAAGAAACAATCGTGTCCAAATCGCGCTCGGTTTCAAGTTTATGGAGCGCGTCAATAAATTTTTTCGCCGTATCTTCCGCCATTTTGTATAAATCTTCCCTTTTTAAATTTGTAAAACCGTATAAACAGAATCGTTTATACGGTTTACTTAGTCAAGTTTGCTTGTTTTTACGGTAAATTTTGCGGTTGAATGTATAAGTTTTCAGAAATACGGTTTTCGCGCATTTCCTCAAAAACGCGAATGCCTTTCCAGAACAGCATCGAGTAACCAACGATTGCCAGAACCGCCGTTATTGAAAGTATTTCGAGCGAGTTGAAACTAAAATCTCGGACGTAAGCCAAAATAATAAGCGAATTGATTGAGGCGAAAAACAGAAATAATGCTCCGATTGTTATCCGAGCGAACCGATAACCGTAAAGAACCAAACAGGCAAAACCTATTATAATGAGCGAAGATTCAAATCTCGTAGAGGGCGCGTTTATCGTAATGCCTTCCCAATAATGAAAAGCGCCGACTAAAACAGTCAGCGCGACGAGCGAATAAGCGGCGATTTTTTGATTCGTTTTTTGAGCAGACATTTTTGTTTTCTCCTTTCAAACCATTTTAGCCGCTCTTGATTTGTTGTCAATATTTTTACGACTGAAGAAATTTATTTCGCGCTTAAAATCTGCGCGACGGTTTCTTTTTTCAAACCTTTGCCGCTGCGGTTATTGTAATCGGAAAGCGAAATTTGCGGGTCGCGCCAGGCGTCGAGGTGTCCGACTTGATGAACGCATTGAATCGTGCAGGTCGGCGCGCACCATTTTTCGGTGATGTATTCGCGCTCCATATCGCCGTGCGTATATTCAAGCAGCGGAATTCCGGGCGTTCCGCGCTGCTGCGAACACCAGCTGACGATTCCGCCTTCGTCAACATACAGATAACGCGCTCCGGCGCGGCATTTCCAGTCGTATTCGCCGCCATCAACCAATTTGTCCTGAAACCAGTTCCAGCGCGCGTAGCTTTTCGTTCCTTTCGCTTTGATTTCTTTGTAAACTTCTTTTTCGCGTTCGGTCAAACCTTTGTTCAAACCGTCGCTGTCGTGAATGACGCCGACGGTTGAAGAAAATCCGAGTTCGACGGCGCGATTGGCGATAATCAATGCTTCTTCAGGATTTGCCACGCCGCCGCCGACGACTGAATTAATATTTACTTTAAATTTTGCGAGTTTTGCTAAGTTTTGCAGCTTGCCGTCAAGAACTTTCAAGCTCTTTTTTGAAACTTCGTCGGGATTGACGTTATCAATCGAAATTTGCAGATAATCCAAGCCGACTTCGTTTAATTTTTCTACTTTTTCCGGCTGAAAATAATAACCGTTCGAGATTAAACCGGCAATCATTCCGTGATGACGAATGCGGGCGATAATGTCGAAAATCTGCGGGTGCATCATCGGTTCGCCGCCGGAAATCGTGATAACGGATGAACCGAATTCGGCGAGTTTGTCGATGCGTTTGAGCATCACGTCAATCGGCACCGGCTCGCTCGTCTTGTCGTATTCGTTGCAGTAAGTGCAGGCGAGATTGCACCGCCGCATCGGGACGATGTGAACTAAAACCGGATGTTTTGTCGAAGCAAAAGCGCGAACCGTGTGCCGCACGCCGCGCGTAAATCGACTGAAACTGCTTGCCTTCGGCATTTCCGTTAATACTCCCGTAGAAAAATCCTGTTCGGATATTAAACTCGTAATTATAAGTTTTAAGCGGTTTATTTTCAAATGAAACGGCTTCGGGCTATGAAAAGCCGAAGCCGTTTTAAATAATCTTATTTATTTGAACTAACCTTTTACGACAGTCGTGCCTTTCGGCAGTTTTTTGTTGAATATTCCGGCGTTAACCGTTTCATTTTTACGAAGCGCGCTCAACAGAACCGTCGTCGAATCGTTATTATTTTCGACAACTTTCGCCTGAACCGGCATTCCGTTGCCGTCAACCCAGATTTCAGCCGATTTATATTTATTAGCCGCTTTCGGCGTCAGCAGAAGATGCCAGGTTTTCGCGCCGCCGCTGACGGTTTCTTCGCCCAGGTATTTAACATTGTAATTGGCTTTGAGCTGGTCTTTCGACATACTCATAAAGCCGAGCGCGTTGCCCGCGCCCGCGCTGTTTTTCGCCGCATCGACTTTGCCGACAATCGCCTGCTTCAAACGCGGGCGAAAAAGCGTGTATTCGCCTTTGATAACCGACAATTCTTCCTGCACCGGCTTTGTCCAGTTGATTCTGATATACATATCGCGCTCGGTTTTGCCCGGAACGTAAGTTACATCGCCCTGCATTACGTCGTGAACGTCGAGCTGCGGATTATATTTATCCATCGTAACGCCGGCTTGAAGCGTCTTTAACGTCGAGCGATGCGTTTCCATTCGCTTTAAAATTTCGTTGATTACGTTCTGAGCTTTTGTTTCGGTTACGGCAAAAGCGTTAAAAAAGAACGTCAAAGCAATTGCAAAAAAGCCGAATCTTAAAAATGTTTTCATATATATAACTTCGTGTAAATAGGTGTTAGGAAAAACAAAGGTAATACCTAAAACCTAATTCCTGATACTTAAGACTAACGGATGTCGATTTCGTAAACGGTTTCGCCGCGAAGGTTTTTCTTTTCACGCCACCGGACGATTTCGGCATTCGGGTTTCCGCTTAAATCTTTTACCTGTTTCTTCATTTCCGACTCTTCGGTTGAAAAATCTTCGGCTTTGACGATTAAACGCGCCGTTTGAGTTGCAAGAGTTTCCCTTTTTTCAAACCACGCTTTCGGCGTCAGAAATATAAACGCCATACATAAAAGACAGAGAACGTCCCATTGCGGACTGGCTCTTTCGTATTTCCAGAGAATAATGTCTTTTATAGAGTTCATAAAGTTTGCAGAGTTTGCAGAGTTTGCAGAGTTTGAAATGATTTTTCTACTCTGTGAACTCTAAAAACTCTATAAACTAACAATTTGACCATCGCGCATCTGGATAATACGATTGCAGTTTTCAGCCGCTTCCGGGTTGTGCGTTATCATTATAATCGTTTGATTGAGTCGCCGGTTTAATTCCTTGAACATATCGAGAACGATTTTAGAATTTTCCGTGTCGAGATTTCCTGTCGGTTCGTCGGCTAAAATTATCGCCGGATTATTGATAACCGCACGGGCTAACGCGACTCTCTGCTGTTCGCCGCCGGATAACTCGAGCGGTTTGTGGTGCATTTTATCTTCTAATTTCAGGAGACGCAAAACTTCGCGGCGATTTTCTTGGCTTCCGCCGCCGTTGCCCGTGTGAATTCGTTCGGCGAGACGCAGATTTCCGTCCGCTGTCAAGGTCGGGAAAAGATTGAAACGCTGAAAGACGAAACCGATTTTACGGCGGCGAATGTCGGTTCGCTGCGCGTCCGTAACTTTTGACAAATCTTCGTCGCCGATAATAATTTTCCCGCTCGTCGGCGAAAGCAGACCGCCGAGCAGATGCAGAAGCGTCGATTTTCCGCAGCCCGAAGGTCCCATAATCGCGACGAATTCGCCTTCTTCTATATCCAGAGAAACGCCGCGCAGAGCGGCAACTTCCATCTTTCCGATTTTATAAACTTTCGATAGATTTTCGGTTTTAAGAATAGTCTTCATCAAACGAGATTGGCTTTTACCGGCAAACGCGAATTATGCAGCGATTTGTAATTTGCATTTGCCGGATTTTAACAGTGATTTTTGTCGAAAAACGTATCGCTTCTATTTTTTCGTCGCCGCGTTTTGGTTCGTATTTACAATTTTCTGATTGCCGGCTTCGAGCAGTTTTTTGTCCAAATCGACTTCCTGCAAATTCCACGTGTTTTTCAAAACGAACGCGTCAACCGGAAAAGTTCTGCCGATTGTAACCGTTTCGGGCGATTGATATGTCAATCGCATTTTATATTTTTCTTTGGGACGCGTAACTTCAATCTGAAGCGGCAGATTATTGTATTCGCCCGAATCGCTCAGATTTCCCGCGCTGCCGTAGACAATATCCGATTCGATTTCGCCTCTCGAATCGAATATTTGCTGGCGCGCAAGCCGAACCGTTCCAACGCGGTCAAACCAGAAACGGCGTAGAATGCTTGAGCTGCCGTCGTCGTTTTTATGAATTTCGTCGAGCAGATAATAGCCGCGCAAAACTCTTTGCAAAGGCGATTTTTTCGCCACGTCGGTATTTACTTCTTCCTGTAGAATCGTGCTTTGAACGTAAATATTATTCGCCGCATCGACGGGACGCATCAGCATCGCGTCGGTGAAATGCTGCGGGCGGAGATTTGAAAAAGCGCTGACGTTTTGCTGCAACTCCTTGCCACCGCCGTCGAGATTCATATTCTGCACCTGTTCCTGCAAAGCGGAATAATCGGCGTTGTTCGTTCCGAGAACAAACTTTTTATATTTTCCGCCGGAATTATCCTGCAAAATCGCCACGCGAAATTTTTCGCCATCCGAAGTCATCTGCACGATGTCGGAATTAATAACCGGAATCTGCACCTTTAGAAATATATTCGCCGGACGCTGAACGACGATTTCGCCCGGCGCGGTTCGATATTTTTCGGCGATGCCGATGTCGGCGTAGGAATTATCTTCAATCTTCAAATCCATTTTGGCGCGCATCGAATTAACTCGCGCGAAACGGTTTATCTCGCCGATTAAATCGGCTTGCGCGGCGTTTTCGGTTTTCAGCAAAACCGCTCGCTTGTCTTTTGTTTTAACAAAACTGCCGCAGCCGCTTAAAAATAATGGAAATAATATGAATAGAAAGGCGGATAATTTTAACGCGTTGTTTTTTATAAACATCAGTTTGAGATGTTCGTATAAATCGGCTTGTTGTCCCGGAAATGCTTTAACGAAAATCATTATAATATTGCGGAAGAATACAAAATGTGAATAGTATCACGCGGCGCGGCGTTTGTCATAACACGCAAAAGACGCGGCAGCGAAAGTTATATACTTTTCGCGCCGCGTTTTTTAGTGTTCAGCCGCCGTTAAATCAGCGTTGGAAAACGCCCGGCGAGCGCGTTAGATAATCCGACATCGTGAAGGCGAACATAATCGCCAGCCAGAAAAATCCGGCAAGCGCCGTCAGCCAGATGAGCCGCGAACTCCAGCGAACGTGCATAAAAATAAGCACGACGCACGTCATTTTGAAAAACGCGATTGCCAGCGCGACCAAGGTATTCGCGCCCGGAAAAATATGGTCGAGGTCGACGAAAGCGACGGCGACGGTTAAGATTGTGCCGACGAGCAGCACGCCGAAAACCATCAGATACGCCGGAATCGAAACGATATGATGCTCGCCTTCGTGATGCTCCTCGCGGCTGTGGTGTTCTTGAAATTCTGGTTTTTGTTCAATTCCGGTATCACTCATTTTTAATGTCCTCCTCCGCCTTCAAGAAAATGTCTGCCAAGCAAATAAAGAAGCGGGAAAAGAAAAATCCATACAATATCGACAAAGTGCCAGTAAAGACCAGCCATTTCGACGGGCGCGTAATATTCCTGCGTAAAAGTTCCGCGCCACGCTTTATACAGCAGCCACGCCATCAAGCCGAGACCGATTATCATATGGAGCGCGTGCAGTCCGGTCATCGCAAAATAAATCCAGAAAAAGATGCGAACCTTGTCGCGAAACCGCTCGGCGTTTATCTCGCCGGACGAGAAATCGCCGTTTGTAAAATAACCGATTTTTTCGGCATTGGTCAGGAAGTTTCCCTGCTGCGCTTTGACCGCCAGGCTCGTATCTTCCCACATAAATTCGCCGCGCCGGTTGACATACTCTTTTTCCTCGCCGTTTTCGGTTTCCGGTTTTTGCTTTGAATCCATCGCCTGGTCGGGAAAATTGAGCGAGTTTTTTTCCTGTTCTTCGGGATTTTTTGAAATACTCCGCGCCGAATCGACTTGTGTATTCGCCGTTTTTAAGTTCAAGCCCGAAACCGGAACGATTCCTTCGTAATATTTATCGGCATATTCGACGGCTTTGATGCCCAGAAACGTCGCGCCCAGAATCATCGTTAAAATAATCAGAATGACCTGCAAATTTCTTTTGCCGAGCTGCGCGTAATGAACCGCCAGCGCCATCGTCAAGCTGCTGACGATAAGAACGAGCGTGTTTATCGCGCCGAGCCAGACGTTTAAATGATTGCTTCCGGCAGCGAACGCCATCGGATAGCGCGACCGGAAAACGAGATAAACCGTAAAGAGTCCGCCGAAAAACATTATTTCCTGAACGAGAAACATCCACATTCCGATTGAATCGGATTCCTGCTGCTGCCCCATATCTTCAAAATGATGCTGAAGTCCGGGCTGGTGATAATGTTCTTCGTGTATATCTGTCGCGTGTGTCGCCATTTGTTTAAGTTTATAATTTCAGAAAATTTCGATTTATTAAGTTTCGGATTTCAAAAACGCTTTCGGCAAATTTTGAAATCCGAAATTCAAATTATGCTAATGGAGCGCGCAGTCTATTTCTCGCATTCTCCAAATCCAAGCCGCTTTCTTCGGTAAAATCGTAGGCTTCCCAGGTAACAATCGGCGTTTCCTCAAAGTTTTCGGTCGGCGGCGGACTCGACGTGCGCCATTCGAGTCCGGGCAGAAGCCACGGATTTGCCGGCGCTTTTTCGCCCAAAAAGATTGAATGAATAAAATAAATCAGCGGAATTATCAAACCGACTGCCAGAACCGAAGCGCCGGCTGTCGAAAAGATATTCAGCACCTGAAATTCTTCCGGGTATGAAGCGTAACGGCGCGGCATTCCCATATAGCCTAAAATAAACTGTGGGAAAAAGGTTAGATTAAACCCGACGAAAATGATTATCGCGGCGATTTTGCTCCAGAATTCCGAATACATTTTGCCGGTTATCTTCGACCACCAGTAATGCAGACCGCCGAGATAAGCCAGAACGCTGCCGCCGACCATAACGTAATGGAAATGCGCGATGATAAAATACGTGTCGGTCAAATGAACGTCCAAGCCCATCGCGCCCAAAAACAACCCGGTCAAGCCGCCGATTAAAAACAAAAAGATAAAAAACAAACCGTAGAGCATCGGCGTGTCGTAAGAAATCGAGCCTTTGTAGAGCGTCGCCGACCAGTTAAAAACCTTGATTGCCGACGGAATCGCAACTACCATCGACAGAAATGAAAAAACGAGTCCGGCGTAAATCGACTGCCCGCTGACGAACATATGATGTCCCCAGACGAGAAAGCCGAAAACGGCAATGGCAATCGAAGAAAAAGCGATGAATTCATAACCGAAGATTTTCTTGCGCGAGAAATTGGAAATCAATTCGGAGACGACGCCCATTCCCGGCAAAACCATAATATAAACCGCCGGATGCGAGTAAAACCAGAAAAGATGCTGAAACAAAATCGGGTCGCCGCCGATTGCCGGGTCGAATATACCGATTTTCGCTAGCCGTTCGAGCGCCAGCAGAAGAATGGTAATGGCAATAACGGGCGTTCCCAAAATCATTACCAGACTCGTCGCGTAATGCGCCCAGACGAATAAAGGCATCCGAAACCACGTCATTCCGGGCGCGCGCATCGTGTGAATGGTTACGATAAAATTCAAGCCTGTTAAAATCGACGAAAAGCCGTTGATGAAAATTCCCAGCCCGACCGCCATCACGTAGCTGTTGGAAAAAGTCGTGCTGTACGGCGTGTAGAAAGTCCAGCCGGTATCGACGCCGCCTTGCAGAAGCGCGTAGAGCGTGAACGAGCCGCCGAGTATGTAAATATACCAACTGAGCAGATTGATGCGCGGAAACGCCAAATCCTTTGCGCCAATCATCAGCGGAATCAGAAAATTGCCGAGTACGGCGGGAATCGACGGAATCAGAAAAAAGAAAACCATTATGATTCCGTGCTGCGTAAAGACTTTGTTATACGTGCCGGATTCGAGCAAATCGCTCGCCGGCGTCAGTAATTCGAGCCGAATCAAACCGGCGTATATTCCGCCGAGCATAAAAAATGCGGATACCGACAGGAGATACAGAATCGCAATGCGCTTGTGGTCTTTTGTCAGCAGCCAGGATTTTAAGGTAAAACCGTTGTTCAGATAATTTAACCGCGGCTCGCTTTCGACTTCTTCAATATTTCTCGCATCTACGTTTTGCATATTTTATTATTACCTCTTATAAAATGCCTTTATTCCCCGAATCTATGGCTGTCTTTTTGTCGGCTCGGAATAATTCTGCGGCGCGTTCGGGTTGCTGCCCTGACTGTTCGGATTGCCGCGGTCGGCGCGCGGCGCGACTAAATTTGTATTGGCGCTGCCGCCGCCCGAAGACGCGCCGCCGTTCATTTGATTTCCGCCCGATGAAGCCGCCGGAGTCGATGACATCGCGCCGCCGCTTGTCGTTCCGCCCGCGCCTGCCGCGCCGCCGCTCAACGATTTGATGTAGGCGACCAGCGAGACGAGCTGTTCTTCGGTAACCTGTCCTTTGAACGTCGGCATAATCGGCTGAAAACCGGCGACGATTTGTCCCTGCGGATTCAAAATCGAGTTTCTGACGTATTCCTCATCCGCTAAAACCGTTTGTCCGGTCGTCAATTTCTGCTCGCTGCCGAAGACGCCCGCCAGCTTCGGACCTCTGCCCTGGTCGTTCAACTGATGACACGAAGCGCAGCCGAGCTTATTTTCAAACAAATCCTTTCCGGCTTCGACCGGCGTCTGTCCCGAAACATTTCCCGAAAGCCAGTTATCGAAATCGCGCTGCTCCATTACATAAACCCAGCCGCCCATTCCCGAATGATTCAGCCCGCAGTATTCCATACATTGAATACGATATTTGCCCGGTTTAGTCGCCTGAAACCAGAGAGACGTATAGCGTCCGGGAATAACGTCGGATTTGGTTCTGAAAGCCGGAATCGCGAAATCGTGCAGAACGTCTTCGGTCGTCATCGTCAGTTTGACATTGCGCCCGACCGGAATGTGCAGCTCGTTGATTTCCCGCTGTCCGGTTTCGTGCTGTAGTTTCCACATCCATTGTTTGCCGACGACGTAAATCTCCATCGCGTCCGCCGGCGGGCGATACTGGTTATAATAAACAACCGCGCCGCCGAGAAAAATCGTCATCGAGATGATAAACGGAATAATCGACCAGAACGTCTCCAGCGAAACCGAGCCGTGAATTTCCGCGCCCGTCGCGTATTTTTCCTTTTCGCGGTATCTGACTGCAAAGTAAATCAGCACTACCACAATCCCGATTGTGAAAAACGCGCTGACGGCAAGCAGATAAAAATATAAATAATCCACCTGCGACGCGAAAGTCGATGCCTGTTCGGGAAATAATGAAACCCACGAATTAGAATTCTGTTGCATAATCCTCTAAAATCAGTGCTGAGCGCTGAACGGTAAATCCTTAAATTCAAATCTTCAAATTCAAGTTAGAGCTAAAAACCTGCTTGCTTTTTACTTATCGTCTATCGTTCACCATCATCAAAAAATCTATTTCAAATTTGCCGCTTTCTTTTTATTATTACGCCAAAAAAACAATATCAAAGCGACAATCCCGATTATCGTGGCGACCGCCGCCCCGCGCAGTACTCGTAAAATCGCCAGCCCGTATTTTCCGCTTGCCGGGTCATAGTGAAAGCAATATAAAAAAAGCTGTTCAACCGGATTTCCGATTTTATGTTCGGACGAATCTATCAAGCTGAATTTTATATCTTTCGGCGAGTAATCGATGCCGTAGAGATAGCGCGACAATTTGCCTTCGGGCGTCGCAATCATTATTCCGCCCGCGTGCGCGAACTGGTCGGTTTTCTCGTCGAAAATATAATTAAAGCCGACAGCCTGCGTTACCTTGTCGATTTCGCTCTGCGTTCCGGTCAAAAAATGCCAGCCGTCTTCAGCTCCCGCTCGCTTATAGCGATTCAAATAACTTTCCTTCTTGTTTTTCGCCAAATCCGGCTTGTCGTTTTCGCGCGCGTCGAAACTAATCGCGACGACATCGAACTCTTTCCCGGCGTCAAACGAAATTCCTTTGAGCGAGCCGGTCAAGCCGTTCAATACTTCGTTGCAGAGCATCGGACATTCGTAATAAACAAGCGCGAGAATCACCGGCTTTTTCTGATTAAAGAAAGTTCCGAGCTTGACGACATTGCCGTTTTCGTCCTTAAATTCGGCGTCGAGCGGCAGCTGCGAGCCGAGCTTCTGGTCGATTCCGACCGTTTTCAGCTGCGGCGGCATACCGTTGCTGACGCCCGTCTCGTTCGGGTCATACGTCTTCGGCGAATAAAGCGGCGAATTATAATGCTGCGACTTTTGCGCCGCAATGCTTGCCGGAATTAATAAAATTAAGAGATTCAATAAAAGCGTCAGTTTCAAAACTGCTGAAATGCCTGAACTTTTTTTCATTTTTCGTTACCTTCTTTTATCCGTCGCGGTTCTGCCCGCGCTCGAATATGAAACAATCGAGCGCGATTGATCGACGAGCTTCCGACCTTCTTCGGCATTGACGCTCGAATCGACGTTTTGCTCGATGAGTTTTTTCTCGGCTTCTTCAAGCGGCAAAGTTACGACCGTTCCGGTCTTTTCATCCTTTTGCCCTTCAGCCCACGTTTTTTCCCACTGCGATTTTAAGACGCGGTATTCCGATTGCGGCGCGCTCAATTCAAGATTGACGCGACCTTTTTGCGTTTCGACGCCGAAACCGGGCGCGGCTTGCAGACGAGGCTCAGGCGGCAGACGCTCACCGGCGCTGACCATCATCGGATTTCTCGTATCCTTTGTTTCCCGCGCCTGATTTTCCATTACGTTTTGCAGGAAATACATCAAGCCGAAAGTGGTTATAACCAGGATAATCAAACCGACGGCGAAATAAATCACGCCGCGCAAACCGATGAGATTCGTCTCATACGGCTTGTCGTAATTTACAAATGATTTTTCGTGCTTTGCCATAATTTTTCTCAATTACGAGTTACGAATATTTGGAATCTTTTTTTTCAATTCGCAATTCGTAATTCGTAATTCTCAATGGTCTTTCCCGTGCGCCACCGCGTTTTCCAGATAAGGGTCGTTGACCGGAACGAGCGGACGTTTCATCATCTCGCCGAAAAATGCCCACAGCCAGATTCCGCCGACGGCGAGCGGCGCAGCCAAATCCATCCACGTCAGAGTGAACGGCACTTCTTTGCCGTGCATTCCGATTCGCGGACTCGGACCGATTAAATAAAACATATCAATCAGCCGCATTACCAAAATAAACACGCCGATTAAAGCCAGATATTTGGCGTCGCGCTTCAAATCTCTGGACAAAAGCAGCAGAAACGGGAAAGCGAAATGAAAAACAATAAGAAGAATTCCGATAACGCCCCACGCTCCGTGCATTCTCGACAAATACCAGACGGTTTCTTCCGGCAGATTGCCCGACCAGATAATCAAAAACTGCGAGAAATTGAAATACGCCCAGACCATCACCAGCGCCAGCATCAATTTGCCGATGTCGTGAAAATGACGTTTGCCCAAAATGCGGTTCAACGGCGCTTTGTCCGCCAGCAACGCTAAAATCGCCACCGAAAATGACAAACAACTCAAACCCCAGCCGGCGGCAAACAAAAATCCCCAGATAGTCGAATACCAGTGCGGGTCGAGCGTCATCATCCAGTCAATCGCCGCGAAGCTGACGACCAGCACATAAAAAACCATCGTCGGACCGGAGAATCTGCCGCATTTTTCCAGGTATAGCGACGCGTCTTCGTAAGTCGTCGATTCGTCCTGACGGCGCGACCATTTGTTAAGAAAAAACGCCATTAAATACCACAAAATAAAATATGAAACGGCGCGGATTATCCACCATTCAACGCTCAGATACGGTTGACGGTGATTTATTATCTCGTCTTCGCCCGTCAGCGCCAGCTGCGTCCATTCGTAAATGTGCGAAACGCCGAACAAAACGGGCAGAAACAAAACAAACAAAACCGGAATCGTTCGCGTTCCGGCTTCGCACAGGCGGCGGATGACGACGCCCCACGCGCCGCCGGTCAAATGCTGAAGAAGCAGAATTCCCAAACATCCGATTCCGATGCCCGCCCAGAAAATAAAGCCTAAAAGCCAGGCACGAAGCGCCGATTCGAGCTGTCCGGGAACGATTAACGCAAATACCAGAATAATAATCGAAAGAATGCCGCCGATGCCTAAGGCGAGCGTTCGCCAGCGTCCGATTTGTTCGGGCGCGGTAAAATCCGAAGCCTCAAATTTATTGCTTATCATCGATTTCGACCTCCGTTGCTTTCCGTCTGCGGAACGGCGGCGTTGTTTCCTCTTGATTCGGTTGTCGGAATTTGCGTCTGATTTTCGGTCGTCTGCGCGTTTCCGTTCGGATTCTGACTAATCTGTAAAGCTCGTATGTAAGCGACGATTGCCCAGCGGTCTTCGGGCGGAACTTGCGAGCCGTAACTGTTCATTTTGCCCCAGCCGTTTGTAATAACGTCGAAAAAATGTCCGTCCGGCGCGTTTCTTAAACGGTCGTCGTTGTATGACGGCGGCTGCGGATAACCGCGCCGGACAACCATTCCGTCGCCGTTTCCGACCGGACCGTGACAGACGATACAAAAAACTTTATAGCGCTGCTCGCCTCTGTCGACCAATTCGGCGGTTATCGGCACGGGATTTTTTTCGATAACATTCGGAAAGCTCGTAACGACGGTATTTCCTTTCGCGTCCGTTCCCGTCGTCGCCTGCGCGCTGCTGTCGATATTTTCCTTTTTACCCTGATAAAACGCCTTGTCTTCTCGCAAAAATCCGCGCGCCACTGTTCCTTCCGGCAATTCTCTCATTGCCTTGTGGTCTTTAAAGAAATCGCTTTTCTTATAATATTTATAGCGCGGCTGGTCCTGCATATCGTAGCGACACGACACGCCGAACGACGCGACGGCAATCATTGTTATCCACAGTAATTTACGGTTCGACATCAAAAACCTCCTGCGGATTCAGGCTCTGCATAAAACTTCTCGTTTCCTCGTAATTAAATTTCGGGTCGGTCGTCTCAATCAATAAAAAGAATTTTTCCCTGCTTGCAAGAGCAAAACGCGGCACGTTAAAAACCGGGTGATACGGCTGCGGCAGACCGTTGAGCAGAATCATTCCGAAAACGGCGGTAAAGGAGGCGAATAAAATCGTCAGCTCGAAAGTCGCCGGAATAAACGACGGAATACTCAGAAACGGACGACCGCCGACGATTATCGGATAATCGATAACGTGAACGAAATATTGAAGTCCGAACCCGCTCAGCAATCCGATAACGCCTCCGGTAAATACCAAATACGGCAAAATAGTTTTCTTGACGCCGAGCGCCGCGTCGATTTCGTGGAGCGGAAACGGCGAAAAAGCATCGGTTTTCGTAAAACCGGCTTCGCGAATTTTATTCGCCGCGTCAACGAGCTGTGTCGGCGTATCAAATTCGGCTAACAATCCGTAGGTTTTCTTGTCCATAACTTTTGCTTTAACTTCTTCCTGCAGCCGGTCGCCCGCCGGCAGACGGCTTGACACGGGTGAGTTGCCCTTTTTATTCCGACCGCGAGCTAAGCGACCGGCTGCAATTTCAATTCTACAAAATTTTTACGCTTTTTCGACCGTTCCCTGTATTTCATTGACGTTTTTGTCGAAATCTTCCGAATGCCCGTGAACGTTAGCCTGCGGCAGAAGCGTTCTGACCTCGAACATCGAGATAACCGGCAAAAACCTGACGAACAGGAACAGGAGCGTTATAAACAAGCCGAATGTTCCGAGAAACATCGACCAGTCAAAAACCGTCGGCGAATACATCGCCCACGACGACGGCAGAAAATCGCGGTGCAGACTCGTTACGATAATAACGAATCTTTCAAGCCACATTCCGACGCTGACGACTAATGAAATAATAAACAGCCAGAACGGACTTTCACGAAAACGCTTGAACCACAAAAACTGAATCGACGTGCCGTTGCACAACAATAAAAGCCAGTAACTCCACCAATACGGACCGGTCCAAATACGATTTTTAATCATAAACATCTCGTATTCGTTGCCGCTGTACCAGCCGAAAAACGCTTCCATTATGTAGCTGTAAACGACAATCAAGCCGGTCGCCAGCATAACTTTGCCCATCAAAACAAGGTGCGTGTGGGTGATAAGGTCTTTCATACCATACCAGGAACGCAGCGGAATCATCAGAATCAAAACCATCGCGAAGCCGGCAAACACAGCGCCCGCAACGAAATACGGCGGAAAAAACGTCGCGTGCCAGCCCGGAATCTGCGCGACCGAAAAGTCAAAACTGACGATTGAGTGAACCGACAAAACCAGCGGCGTCGAAAGTCCTGCCAGAAGCAGATACGTAACTTCGTATCGATGCCAGTGCCGCGCCGAACCGCGCCAGCCGAGCGCCAGCATTCCGTAAATTAACCTGAAATACTTGTTTTTCGCTCTATCGCGCAAAGTCGCCAAATCGGGAATCAAGCCGACATACCAGAACAAAGCCGAAACCGTCGCGTAAGTCGAAACCGCGAAAACGTCCCACATTAAAGGACTGCGAAACTGGGGCCACATTCCCATCGTGTTCGGATAAGGAAAAAGCCAGTAAGCGAGCCACGGACGACCCGTGTGAAGCAGCGGAAACAGACCGGCGCAGGCGACGGCAAAGAGCGTCATCGCTTCGGCGAAACGGTTAATCGACGTGCGCCATTTCTGATTGAGCAGCAACAGAATAGCGGAAATAAGCGTCCCGGCGTGTCCGATACCAATCCACCAGACGAAGTTGATAATATCGAACGCCCAGCCGATCGGCTGATTGTTTCCCCAAATTCCGATTCCGGTAAAAACCAGATAAGTAATGGTAAACAGCAGAACCTGAAGCAGTATAAAGCCGATGCCGAATCCGATAAACCAGCCGAACGGCGTTCTTTTCTTTAAGGTTTTATCGCTGATTTTGTCCGTCAGCGTGGCAAAGGTATGCTCGCCCTCAAGCATCTTCGGAAAAAGCGGTTTATGATTGTTTTGTTCGTCTTTCATAGCTTTAACTTAAAGACTAATGCGCCCCTTCGTTCGGCTCTCCCGCATTCGTGTTCTTTTGTCTGGACAAAGGTTTTATTCCTGTCAAATCGGTTTTATAATCGGGCATTTCCCGGTTCTGATTTTTAATCGCCGCCAGATAAGTCGTTCGCGGCTGCGTGTTTAAATCGTGAAGCACGGTATAATTCCGTTCTTCGTTCTTTAATTTCACGACTTTGCTGTCCTGATTGTTCAGGTCGCCGAAAACAATCGCGTCCGCCGGACAAACCGCTTGACACGCCGTTACGATTTCGCCGTCGCGTATTTTGCGCCCGTCCTTTTCGGCTTCGATTCTCGCCGACGCGATGCGCTGCGTGCAGTATGTGCATTTTTCCATCACGCCGCGGCTGCGAACCGTAACTTCCGGGTTTCGCATCAATTTATACTGCGGCGTGTTCCAATCCTGATAAAGCAGGAAATTAAACCGTCGGACTTTATACGGACAATTGTTTGAACAGTAGCGCGTTCCGACGCAGCGGTTATAAACCATATCGTTCAAACCTTCGGCGCTGTGGACGGTTGCGTGAACCGGACAAACCGGCTCGCACGGCGCAAGCTCGCACTGCTGGCACAACATCGGCTGAAAGCTCAAAGTCGCCGGATTGTTTAAATCGTCGCCGGTGTAATACGCGTCAATCCGCATCCAGTGCATTTCCCGACTGCGCTTGACCTGCTCCTTGCCGACGACCGGAATATTATTTTCCGCCTGACACGCGATAACGCAGGCATTGCAGCCGACGCAGTTGTTCAAATCGACGGACATTCCCCATTTGTTGCCGAGATACTCAAATTTCGGATACATCGACTCGTCGTATAAATTTTCCTGCTCTCCGATTTTCGGATTACTCTCGAAAGTTTCCCAATCCCAGACGCGCAAAATATCGCGTCCTTCCATATTGAAATGCGTCTGCGTCGAAGCAATAGTCGTCTGAGCGCCGGTTTTTTCGATGTTGCCCGTGCCGAACCACATCGCGCCGGTTTGCTGGACGTTGTAAGCGTTGTAGCCGATTCCCGTCCCGATTCGTCCGGCGCGCCCGCGCCCGTAGCCGAGATAAATGGTAATCACGTCGTCGGGCTGTCCGGGCGCAATCCACATCGGAACCGGCTCGTTGATGGTCGCGCCCTGATAACTCAGCGTCGCCAAATCGGAGAATAAATTTCCGCCTTTGGTGTTGATAAAGCTCGTGCCTTCCGGCGCGCCCGCCAGTCCGTTATATTCTCTGTCCTGATTGATTCCGAGCCGCGCGGCGGTTCTCGGACTGACCAGCGCGACGTTATCCCAGGTGGTTTTGGTTATCGGTTTCGGCAGTTCCTGCTGCCACCCGTTATTGCTGAAACGCCCGTCGTAAATAGTCGGGTCGGGTCGAATGGAAATTTCCAGCGCGCCGTCGGTTACTACCGGATTCGCCGCCGGCTGCGCCAAAAATCCGGTATTGACGGAAACCGTTTTTAGCGGCACAGCCGAGTCTGGAATAAAACCGCTGTGGACGACTCTGCGCCACAAATCTTCAAAGTTATTCGATGTCGAAGCGGCATTTGTCGTCGCGCCGGCAGCGGTATTTGTCGCCTGAGCGGTGCTTGTCGCCGTTTGCGGCGCGGCTGAATTTGCAGTCGCGGCGTTCGCGTTCGGCGCAGACACAGGCGTTGCGGAGGCTGACGTGTTCGCCGCGCCGGAAGTCGTCGGGGACGGCGGCGCGGCGGCGGCGGCATTGCCTCTCGACGGCAGCGATAACGTCAGCGGCGCGTTTGCCAAACCCTGTTTTTGCCAAAAGTTCTTAACAATATTTAAATCCTTCTGGTCGAAGTTTTCTCCGGCGAAAACCTGCACGACTTCGTGCATACTTTTGCCTTCGTAAAGCGGTTCGATAAGCGGCTGGACGATTGAAACCGTGCCGTCGTAGGCGCGGGTGTCGCTCCACATTTCGAGATAATGCTTGGCGTTGACGTGCCAGTGGCAAAGCTCTGCGGTTTCGTCGTCGTATAATCCCAAATGAATGCGAAGCGGAATTTTGTTCATCCTTTCCGCGTTCAATTTCAAATCGGCGGGCGTGTTATAAACCGGATTCGCGTCCAGAATGACGAGCATTTTTACCGCGCCGCCGTCGATTTCGTCGATGAGCCGACGCAGGTTTTCCAACTGAAGCGTATCTCCGTTCGGGTGCAGCGGCTCGGTATAGACGACCGTTTGCCCAACGTTTCCGAGCGCGCCGTTTATCGCGTGCGCGAGCGCGTGAATTACCGGCGGCTGATTTTCGCCCGCGACGACCAGCGAGTTTCCTTTGTTTGCCAGCAAATCTTTTGCCAGCGCGCTTATCCACGGCGCGTTTTCCGTATAAGTCGAAACCGCGCCCGAAACGCCGACGGCGGCGGCAATCGCTTTGACAATCTCCGGCATTTGACTCGGTTTAACGCCCAGACGATGGTCGGCTTTCGCGCCGGTTATCGTCGTCGTCGTCTCAATCATATAAAGCCGGTTCATCTCTCTCTTTTCTTCCGAGACGGTTCGACCTTTCGTGAAATCCTTGACGTAGCGGACGTTAAAGCTCGAAAGAAAATCCGAATCGAGCGACAAAATTCGCGCCGCCCGGTCGAATTTGTAAACCGTGTGAGCGGGCGTGCCGAAAGCCATCTGCGCGGCTGCCATCGCGTTGTCGGTATTGACCGGCTGATACTGGTATAGTCTGGCGTTCGGCAGTTCTCTGAGAATCTGATTAAATTGTCCGATAAGCGTCGGCGAAGTAATCGTTTCGGTTAAAAACCGGATTCCCGCGCCGCCGTCCGCGCGATTCTGGTCAACCGCGCCGCGAATCTGCGTCATAAAATTCTGCCACGTCGAGGGATTGCCGCGATACAAAACCTGCTGCGAGCGGTCGGGGTCATACATCGTCAGCAGCGACGCCTGCGCGAATACGTCCGTCGCGCCGAGACTTCCCGGATGGTCTGGATTGCCTTCGATTTTTATCGGGCGTCCTTCGCGCGATTCGCCGAGCAAACCGACGGCGACTCCGCCGAGCGACATCGACGTGGCGTAATAGAGCGGCTTGCCGGGTGTGAGTTCTTCCGGCTGGCGCACGTAAGGCACGATTTTTTCGGCGGGCTGAATAACACAGCCGGAAAGTCCGGCAAAAGCGAGCGACGCGCCCATCACTTTGACAAAGTTGCGGCGGCTCAGAGAGTTATCCCATTCTTCGGCTTGTGCCGGATACTCCTGTTTGACGAATTTTTCAAATTCCGGCGCATCGACAAATTCCTCGACGCTTCGCCAATACTCTTTTCCCTGCTTTTGAAGAATTCTGTCTCGCAGCGACTCAAAGTTAATTTTGCTTTCCTTGTTAGGCATTTTTTCCTCGATTTACGATTCAATATCTGTAATTAAAGATTCAAATTTGAAGATTAAGATTTTGATTTTGAATCTTTAATTTTAATTTTTATCTGTGGCAAGTCGAACAGCTTGTCAGCAATTCGGTGCTGCGAATTTTGTAATCGACCCACAATACGCGGCGCTGTTCCGGTGTTAAATCGCTGCCGTTCCATTCCTGATTATAAATTTCCGACTTCGGGCGAATATATGCTTCCGGGTTGCGGTGGCACGACAGACACCATTCCATCTGCAAAGAATTTGCCTGATAAACGGCGGGCATATTGTCGATTTGTCCGTGGCAGGTCGAGCAGCCGACGCCTTTAGCAATGTGTATGCTGTGATTAAAATAAGCGTATTCGGGCAAATCGTGAACTCGTTCCCATTCAATCGGCTTGTTTTCGCGGTAACTGGCGCGAACCGGTTCGAGATACGGGCTGTCTTTCCAAAGCTCGTTGTGGCAGTTCATACAGGTCTGCGTCGGCGGAATTCCGGCTGAAGGCGACGTTTCAACCGACGTATGACAATAACGACAGTCGATTCCGTCGTCGCCGCTGTGATGTTTATGGCTGAACTGAACCGGCTGCTGGCGTTCCAGAAATTGATTGGTCAAATACGACGAGCGCGCAATCTGCGTGTAGACGAAGAACGCGACGCCGCCGAGCAGAATCGCAATCACGATACTCGCCTTCGCCACGTTGTTCGCTCCGCGATGAAATAATTGTGCCATTTTTATCTCTTATGCAAAATTTATAGTTCGACCCTTCTTTTCGGACTTTTTTTCAAAAATCCGAAATAAGACAGGTAAACCACAAGTTTTCTATTTATAACAACTAATGCAAAATCTAAATTTAGATTTTACCTATTCCGAACGAATCCGCAAATTACAATCTAAAGATAAATTTTCCCGCCTCTTTGTGCAAGATTTCACTAAATAAGTTTTGCTGATAAGTTTGATTAAGTTTCCCGATTTTTGAAACAAAGACTACCTGACCGAAAGCAGCGCCGCGCCGATTGCCGCCGCGTCGCCGCCCAGTTTCCCCGCGACTATCTGCGTGCTTTTGAAAGCGGGCGTAAAGGAAAGCTCGCGCGCCCTTCTTATCATCGCGTCCAAAACCAGGCTGCCGGCTTGCATTATTTCGCCGCCGACGACGATTCGCTCAATATTAAGTAAATTTATAACTCCGGCAATCGCCGCGCCGACGTAAGTTCCGGTGCGCTCCAGCATCATACGGGCGAAATCGTCCTGTTTTCGCGCCGCTTCGATAACGTCGCCGAGCGTGATTTTTTCTTCTACCAGATAATTTAACGAAGACGTGCTGTCCTGATGAAAACGGGCGCGTGTGCGCCGGACGATGTTGGCGGCTGAGGCGACTTCTTCGAGCCGCATACCTTCGGAATTGAGCGCAATATGTCCGAATTCGCCCGCGAAACCCGACGCGCCTTCCCAGAGTTCGCCGTTTAAGATAAAAGCGCCGCCGATGCCTGCGCCGATTGTCGCGTAAAACAAATCCGTGCAGTCGCGTCCCGCGCCCTGCGTAAATTCGGCGTAAGCGGCGGCGTTGGCGTCGTTTTCAGCCGTTATGCTGACGCCTGCCGCGCTTTCGACTTCGCTCAGGAAACCGGTTTTTTCGTGTTCGGGAATACTGGTCGAAAAAGCGATTCGTTTTGTGCGGCGATGAAGCAGACCGGGCAGAGAGAGACCGATTTTTTCAAAGCCGCCGAATTTATTTTTCGCTTGACCGATAAAATTTACGAGCTGCGCAATCGGCTCGTAACCCGATTCGACGGCGATTTTAAGATTATCGGTTATTTTGCCGTTTTCATTCAGACAAACAGCGTTAAACGCTGACTTTGAGGCTTCGACGCCGACGAGTTTCGCGGCTTGCCGTTCGGTTTCGCTCATAATAATATACGAATTCTTTTATAATAAATGCGGGCGGAAAACTAACAGGATTTTAGACATTCGACTGTCAAACTGTCAAATAAAGACTTCTACAAAAAAATCACGATTGAAAAAATAGAATGGTTTGACTGAAATGCGTCCGTAAAGTTAATCTTTGATAGTTTTTCTGATTTATTTTCCGCACGCGATATGGAACATCTTTCACAGCTAATCGAGCAATACGGAATTTACGGAGTTTTCGCGCTCTGCACCGTCGAAGGCGATATGACGCTTCTGCTGTCGGGCGTTATGGCGCACGGCGGTTTTTTCGGCAACTGGAGCTTTGCCAAAGTTTTCTTTGCCGGAACTCTCGGCGGCTTAATCGGCGATTGTTTCGCTTATATGATAGGGCGCGTTTTTCGGGAAACGGTTAAAGATTACCGCTTTTACAAAATGACTCAGCCGCGCATCGAAAGTTTGATTGAAAAATTCGGCGGATTTGCCATCGTTATCTCGAAATATATTTACGGACTGCGCGCCGCGATGTGTATTTTCAACGGCATCGGAAAAATGCCTTTCTGGAGATTTCTGCTGCTCGACGCCATCAGCGTTTCCATCTGGGTTCTGATTTTATCGGGCGCGGGTTATTTTTTCAGCGGCGCGATAACCAGCATTCTCGGCGATTTTAAGCAAATCGGCATCTGGCTGTTTTTTATAGTTTTAGTCGGCGTCATCATTTTTTATCTGGTTGAGCGTTACTGGGTTTCGGAAAAAGTCGAGGAAGTAAAACCTGAGACCCTTCACCGAATCGAAGAAAAAATTCAGCACGTCGAAGAAGCGGCGCACGTAAAATTACACGACATCGGCGAGCGACTTCATTTAACCAGCTCGCCGAATAAAGAAGACAGAGAGACGGAAAAACAGGAAGACAGGAAAATAAAAGCCGAAAAACGCAAATCGTCCGCTGCAAAATAAGCGCGACTCTTTGGTATTTTATAAAATAAAACTAAACTTTAATTCTTAAATTCTAAATAACGAACTTATAAATATGATAATCGAATCATCCGCGCCGACCAGAGTCGATTTAGCGGGCGGAACAATTGATATTCCGCCGCTTTTCCTGTTTCACGAAGGCGCGGCGACCGTAAATTTCGCCGTCGATTTGATGGCGCGCTGCCGCATCGAAACTCGCGACGACGATAAAATCGTTATCGAATCAATCGACCGCAAAGAAAAATTTGAAACATCGCTGGGCAAAATCGCTGATTTGAAAAACGAGCCGCGACTGGAGCTGCTTTCAAAACTCATTTATTTTTTCAAACCCGAAACCGGATTTATGATGACGACTGATTCCGAAGCTCCGGCGGGCGCGGGTCTGGCAGGTTCTTCAACTCTAAATATCGCTTGTATCGGCGCGCTCAATAAATTAGTCGGCGACCGCTACGCGCCCGAAAAATTTATACCGATTGCGGCAAACGTCGAGTGTCAGGTAATACGAGTTCCGACCGGCTTTCAGGATTATTATTCGGCTCAGTACGGCGGCGCGGCGTGCATTCATTTTCGCCCCGACGGAATGGAGCGCGAAGCATTAGACATCGACATAAAGACGCTCGAAGACAGAATTGTCGTGCTTTACACGGGCGAGCCGAGAAACTCCGGCACGAACAACTGGGAGATGACCAAACGCCACATCGACGGCGACCCGGAGATTTTCGATATTTTTGAAGGCATCCGCGATTCGTCCCTTAATATGCGCTCGGCTTTACTCGCGGGCGATTGGGCGAAAACCGGCGAAATTATAAAAAACGCGCATCCGCAGCGCAAGCGTCTCGCGCCGAATATCACGACTCCGCAGATGAATCATTTGATTGACGTGGCGACTAGTAACGGCGCAATCGGCGCGAAAGTGTGCGGCGCGGGCGGCGGCGGCTGTATCGCTTTTTTCTGCGAAGAAGGACGCACAGCCGATGTCGAAAAGGCTTTGTCTGACGAACCGGAAACGGAAGTTTTGCAATGGCGTTTGTCGAAGGAAGGATTAACGATTAGAATTGTGTCATAAGCCGTTAAAAGATTGTAATTATAAAACGTTCGAGCAAACTAAAATCTTGTCAAAATCCGAATAATGTTCTAACTTATTTGGGTTCAAGTTAAATACAATCTTATTAGGGAGGACATTTTAGAATGCGAAAAACATTTTTTTTATTTTTTCTGGCGAGCGTATTTGCTGTCTTTACGGAGACAAAAGCACAAGAGCCTGTTTCGCAAAGCGAGCGTCAAACGGTTATCAAAGCTATCGAAACAAAAATTGCCGAACTCGAAGTCAAGCGCGCCGTCGAGTTGTCAAGATACAATCCGGTTGAGATAGACGGACAACTTGTAAATCTTCGCAAGCGTTTGGCGGAGCTGACGGTCAAGCGTCGTTCTACCGGCAAACGTCGTTCTGTGGTAACAAAACTTCCAGCGAACAATAACTCGATTGCGCGACACAAAAAATTATTGCAATTAACCGATTCGCTGCCGTTTTACCTTCCTTAAATAAACAGTATAAATAAAATTTAATCTTGTGATTCGTAATTTTTACTGCCTCGCAATAGTATTCGACAGCGAGCGGAAAATATCGCGCCCGTCGTTCGAGCCTAAAAGCTCTTCGCAGGCGCGTTCCGGGTGCGGCATCATTCCCAAAACGTTTCCCTTTTCATTGCAGATTCCGGCGATGTGCGCGCGCGCGCCGTTCGGATTGGATTCGTCGGTGAGCGCGCCGGATTCGTCGCAGTATCGGAAAACAATGCGGTTTTGGTCTTCGAGTTTGGCGAGAGTCGCGTCGTCACAGACGTAATTTCCTTCGGCGTGCGCAATCGGAATCGACAAAATCTCACCGCTTTCAAACTCGCCCGTAAAAGGCGTCTCATTATTTTCGACGCGCACAAAAACGTGGCGGCAGGCGAAATGCAAATCCCTGTTTCTAATCAGAGCGCCGGGCAGAAGTCCGGCTTCGCACAAAATCTGAAAACCGTTGCAGATGCCGAAAACAAACTTTCCACGCGCCGCGAAATCTTTGACGGCGTTCATCACGGGCGAAAAGCTCGCCAATGCTCCCGCGCGTAAATAGTCGCCGTAGGAAAAACCGCCGGGAATTAAAATCGCGTCGTAGCCGTCGAGATTCGTCTCCTTGTGCCAGACGAAATCGACCGGCTGACCGATATGTTTCGAGACGACGTGATACGCGTCGTGGTCGCAGTTTGAACCGGGAAAAACTATTACTCCGAATTTCATTAAGTTAGTCCTTTGTCCTTTGTTCTCTGCCATTTTTTTCAGTCAGGCTTAAATTTATATTCGACCTGTTAATGACGAAAGACAAAGGACTAATAACTGATTTCCACCCGATAATCTTCAATCACCGGATTTGCCAGAACTTCGCCGGCAATTTTTTCGGCGGTTACTTTTGCTTCCGTTTCAGACAACTCTTTGCTCAAAACAATTTCAAAATACTTGCCCTGCCGCACATCCGTTATTTGCCCGTAACCCAAGGATTCGACCGAATGCTGAATCGCCTTTCCCTGCGGGTCGAGAACGCCCGGCTTCAAGGTTACATAAACTTTTGCCTTCATTATATTTCTCCCGATTAAAACTTTAGATTCTCACGCAAATTCCTGTTTTTCGCAATGTTCCCGTAATATATCCGCGTCCAATCGAGCTTCAACCTTCACTTTGACCGAAGCTGCCGAAAACTCTTTGAAAAACCGCGTCGACATTTCGCAAATAATGCTTCACGTCGAAAACCTTTTCGATTTCATCGTTCGATAATTTAGAGCGAATGTCTTCATCTTTCATTATCAAATCTCTAAAATCGCCGCCTTCGTCCCACACCTTCATCGCGTTTCGCTGCGCGTAAATGTATGCGTCTTCACGTGATACGCCTTTTTGCGTAAGCGCCAGAAGCAATTGACCGCTGAAAACCAAGCCGCGCGTAATGTTTAGGTTTTCCAGCATTCTTTCGGGATAAACGATGAGCGAATCAAGAAGCGACGCGGTTTTTGCCAGAATGTAATCCAGAGCCGACGACGAATCGGGCAGAACGATTCTCTCAGCCGACGAATGCGAAATATCGCGTTCGTGCCAGAGAGCGACGTTTTCCAAGCCGACAACTGAATTGGCGCGAATCGTCCGCGCCATTCCGCAAATTCTTTCCGACAAAATCGGATTGCGCTTGTGCGGCATCGCGCTTGAACCTTTCTGCCCGACCTTGAATTTTTCCTGAGCTTCACGAACTTCCGTTCTCTGCCAATGACGAACTTGCAGGGCGAATTTTTCGAGCGACGAAGCGATAATCGCCAGCGTGCAGAGATATTCGGCGTATCTGTCTCTTTGAATAACCTGCGTCGAAACCGGCGCGAAACCGATTCCTAATTTTTTACAAACGCGTTCTTCCACTTCGGGCGCGAGATGCGCGAACGCGCCGACCGCGCCGGAAATTTTCCCGACTGAAATAATACCTTTCGCCTTTTCGAGCCGCTCTTTATTTCTCCGCATTTCCGCAAACCAGAGCGCGAAAGTCATTCCGAAACTCGTCGGTTCGGCGTGTATGCCGTGCGTTCTGCCGATTTGCGGCGTGTCTTTAAATTCAAATGCGCGGCGCTTTAATACTTCCAAAAGTTCATCGACTTTTTTGAGCAGAACTTCGCACGATTCCTTCAAAAGCAGCGCGTTCGCCGTATCGACGACATCAGACGACGTTAGACCGTAATGCACGAAACGCGCCGCATCGCCGATGTTTTCCGCCAGATTCGTCGTAAAAGCGATAACGTCGTGGTCTGTGGTTTTCTCGATTTCGCGGATTCTTTCCGGCGTAAATGCGGCTTTCGCTTTGATTTCTTCGACGGCTTCAGCAGGAATAGTTCCCATTTCGGCGTGAACTTCGCACACGGCAATTTCGACATCGAGCCATTTCTGAAACTTATTTTGTTCCGACCAGAGCGCGCCCATTTCGGGCAGAGTGTAGCGTTGAATCATAAATCGTTGATACTAACGAAAAGGCGCGAAAAATAAAAACCGCGATTGAAAGTTTCGCGTTACGTCCGCGAACCGACGGGCAAATCCGTTTCCGCTTTTTTCGCGTCGTTGTCTTCCAGCAGATTATCGGGATTATCGCCCAGAACGTCCTGAATATAAAGCGTCTGCACCAGAACCATCACGACCGCCAGAATCGGCGTGGCGAGAATCAAGCCGACCGCGCCGAGAAGAATCGTTAAAGCCAGCTGTGAGACAATCGTTAAAACCGGCGGCAGCTCGACCGTGCGGCGTTCAATCAAAGGCGTAACCAGATTCGATTCGACGAGCTGAACGAAAACGAACAAAATCAAAACGTATAAAGCCGTCGTCGGACTGTCGATAAACGCCAGCAGAATCGCCGGAACAGCCGACAAAATCGGACCGAAATTCGGCACGAACGAAAACAGACCGGCAATCAAACCGAGCGTTAAAGCCAGCGGAACGCCCAAAATCGAAAGACCAATCCACGTCAAGATTCCGATAAAAAGCATCGACGCGCCTTTGCCGACCAGCCACCAGCTCAATGTTTCGCCGATTTCATATAAAATCTCACGCACGCGTTTTCGCTGTTTCGGCGGGAAAAGTTTCGTAAAACCGCGAATATAAGTTTTCGGCTCGCTCGCCAGATAAATCGACAGCAGGAGCATCAGAGACAGATTGGTCAGCGCGCCCAGAGTGCTTGAAAAATAACCGCTGACGCGCGATAAAACACTGGAATTATTGACTTTATCAATTATTTCGTCGTTGCTCGGCAGCTGTTCGATAAGCGCTCTGCCCCAGCCGTAATTCGATAAAAACTCGCTCGCCTTCTGCGCCGAAGACGGCAGCTCGTCGCGCAGATTTTTGACTTGTTCGGCGACGCTCGGCGCTAATAACCAGACGCCCAAAGCTATCGCCGCGATTAGCAAAGCGGAGACGAGCAACACCGAAATGCTTTCGGACAAACGCAGGTAACGGCGCGAAATATTTGCCAGACCGTGCAGAAATATCGACAGCAGAACCGCGCCGAAAAACAGCAAAAGCACGTCTATTACATAAATCGCGCCCAAAACGAGGAGAATTATCAGCGTAACGATGCCGCAGATTATCAGAACGCGGCGCGTAAAATTTTGAAGCGGACTTTCGGTTAAATTCATTTGATACGTCTTTTACTCGCCCAAACGCCGGAGACGAAAATTTTCGATAAAGTATTAAGAAAATATTTGATTGTTCACATCGACGCGCTTTGCGCTTTAGCCGCGTATAGCTCTTTTCCGAGCGCGCTTTCTTCCGCTAAAACATTAGCAGACAATAAAATAAAAGCAATCCACACCAAATCAGCCAGCAGCAGATGTCCGAGCTGCATCACAATCGGCGCGAGCGTCAAAAGCGTCGCCGCGCCCCAGACGAATTGAGCTAAAATTAGACCGCTCAAAACATTCGCCCAGCGATTGACCGAAAGATTTTCGGCGGATTTCGACCTCAGCCAGCCGGCGAGAAACAGCAGAAAAACGCCGACCGCAATTGACGAAATCGGGTGCAGTATGCGAAGCCTGAGCAAGATGTGCGAGGTTTCGGAAAAATCTTTGGCGACGCCTTCGGCAAGCGTCGCCGAAGAAAAAAGCATACTGCTCAAAGCCGCAATCGAGCCGGTTATTCCAATCAAAAATATTCCCAGAACGCCGACAATCAGCAGCGCCGAAATTTTCGGTTCGACCTTAAAGCTCAATCGCGCGCCGCCGCTCGCAAACCACGCCGTTAATGTCAGAAACATCAGCAAAACGAGCGTATTTATCAAATGCGCCGCCATCCAGAACGGACGCGCGAAAGTCAGAGTCTCCGCCGTGTTGCCCGTCAAAACAAGTCCAGCGCCGAGCAGACCTTCAAAAATTACGAACACAAAAGAGGCGAGAACGGCTTTCAGCAAATAACTTTTTCTTTCAGCTTTACCGGAAAACCAATTTGCCAGCGCCCAGACGAGCAGAATTAAAATAAATAAACCGGCGAGCGAACTGGTTACGCGGTGCGAAAATTCGATTATCGTCTTAAATTGCGGCGCGGCGGGAACTATTTCGCCGTTGCACGTCAGCCAGTGCTGCCCGCAGCCGTCGCCCGATTTTGACGCGCGCAGGAAAACGCCCCAGAGTATGACGACGATATTGTAAGCAAGAACAAACCAGGCGTATTTGGCAAATCTCGACAGTTTTAATTCCGTGTTCATTTTTGTTAAATTTGAAATCAAAGAATATCACGCGCCTTCGGAAACCGAAAAGTTACGGTAGATTAGAAAAACTTAATGGAAATCGAACATTTTTTCACCTGTCCGTATTGCTGGCAGCAAATTTCGATGATTCTTGATTCGTCAATCGACGAGCAAAGTTATGTCGAAGACTGTGAGGTTTGCTGTCGCCCGATTCAAATCGGCTACAAGTGCGAGGATTCAGAAATAAAAGAATTTTGGGCGGATACGCTGGAAGAATAAATTTGCCGGTGAAAAAAAAACGAATCGACAAACTATTAATCGAAAACGGATTTGCCGAATCCGCTGAAAAGGCGCGGGCGCTCGTAATGTCCGGCGTCGTTCTGGCGAACGAAAAACGCGTCGAAAAATCTTCCGAAGAAATTTCGCCCGATGCTGAAATAAGAATTAAAGGAAGCGGCGCGGAAATAAAATACGTCGGACGCGGCGGGCTGAAACTTGAAAAAGCGCTGCGCGAATTTCATATTCAGCCAAACGAATATGTTTGTCTCGATGTCGGCGCTTCGACCGGCGGGTTTACCGATTGCCTGCTGCAATCGGGCGCGAAAAAAGTTTTCACCGTCGATGTCGGCACAAATCAGATTGTCTGGAAACTCCGGTGCGACGAACGCGTCGAAGTTCGGGAAAACGTCAACGCGCGGTATCTAAAACCTGACGACTTCACGGAAAAATTCGATTTAATCGTAATGGACGTTTCCTTTATTTCCGCCGCGAAAATATTTCCGGCGCTTCTGCCGCTTCTAAAAGATAGGGGAAAAATCATTACACTGGTCAAACCTCAGTTTGAAATCGAAAAAGGCGCGGTCGGCGCGGGCGGAATCGTGCGCGAGCCGGAAAAACACGAAAAAGCTGTCGCGCAGGTCAACGATTCGGCGAAACGCATCGGGCTGAACGCTCTAAACACAATCGAATCACCGATTTTAGGCGCGGACGGGAATAAAGAATTTCTTGTTTTATATGAAATTATATGGAATAAGACTTTCTAAAATTTGAGAAGTGCATTTGTCGGAGCGCGGACAGCCTGTCCGCTTTTGAACGCGCTTCGGCGTTCGCAAACCGCCGAATAAACTTTCCGTCGAATTATTATCTGTCTTTTTAGATTGCTGGCGCAATCTTTGCGGGCAAGGATGCCCGCGCTCCCGTTTGAGTAAGTTTTATGAAAGAAGAAATGAAAATTGAATCCGTAAAAAAACCGGAAAAATTTGTCGAAGCGGTTGATTATTATTTTGAAAACGGTTTAATGATTTTAACCGAGTATTTTCTTCTCAAACGCGGTTACTGCTGTCGCAACGGATGTCGAAATTGTCCTTATACAATATCTACAGAAGAGATTCATAACAAAAAGATTTCTAATTCTTCACTTTGATTGCGCTTCATATTTGTTAAAGCAGATGTATCTAGTTGAAGTGTGCGAGTAATCGTTAATGTTCTATCAGACAGACGGCAGGCTTTTGCCAGTTTTTCATATTCAGCCTGCATTTTTTCCTGCGAATCAAGCCATAAAAGCGTATCGCGCAAAACCCGCGCGGCGAAATCGTTTTCCGGTTCGGCGATTTTATAATATATCCATTTCCCGTCGCGCCTGGCTTCGACAATTCTGGCGCTTCGCAAATAAGCCAGATGCCGCGAAATCTTCGGCTGGCTTTCATTTAACGCTTCGACCAGAAAAAAGACGCAAACCTCGCCTGCGCGCATTAAGTTAAGCAGCCTGAGCCGCGTCTTGTCTGCCAGCGCCATAAAAAACGTTTCCGGTTCGGACAATTTTTTCGGGTTATTCATATATAGAAAAATATCATAAGAAGCGAATTTGTCTTAACATAATTTCTACAGCTTCTAAAACATATTTGTAAACAAGAATATGATATTCGAGCAGGACAATAAAATCTTCAATAGCGCGTCTCGAAGCGAGAAAGATTCTAAAAGTATAAGACTTCTCAAATACAAAAACCCGCACGATAGTCGAGTGTGTATTCGTCGCCGTCGCGCCCGAACTTTCGTGCGGGCTTCTGCAAAAAAATGAGAAGTCCCAAGTAATTAACCGGCAAACAAAGAGAGGAACAGACACGCGTGTCTGTTCCTCTCTTGAATTTCAAATTTCAATCGACCCGATTAATTTTCGTTATTCTCGCTGGTCGATTTGCTCATTTTGGAAAACGCCTGAGTTTGCGGAAGTGGCAGACCGACGGCATCGGATTTAATTTCCGGTTCTTCTTCAAAATAATTTTCGCTCGCGCTGCTGACAATCATTTTGCCCGATTGTTTGCCGAAAGTAAGTTTTTCTCCGTCGAAATCGACCGTTACTAAATCGCCGGTTTCGACCTGCTGCGTCGCCACCAGATTCGAGAGCGGATAAACAAGAAAGCGTTCGATAGCGCGTTTCAAATGGCGCGCGCCGTATTTCAAATCGATGCCTTCGCCGAGCAGAAATTCTTTTGCTTTATCAGTGCATTCAAAAACGAATTTCGTGCCTGCCGATTCGGTAATCCGGTCTTGAACGCTGCCGAGTTCAATATCGAGAATCTGGCGCAGATGGTGTTCTTTGAGACTGCGGAAAACGACGACTTTATCGATGCGGTTCATAAATTCGGGCGAGAATTTACGTTTCGCCGCCTCGAGCGCGGTGCGGTAAATTTTCGCATCGATTTCGTTATCGTCAGGGTTTTTGCCGTTTTTAGTCGGCGCAAAACCAATTCCGCCGGAAATCATATCGCTCATTTCGCGCGCGCCCAAATTTGAAGTCATAATGACGACGGCGCGGGAAAAATCGACGCGGCGATTGTCGCCCAGAGTCAGCGTGGCTTTATCCAGAATTCCGAGAAGAAGCTGCCAGAGCGCGTCGGAAGCCTTTTCGATTTCGTCAAACAGAACAAAAGTCAACTTCGTTTCTTCGGTGTGCGCTTTGTCGAGATTTTCCTGCGTCAGCATCGGCGAAGTTTCGCGATGTCCCAAATATCCGGGAGGCGAGCCGATGAGTTTGGCGATTTCGTGCGAGTGCTGAAACTCGGCGCAGTCGATTTTAACGACCGAATTCGGCTCGCCGAACAACACGGACGCCGCCGCCTCGACAACGCGCGTTTTTCCCGAACCGGTCGGACCCAGAAACAGCATCGTCCCGATTGGTCTGGTCGGATTGTTCATTCCTGCCAGATAAATCTGAAAAAGTCCGCTAAGGCGGCGAACGGCGCGTTCCTGTCCGACGATAAAAGCCGAAAGTTTGTCTTCAAAATCTTTGGCGCGCGGGCTTTTTCTGTCCGGGTCGAGCAATACCATTTTTTCGGTGGATTCTTTACTTTTAGCCATTTCGTTTTTCATTCTTTTTTTGTATCTCCTCGTCATTCAAAAACGCTTTTTTCGGCAGGCGTTTTGCGAAATAAAGACGATTGTTTCAGAGCGGAATTTATCGCAACTTTTCGGTAAATTCCAGTTTGTATTGATGATTTCAAAAGTTCTTTCGTTGGCTGGATTCTGGGTTTGAAAGACTGTCGTCCGCTGTAGAAACGAATCGGATTCGGGTAAGTCCGACTCTTTTATTATTTAACATAATCGATTGAAAATCCGCAAGAATTTTTATACCGAAACGGTTTATTTATTTTCGGAAGTTTCGAGGTAAAGCATTGATAACTGTTGTAGACACAATGGTTTATTGAAATTTGATTGCCGTTGCCTTCCAGCGCACATTTGCGCGGTCGTCGTCTTTTTTAAATCCTTCGATGCCGCCGATTACCCGAATCGTCTGCCCCGGCGGGAGAGTTTCCACCTGTTTGGGAACGACAATTATTTTCCGTTCTCTGACGACTTTACCGGCGAGGTCAACGACACCGACTTTTACTTCAAGAAAGTTAATTGTTTTCTGACCTTTATTTCGGATTTTAGCCGGAATACTCATCATAATAGTTCCCATCGCAGTCGGCGACTGCATAATATTATCCATTTCGGTTTGAATAACAATATCTTTCGTATATTGTTCAAATTCGGGCGTGCCTTCGAGAAACGCACCCGCAAACAATTGCTGCTGCTGCTCATCGGACGAAGGTTTGAGCGAGACGAGCCAGAGAGCGCCCGCGACCAGCAAAGTTCCGATTAATATACCGACCAGCAGAATTTTATTGAAACCTTTTTTCTCCGCGTTATCAGTTTGCAGCAGCGTATCCATAATTTCACCTCAGAAGAATTCAACCCGTCTTTTCCTAAAAAAGTTTCTTTAGGTTATCATTTTAACCGAACAAAACGGAAAGCCGTTATACACCTTCTCTTACATTCTAAAATATTAGATGCAAAATGCAGCCGCAAAAAGTTCGCCCGAAAATGCGCCGCCGAGGTATGTCGAAGTCGCACTTCCGCTTCCGCTGCGGCAGACTTTTACATACATTCTGCCGTTTGGACTTCAGGAAAACATAAAACCCGGCGCGCGTCTGCTCGTTCCGTTCGGCAAAAGACAATTGACCGGCTACGTCGTCGCGCTGCACAGAGAACTCGACGAGGCGCTCGAAATCGAAGAATCGGCGCTCAAGGAAGCTGTCGAACTGCTCGACGCCGAGCCGCTTTTGACCGAAGAAATTCTACGCTTAACGCAGTGGACGGCTGATTATTATGCGTCTTCGTGGGGCGAAGTTTTGAAGGCTTCTCTGCCGGCGGGAATCAACCGGACGACCGAGCAGATTTATTCAATTACAATCAGAGGACGCGACGAGCTGGCAAAGATTTTATCGGCAAAATCGATTAAAGTGCAGGTTTTGCAGTCTTTAAATGAATCGGGCGAAACTCCTGCCGGAGAAATCACAAAAAAATTCGGCGCGCAGGCGGCAGCGCGCGCTTTGCGTGAATTAGTCAAAGAAAACCGCGTCAGCTATTTTCACAGGACATTGACGACGCAGGTCAAACCGAAACGCCGCAAAGTCGTCCGCCTTTTGCCGCCGGAACTTCACAAACCGAATCAAAAGCCGCTGACCGAAGCGCAGGAAAGAATCGTCGAGCTTTTACTAAAGGAAAACGGCGAAATCGTCTTTACCGAATTGATTGAGCAAGCCGACGCGAGCGCGTCTTCGGTAAACACGCTCGAAAAACGCGGACTTGTCGAAACATTCGTTCAGGAAATTATGCGCGACCCGCTGCGCAATATCGCGCTGCCGGAAATACAGGATTTAACTTTGACGGGCGAGCAGGAAACTGTCTTAACGGAAATCGAAACGGCGCTCGAAACAGCCCGATACAAAGCGTTTCTGCTGCACGGCGTTACGGGCAGCGGCAAGACGGAAATTTATATCCGGGCGATGAAGCGAACGCTCGAACTGGGCAAAAGCGCGTTGATGCTCGTTCCCGAAATCGCTTTGACACCGGTTTTTTCCAGAAGACTGCGCGCAGTTTTCGGCGATGAAGTGGCGATTTTCCATTCAAATCTCTCGACCGGCGAACGTTTCGACGAGTGGCGACGCTTGAGAAGCGGCGCGGCGCGAATCGTTATCGGCACGCGTTCCGCCGTTTTCGCGCCGCTTCAAAACATCGGTTTGATTATCATCGACGAAGAACACGATGCATCTTATCGCCAGCACGAATCGCCGTTTTATAACGGGCGTGATGTCGGCGTCGTCCGCGCAAATCTTGCCGATGCCGTCGTCATTCTCGGCTCGGCGACGCCCGCGCTCGAAACCTTTCACAATTCGCGCGTCGGCAAATACGAGTATTTAAGTTTGCCGAACCGCATCGGAAATCGTCCGATGGCGAGCGCCGAACTGGTCGATATGCGCGAGGTTTTCAAAACCGACGGCAAAAACACGATTTTCTCCACGCAGCTTATCGAAGCGATTGAAGAAACGCATTCGCGCAATGAACAATCGATAATTTTATTAAACCGGCGCGGTTTTTCGAGTTTCGTTTTGTGCCGGACGTGCGGCGAAGCGATTAAATGCAACAACTGCGACATAACTTTGACGTATCACAAGCGCGACGCCAAACTCGTCTGTCATTACTGCAATCACCGCGAGCGAGCGCCGCAGAAATGTCCGTCGTGCGCGGGCAAATACCTTTTTTTCGTCGGCGAAGGCACGGAACAAATCGAAGATATATTAGTTCGTAAATTTTCAAACTTAAAGATTGCCCGAATCGACCGCGACACGACTTCGCGCCGCAAATCTTTTGAAGAAACCTTGATGCAGTTCAGCCGCGGCGAAATCGATATGCTCGTCGGAACTCAAATGCTGGCGAAGGGACACGATTTTCCGAATGTTACTCTTGTCGGCGTAATTACTGTGGACGCAGGACTTGCGATGCCGGATTTTCGCTCCGCCGAGCGAACTTTTCAGCTTTTAACACAGGTTGCCGGTCGCGCCGGTCGCGGCGATTTAGCCGGACGCGTTTTGATTCAGACGTATCATCCCGAACATTACGCGCTTCAGCACGCCGCGCGGCAGGATTACGACGGTTTTTACGCCGAAGAAATAAACTTTCGCCGGAATTTGAATTATCCGCCGTTCGTCGCGCTCGCGTCTATTTTGATAAAACATCCGAATTACAACTACGCTTTCGACAACGCCGCGATTCTGCGCGAGTGTCTGCACAAAGCCGACGCCGAAAGAATGTGCCGCATTTTAGGCGTCGCGCCCGCGCCGCTCGCACGTCTGAAAGGCGAACATCGTCTGCAAATTTTAATAAAGGCGCGAAACCGGGCGAAACTGCGCGAAACTCTGGATTTCGCTCTGGCGGACGCGCAGGAAAAATTCTGTGATTTGCGAATTGTAAACGTGGAAATCGACCCGGTAAATTTAATGTAAAAAAAGACCGTTCCGCAATGGACAGTCTTTTTTCAAAAATTAAAACTTACGTTTATAAATCCAATTTGCCGTCTAAACTTGAATTTATTTAGCGTTATTGTCGAAATTTATCTGCGCGTAAATCTCCGATACGGACACTTTGCAGTTAATAGATTCCATCGAGATAATTTCTTCGCGGTCGGTGTAAATGCGGTAAATCCACTGTTTAGCGTTTTGTTTGGCGTAATGTTCGACGCGCATTTCGTCTTCCTTGACCAGCAGATATTCGCGTATGCTGTCCATCGCCAGGTAAGATTCGAGCTTTTCGGTCTTATCGAGCGAGTTTGTATTTTTCGAGTAAATTTCGACCACGATAGTCGGATTCAGCAAAACGTCCGATTCGGCGTCGATAAAAGCCGGTTTGCTGCTGACGATGACGACATCGGGATATGAAAATCTGGTCGGACTCATCTGCACGCGCATACTGCCCGAATAAATTTCGTTTTTCTGACCGTGAATACGATTGCCGACGGCGATTGTCGTGTTGCTGCCGATTAAGCTGCGCGTCCGATTCGAGCTGGCGAGCGACAAAACTTTGCCGCCGATAAATTCGTGCTTTGTCGAACTGTTGCGCTCTATTTTCAGGTATTCTTCCGAAGTATAATTTTTTTCCGTCTGCGGTGCTGCTTTTTCACTCATAATAATTCCTTTTTATCGTTTTTTAATTCGGGTTGGGTTTTTCCGGGTGATATATTCATTATCTAGGTTGACATAATTTTACCGTATTTTAAAGCGGTTCGTTTTCAAATTTAAATATTGTTTAAAGTAATTTTATGAAACTGAGAGTTTTAGCCGAAGAAACCTTTGCCGTTATCGAGCGCGGCGCGGCTGACGCGGAAATCGTCGGCGCTGCCGGATTGGATATTGCCGGAAGCGACGAAATTACGTTTCTGGCAAATCCGAAATACACCGCGCAGATAAAGGACACGAAAGCCGGCGCGATTTTCTTAAACGAAAAGGAAACAATCGAGCGCGAAGACATCGCCGTTCTGCGCGCCAAAGACCCGTATCTTGCTTATACGCGCGCTTTACGGCTTTTCAATCCCGAACCGGAAATCAAAAATTTCGTTCATTCGTCGGCGGTCATTGCCAAAACCGCGCAAATTTCCGGCAGCGTCGAAATCGGCGCGAACGTCGTCGTCGGAAAAAATTGTTTTATCGAAAACGGTGTAAGGATTTTGCCGAATGTTACGATTTACGACAACGTAAAAATCGGCGCGAGTTCGGTAATTCATTCGGGCGTCTCGATTCGGGAAAACTGCGAAATCGGCGCAAACTGCATTATCCATAACAATTGCGTCGTCGGCTCGGACGGTTTCGGCTATGCCAAAACGGAAGAAAAACGCTGGCTGAAAATTCCGCAGACCGGGCGCGTCGTTATAGAAGACGACGTGGAAATCGGCGCGGGAACGTGTATCGACTGCGCTTCGGTCGGCGAAACCCGTATAAAAACGGGAGCGAAAATCGACAATCTCGTCCAAATCGGACATTCCTGCACAATCGAAGAAGACGCCCTTCTCTGCGCCCAAACCGGACTCGCGGGCAGTTCCGTCATCGGAAGGCGCGTGATTTTAGCCGGACAAGTCGGCATTGCCGGACACTTAAAAGTCGGCGACGACGCTGTAATTACTGCAAAATCGGCGACGAGCCACGATGTCGAAAACGGAAAAATTTTGTCGGGCATTCCGGCGTTCGATAACCGCGAATGGCTGCGCTCGACGGCGGCTTTCAGAAGATTAGGCGAGATGGCGAAAATGCTTCGACAATTGGAAAAGCGAATTTTGAAGATTGAAAATGATTAAGACGATTCTCACCTGGAGCGCGGGCATCCTGCCCGCATTGAGCGCCAAAACGCGAAAATCTTACTTTAATCAAACGTCGAGTTTGGCTGAACTTTTTTACGCCGCTTGCGCGACGTTTGCGGGCAGGATGCCCGCGCTCCGGCTGAAACCGCATTTTATATTTTATCGAACTATATTGGAAACAAATAATCAGCAGATTGTTATACTTGAATAAATTTATACGGAACGAGGGAAACAAATGCAAATAAACTTAAAACCAATCGGCGTGCAGGTCGCCGTAATTTTCGGCGCGTCGAGCGGCATCGGGCGAATTACGGCGCTGGAATTGGCAAAACGCGGCGCGAAAGTCTGCGTTGCGGCGCGCGGCGAAGACGGCTTGATAAGTCTGGTCGGAGAAATCGAATCGTTCGGCGGCGACGCGTTTTATGTCGTCGCGGATGCGGCGGATTTTGAGCAAGTCAAAAATGTTGCCGATAAAACCGTCGAAAGATACGGCAGGTTGGATACGTGGATTCATTCGGCGGCGGCGTTTATATTTGCAAAGGTCGAGCAAACAGAGCCGGAAGAATATAAGCGGCTTATCGAAGTCAATCTTCTGGGACAAATCTACGGCGCGAAAGCCGCGCTGCCGCATTTGCGGGAAAAAGGCGGCGCGCTGATTCATATAACTTCGGTCGAATCGTGGCGCGGCGTTCCGTATCAATCCGGTTATGTTTCGTCGAAACACGGAATTCGCGGCTTTCTGCAAGTTTTGCGCGTCGAACTCAAACACGAAGAAATTCCCGTCTCCGTAACGGAAATTCTGCCCGCCGCCATCAACACGCCGATTTACGACAAGGGAATGAACAAAATGCCGTTCAAACCGCGCGCCGTTCCGCCGTTTTACCATCCGAAAATCGTCGCGGACGCCATTCTTTTCGCCGCCGAAAATCCGATTGACGATTTAATCGCCGGCGGCGCGGGCGTCGGCGTCGTTTTAGCCGAACGATTTTCACCGGCGATTGCCGAATGGTTTTCCGAAAAAATCGGTTTTCCCTTTCAGAAAACCGACGAGCCGAGTTCCGGCGATTACGCGGGCAGTTTATTCGAGCCGGTTTCCGGTCTCGACACAATCGAAGGACGTTTTTCGGACGAGCAGTTAACGAGCGACCCGTATACTTATTTGAAGACCAATCCGATGGTTAAAAACACTTTGATTGCCGTTGCAGGCGGAATCATCGGCGGTTATTTGATTTGGAGAAGCAGGAAAGGAGATAAATAAAATGAGCGAAAATTTACCGGCATTATCGAAAAATGAGCAAATCAAACATCAGGAAACACAGCAACTGCGGCGCGAACTGCAAAGCGGCGCGAGTAAAGAATTAAACGCCCGCCGCGCCATTATCGGTTTGTCGCTTCTGGGAATGGGCGCGATGACGGCGGTTTCGCTGTTTCAAACCCGGCGTCATAAAACACTTGCCCGACCCGCCGATTGACGGTTTCGATTCGGACAAGGTTAATTCGTCCGATACGGCTTACGCGCTCGGCGTGCCGGACGGAACTTTATCGCTCGCCAGTCTCGCGGCGAATATTCCGTTTGCCGCGTTCGGCGGAGAAAATCGCGCTGAAGAACAGCCGCTCGTTCCCGTTGCTTTCGCCGCTAAAGCGACCGTCGAAGCCGTCGTCGCCGGCTGGTATTTTTACCAGATGCCGACCAAAGAAAAAGCCTGGTGCGGTTACTGCATCGTCGGCGCGCTGGCAAACGTCGGCATCGCGGCGCTGAGTTTAGTGGAAGCTAAAAGGGCGTGGAAAAATTTGACCGACAAATAATTTTTCGCATCTAATAACTACGCTTTAATAAAAAAGGAGAAAATTTATGACACCGGAAACACAAAAAGATATTGGAAAAATGTCCGAATCGGGCTATGATATTTCGCCGATAAGCGACGAGCGGCGCGAACAGTTAGCGAAAAATCTGACGCGCGAGGAATATGATATTCTGCTCAATCACGGAACTGAGCCGCCGTTCTGCGGCAATCTGACCGACAACAAACAGGACGGAGCTTACGCCTGTCGCCTGTGCGGTCTGCCGCTTTTCCGTTCCGATTCAAAATTTCATTCGGGAACGGGCTGGGCATCGTTTTTTCAGCCGTTCGATAAGGAACACATTCGGGAACTGCGCGACACGAAATACGGAATGACGCGAACCGAAGTCCGCTGCGTGCGCTGCGACGGACATCAGGGACACATTTTCCCCGACGGTCCGCCGCCGACCGGACAGCGATACTGCGTAAATTCCGCCGCGCTCGAATTTTTCCCTGAAGGCGCGGAAATTCCGCAAAAAGTTTAAAAGTTTAAAGGGTGAAAAAGTGAAAAGGTGAAAAAATTTACTTAGCATTGTCAGCTAAACTTTTTCACCTTTTCACTTTTTCACCCTTTTTCTATTTCCTGTTTTTGAAGCTGTCGAAAAGCTCGGTGTGGCGGCTGGTCAAAGGCAGCATTCGCCCATTGATAAAAAGATATTTGACGTTCGTGCGCGGGTCGAGCAAATCGCCGTCGGTTACGACGACGTTTGCCGTTTTTCCCGCGTCGATTGAGCCGAGTTGATTTGAAATTCCTAAAATCTGCGCCGGATAAAGCGTAACAGATTTCAAGGCTTCTTCTTTCGATAAGCCGTAAGCCGAAGCGAGACCGGCGTGATACGGCAAATCGCGGACTTCCGCGCCGTCGTTGCCGGTCGAGATGCAGAACCGGACGCCCGCCTGCTGCATTTTCGACGGCGCTTCAAAAAGATAATCGTAAGCGTCGTCGTCGCGCACCGGCAAATTATAAATATTTGTATAAATCACCGGAACATTTTTCTGCTTCAATAAATCCGCCGCTTTCCACGCTTCCTGACCGCCCATAATAATCGCTCGAACCTTCATTTCGTCGGCGAATTTAACGGCGGCGCGAATGTCGCGCTCGCGCTCGGCGAGAAAAATCACCGGCTTTTCGCCGCGAACGTATGAAATCATCGCATCCATTTTAACGTCGTGCGGCGCATACGGCAGCGATTTGTCGGCGGCGTAAGCGGTTTGAACTTTGCCGTAATTTTCCGCGTCTTTGAAAACTTTTCTCAAAGCGTCCAGCCGCTGGTCGCGCTGTTTGACGGCTTCGCCGAAATCAACCTGCTGTCTGCCGCCCTGAAAGCTGAAAGTCGTGATGCGCGGAAAATTGACGACCAATCCGAACATCGGCACAATCGCCATTTCGTTCTGCGTCGAGCCGTTCAGATTGATGACCGCCGCCTGACCGGAAACGACGCCGCCCGCCGGCATCGAAAGCACCGACGTGATGCCGTTGACGCGTGTTACGTTGACGTGCGAGCTGTGCGGATTGATGCCGAGAAACGCTTTGGCGTTCGGGTTCATATCGCCGGTTTCGGCAACATCGACCGCGCCCGGAACGCCGCCCGCGATTTCCGCCAGACCCAAATTCGTTCCCGCGTCAATCATTCCCGGATAGACGCTCAAACCTTTGCCGTCAATAATTTCCGCGCCTGCCGGAACGCTAATATTCGCGCCGACGGCGGCGATTTTGCCGTTCTGAATCAGAACCGTGCCGCTTTCAATCGGCGCGCCGGAAACCGTAACGATTCGCGCGTTTTGAATCGCAAAAGTTCCGGCTTTTCCGGTTACGTTCTGCTGTGAAGCGTCGTTCTGCGCGAATACGGAAGAAAATAAACCGCAGACGAATACGGATAAACACAGACGTAAAAACGATTTTGCAATTCGTAATTCGTAATTTTTAATCGGTAATTTCATTATTCGTTTCCTCCGATGTCGTCAGCGTCGTCCAAATCGGCTTTGCGTCTTTCGCTCGGAATTTTCGGCGACGTTCCGCCTGTTCCCGGCGCTTTGTTGGCGTCCATTTTTTCTAAATTCTGACGTTCTTTTTCGAGCGCGATTCTATTTAATGCGTCCTGCGCGCGGTCGAAAAATATTTCGCCGTCAATCATCGTCGTGTCGGCGCGGGCGTAGACGCTGAACGGGTGCGCCGTCCAGATTACGATGTCGGCGTCTTTTCCCTGCTCGATTGAGCCGGTTTTTTTGTCGATGCCGAGCTGTTTTGCCGGATTCAAAGTAATCATTTTCAAGGCTTCTTCTTCCGGCACGCCGCCGTATTTCATCATTTTCGCCGCGTCCAGATTTAAGCGGCGCATACGCTCGTCCGAATCGGAATTTATCGAAACCAGAACTCCGGCTTTCCACAACAGATAACCGTTATAAGGAATCGAATCGTAGGCTTCGAGCTTGTAACTCCAGCTGTCGGCGAAAATCGACGCGCCCGTTCCGCGCTTTGCGATTTCCGGCGCGATTTTGTAGGCTTCGAGAGCGTGCTGCAAGGTTGCGACTCGGAAGCCGAATTCGTCGGCAATGAGCAGTAAATTCAAATGCTCGTCCGAGCGGTAGCCGTGCGCGTGAACCAAGCGTTTGCCTTCGAGAACTTCGACGAGCGGTTCGAGTTCGAGATTGCGGCGCGGTACCACGGCGGTTTTGTCTTTTTTAGCGACGCGGGCGCGATATTCGTCCCAGCTCGCTCTGTAATCTCTGGCGCGAACGAACGCGTCGCGGATAACTTCGAGCGTTCCCATTCGGGTTATCGGATAACGCGGGCGCTGTTCGGGCGCGGGATTTGCGCCGATGCGCTTCGGATTTTCGCCGAGCGCGAATTTGATTCCGGGAAGCGCGCCCGGAAATATAAAATCTTCGACCGGATGACCGTATTTAAATTTGACGACCGTATTTTGTCCGCCGATTGGATTTGCCGAACCGTGCAGCAGATTCGCCGTCGTTACGCCGCCCGCCAGAGCGCGGTAAACCGCAATGTCGGTCGGATTTAAAACGTCGCGCACGTTCGTCATCGAAGTTACGCTGTAGGAAACTTCGTTAATCGCGTCGAGCATCGAGTGCGAATGACAATCGACAATGCCCGGCGTTACAAATTTCCCGGTCGCGTCGATGATTTTAGCATTCGCCGACGCCTTCAGATTTTTGCCGATTCTGGCAATTTTGCCATTTTGAATGAGCAAATCGGTGTTTTCGAGCGTTCCGTTTATAGCGGTTAAAACGGTAGCGTTGCGAATCAAAGTTTCCTGCTTTGCCTGCGCGAAAACGGAAATCTGCAAATTCGTCAGCAAAAATAAACAAAGGAGAACAAAAGCCGTTATTTTTTTCATATCTAGTTTTTATAAAATCTGTATTTCTGCATTCAACTACAGAAACACGCACGATAGCCGAGTGTGCAAAGTTTAAGAAAACATACTCGACTATCGTGCGTGTTTCCGCAAAATCGTTTTTATGGGTTGCGCGTTCCCGAAAACGGCAGAGCGCCGTCGGATGTTGTAAAAGTTCCGCTCATTTGATTGCCCGCGACTTTGCCGCTCACAACTAATTCCCGCGAATTTCCGGCAAAATCGATGGTTGCCGTAAATCTGAAACCGTCGGCGGTAACTTCGCCGTCTTTTAACTGCGACGTGCCGAATTGGGTCTGAATCGAGCCGCTCAAAGTTTTGTCCTGCTGAAGAAGCGTTAAAGTTCCGGGCGTCGGCTGACCGGGCAGTTCGACCGTTATGCTCCACGTTCCGTTGACCGCTTGTAAGCCCTGCGTCGGCGGCGCGGTTGTTCCGGCGGGCGTCGGCGGCGTTTTCGGCTTGTCTTTCTGCTCGAAAAGTCTGCCGTCAACGAAGACGTGCGTGATTGTTTTGTCCTTATTAAAGATGTCGCCGCGTGAAACTACTAAATTGGCGATTTTGCCCGTTTCGATTGAGCCTAAACGGTCTTCAACGTCGAAGATTTCCGCCGCGCTCAAGGTCATCGCTCTGATAGCCGCGTCTCTGGTCAAACCGTTTTCCGTCGCTTTATTCGCGTTGGCTAAAAAATCGCTTAAATTTGTTAGATTGCCGGATTGAAAAGCGAATTTGACGCCCGCGTTTGCCAATATCGCCGCGCCTTTCGGCGTTTCGGCGCGAAGACGCAAGGTTTCCACATCTTCGGCGTCGGCGTCGGGCGAAGAAATCGCCGTGCGTTTCGGAAAATTTAAGGAAAGCAGAACCGGCACGTTTTGCCGCTTCAAACGCGCCGCCTGTTTCCACGCTTCCTGACCGCCGGAAATGACCGCTTTCAAATTAAACTGCTGCGCTAAATCAAGCACGCGAACGATTTCGCGCTCCGAATTGGCGTTAAAGATAACCGGCATTTTGCCGTTCAACATCGGCAATAACGCTTCGAGCGAAGCGTCCGCGTCCGGTCGCCGAATTCCGCGCGGATTGGCGTCATACATTTTCTTCATCTGGTCATAACGCTGACCGTCGAGAAACATCTGTTTCAAAGCCGAAAAAGTTCCGAGCAGCGATTGCGGATACATAACGCCGAGCGTTCTGAACGTAACGGTTTCGGCGACGGGCGCGCGAATAATCATCGCCGAAACCGTATCTCCGGCGAGATTTATGAGCGCCGATTGACCGTTAAAAATCCCTTCGCGCCCGACCGTCAGGGCTGTCGTAAAACCGTTATTGCGCGCCGTTTCAAACTGCGCTTCACCGGCGCGAAGCTGTTCGGCAACCGTCAATTCCGGCTGCAAACCGTTCGGATAGTTTGAATTCGTCGGCGGCGCTTGAGCCGATGCCTGCTGAATCTGTAATTGCCCGCGTTCCTGCGGCGCAGACGGCGCGGCGGCTGTCAAACCGAGATTGGTATAAGCGTCGAAAAATCCCGGATAAACCGTCAAACCCGCGCCGTCAATCAAGCGCGCGTCAGCCGGAACGCGAGCGCCTCCGCCGACCGATTCGATTAAACCGTTACGCACAACAACCGTTCCGCGTTCAATCGGCGCGCCGGAAACGGTAACGATTCGCGCATTCGTAATTGCAAAAGTGTCGGTGCGGCTTTGCGCGAAAGCGGGCGGACAAAAAGCGGCAAGCGCAAAAATAGCGATTCCGAAACGCGAAATGAATTTTTTCATACAAATTTTAAATGGAAAGAATATCAACGAAATTGCTTTTACGGCATTCTAAACGATTGAGTTTCAAATGCAAGCCGAAAAGTTTTCACCAACCATTTACCATTTCCCGTTTACCATTTACCATTAAAGAATTATGAGCGCAATTATTTTATTCGACGGCGTGTGCAACTTCTGCAACGGTTCGGTCAATTTCATCATCGAGCGCGACCCGCAGGCGTATTTCAAATTCGCGCCGTTGCAATCGGAAGTCGGCGAAAAACTCCTAAAGGAAAACGGCGTCGATAAAATTGAAACCGATTCGGTAGTTTTAATCGAAGACGGCAAAATCTACACGCGCACGACGGCGGCTTTGCGAATCGCTAAAAGATTAAGCGGCTACTGGTCCTGGTTTTACGGCTTTACAATCGTGCCGGGTTTTATCAGAGATGTGTTTTATAAGCTATTCGCCAAATACCGCTACAAAATGTTCGGCAGACAGGAAGCCTGTATGCTGCCGTCGCCCGAAGTGCGCGAAAGATTTCTGGCGACGAATTAGAAAATTTTAGGGGCGACGGCTTGTCCCTGCCCGCTCAAGTCGAAATATTCCAACCGTTGCGGGCGAGGACAAGCCTTCGCCCCTACTACAATGTCTGCAACAAAAAATTATGAAAGCAATCTGGAACAATCAAATATTAGCCGAAAGCGACGAAACCGTCGTCGTCGAAGGAAATCATTATTTCCCCGCTGATTCGATAAACAAAGAATTTTTCGCGCCGTCCGAAACGCGCACCGTTTGCCCTTGGAAAGGCACGGCGAGTTATTACGATGTCGTCGCTCCGAACGGCGAAACCAACCGCGACGCCGCGTGGTTTTACCCCGAACCGAAAGAGGCGGCAAAGGAAATCGCAAACCGCGTCGCGTTTTGGAAAGGCGTTCAAGTTGTTGCTTGAAAATGTTTGCCGGAAAGACAAGAGCAAATTATCGTGAATCAAAAAGGAAACTTATTGTTCCGGTAAATTCATCTAAAACTAAAAATTGTTGACTGTTCTCTTAGTAGCAATAGATTGATATTTGCATCATATAAAACAATAGGAAGAATCAAATGAAATATACAGCCAAATTCAACCAATCTTTAACAGTAATAACATTGCTATTTGTAAGTTTAGCTGTTCTTCAAGCTCAAAAAACAACACAAACCGAACAGAATTCTTCGATACGTATTGAATCAAGGGAAAACCAAATAGGAATTGACTGGAAACCTGTAAACAAATGCACCGTAGCTAAAACAGCTAAGAGAGACCGAGAGTTTGATTGCCTAAAAGGAAATGTTCACATTGTCCAGAGTGAATTCGCAGGACTTGTGAAGAAAGATGGTCAATACGTTAAGGATTCAGTTTCTCAGGAACGAACAATTACTTACGATAGACAAGGCAATAAGACTGAAAGTCTGGTTTATGGTTTTGACTATAACCGTAATAAAAAGGTAGATAGCAGAGTAGTTTACAACTTTAACTCAAAAGGAATAGCCACAGGCTGGGAAGATTATGCCGATGGAAAACCGATTCCTACAAAGAGCGTCTATACTCTCGATAGTAAGGAAAATAGAATTAAAGAGGTTGTTACTCAAGCTGACGGTTATGTTCGGGCGATACTTTCTCTTATCTATGATTCAAAAGGTAATAATATTGAAAGGATATACGACGATAAAAACGCCGGAACTAACAGATACAAGCAAATCGATGAGTATGATGAAAAAAATCTGATTCAAAGTCTTTCATATAATAAGGCTGGTTCAATTACTAATAAGAGAATCCTTACTTATGAAAATGGAAATATCAAGGAAGCAGCCGGCTATGCCTTAGATGCTAATAATGAACTTATTCGCGTTAATCGAAACTCCTATCGCTATGACGCGACGGGAAATATGATTGAAAGAATTATCTATAATAAAGATGACTCCATCCAAACTAAATACATTTATGGTTATGACGAGAAAGGCAATATAATTTCAATAATTGTTTATGGTTCAGACGAAAAATTATTAGGAAAAGTATCAATAACACTTGAGTTTGATTCTCAGGGTAATTGGATTAAGCATATATACAATTACTCAAATGGCGCAGAAGGAATAAATAGCCGTGAATCTCATTCAATAGAGTCTCGGACTATTACATACTATTGAATTATCTCATCGAAAATATGCAATCGCTGACGACTTTAGAATACGGAAAACTTCTCGCGTTTTGGTCTTCGAGAATTGAACTGTTAGAATTTAAGTTATTTAAGGAGGATTTTCGCCGATGTTGACGGAATCTATTACATTACAAGTCGAACGGGGCGCGGCTCATTATTATAACGATGCGCCGCCGACCGATAAGGAAAAACTGCAAGTCTTGTTCGGAAGCTGGCTAAAATATTATGCCGAAGCCGACGTTAATTCTTTGAAGCGGACGATGGACGAAATGAGCCGCAGCGCCGAAGACAGCGGCTTGACGCCGGAGATTTTGGAATCGATTCTTGCCGATGAATAGCGAACGACCGCGCGTCGTTTTCGACAACAACGTGCTGGTCAGCGCGGCTCTGCTCGGCGGCGTTCCGCGTCGCGCCTTTGACAGACTGCTCGACGACGGCACAGTTTTGATTTCCACTCAGGTCTTGTTGGAATTAGCCGAAGTTTTGAACCGCGAAAAATTTGATAAATATGTAACGCACGACGCGCGGATGCGTTTTATGGTCGGATTTTTGAAAGTCGCGGAAATGGTTGAAACGGGCGAAACAATCACGGTTTGCCGCGACCCGAAAGATGATAAATTGCTGGAGTTGGCGACCAGCGGCAGCGCCGATTTTTTGGTAACGGGCGACAAAGATTTGCTAGTTCTGAATCCGTTTCGCGGCATCAAAATTATTACGCCGCGCGAGTTTTTAGATGAAACCTGAATTGATGTCGGATTTTATGTCTCGACGCCGTTTCATTTTGATTGAGACGGTTTTTATTTTGCCGAAAATATGCAATCCTTAGCGACTTTAGAATATGGAAAACTGCTCGCGCTCGTCGCTCGGAACGCGCAGACGACGATGGGAAAAGCGCGGCTTGAGAACTTGCAGCCGTTGACGAATCTTTTGCGGCTCGAACGGGATTTGCGCGCGGTCGGCGAGACTTTTGAGCTGAACGAGCGGCAGATTTCGTGGCGGTTTTCCGAGTTGCCCGACCCGACGAACGCGGTTGCGGTTTTGCGAATCAGGAACGCGACGCTTGAGCCGGTTTCGATGTTGGAGATAACGCGGCTGTGCAATCAGGCGCTTTTCGCGCGCTCAAGCATTCAGCCGGAAAAGGAATTTGCGCCGACGCTCTGGGCAACGGTTGAAAATCTGCCGCCGACGCTTTTCGCGGCAATCGAGCGCGTTAATAAAAAACTGCTGCCGTCGGGCGAAATCAACGACGACGCTTCGCCGGAATTGGCGCGTATCAGGCGCGAGATACAAAACCAGCGAACGCGGCTGACGAAATCGCTTGAAAGTCTGATGCGCTCCACTTCGGGCGCGATTCAGGACGAAATCGTAACGATGCGAAACGACCGTTTCGTCGTTCCGGTCAAAGCCGATTTTCGCGGAAAAGTGCAAGGCGTCGCGCACGGTTTTTCCTCAAGCGGCGCAACCGTCTTTATCGAACCGCTCGAAGCCATCGAAGCCAACAACGAGCTGCAAAACCTCAAAGGCAAAGAAGAACGCGAAGTGGCGCGCATACTTTTTACATTAACCGAAGATTTGCGCGAGCAGTTGCCCGCAATTGAAGCCGCCGTCGAAACCGTCGCGGAATTGGATTTTATACGGGCGAAAGTAGAATTTGCGAGAAAATTTAAGGCGATTGTGCCGACGATTTCAACGGATGAAACTTTAGATTTAATCGAAGCGCGTCATCCGTTATTAGAAGAAAATCTGAGAAATAATTTCCCGCAAAGGCGCGAAGAAGCAAAGGAAGAAATTTTGCCGCAGATGAACGCGGATAAACGCGGATTTGAAAACAAAGGACAAAGAACAAATGACGAAGGACAAACAAAGGAAATTGTGCCGGTTACATTTACGCTCACAAAAGAAAAAAGCGTGATGATAATCTCCGGCGCAAACGCGGGCGGCAAAACCGTTGTTTTAAAGACTGCGGGATTATTGAGTTTGATGGCGATTTCCGGTTTGCCCGTTCCCGCCAAAGATGCGCGAATTCCCTTTTATCAATCGGTTCTCGCCGACATCGGCGACCATCAAAGTTTGTCGGCAAATCTTTCGACGTTTTCATCGCACATCTCAAACATCGCCGAAATGATGCGCGAATGCGATTCGCCGTCGCTCGTTCTGCTCGATGAAGTCGGCACGGGAACTGACCCGGAAGAAGGTTCGGCGTTGGGCGTGGCGATTGTCGATTATTTCCGGCGCGTTTGCGGCGCGCAGTTAATCGCTTCGACGCATTATAAAGGCTTGAAAATCTACGCGGCTAACGATGAAAACGTCGTCAACGCTTCGGTTGAATTCAACGAAAAAACTTTGCAGCCGACGTATCGTTTATTAGTCGGTTTAGCCGGCGCGTCGAGCGGAATCGAAATCGCCAGGCGTTTCGGCATCCGCGATTCGGTTATCGAAAAAGCGCGTGAAAACTTAGACGTTTCAGCGCAGGAAGCCGAAAATTATTTGCGCAAACTGCAAACCGAAACGACAAACGCAGAAGATTTACGAATTGCTTTGGAAGAAGAACGCGAAGTTACGGCGAAAAAATACGCGATGCTCGACATCGAAGCGCGCAAAAAAGAAAAGGAACGCCAGCGCGAATTTGAGCAGCAATTAAACGAAACAATCGCCGGTTTTGAACGCCAGTCAAAAGCGTTCGTCCAGACAATCGAAGACAAAGCCTTAAAAGCAAAACTCGACAAAGAAAGATTAGCCAGAAAAGCCGAACTCAACCGCGCCGTTCTTGCACAAGTCCAGAGTCCAAAGTCAAAAGTCCTGAGTCATTCGGTGACTCAGGACTACGGACTACGGACTACGGACTCAAAAATCGTAATCGGTTCAAAAGTCCGCACAAGTTTCGGCAACGTCGGCGTCGTCGAGCGAATGGACAAGGAAATCGCCGAAGTTCTCGTCGGCGGAATGCGCCTTCGTGAAAAAATTTCAAATCTGCAAACGGTTACAGACGAAGAAAAACCCAAAGCGCAGTCGCCCGTCGAAAAGCTGCAAAATCAGGCGAAAAACGCGAATCTGCGGCTCGACACAGAAGATGCGAACGCCGAATTAAACTTAATCGGACAGACGACCGCCGACGCCGAATACGAAATCGACCGCTTTTTAGACGAAGCGTATTTGTCCGCCTTGCCGCGCGTCCGCATCATTCACGGCTTCGGCACGGGCGCGCTGAAAAACTTCGTCCACCATTTCCTGAAAGGTCATCCGCACATCGCGCGCTTCGCTTTCGCGCCGTCAGACCAGGGCGGGCAAGGTGCTACAATAGCGGAATTGAAACAGTAATTTTTGTTTTGGAGAAATTTATTATGCAAGTCGAATTGATTGAGAAAATAATTCATCTGCCGATTGCCGAACGAGTCGAGATTATCGAAAGAGTTTCGAGAAGCGTCCGCGAAGATTTACAGGAAAACGGCAGGAAACAGAACGAGAAAGAACTTTCGATTGAAGAAAGAATGAAAGCCGTTGACCGCCTGCGCGGAATCGCCGCCGTCGAAGGCAAAACGCCGCCGACAGACGCGCAAGTAAAAGAAGATTACGCGAATTATCTGGCGGAGAAATACAAATAATGCGCGTTCTTCTCGACACAAACGTCGTTTTGGATTTTGTGCTGGCGCGGCAGTTATTTTTTGCCGAGGCGGACGAGATTTTTGTGAAACTTCAAAACGGCGAGTTTGAGGCTTTTGTTTCCGCAATTACTCCGATAAATGTTTTCTACACGACCCGAAAAGAAAAAGGCAAAACCGCCGCGTTCTCCGCGATTGAAGAACTTTTGAAACTCGTCGCGATAACGAGAAGCGACAAATTCATTTTTCAAAACGCTCTGCTCTCAAATTTCAACGATTACGAAGACGCCGTTCAATCGGCGTGCGCGGCGACGGAAAACTTGGACGCGATTGTAACGCGCAACATCAAAGATTATAAAAACGCGGCTTTGCCCGTTTATTCGCCGACCGAATTTCTGCAAGTTTTGCAGCGAATTTGAAATCTAAAAAAGCTATGAAACTTCGCCGATTATTTTTCGCCTTTTTGCTTCTGCTCGCCGCTTTTCAATTTTGCTTTTCGCAGGAAAAACCGAAAACCGAATTGATTTGGAAATTCGGTAAAGTGATAAACGATGAACTTTTAGCACTATATGATAATTTTTATTCTTCTGTTTATAACTCCAATTCAAAAGGTTACATAATCGTTTACGGCACTAAAGACGACCCTTTAACAAAATACATTGTTGAAAGACGCATTAAAGGCTGTTTTCGTTGGGGGGAACGGTCAGATAAAAATTTCGTTTTTGTTTTGAGCAAAGAAAGAGAAGAATTTGAAGTTGAATTTTGGAAAGTGCCGAACGGCGCGGATAAACTTCAATACACCGAAACGCCGCGTGATTATAAACTTGTCGGACTAACCGAACCGCGAATGATTTATAAATTAAATATTGCCGACGAATATTGTCCGCTTTATTTCGATATAGAGTTTTATTCCAAGTTCTTAGAGCTAGTCTGCAAAGTCTCAAGCCAGACGCTTGACCAGCAGTCGAATCATATTCAGATGAATCATTGCTTCGCTACTTTCGGCTAATTTCTCGTATTCTCGCGCTAATCGCCGCGCTTGAATGCTCCACCCAAAAGTT
>JAABUN010000459.1_pt1 | contig 106092 bp, 74 predicted proteins | sample 5559311 | NCBI WGS metagenome assembly JAABUN01 (sample SAMN10711877, study PRJNA513370) | rock metagenome | isolation source: Antarctica rocks | place: Antarctica: Victoria Land, Siegfried Peak sud | reverse complement strand
AACCGGGTAAGTCATCCTTGCCGGCATTACTCCGCTATTTCGTAAACCTGTTCCTTTCGGTAATATGGGATGGCCTGTACGGCGATACTCAAACCATTGCTGAAGGTCGGCAAGAAACAAGGCATAATATTTCTGCAGGTGTATTCTCTCCATCTTTTGATCTAAAGTTAGCGTAGGCAGCCATTGAATATCTGCCGCGGCAACATAAGTATTTATATTATTGAGTTGCCCGGTTTGACTATTGATTATTGTCGTCCAAGCAGGCAGCCACAGCGTAATGCTATTTAAAACACCATCATTGTAATAAGTCTCGGGATCGCCATTTATCCATCCTTTTGCAGCAGCTTCAGCAAGAATAAATTTCAATTCCGCAAAATTCATTATCATGCCTGTAAGCGGCTCTGTCTGTAAAGAAACAGCAGAAGTATTTGAATAGAAGTAAGACTTCTTGGTGTGATTTTCTCCCGTAGAATAACCGCTCGGAATTCCGAGGTAGGCCCCCTGATAGGGAGCAATGCCCCATCTGTTGAAACCACCTGTTCCATAAGTAGGTATATCAATCCGGGGATCGTTCCAGTTAACCAAATTCTGAATAAAGAAGATAGCTAATCCGGGAGCCCTGAAATCCTGCTCTCTTACAGCAATATAAGGGGAAGTATAAGGTGCAGTACCTGTCCATTTTAAAATAGCCGATTCATCATTGCTTGCTATTAAAGGATAGGTAGAACTTTTAACATCTACTATATCCTTGATTTTTGCAATAACGTCAGGAGCAACTTCAGCCTTACCTGAAACCCTTAACAGCAATCTTAAGTACAACGAGTTGCCAAACTTGCGCCACCGGGAAATATTACCTGCATAAATGGGATCACTTGCGGCCGCTATAGCAGCAATAGGACTTGTACTTAGCAAGGTATTAGCTTGCTCAAGCTTTTGAAAAATATCCAGGTAGATGTCTTTCTGCCTGTCGAAAGCGGGCTCATATATTAGTGAATCCTTCGCTTTATTTGATTGAAAATAAGGAATATCCCCATAAGTATCTGTGAGTATAGAATATACCCACGACTGTAGGATTAAGGAGATACCCATATAAGACCTGTTATAATTTATGCCCGCTGTGTCGCTGGTAATATTATAGATGGTCTTGAAGTTGGTTAACTGAGTATACAAGCCATTATAGAGATAGTCTGACCAGTTGGAGCGGAAGTCGTATCTGAAAACCTGTCCTTCTGCATCACTCTCAGCTACCGTAACCTGCATCAGTTCATTATTGAAGTTACGGTTGCGCAGCATGTTATAGGTTAAAGTATTAACCAGTGCCGGTGCTAACAGTTGTTGTGGTAAAGCCTGCGGCAGGTTATTCGGGTCCGTATTTATTTCCTGGAACCCTTTAGTACACGATGACAGCATGATGCTAAACATCATTAAAACGCCTGTAATTTTATATATAGTCTTCTTCATTATTAAATATTTTTAAAATCCAACAACTAAATTAACACCGAGGGTTCTGGTAGAAGGGAATTGGCCTGTCTCAAAACCTCTTACAATATCGCTTCCGGCAAGTGTACCGAACTCGGGGTCGAACATTGGCCATGGTGACCAGATAAACAGATCACGGCCATACACTCCGATCGTACCACGCTGCAGGTGAAGTTTTTTGGTAAGCCTTGGATTGATTGTGAAATCAAGCCTTGCTTCCCTGAACTTGATAAAGTCGGTAGAGAATGTAGCGCCTTCAGCATTATCTGCACCGTAGTGAGAACGGTAATATTCGTCTATATTGGTTGCGATGACATCATTAGGCCTGTATTTTCCATCTGAGCCTATTACTACCCCATTTCCAATAATACCATTGTATCTTCCGGGAAGCGTAACAATAGTTTTTCCCTGTTCTGCAAGTTTATAACTCATCAGGGAGTGAGAGACTCCGCCTACCTGGGCATCAAACTGTATATTCAGGCGAATACCTTTATAAGCAAACTTATTGGTGACGCCCATTTTATATTTAGGTATAGTATTCCCTATATGCACTACATCCGTTGTTATCAAAGCATTTCCGGTAGTAGCATCATAAACAACCTGGCCGTCAGGAGAACGTACGTATCCTCTTCCATAAAGGTCGCCCATGCTTCCTCCAACTTTAGCTACCAGTTGACCGCCAGCAACAGGACCTGTTTGTAGCACTACAGAACTATCAAGCAGATCCTTTATTTCATTTGTGTTAGAAGAGAAAACGATATCGGTCTCCCAGTTAAATCCATTTTTTGATTTAAACATAGAGCCATTTAGTGCCAGTTCTATACCGGTGTTTTGAACTTTTCCCGCATTAATAAGTACCTGATTTGTTCCGGAAGCACGATCTACAATACGCTTTAAGTGTTGGTCTTTTGTAAAGCCGGTATATACAGCCACATCAAATCCAAGACGGTTTTTCAACATCTTTACATTTGCACCTGCTTCATACGTTATTGTTCTTAGTGGTCTTAGATTTGGGTTTGCCAAAAGTCCCGGAGTTTGTAATCCTCCACTGAATAAACTTCCTGCTGTTTCATAGTTGTAAGCTGTAAGATAAGGCGTAGTACCTCCGCTACCTACACTGGAAGCCGAGAACCTAAGCTTTGCAAAGTTAATAGTACGCGGTAATTTAAACGCATCCGATATTACAAAGCTCATGTTAGCAGAAGGATAAAAGAATCCTGCATTTTCGGTACGGTCAGGAGTTGCAAGAGCACTGTTCCAATCCTGGCGGGCAGTAAGATCAAGGAATAAATAGTTTTTATAACCGGTAGTTAATAATCCGTACAAACTATTGATGGCATATTTACTTCTGTTGGGCATGCTTACAAGGGGGCCTAAAGCATTAGAAAAAGAATATACGCCGGGATATACAAGCGAGTCCGCCCGTGTTTCATCCCTGTTATAATTATTTCTAAGCACGCTTCCCCCAACCATAGCAGAGAAATCAAAATCGCCTACCTTTTTAGTATATCTTACTAAGAAATCCGTACTTGCTTCCTGGGTAAAAATGTCCTGAGCGCGAAGGCTTCCTTTCACAATTTTTGATCCCGCATCGTAAGGGCGTTTTTGTTGACGCTGATCAAATGAGAGATCCATAGAAGTTCTCAACTGTACGCTTAAGCCTTTAGTTAGATTATAAGTTGCCTGTATGTTTCCGGTAATATTATGGCGGTTAGAAGCGTTGATGAACTCATAAGCAATGGCATATGGGTTTTCAGGGAAACTACTGAACGGATATTGAATTGCCCTGTTTTCCTGCCCTATTTTCCAATAATTTTTCAACCATTCGGGGTCTGCGCTGGGCTCCCAGAATATATACCAGTACATGATGGATTGGTTACCATAACCTGCTCCTGGCAAGTTATCGCTCCACTTGTTGGTGTAATTGATCTTTGAAGTAATCTGAAGTTTATCATTTATTTTGGAGCTTACTGACATTGACACAGTATTCCGTTTATACCCCGTATTAGGGGTGATCCAGTCGTTTTTAACGTTGGTAACTGAAAAACGAGCGGTGGTTCTATCTGTGCCTCCATCGATAGTTATAGTATTAGTAAGCGTGTGTCCTGTGTTGAAATATTTACGTGTTCCGTTTACATACGGTACCCAGGGAGTGCGAACGGTATCCTGCTTCTGCAGCGTAGCGTTATACTGGTAAAACATCTGTCCATTAAATTTAGGGCCGTAAGCAGAGCTGGTAGCGCTGGTACTGGCTCCATCTGGTCCCGCACCAAAGGAATAATAATAGTTTCCTGCCGTTCCCTGTCCGTACTCATATTGCAAATCGGGCCAGCGGTTAATCTGCTCCATTGAAGCGTTAGAGTTAAAAGTAATACCGAGGCCTTTTCTTTTTGCACTGCCCGATTTGGTAGTAATAATAATAGCCCCGTTAGCACCACGCTGACCATATAAAGCCGAAGCACCTGGCCCTTTTAGCACCGTTACTGATTCTATATCTTCAGGATTAAGGTCATTTACACTGCTTCCATAATCGGCAGGCATATTATCACTACCGGTTCCATAAACAACATCTGATGCATTAGCACTACGGCGACCACTGCTTGAACTTATTACCACTCCGTCCACAACAATTAACGCTTCATTTTCTCCCGTAAGATTATTCTCTCCACGCAGGATAATTTTGTTGGAACCTGTAGGACCACTACCCGATCTTATCAAATTTAAACCTGCAACCTTTCCAGACATTGCATCTGTCCAGTTTGCAGCAGGGGCATCAGTTAACTGCTCGGAGGTAATAGTAGTTGCTGAATAGCCAAGAGATCTTTCTTCCCTTTTAATGCCTAAAGCAGTAACTACCACCCCTTCTAATTGGCTGGAAGTTTCTCTAAGCGTTACATTAATACTGTTTTGATTACCTACTCTAACTTCCTGCGTTTCGAAGCCCACAAAACTCACAACCAGGGTTTCGTTTTCTCGTGCCTGTATAGAAAAGGCTCCTCTTGCATCGGTTGTAGTTCCTCGTGATGTACCCTTAACTGAAACACTTACATTTTCAAGCGGTACGTTTGCAGTATTTCGGACAATACCTCTGATTTGTTGTTGAGCAAAGGTGCAGATGCTTGCAAGTATCATAAAAATGCTCAGCCAAATATGCTTCCATTTAAGGAAGTAAGCAATTGTAGATTTAGGCATAAGAATAAGAGTTAAAGTGTTTACTTATGGATGACTAAATGTTTTTTTACGTTAAACATAAGGCAGTAAAAATGACGGTTTTGATGCATGTTCCAATTCGAAAACTTCAAAAATTAATTGGCAGCAAAAAATTAACCGGTTCATTTTATTTATTTTTATGCTTTTAACCATTGGTAAAGCGCAGTAGCAATTACAGCACCTATAAAAGGCCCAAGTATGGGAACCCAGGCATATGCCCATTTACTGCTTCCTTTACCTTTTATAGGCAGTAAAGTGTGCAGCAATCTTGGACCAAAATCTCTTACAGGATTTATTGCGTATCCTGTTGTACCACCTAACGACAGCCCGATTGACCACACTAAAAAAGCAACGGGAATGGCGCCTATTGAACCAAGACCAATCTTAGTTTTTTGATCAGTAATTTCTGCATCAGTAAAATGAAATATCACAAATACCAGTACAAATGTTCCTACAACCTCGCTTAATAAATTAAAAACCCTGTTACGTATTGCTGGTGCAGTGCAAAACACCGCCAACTGATCATTAGGTTCTGGGGTTGTATTAAAATGATCCCTGTAAACAAGCCATACAAAAAAAGAACCTATAATTGAACCAATAAGCTGTGCCAGCATGAACATGCCAACTTTAGCCCAACTAAATTTACCCGCAATTGCTAATGCAAGGGTAACCGCAGGATTTAAATGCGCGCCACTATACGGACCGGCAATAACAACCCCTACAAATACAGCTAATGCCCAACCGGTTGTAATTACCATCCAGCCGGCGCTGTAGCCTTTAGTGCCCTTAAGCACAACGTTTGCAACAACACCATTTCCTAATAAAATTACCAGCATTGTACCAATTAATTCGGCTGTAAATTCTGACATTGGTTGTAAGTTTTATTGCTTTACGTGTTATGTTTTTATGAACTTATAGTAAGGTTATTAAGCTTGTTCATCCGCCCAAACTTTGCATGCTTTTACTGCCCGGTGCCATTGCTTAATTAAAGCAGGTGTATTATTTGTTTCAGCAGGTTGAAAGGTTCGGTTGATTTGCCACTGTTGCTGTATTTCATCAACACTGCTCCAAAAACCAACAGCAAGCCCCGCTAAGTACGCTGCACCTATTGCTGTTGTTTCGGTAACCTGCGGGCGTACAACTTTTGCCTGTAAAACATCTGCCTGAATTTGCATTAGTAAATTATTTACTGTTGCGCCGCCATCAACACGTAATTCCTGTATGGCTGCACCAGAATCTGCTTTCATTGCTTTTAGAACTTCCATTGTTTGAAAGGCGATGCTTTCGAGTGCGGCACGGGCAATATGGGCTGAGGTTGTTCCGCGTGTTATGCCAAAAATGGTTCCTCTCGCATCCTGATTCCAGTGTGGAGCGCCGAGCCCTGCAAAAGCAGGAACCATATAAACACCTCCGTTATCTTCTGCTTTTTGTGCCAGCTCTTCTACCTCTTCCGAAGACGAGATGATACCTAAACCATCACGAAGCCATTGCACTACCGCTCCGCCTATGAAAATGCTTCCCTCCAATGCGTATTGTACCTCGTTGCCTATCTTCCATGCAATAGTTGTTATCAGTTTGTTTTTTGATAAGGTAGGCTTACTGCCAATGTTCATCAGCATAAAACAACCGGTGCCATAGGTATTTTTTACCATGCCAACTTTGGTGCACATTTGCCCGAAAAGGGCAGCCTGCTGATCGCCGGCTATGCCTGCAATAGGGATTTTATGGGCAAGTATCTGGCCTGAAGTTTCACCAAAAATTTCGCTGGAAGAACGTACCTGAGGAAGCATGTTTGCCGGAATATCTAATAGCCTCAACAACTCCTCATCCCATGTAAGTGTGTTGATGTTGAAGATCATTGTTCGGGAAGCATTAGTAACATCAGTTGCATGAACTTTGCCATTGGTTAAATTCCAGATAAGCCATGAGTCAATAGTGCCAAAAGCAAGCTTGCCTTCTTCGGCTCTTTGCCTTGCGCCGGGAACCTCATCTAAAATCCACTTTATTTTAGTTGCAGAAAAATAGGCATCTATAATAAGTCCTGTTTTCTCCTGTATGGTTTTGTCGTGCCCCTGATCTTTTAAGCTGTTGCAGTAAGCGGCGGTACGCCTGTCTTGCCAAACTATAGCATTATAAACAGGTGCGCCTGTTTCTTTATCCCACACAACCGTTGTTTCTCTCTGGTTGGTAATACCAATGGCCGCTATATTTGTTGGTGTAGTTCCTGCTTTTAATATGGCTTCTGTAGCAACAGTTACCTGCGTGCTCCAGATTTCTTTAGCATCGTGTTCTACCCAACCCGGTTGCGGATAGATTTGTGTAAATTCTTTTTGTGCAACCGAAACAATGCCTCCTTCTTTATTGAAGATGATGGCGCGGGAACTGGTAGTACCCTGGTCGAGCGATAAGATGTACTGGGGCAAGCTCATTCGTTAGTTAATTTTACTTGGTTAAAAACTTTAAATGTATAAAATTAGAAAGTCACTTTATCGGCTAAATCTATTGATTGTTCGGGTGTTTTAAGGTGGGGCTGTAACAAATACCGGTTAGCTAATTTGGTAAAATCTGCTACCTGTGCTTTTATCCAGTCGTCGTTGTAATTTAGTTCTGCTGCCATTAATTCAGCAACCCTTTCTGCAGCACGAAGTGCTGCTTTTGCATCTAAAAATAAAAGACGAAGTCTTCGCGCTAATACATCTTCAACAGTTCTTGCCATTTCGTGCCTTGTTGCCCACACCACTTCTGCTTCTGTATAAAGCATTGGCTCTGCTAATGGCTTTGCCAATGATGGTGATTCCTTAATAAGCTGTAATATTTTTTCTTCATCAGTTCCGTAAATATACAAGTGACTTTTTACCAAAGGCTCGGCACATCCATGTATTTGTATATTTTTAGTTTTACAAGTAGCAGGCGGCAATTTGCCAATTTCAATAGCCTTATTTACAGTTTCTTCGGCCATTTTTCTGTAGGTAGTCCATTTGCCGCCGGTAATAGTAACTAATCCCGAATCGCTCACAATTAACTTATGATCCCTCGAAATTTCTTTAGTGCTGTTAGTGTTTTTGTTAGGTGCCGCCAACGGGCGAAGACCGGCAAAAATGCTTAACACGTCTTTTCTTTCCGGAGCATTTGTCATGTATTGTTTTACCGTACTCAATATAAAATCAATTTCCTTTTCGAGCGCTAAAGGTTCAATGGAATGCTTGTTGAGAGGTGTATCGGTTGTACCCAGCAAAACGTGGTCGTGCCAGGGAACAGCAAACAGCACACGCCCATCCGTGGTTTCCGGAATCATTATAGCGCTTGTGCTTTTTAAAAAAGACTTGTCAACTACCAAATGAATTCCCTGGCTAGGTCTCACCAACGGTCTTTTCCCCGGTGTATCCATTTGAAGAACATCGTCCACAAAAACCCCCGTAGCATTTATAACTACTTTAGCTTTTAGCTGATACTCCTTTTTGCTTTCCATATCTATAGCACGAACACCGCTAACCCGTCCATTCTCTTTAAGCAAACCTGCAACTTTAAAATAATTAAGTACGGTTCCTCCTTTCTCTGCACAGGTTTGTGCTATATTAACAGCAAGACGTGCATCATCAAACTGACCATCATAATATTCAATACCGCCAACTAAATTCTTAGTATTAATAGATGGCAGTTGATTGTTTATTTCTTTTTTATTTAAAAAGCGGGATTTCCCAAAACTAAACTTACCCGAAAGCCAGTCGTACATTTTTAATCCTGCCAGATATTTCATTTTAGAAAACAAACTGTAACAGGGAATAACAAAAGCCTGCTTTTTTACAACATGAGAAGCGTTTTTAAGCATCAGTCCTCTTTCGTATAAAGCATCGTACACCAAACGAATATCTCCCTTAGCAAGGTAACGGACGCCTCCATGCACCAGCTTTGTGCTTCGGCTGGAGGTGCCTTTGGCAAAATCCGACTGTTCTAAAAGCAATGTTGAATATCCTCTGCTGGCACTGTCGAGCGCAATTCCTAAACCGGTTGCGCCGCCGCCAATCACTATCATATCCCATAAGGGTTTTTCTTTAACAGATTTAATAAACGAGCTGCGATTTAGAGAGACGGTATCCATTTTATTTCGATAAGTTTCGTTTTTCCTATTTCTACTGGAGAAATAAAAGTATTAATAATTAACTACAACAACAAAAGAAACAAAAAAAAATATTATGAAATGATTAATAATAAAGGAATTTTTATTCGATACTGTTTCGTTTAGGATATTTTTTACCTTAGCAGTTATATGATTAATATAACTGAGCGGCATAATGTTATTTTAAATAAGCTGCAGAAGCAAGGAAACCTGCAGGTGTTAGACCTGTGTAAGGAGCTGAATGTTTCATCTGTTACTGTTCGAAAGGACCTGAAACTTTTAGAAGATAAAAACCTACTCTTTAGAACACATGGCGGCGCTACCACACATAATCCTTATACAGTTGATAAGCCTGTTATTGAAAAAGAAAAACTTCAATCAGCAGAAAAACTGAATATTGGAGCTGCGGCGGCAAAAACCATTGAGCCTAACGACTCGATTATTATTGCATCAGGCACCACAGTACTGGCGTTGGCAAAAAATATAAAACCCAATAATAGCTTAACAGTTATCACCTCTGCTTTAAATGTAGCTCTTGAATTGCTTGCTCATACCAATATTGAAATCATCCAACTTGGTGGTATTATACGGAAAACATCTTCATCTATTACAGGTACTTATGCCCAAAGCATGCTGACCGATTTTTTCTGCAGCAAATTATTTTTAGGTGTTGACGGAATAGATATAGATTTTGGATTAACCACAACCAGCGTTGTAGAAGCACACCTGAACCGGCAAATGATTGCAGCCTCACAAAAAGTAATAGTACTTACTGATTCAACCAAATTTGGAAAAAGAGGCTTTGGCAGAATTTGCGGCATAGAAGAGGTAAATCAAATTATTACCGATAGCGGCATTCCCGAAAGTTATGTAGCGCACTTTGAAGGGATGGGTATAGAGGTAACCATTGTGTAGTAAAAAATAATTGTGAACCCGTTGCTTTAACTTTGCCTTGCCATTACATCAACTTTTAAAAACATATTATGGATTACAGGATAGAAAAAGATACCATGGGCGAAGTAAAAGTTCCTTCGCATGTTTATTGGGGAGCTCAAACACAACGGAGTATAGAAAACTTTCAGATAGCGAAGGATATTAATAAAATGCCTAAAGAGATCATTAAAGCTTTCGCTTATCTTAAAAAAGCTGCTGCCCTTACCAATTTAGATGCGGGTATTTTACCAAAAGAAAAAGCTGATCTTATCAGCCAGGTATGTGATGAAATTCTGGAAGGAAAATTAGACGACCAGTTTCCGCTGGTAGTATGGCAAACCGGCAGCGGCACACAAAGTAATATGAATATAAATGAGGTAATTGCATATCGGGGACACGTAATAAAAGGGGGACAGCTTAATGATAAAGACAAATTTTTACATCCCAACGACGACGTTAATAAATCACAGTCATCGAACGATACCTTTCCCACTGCAATGCATATTGCAGCTTATAAAATTTTGGCAGAAGTAACCCTTCCGGGAATAACAAAACTGAGAGATACACTTGCTGCAAAGAGTGCAGCATTTATGCATGTGGTAAAGATTGGACGTACCCATTTTATGGATGCCACACCGCTTACACTTGGCCAGGAAATAAGCGGTTATGTAAGCCAGTTAGATCATGGATTGAAAGCCATTAATAATACGTTAGAACACTTGAGCGAACTGGCTTTGGGAGGCACTGCAGTGGGCACAGGCATTAACACACCTGCAGGTTATTCTGAAAACGTGGCAAAGCATATTGCAAATCTCACGGGCCTTCCCTTTATAACTGCCAAAAACAAATTCGAAGCCCTTGCTGCACACGATGCTATGGTAGAAGCTCATGGCGCATTAAAAACAGTTGCAGTAAGCCTAATGAAGATCGCTAACGATATTCGGATGTTGTCATCAGGTCCTCGAAGCGGCATTGGAGAAATTTTTATTCCGGATAATGAGCCTGGTTCTTCTATTATGCCGGGTAAGGTTAATCCTACACAAAGTGAAGCATTAACGATGATATCGGCACAGGTATTAGGTAACGATGTAGCCATAAATGTCGGCGGCTCTCTCGGGCATTTTGAACTGAATGTATTTAAGCCTGTAATGATCTATAACTTTTTGCACAGTGCCCGTTTAATTGGCGATGGCTGCATAAGCTTCAACGACAGATGCGCGGCAGGCATTGAACCTATTGCGGCAAACATTAAAGAACACGTTAATAATAGCCTGATGCTGGTTACTGCACTTAATACAAAGATCGGTTATTACAAAGCCGCCGAAATAGCCCAAAAAGCACACAAAGAAGGAACGACTTTAAAAGAAATGGCAGTAAAATTAGGCTACCTAAAACCCGAAGAATTTGACCAATGGGTGGTGCCGGGTAATATGGTGGGAGAGATTGGTTGAAGAGTTAATAAGTGGATAGGTTGATTGAGTTGAAATGTACGTAATTATTTAGTTACATATACATCCATTAAAAACCTGAAACAGAATCAAATTGTTAATTTGCTTAATGTATGGCAACTGATATTTAAAAAAAAGCTTTCTTACATCTCCTGGAAATTCTTTATCTCGTTATGATTAACCAGAAAATCGAATATGTTTTTATATTCGCGGTAAGGCTTCCCAACCTTTTCTTTTTCAGCCAAGCATTTCTGCAGAATGCATACCCGGAATTTCTACCGTATATCCTAAAGCCTCTAATCGTTTTGCAAAGTCTATTTGAACATTATACTCTCCATGAACAAGGAATAACTTTTTTACTATTGTTTTATCCTGGTTGGATATAAATTGTATAAGATCCTCATAATCTCCATGGGCGCTCATACTTTTTATTGAGCCAACTTCAGCAACTACTTCATATTCTTCTCCAAAAATTCTTACCTCTTTTTCGCCGCGCATAAGCCTTGCACCTAACGATGCAGGCTCACAGTAACCCACCATTAAAATGGTATTGGCCTTATTTGAAATATTGTTTTTTATATGATGCTTTACACGTCCCGCATCTGCCATACCACTTGCAGAAATAATTACACAAGGCTGGTTATAAAAGTTGATCTGCTTACTCTCGTCGGAAGATGTTATATATTTTAATCCCTTAAAATCGAACGGGTCTTTATCATGCAGCAAAACCTGCTGTAAATCGTAGTTGAAATTTTCGGGATGACTTTTTACAACCTCAGTTGCTTCGCGGCTTAAAGGGCTGTCAACAAAATAAGTAAGACGTGGAAGCCTGCCTTCGTTTTCCAATTGGTTTAATGCATATAAAAGTTCCTGGGTGCGGCCAACGCTAAAAGCCGGAATAATAAGCTTTCCCTTTTTTTGTAAACATGTTTTTGTTATCCATTTTAGTAAACCTTCTTTGGTTTCGTACACATCTTCGTGTAATGAATTGCCATAAGTACTTTCTAATATAATATAATCTGCCTGAGGAAAATTTTCGGGCGAGCGAAGAATTGCATCTCGATACCTGCCTACATCTCCGCTAAAAGTTATATGAGTAACTTTTTCCTGTTCCTTCATGCGCAAACTAACGGCTGCACTTCCGATGATGTGTCCTGCATCGGTAAATAAAACATCAATGCCATCTTCTATTGTGAACCAGTTGTTGTAATCTGCTTCTGTAAACAATTTCATTGCGGCTGCGGCATCTTCTAAATCATACATTGGTTCCAGCAAAGGCAGTCCTTTTTTACTTCTTTTTTTGTTAGAATATTTTGTATCATCCCTTTGTATAACAGCGCTGTCTTCCAATAATATTTCAGCAAGATCTTTTGTAGCAGGTGTGCAAAATATTTTTCCTTTAAATCCTTGCTTTACCAACAAGGGTATTAAACCTGAATGATCAATATGTGCATGAGACAAAATCAGGTAATCAACTTCTTGCGGGTGAAAACCAAAATGCCGGTTTAGCTCGTCCGTATCCTGCCCCATCCCCTGAAACATGCCGCAATCTAATAGTATCTTTTTTCCGTTATTGAGTGTAAGCAAATGCTTTGATCCTGTAACTGTTTGTGCCGCGCCATGAAAAGATATTTGCATAAAAAAATTTAAGTGTGAGATTTTGTTTTGGTTTTAAAACTCCATGTGCAAAAGAACGCTGCAATAATCTCTCCCTGCTCGTTCGCCCCTGTTGAAGCGCACTTTACAGTTGTAGCTTCGCCTGTTGCAATTGCTCTCTCAACTGCTTCGTTAGCAGTACTTCCGTCGGTGCATGTAAATGTAACTTTTCCGGTAGCTTTTTTTAAAAACGTTCCTTCTATTTTAATTATAAGCATACTAACTGCAGGCTTGCGTTTGTATAAAGCGCCCATACATAAAATGCCGGTACTCATTTCTGCTGCCATAGATAAAACGGCAAAGTAAATTGAACGGAAAGGATTTTGATTTATCCATTGTCTTCTTACACTAACCGAAGCGACTTCGCTTGTAACATTTTCAACTTTTAATCCTGCTATAAAAGCCGCAGGTATTTTAGTTAGCATAAACATCCTTGATTTCACAGGATGAACAATTTGTTTTTGAAAGTTGTCGAAGTTTGCGTTCAAAATAGTTAAGGTTCGTACGGTGTAAAGAAAAGAAGCTTTAGTTTTTAATAGCTGCCTTTTAATTGCTTTTACCTACGTGTTTTTTACAGTACGCTAAACAGCTGTACTACAAAGGTATTATAGCTACGAAGCTATAACAGAATAATTTTGAGATGTGCATTTATTGAATGCTGAACTTTTTAGAAACCTGATGTTGTAAGGCAAGGACAAAGTTTGTTGAAGTATCGGCTGCTAACAGTCTTCGAAGTTTTAAATAATTGTCATCCTAAACGGTTCATTAGGTTTACCCTAAACGTTGAATAAAATGACAAGGAGTGGTTGTTACCCTGAGTTCATTGAAGGGTAGTTCAGTATATACACGCTATGCTTATCAAGGCTTCGACAAACTCAGCCTTACACAAAAGGACACTTGTCATTAGCAGACATTAAGATTGGTGTAAAGTTTTTATACAAAAAAGTAATAAATCTGTTTAACAAAATATTTCTTTTAAATCTCAATTCTTATTTACTTAACTTTCTTCTAATAAAATTCCCACCCTTTCAACTCCCCAACCAACATGCAAACTCATTCCCGGTTACCACTTAAAATACTAAGCTGGCTTACTGCAGCTATGTTTCTAATCTCTTTAAATGCCTGTAAAAAAAATAAGCTTGTAAATGTAGATCCTGAGTTTAGCAAGTATATTGAAGCTTATACATCAGGTATTATTTCAAAGAAGAATACTATCCGGGTTCAACTAACTTCCGATGCTTCTACTGCGCATACCGTTAACGAAACAATTAAAGACAAGTTGTTTGATTTATCGCCTTCAGTTGATGGTAAAGCTTACTGGGTTGATAGCCGTACCATTGAGTTTAAGCCCGAAAAAGACCTTAAACCCGACCCGTTATACGAAGTAAATTTTAAACTTGGAAAGGTTAGAAACGTGCCTTCAAAGTTTAAAACTTTTGCTTTTAATATGCAGGTTATAAAGCCATCGTTTGCCATACAGGAAGATGGTTTGCGGGCAGTAAGCAACAGTAAAGATTTAATGACTTATTCCGGCTCCATTCTTACTGCGGATGTGGAAGAAAGCAGCAAAATTGAAAAGATTTTATTAGCAAGCCTTGCCGGCTCAACCCCTAAAATTACCTGGCAACACAACGAAGCAGATAAAACACATGCCTTTACAATTGCAGGCATTAAACGTGGGGGCTTGGCAAAAAATCAGGTGCTTGAGTACAATGGCAATGCATTGGACATAAGTAAAAAGGATAAAAAAGAAATTGAGATACCTGCTGTTGGAGATTTTAAAGTGCTGGCTGTAAGGCCTGTACAGGAAGCAGAAGAGTTTGTATTGGTTCAGTTAAGCGATCTGGTTGCGTATAACCAGGATTTAAAAGGATTGATTGTTGTTAGCGAACAGGAAGATATAAGCTATACCATTAATGGCAGCGAAATAAAAGCTTATGTAGCCAACCGGCTAGAAGGTGACTACACTGTTTCTGTTAACGATGGGATATCAAATCAATGGGGACGCAGGTTAAATAAGGCCTTTACCGCGAATGTTTTTTTTGAGAACCGTTTGCCTTCTGTTGCTATTCATGGCAGGGGAACAATTCTTCCTAACAGTGGCGGAAAACTCGTTCTTCCTTTTGAAGCAACTAATTTAAAAGCAGTTGATGTTACCATTGTAAAAATATACGAAAACAACGTTGCCCAGTTTCTTCAAAGCAATGCAATGGATGGTGAAGAAGACTTGCGTCGTGTTGCAAAACCACTTGTAAAAGCTACCATAAAACTGGATGAAGATGCAAGCGTGAACCTTCATAAGAAAAGCCGGTTTGTGTTAGATATTGATAAATATTTAAGAACTGAACCAGGAGCTATTTACCGCGTTAATATTGGCTTTAGACCAGAGTATTCTTTATATACCTGCACTGCTGTTGATAATGAAATGAGCAATGGCGAAGATTATAACGAATACGAACCAGGTGATAACAACATGGATGAAGACGAAGCGTTCTGGAGCCGTTACGATTCCTATTATCCTCAAGGCTATAATTGGGAGCAACGAAATAATCCCTGCAGTAAATCTTACTTCAACCAGGAACGCTTTTCAAGCAAAAACATTCTTGCTACCAACATTGGCTTAACTGCAAAAGCAGGCACTAATAATACTTTGATAGTTGCAGCCACCAACATTATTTCCACCGATCCTATGGATAATATTGAACTGGAAGTACTGGATTACCAAAGGCAGATTATTGCAAAAGGAAAAACGGATAACACCGGCATGGCAAGTATCGAAGTGAAAAGAAAACCGTTCCTATTAATTGCAAAGAAAGGTGATGAAAAAAGTTATCTGAAGCTTGATGATGGAAGCAGCCTCCCACTTAGCCGCTTTAATGTAAACGGCGCTGAAGTTAAGAACGGAATTAAAGGTTTTATTTTTGGTGAGAGAGGTGTTTGGAGACCAGGCGATAGTTTATATGTAAGCTGTATTATTGAAGACAAAGAGAATAAGTTGCCTGAAGATCATCCGCTGGAAATGGAGTTGTATTCGCCGCAAGGTCAATTGTATAAAAGGATGGTGCAAACAAATGCTGATGATGGTTTCAATGTTTTCAGAACTGCAACAAACAGTTCAGCGCCTACCGGAAACTGGACGTGCAAAGTAAAAATTGGGGGGGCTGTTTTTGAAAAGAAACTGAAGATAGAAACCGTGATGCCCAACAGGCTAAAGATTGATCTCAACTTTGGAAATGATCCTGTGCTTGGTAAAAATTCATCTGCTGAAGGAACACTATCAGCTAAGTGGTTATTTGGTGCGACAGCCAAAAATTTAAAGGCAAAAGTGGATGCGCAACTATATAAAGCAAAAACAACTTTTCCAAAATACGAAGCTTACACTTTCGATAATCCCACGGTTGATTATGCACCACAAAGCAAAACTGTTTTTGATGGCGCTTTAAGCGAAACCGGAACTGCTGCTATCAATCCAAATTTTGAAACAGGCAAGCAAGCGCCGGGCATGTTAACAGCAAACCTGCTGGTAAAAGTTTTTGAGCCGGGTGGTAATTTCAGCATTGATAATGTTTCATATCCTTATCATCCTTACCGCACTTATATGGGCATAAAAATTCCTGAAGGAACAAAGCCCTGGGGTTATTTGCCGGCAGGAAAAAATCAAACGATTGATATTGTAAATGTTAATACAAAAGGACTGTTAGTAGGGGGCACAAGCAATGCTCAAGTGGAATTATATAAGATACAATGGCGATGGTGGTGGGATAACAGCGGCGACAACCTCAGCAATTTTACACAGGATGAATACAATAAGCTTATTCAAAAACAAAAAGTGCCAATTGCAAATGGTAAAGGCGCTTATAATCTTAAAATATCTTCTGCCGATTGGGGACGTTATCTCATTCTTGTAAGAGACCTAAAGAGCGGTCATGCTACAGGAGAAACGTTTTATATTGATGATCCTTTCTGGCAAAACAGGGATAATAAAGATGATCCTTCGGCTGCGTCGATGTTATCATTTACTTCCAACAAAGAAAAGTATAATGCAGGCGAAGAAGTAATGCTTACCATCCCAAGTAGCAAAGGTGGTCGTGCATTAATAAGCATCGAAAACGGAAGCCGTGTTATTAAGACTTACTACACTGAAACACAACAGGGACAAACGATTTTTAAGTTTAAAGCTGAAAAAGAAATGACACCTAACGTGTATGTAAACGTAAGCCTGCTGCAACCACATGCACAAACTATAAACGATCTGCCAATAAGAATGTATGGTGTAATCCCCGTAATGATTGAAGATAAAAACACCCTGCTTCAGCCGGTTATAAAAATGCCTGATGTTTTAAGGCCCGAACAACAAAACACCATAACGGTATTAGAAGCTTCAGGAAATGATATGAGTTATGTTATAGCGATAGTTGATGAAGGCTTGCTTGATCTTACCCGTTTTAAAACACCCAATCCGCATAAAGCATTTTATGCAAGGGAAGCATTGGGAGTAAAAAGCTGGGATTTGTTTGATTATGTTATCGGTGCATGGGGTGGCGATCTTGAAAGAATATTAACCATCGGCGGCGACAGCGAAGCAGAAACTCCGGGTAAAAAACGTGCAAATCGTTTTAAACCTATCGTCCAATTTATGGGGCCTTTTAAAAGTAATGGCAGAAGCAAAACACATACATTCACACTGCCCGCTTATATGGGGAGTGTACGAACAATGGTGATTGCAGCAAACAAAGGCGCTTATGGTTTTGCTGAAAAAGCAGTTGCAGTTAAGAAGCCTTTAATGCTTTTAGCCACTATGCCGCGGGTGCTTGGTCCGGCAGAGCAAATAAGAATTCCGGTTACCGTTTTTGCAACACAGAATAATGTAAGAAATGTAAGCCTGGGCTTGCAAAGCAATCCTTTTATTGAACCGGTTGGCGGCACTTCTCAAACAATAAGCTTTACATCAACAGGTGAGCAGCAGGTTTATTTTGATGCAAGAGTTAAATCAACTACAGGCATTGGAAAAGTAAAGCTGATTGCAACAAGCGGTAAAGAAACAACAGCGTATGATGTGGAGTTAGATATACGAAACCCGAATCCGCCAATAACAAGTATTACAGAACGAACATTAAATGCAGGGCAAACCTTTAATACAAACATTGCAGCGATCGGAACGAGTGGCAGTAATCAGGCAGTTGTTGAAATATCGAGCATACCTGCCCTTAATTTAGAAAAGCGTCTTAGCTATCTTATTCAATATCCTCACGGTTGTGTTGAGCAAATAACTTCTTCTGTGTTTCCGCAGTTGGTACTTAATCAAATGATCGAATTGAATAATACGCAAAAATTGCAGGTAGATGTAAATGTTAGAAGAGGAATTGAACAACTTAAAAACTTCCAGGTAAATGATGGTGGTTTCAGCTACTGGCCCGGCGAAAGGCAAGGTGATGAATGGGGTACAAATTATGCCGGCAACTTTCTATTGGAAGCTAATGAAAGAGGGTATAACGTGCCATCATCCATGCTGCAGCAATGGAGAAGCTATGAAAGAAATAAAGCCAACGCTTGGATGCAAACAGCGCCGGTTTATTATGGTGGCGACCTTGTTCAGGCTTACAGGCTTTACCTGCTTGCATTAGCAAAAGCACCCGAGTTAGGCGCAATGAACAGGTTAAAGGAATATAAATTTATAACACCCGAAGCCAAATGGCGGTTAGCAGCAGCTTATCATTTAATGGGACAAAGCGGTGTGGCTTTGCAACTGATAAGCGGGTTGCCAACAAACTTTACATCAAGACCATTTCCGGGAATAACGTTTGGAAGTGATTTAAGAGACCAGGCAATGGTTTTAGAAACATTAACCATTATGGGACGAAGAGCCGAAGCCGAACGATTAGTACGAGCCGTTGCAGCAAAGCTTTCACGGGAACAATGGTACAGCACACAAACAACAGCATATTCATTAATTGCTATCGGAAGATTTTGTGGTAAGAATGCAAGCGGAAATAAATTGATTGTTTCAGGAGACATTGGCGGACAAAATATCAATATTAATACAGGCAGTTATGTTTCTCAAACCCCTGTTAGCTTTAAAAATGGAAAAGCAAATGTTCAATTAAGCAACAAAGGCAACAATGTATTATATGTTCGTATTATCAACCAGGGTCAGCCTGTTAGCGGCGATAGTTTAAAGGTGAATAATAGCCCTAATGTACTTAGTATGTCAGTAAACTTTATTACTACATCCGGCTCACCTTTGGATGTTAGCAACATTACACAGGGAACTGATTTTGTTGCTAAGGTCACAATAAAAAATACAGGTCAGAGAGGAACGTATAATGAGATGGCACTGTCAGAAATATTTCCAAGTGGTTGGGAAATAACTAAATACAAGGCTGTACAATAGTGAGGGCTCATTTAAATCTTCACCTGCCGAATATATGGATATACGCGACGACAGAGTGTATCATTATTTTGACATAAGAGAGAATGAAACACTTACGTACTATGTACAATTAAACGCTGCTTACCCGGGAACTTTTTACTGGCCAGGAGTTTACTGTGAAGCGATGTATGATAACAGTATAAGTTCGGGGGTTAATGGGAGATGGGTAACGGTAAGGCAATAAATAAAAGAGCAGGAAAAGAAATTGTCTCCTCCTGCTTAATTTTTAAATCAATTTCTATTTTAAATTCTAAATCTGCCGGGGGTTTTGCCTTCCATCCCAAAAATGAATAAGCTCTACAACTTTTTTTCGTGGCATCACCCGGTAAACCAGTAACACTCTACGTTAAATATTTGTATAATGTATATTGTCAAAGCGGGAAGATTTTCTGTACATGAAGGGGTTGAGCTAAATAAATTGAACTTTTCGATTTGTGCCGTTTATAAATTTATTAAGTTCACGGTCAGAAAATTTTTTTTCAAGATATTTTACACAACTTCGAAACGAAGATTGTGCTTCATCCGACCATATTACTTCGTAAGCCATTTCTTGTATTTCTTCATTACTTCCTTGTGCGGCGTTGTTCTGCCTTCGTCTGCATCCTTTAATCCACGTAAGAGTGATGCTTCCTGTTCAGGGCTCATATTTTCAAGTAAATCCTCTCCCTCATCTTCCAATATTTTAAAAACTATTTCAACAGTTCTATTATCAGCTGTGTCAATATATTTTTTTATATGCTTACGCATTAACGATAAATCTTTTATCACTTTCTGTTTTGTTCAAATTTAAAAATATTTAGTTACTAAATCTTGAAAAACTATTTATCACATATCGCTCAAAAGATAAAGAGCCTTCCTTTAAAAAGGAAAGTTTCAATTGTGATTGTGATAATTATATCAGGCTGGTTTTGGCTTTGCTTACCGTATCAATTTTTTAATGCACCTACAAGTTTTGTTATTGAAGATGCAGATGGAAATTTGTTAGGGGCAACTATTGCTAACGATGGACAATGGAGATTTCCTTATGATGAAGATGTTCCAGAAAAATTTATTAAGTGCATTACAACTTTTGAAGACAAACGTTTTTATTATCATCCCGGCGTTGACCCAATTGCAATTGGTCGTGCTTTATGGCAAAATACACGAGGAAGAAAAGTTGTAAGCGGAGCAAGCACACTAACCATGCAGGTGGTAAGATTAAGCAGGGGAGAAAAAAGAAGTTTATGGCAAAAAGTAATTGAAAGCATTTTAGCACTGAGGCTTGAGTTCGGCTATTCAAAAAAAGAGATATTAGCACTATATGCAAGCAATGCACCTTTTGGAAGCAATGTAGTAGGATTAGATGCCGCCGCATGGAGATACTTTGGAAGAAGCCCCGATAAATTAAGTTGGGGCGAAATAGCTGCCTTAGCAGTATTACCAAACGCACCAACATTAGTACACCCGGGACGAAACCGGAATGTTTTATTGATGAAAAGAAATGCACTGGTAAACAAATTAATTGCCAATAAAACAATAGATGCTACAGCAGGTGAACTCGCTAAAATGGAACCTTTACCCGGTCAGCCTGTACCATTGCCACAACTAGCTCCGCACCTGCTGAACCGTTTTAAAAAAGATTATGCTTCAATTCAGAATAATCAACAGGTTCCTACGGGCATTACATCAACAGTGCAATCAGACCTTCAAAAAAATGTGACGGAAATAATTAATCGTTATCATAACAGCTTTAAAGCAAACAGCATTAATAATGCAGCAGCGATGGTTATGGAAGTGGAAACCGGAAATGCGATTGCTTATGTTGGTAATGTGTACGAACCATCGAATGCTGAATTAGAAAGTCATGTTGATGTGTTGGCTTCGCAACGAAGCCCAGGCAGCACACTCAAGCCTATTTTGTTTACAGCCTTACAGAGTGATGGGCTTGTTTTACCAAGACAATTAATACCGGATATACCAACACAAATAGGAGGTTACACCCCCCAAAACTTTAATCTTGACTATGATGGCGCTGTGCCTGCAAACCGCGCATTAAGCAGAAGCTTAAATATTCCTGCAGTTAAAATGTTGCAGATGTTCAAGTATCAGCGGTTTTATGATGTTTTGCAGCAATGTGGATTTACCACTATAAAAAGACCTGCAGATGCTTACGGACTTAGCTTAATACTTGGGGGTTGCGAAGTAACACCATGGGAGCTTGCAGGCGTTTACAGCAACATGGCAAGGGTATATAATCATCAACGAATAAATAAAGGTAAGTTTGATAAGAAAGACTGGCACATGCCCATGTACATAAGTACAGAAGATAAAAGTAAGAGGTTAGAAGTAGTAGATCAGAAAGTATCTTCAAACAACTTACAACAAACAACTTACAACTCACAACTCACATCTCCCAACTTACAACTCCCCTTCGACTACACTTCCCTATGGCACACCTTCAATGCCATGCAGGAAGTAATGCGGCCGGGCGAAGAAGGCCTTTGGAACTTATTCAACTCTGCCCAACGCATTGCATGGAAAACCGGAACCAGTTTCGGCTTCAGAGATGGATGGGCAATAGGATTGACACCTAAATATTGTGTAGTTGTTTGGGTGGGGAATACAGATGGTGAAGGCAGGCCCGAACTAACCGGCATCAACACGGCTGCACCTGTTATGTTCGACATCTTTCGCCTGTTGCCTGCGTCACCGTGGTTTGAGCCGCCTGCTTATAATTTTACTTACTTACCTGTTTGTCATGAAAGTGGCTTTAAAGCCGGCACTGATTGTACTGACGTAGATACTCTAATGGTTTCTGTCAGCAGTAAAAATGCTTCTTTATGTCCTTATCACCGCCTTATACATTTAGATAGAACCGGCGCTTACAGGGTAAATGAAAACTGCGAATTGCCTTCCGCTATGGTTCATAAAGGCTGGTTTGTTTTACCGCCCGGGATGGAATATTATTATAAAATCAAACACCAGGATTATAAGTCTTTGCCTGCATTTCTTCCAGGTTGTAATATTGAAACTTCAAGACAAATGGAAATGATCTACCCGGAGAACAACGCCAAAATATATGTACCTGTTGAGGTGACCGGAGAGAAAGGAAAAACTGTTTTTACTGCTGCAAATCGCAATCCTCAAACTCATTTATTCTGGCATCTGGATGATAATTATATAGGTTCAACATTTCAATTTCATCAGATGGCTTTTAATCCAACGGCAGGTAAACACACTGTTACAATTGTTGATGAGCAGGGAGAAACGATTAGCAGGAGCTTTGAAATTTTGGATAAAGAGAAAAGGAATTAAAACCCTCTTTTGTGTTTGTAAAGATAAAAACACCAAAAGCACCGTATAACTCATAAGGCCTTCGATAAATCCGGTTGTTTGTTAGTTACCACTGCTTTGCCTAAAATACCCATTTGCGTCCTATAGTAATACTTCTCTATTAAATTTCATCTGTTACAGCGTATTTATTTTTCTTCGGTTTTGTCTTAATATCTCTACAATTTAAAAAGTGCTTTTTTAACTATGGGTTCTAATAATTTCATTTTCAATTACAAATTAGTTGGCATGCGTTTTTAAGTCTTTCCTTTTATGAATAATGGGGATAATATTTTTAGACAGGAACCCGACCCTGCTACAGAAGAGATTAAAGACGAAAGTACCGGAGTTATTCCGGTAATTGAAGAACATGTGGAAGTAGGTAAAAAGGTTATAGAAAAAGCAAAGGTTCGCTTATCCAAAAAGGTAAATGAAAGTGTAGAATCTTATGATATTCCGCTTATCGAAGAAGAAATAGTGGTAAAAAGAGTTCAAAAAAATGAACTGGTAGATAAAGCGCCCGCGGCTGTAAGATATGAAGGGGATGTAATGATCATTCCGGTATTGAAAGAAGTTGCTGTAATAGAAAAACGCATAATGCTGGTTGAGGAAATACATGTAGAAAAGTATAAGTATGATAAAACCGAAACCCGCCGCGTAGTTGTACGTAAAGAAGAAGTAAATGTTGAACGTACAGAAAACAACAACCAACAAAACAATGTGTAAAAACAACTCATAAAAAATCATTTTCTAATCATTAATTAAAAACAAAACAAGGAGGCTATTATGGCACAAACAGTAATAGGTATGTTCGACAATTCTTCTGAAGCGCAGCAAGCAGTAGAAAAACTTGTAAGCAGTGGAATATCCAGAGATAAAATAGATGTGACTGACCAAAGCAGCAGCAGTTCATCTTCGGGCAGTACAGGCTCATCATATTCTTCAGATAGTACAAGCAGCACCACTCGGGACCGGGATGACGATCATGATGATAATGCTATTACAAGGTTTTTCAAAAACCTTTTTGGAGATGATGACGACGATGCTGATAAATATTCGAAAGTTGCATCGCGTGCAAAATGCATTGTAACCGTTCATGCAAATTCGAGCGATGAAGCTGAAGACGCAGCAGATATCCTTGACGATAATGGTGCTGTTGACGTTAACGAACGTGCTTCTGAGTATGGACATGGAAAATCTTCAGGCAGCAGCACAGGTAATATGACGGGTATAGGCTCTACTGGTGTTGGTGCGGGCCTTGCAGCATTAGGTGATGATGATACTGATGATACTGACAGAACAAGAAGCAGTGCAACCGGCACTAATGATTACACCGGCACAAGCGATAGAACAACAAACGATGAGTCAAGAAAAATTCCTGTTATTAAAGAGGATGTAGAGATTGGAAAGCGTGAAGTTGAATCAGGAGGCGCACGTGTTCGCAGCAGAATTGTAGAACGTCCGGTAGAAGAATCAATCCGGTTAAGACAAGAACGAGTGAACGTAGAAAGAAATCCTGTTGACAGGCCAGCTACAGACGCTGATTTTAAGAATTTTGAAGAAAAAGATATTGAGATGGTAGAGCGTTCTGAAGTACCGGAAATAAACAAGCAGGCTCGTGTGGTTGAAGAGGTAAGCCTTAATAAAGAAGTGGAAGAAAGAAGTGAAACAGTAAGGGAAACTGTACGGGATACTGAAGTGGATGTTGAAAATCTTACCAAAAATGATGGAAGAAACCCATCAACTGGCAGCGGAAGTTCAAGTGGTAGTGGAAGTTCAGCCGGAAGTGGAAGTGCTATTTAAACAAGCAGTTAAGGACTTATAGAGAAAGGCAGCAACTTTTTAGTTTGCTGCCTTTCTTATGTGTTTACCCTTAAACTCAATACGTTAGGTCGCTATTATTGATGATTTAATTCTGCTGCCAGGTATCTACCTGTATGGCTTCCTTTCACTTTAACCAGGTCTTCAGGCGGGCCTTCAAATAAAATCTTCCCTCCGCCTGCACCACCTTCAGGGCCAAGGTCAATAATGTGATCTGCCACTTTTATTACATCAAGGTTATGCTCAATTACCAAAACAGTATTACCCCGATCAACCAATTTATTCAATACATCCAACAAATGCTGTATGTCCTGAAAGTGCAAGCCTGTTGTTGGTTCATCTAAAATATAAAATGTTTTACCTGTGTCTTTTTTTGCCAGTTCTGTTGCGAGCTTTACCCGTTGAGCTTCGCCGCCGCTTAACGTTACTGCCGATTGACCAAGTGTAACGTAGCCTAATCCCACATCCTGCAATACTTTTATTTTGCGATACAGGAAATGTATGTTTTGAAAAAACTCAACTGCTTCATCCACCGTCATATCTAATACATCGCTTATTGATTTTCCTTTGTAGCGGATCTCTAAAGTCTCGCGGTTATATCTTCTGCCATTACATTTTTCGCATCTTACATAAACATCAGGTAAAAAATTCATTTCAATAACTCTCATTCCGCCACCTTCACATACATCACAACGGCCACCTCTTACGTTAAAAGAAAAACGTCCGGCAGCATAGCCACGAATTTTAGCTTCAGGAATTGCTGCAAACAAGGTTCTTATCTCGGTAAAGAAGCCACAATATGTAGCGGGGTTACTGCGTGGTGTTCGGCCAATGGGGCTTTGATCTATCTCGATAACTTTATCAATATGCTCTAACCCGGTTATACTTTTGTACTCCAATGGCACCATCTTGCTATTATAAGCATGCTTAGATAAAATGGGGTATAAGGTTTCTGTTATCAAGGTGCTTTTGCCACTTCCGCTTACACCGGTTACACATATAAATCTGCCCAGCGGAAATTTAGCATTTACTCCTTTAAGATTGTTTCCTTTTACACCTTTCAGTTCAAGCGCTTTTCCGTTTCCGGCCCTTCTTTCCGGCGGCACTTCAATTTTCTTTGCGCCGCTTAAATATTGAGAGGTTTCGGAGTTGGTTTGAAGAACCTGGTTTGGAAATCCCTGGGCAACTACCTGCCCTCCGTGTTTACCTGCTTTAGGGCCAATATCAATTAAATGATCGGATGCAAGCATGATGTCTTTATCATGCTCAACAACTAACACGCTGTTTCCAATGTCTCTTAAATTTTTTAATGCAACTATCAATTGCCGGTTATCCCTCTGATGCAGTCCAATACTTGGTTCATCTAAAATGTAAGTTATGCCCTGCAGTTGCGAACCGATTTGAGTAGCCAGCCTTATTCGCTGACTTTCGCCTCCGCTTAATGATTTGGAAGAACGGTCGAGCGTTAAATAAGTTAGGCCTACATCTAATAAAAATTGCAATCGCTCTCTTATCTCTTTTAAAATATCTTTAGCTATTGTATTTTGTTTTCTGCTAAGCTCCGTTTCAATATTATTAAACCATACCATCAGTTTATCAAGGTCTAAGCTGCTTAATTCTGAAATATTCTTTTCGTTCACCTTAAACCACAAACTATCCTTCTTTAATCTTGCACCATTGCAGTTTGGGCAGTTCTTAAGGATCATAAATTTCTCTACCCAATCTCTTAAACTCTCGCTGCTGCTTCCGGCAAACCAGCGTTTCAACATGTTTACAATACCTTCGTACTCGGTGGTGTACATGTTACCTGGTAAGCTTCCATAATCAGTTGTTGTATCGTCTCCGGCAGCAGCATCTTCTCTACCATATAAAATAATATTTATTGCTTTTTGGGGTAAGTCCTTTACAGGTTTGTCAACACTAAACTTGTGCTTTTTTGCAAGCTGCACGATCTGCTTATAAATATATGCTTCCCGTTCTTCGCCAAGAGGAGCGATAGCCCCATCCTTAATGCTTTTACTACGGTCTGGAATAACGGCTTCCATATTTACCTGGTAAACACTTCCCAATCCTTTGCAGGTGGGACAGGCGCCATACGGAGAGTTGAAAGAAAATGCGTTTGGTGAAGGTTCTTCGTAGCTTAAGCCGGTATCCGGGCACATGAGTTGTTTGCTGTATTGTACAACCTCCTCTAACTCCCCTGAAGGGGGAGAACTTTTTAAAGCCCCTCCTTTGGAGGGGTTTGGGGAGGTGAGATGTAAAAACATTAAATCTTTACCAAGTTGTAAAGTTTTTTGTATGCTTTGGCTTAAGCGCACTTTCATGTCATCAGTTACCTGCAGGCGGTCAACCACTAATTCTATATCGTGTATCTTGTAGCGGTCAACCTGCATTTTTTCTTTCAGGTCCATTATTTCACCATCTACCCTCACCTTTAAATAGCCTTTTTTTCTCACATCTTCAAACAATTCGCGGTAATGACCTTTACGACCTCTTATCAATGGGGCAAGCAGGGTAATTTTTCTATCTCTGTATTTTAAAAAGATGTCTTCAACAATTTCTTCTTCGCTCCACTTAACCATCTTTTTACCTGTGTTGTAACTATAAGCTTCACCAATCCGGGCATATAACAACCTTAAAAAATCATATACTTCGGTAATAGTTCCAACAGTAGAGCGGGGATTTTTATTAGTAGTCTTTTGTTCGATAGAAATAACCGGGCTAAGACCAGTTATCTTGTCAACATCAGGCCTTTCCATATCGCCCATAAACTGGCGGGCATAAGCGCTGAAACTTTCCATATAACGGCGCTGCCCTTCGTTATAAATAGTATCGAAAGCAAGCGACGATTTGCCGCTGCCGCTTACGCCTGTTATTACTACAAGCTTATTTTTTGGTATTGATATATCAATATTTTTCAGGTTATGAACCCTTGCACCAAACACTTCAATAGCTTCCTCTGGCATAGTCTCAGCTTCAATTGCTTCTTCATTTTGTTTTGCAGTTCTTTCCATTTTCATCATATTTCAAATCCTCTATCCAAATTTTAATATAAACTCTTCGGGAGTGATAACAGGAATAGTAGAGTGATTAAAGTCTTTTATGTTTCTTGTAATAATAAAATTAATGTCATCAACATTTAAAGCAGAGTAGTGTTGAATTGCATCTTCAAAATCGTTAAAGTCACTTTCTATTGCAAGTATTAAATCTTTTTTTGTCGTATTTGCAATCGAGATAAAACCCAACAAATTTTTAATCGCTTTTTTGGTTTCACTCTTCGATCTTTGGTTTCTTACTATATAATAAATATTTACAATGTTTAAAGCAGAAGTTACTCCTGTTAACTCACCTTCTTCACACCAGGAAAGTATGGTTTCTGATGCATCTGCAAAGTTGCCTCTTTCCAAAAAAAGATCGATGAATACATTTGTGTCTAAAAACACTTTTGCCATTACAAATGTTTTTTAATTAACCTGTCTTCTTTCTCTTTTTTCCTATCTATTATTTCAGGAGTTTCTTTTATTATTCCCCGCAAGCTACTAACAACAGACTTCTTTTTATGTTTAGGCGATTTGAATTGGGTCTTCAAAAACTCTTCAATCATTTTTGACAGATTAATGCTTCTGTCCAGTTTTGCCTTGCGATTTATATCTTCCATCAAAGAAGAGTCGATGCTTAATGTAAGTTTAGATTTCATCAGCAAATTTTTTTTTAATGGTTTATAGCCTGTCAGATTTTATTTCGGGAGAACTCTTAAGCCTTAAAACTACATTAAACAGTAGAATTTCCATTGCCCCTGTGCCTAATAAAAGAGCTTTTAATGGTCGTTTCATAAATACGTATTATAATGCATAAGTATAAAAAATACGTATAATGCATCTTACACAAAAGACTATATATTTAATTGCAACAAAATTGAACAGATAATTGAAATTAATTGCTGTAGCCTTTTCCTTTCAAAACTTAACTTTGCCACTTAATTTTTTGTATGAGAGAATTATCGGTTGTTATAACGGTAATGAATGAAGAAGATAATATTCGTCCTTTGGTTGAAGCTATAGATAAAGCCCTTTCAGGAATTGATTATGAAGTGATTTTTGTTGATGATGGCTCTACAGATGCCACCCGAAAAAGGATAAAAGAATTAGTGAATACAAGAACTGTATTGATTGAGCTGCGAAAAAATTATGGTCAAAGCACAGCTATGACAGCAGGCATTGATTTTACTACGGGTAAATATATTGCTTTACTTGATGGAGATATGCAGAACGACCCAACGGATATTCCTATGATGTTGGCGTTACTAAAAAAAGAAGACTGGGACGTTGTTGCCGGAAATCGCAAAGTTCGCAAAGACGGTTTTATACTTAGAAAAATACCAAGCAAAATAGCCAACTATCTTATCAGGCGGTGGACTAAAGTTTATATAAAAGATTATGGCTGCACTTTAAAAATTTTTAAAAGAGAGATAGCAGAAGACCTGGGATTATATGGAGAGCTTCATCGTTTTATTCCTGTATTGGCAGCTATGCAGGGAGCGCGAATTACACAGGTAGATGTAAAGCATCATGCACGAAGATTTGGCCAGTCGAAGTATGGCCTGGGAAGAACTTTCAGGGTAATGAGTGATTTGGTTACGATGGTATTTTTCAGGCGTTATATACAAAAGCCAATGCATCTTTTCGGTACAATGGGTTTCATCAGTTTGTTTTTTGGCATCATCATTAATCTTTATTTGCTCGGTCTTAAAATTTTAGGACACGATATATGGGGTAAGCCTTTACTTATTTTAGGATTGATTTTTCTGTTAGGAGGTATTCAATTAATTACCATTGGCATACTTGCCGAAATAAATGTGCGCACCTACTTCGAATCGTCTAACAAAAAAACTTATCAGGTAAGAAAGATTTATGGGCGAACACAGGTGTAGTAACCCCAGCCCTAAAGGGAGAAGTGAGAGAAGAAGGAGATGGATAAATATTTAGAAAAAAAATATAAGAATGGATGGAGATCGGAAAGGAAGATTTCTTAGTTCACCTTTAGTAGCGGGCGGGGTAAAGATCTTTATAACAGCAATATGTTTGTGGTACGTTAGCCGTAAAATTAACTGGGTACTTACATGGCAACTGTTAGAAAAAAGTAACAAGTGGTGGCTTATAATTGCTGCTGTTCTTTTTACCTTGTCAAAAGTGGTTTCTTCTTTCAGATTAAATATTTATTTCAGAAACATTGATGTTAGCATAAGCCAAGCAGCAAATCTTAAGTTGTACTGGCTGGGTATGTTTTATAATTTGTTTTTGCCTGGCGGAATTGGCGGAGATGCTTATAAAGTGATATTATTAAACAGGCAACAAAAGCATCCTGCAAAAAAGTTAACTGCTGCTGTCTTGTTAGATAGAATAAGCGGTGTTGCAGGATTGGGAATATTAGCCTCGGCCTATTATTTTTTAATTTATAAAGGAGCACAATATTCTTATATAGTGTTAGCGGCAATTATTCCGGGATTAGTAGTTTACTTCGTTCTTGTAAGAAAGCTTTTTCCTTCATTTATAAGAAGCTTTTGGAGCACACTCGGGCTTGGATTAGCAGTACAGTTATTGCAGGTTTTGTGTGTGTATTGTTTAATTGCTTCCATAAATATCTCTGCCCACACAAATCAATATATCTTCCTGTTTTTGCTTTCTTCAATAGTCGCTATCCTTCCCTTTACCATTGGCGGACTTGGTGCAAGAGAAGTTGTTTTTTTATGGGGAAGCCAGCAATTCATGCTCGATAGCCATCAATCCATTTACATAAGCATACTGTTTTATCTTATAACTGTTATCGTTTCAGTTGTTGGGTTAAGATGGGTTTATAAACCCCTGCAAATCCCCGGTAATGTGAAGGCTTAAGAAGCATTATTTATTTTTATTCAATCAGTCCTCTCTACTTCATCGCATATACAACAGCCATATACACCTTATTCATTTTATTCTTTTTCAAAAAAGCAAACACCGGTGAGTCTTTATCAATAGTAATGCTCCATCCGTTTATTTCATCTCCTGTAAAATTCACTTGTTGCGGCGCAAGTGTAAGCCTGTTCTTCTTCCAGTCAATGCATGCAAATGTTGCTTTTAATGCATCATCCATTCCTAAAGGTTTTACCCAATATGGAAAGTAATCTTTGTTCACTGTTATTTCCAGCTTTCGTACAGCATCGTTGTCTTCGCTTACAAAGCGGTGCCATGATGTGGAGAAATCGTAATTAAGGCAAAGCAATTGCAACAAATCGTGAGGTGTGGCTTGCAAAATTTCTTTTACCTGTGCTGCTGCATCTGCTCTTAAATGACCAGCTTCGCGACAGGTATAACGAATATGAAAAATTACATCAGATATGCTTTCAAAATCAAACTGTGGCACATCGTTGGGAAGCTCGATGCGCCATGTGCTTATAGTGCCTGCACCTTCAAACGGAAGATAACGTTCATCTCGAAGATTGGTGTCAAATAATCCCGTATCGTTTTGTGCATTGCTTGTTACAATGGTTTGAATGGTGCCGCCAAAATCTCGAAAGCGGTTATCTTCATTTGCTTCGCTCCTTTTATAATCTTCTGCATTAAGCGATGAGGTTCTGATGCTGCTTCGCAGCAGCGAAAGCTTGCAATGCACACCCGTATATGGACCGGTAACACAAGGAATAGAAACCGCTACAGATTTTATGCGGGGCATGTACTGACCGGGACTATCCATATCAAAGATCCATTCGGGAATAGTGATTTCGCAACTGCCGGTTGCTTTAAGTTTTAATAGTGTCATTGCATCGAGGCGCTGTACCGATACATGCTTTACCATTTCATATTCACGCCGGTTCTGATCGTGATAAGCCATATCCAGCCGCTTCAAATCAAGGCATAAGTTGTCACCTGATAACAACCCTTTACTTGAGGAATCCCAATAGCCGAATTTGATGAAGTTAAGGTCGTCAAACTCTTTACGCATCAGTTCAAACTTCATTGTTTGCTCTGCACTTTTTGCAATATCAAAAGCAAACTGGTAGCAATCAAAATAAATCTTCGAAAGCTCTCCCTGCATCCACACATACAATTCTTCCTGTGTAAACTTTTCGTTCAAAAAGGTTTCAATTTCCTTTGCATTTTCAATTTGCTTGAGATGGTTGTTGTATTCCTTTTTAACAATCTGCTCACGGATGAGTGATGAAATAATTTGCCGGCCATATTGCATTAATTCTGTTGCTGCAAGATTTGCCTGCAACACATAATCTTCCGCCCTTCTGTAATAGCCTGCCATTTTAGAAGCTCGTTCGGCACTTGAGGCAAATGCATTGGCAACTTGTTTAGAATAGTCTGAGCCTGAGTCTGCCGCTTTTGATAATTGTATGCCACCAAATCCAATTGCACCGCCCACACCTAATGGAGTAGCATGTGCATTTATTTGCGGTATCAATGATAAAATAGGAGAAGCTAATTTTAATGCCATCGAAAGCGTATTGAATGTATCAGATGTGGGAAGAAAAACATTCAGCTCCGCGTTTTCATTTTTATTTAATGGAAGCGTTTTACCTAACTGGCCTCCGGCAACGGCGGTTACCACATTCCCTGCAAATTCCATGATGCCGCCAACAGATGTCTCCTGCCGGTAAGCTTCTTTTGAAATAGTAACTGCATACTTATCTACCAGTTGACCATATACGCCCTCAAAATTTTCTTCTGTAAGTTCTGTCCGAAGCAGGTCTATAGTGTTGTAATTATTTATATCTGCTTCAGCGTTGCCTAAAATCAGTTTATAATGTTTGTATCTCTCAAACGTTGTTGACCTGCTTTTTAAAAGCGCTTCTGTGGCGGCTTCAGTTTCCTTCCATTGTAAAAATTTTACATCCTGCACCATATCCAATATATTGATCTCATGCTTTTGTCGGAGCAGCGACATGTGTTCTGCTTCGCCTTTTTCAATTGCCGACAACAATGCAGCGCCTAACGATCTTACTTCAGAACATATTTCCAAAGCCTTCTGCAACAACATTGGTCCGCGAATATTTGAGACAGGCTGATTTATATTGTTGACGATGCTGCCAATATCAATACCTGCTGCAGCAGCTTTTACAAGCATACCGGGATCAATCGGCGGTTCGAACAACGGCAGTTGGCGTACTACGCCTTCAATATTCATACAGTGGCGAATCTTTAAAAGCCTGTCGGCAACCGTATCCCAATAACTTAATAATTTATCGTTTTGTGGAATACAGAAATACAGAGAACGCCCAATACCAAACACCGTATTTATAGCTCCTTCTTCGGGAGTTGCTGTTGACGTTGGCATGGTATTGAAAGGAAAATCATTTTCCATTTCAATTAAGGCATTGCCAAACTTATCAAGTCCTGCCGCTTTTAATTGAGCATACGTTTTAGGCGTTACTTTACCACGCGGCGGAACTTTTTGCGGCTTTGCCCCTAATATATTTGCAGCAAGTACATACACCTGTGTTGCCTCGTTAAGGGTTTCAATGGTGTCTTGCCTGAAAAGACTATCGCCCCAGCTTATAAGGTTATCTAAGTACTTCATTACCACGTTTAGCTGGTAAGCTAAGTAGCGACCTCTGGCAATTACATGTGGCTGAAAAGGTTTGTCGCGCCATGCCTGGATGCTTTTTTCTATGCGCTTCTTTAATTCTGAGTCTTCCCCTTTTGCCAACTCTGTAAGCATCTCCTGAATGAACCCGGTTTTTGTCTCTTGCCTGAAGCGCAGAAATTTCCAAAAACGCTGCGGAGGCGCAATAGTTTTATCGTTGCTGGTAGGATCGAAAATGAAATGAAACCAACGTTGTGCTTCAGCAAAACGCTGGTTCCTACTTAACTGCACAGCTATAGAAAGCGGCGCATGAAAAAACAGTTCCCAGTTGTACACTGCATAAGGACCATCATCACTTACATCAATCTCATGTTTTGGAAAAGGCTTGGCCACACGGTTACCTGCGGTGTAAAGTGGAGTAAGATCATCGGCAAGTGTTTGTACAAAATTTACATCAAGCATTGCAGGTAAGCCATCGCGGTTAAGCTTTTCGATCAACTCTTCGGTGTAAGGATGCCAGTGCACAAAAAAATGTTCATCCACACTTCGCTCCTGCTTTAACTTTTTTATCCAATGTTTACCTTCTAATTGTTTGTAAGCTTTGTTTACTATGTAATCGTGAAATATTTTGGCGGGCATGGTTGAGAATTTTTTCGTTTAAAATTTAAAAGCCTTTGTTGCTAAGTACATCTTTTAATGCGCCGGGTAATTTTCCGCCTGCACTGAAAGCATTTTCACCAAAGCTGAACATGTTCTGATCGCTTATCACCCTTTTGAAATTGGCATTTTTAGTAAGCCCTGTTTCTACGTTTACCCACGGGTTCGTAACTATATCACCAGGGTTGAAAGGGTTTTCGTTAATGGGCGGCCAGCCATGTACAGGTTGCTCAACCAATGGTGGAATACTTACCTCTTTTATATGCGAATCGTAAATGCCTACATCAAAATAACCTTCATATTGCCGGACTGATGTAAATACTTCTTCGTCCTGCGTTACGAAAAAGATATTTCGTTCATCGTCATAAAAGAAAGGAGCCTCCCATTGATTTTCTACAACATGCCGCAGTGTAAGCACTTTAAAATAATTGAACATGCCCGAAGATTTTGAAAGCAGCTTTTCAGTTACCGTTTCTTTTGATGCATTGGCAGGCTGTGTAATGGTGAGGCTCAGCTGGTTTTTTAAAGCAATAATGCTGTTGTAATCGAGAATGGTTTGCTGAGGATCGCCATAAGGACTGCGATATAAACCGAAATTGAAAAGCGCAAGTCCCTGCAATGCTGTATCAGGATTCTGATCAATAATTGGCGGTGCATTTTTACTGGTATATGTAATGGTAAAAGTTTTTATTCCATTACCCATAAATGTACTCTTGCCTACATAAATCAGGTTGAAGACGAGTCGCTCCGATAAATTGTCTTTCTTTTCTTTGCGGGCATATAATAAAACCTCAGCAGGTTGAAAATCATCAATTCCATCTATCCGTATCGGCTTCTTCAATTCAGTTGATTTTGGCGATGTCCACTTGCCCTTATAGTATTCGCCCCAATTCATGGTAATCTCTACATTTAATTTAGCATTATTACCCCAGGGTTGCTTACTCATATCTATAAGGTTCTGTGCGCGGTTTACATCAGCAGGCTTTTGTACAATAGTCAGCCAGAAAACAAACAATCTTTTTTTCCATACAACCGGAAAGAAATGTTCGCCCTCTACATTCAAAGCAATTTTTTCCCAGGGCGTCCAGTAACCGTACTCGTAACGGCGGTAATAATATTGACGGGTGCTGCCATTAGTGCGTCCGAATAGATGCAGCACATCATCGTCCTGGTTACCTTTTTCATTCTCTTCCAAATACATCCCAACCATTTCAAGGCGTGCAATGTCATCGAGCTTTTTCAGGTAATTCAAAAAAGCATTTTCGGCGAGTTCGTCATTAATGTCTGATTGCAGTAACTCACCTTCCAGTTCTTTGAAGAAGGAAGATTTATTGTCGCGCAATTCAGGTTCGAGCCAGTTCTCGGGGTATAGAAACACTTTACGGTTCGCTTCCCAAACACGGTAACGTTTCATCCATTGCCATTGCTGTGTACGTATAGATGCCGGGGCAACCTTCGGTTCCAAATTCATTAAGCATCTATAAATAAAAAGTTGCACTGTAGATTTTGCCTGCTTGATACGCGAGGTTTTCATGCAGGCATCCATCTGCAGATCAATTAAAAAATATTCATACAGTTTATCTGCTGTATCCACTTCGGTGGAAGGACGCTTATGATGCAACACATAGCTAACCAAAGCATCACGCTGCTTGTTTCGTAATGCATCGCTTACTGATTGCATGGTTTCAAGCCATGCAGCTTTGTCTGTTTTATTCTTTATCTTTTCTTTTATTGTATCAATTAAACTTATGGTTGGTGTGCCGGTTGACCAACTGGTTACATCAGCAGCAGGATAACCAAGTGCAGTGATGAGATCCATACCTGCACTTACTTTTTTAAAAACACTTAGCTTAGAAAGATCGGCTATGGTAACGGCAAGTATTGGAAGAACAACATCTAAATCAGGCTGGCTCCAATTATTTAAATTTAGTAGCACACTCTTGCCTTTTGCATTTTTTACTTCAGGGTTTTTAAGTATTTGCAGCCATGTGTTTTCTTCCTGCTCGGTTAGGTCTTTTAAAGTAACAAAATAAATAAGCAGCGAAATTTTATCCCACAAAGTATGAAGGTTTGCAAGTGAGATGCTTTCGTCAGTATCTAATTCATTAAGAAAACTAGTTGTCTCTGAATTTTGCGATGTGAAATAGGTAAGCTCATCTGCCGTTAGCTTTAGAAGGAGATTAAGCATAGCAGCTTTTTGAAGTCGTATGAGCGATGTTTTTGCAAAGTCAACATTCTCTTTTTTATAAATGTTCACATTGGTAATTATTGTTTTTGCCATACCCTTTGTACGCCACAACAGTTCTGCAATACCACCTGCAGGAAGACCGGAAGTAGTAAGTTCACACAAATTGAGAATGCCTGCTTTTAAATTAAGTGGTGTACCATTTTTTACTTCGCCGGCTGCATCTATAGTAACTGCATTTATTATTTTTTCACCATTAATGCTAAGTGTTGCCACTGTATTTTGGGGTGCTTTTACATATATTAAGTAGTCATCTGTTGCAGGTGCATCAATATAAAAATTATAGGTTTGGCTGGCATTGAAAACAATCCTTTCTTCCAACTGTAAAAAGTCATAAACAACGGGTTTCGTGTTATCACTTGTCGAATGAAGTGTTTCTTTTTTTGCAGTCACAGCATCAATTATATCCGCTTCGGCTTTGGTAATGGCTGAAAGGTTTTGTTTTACAGCACTGGTCTTCAAACGTTTTTTTAGTTCCGGCAAAATGCCGTTTAGTAATGCTGTTGTTTGTGCTGCCGGATTAGCTTGTGCTTTTACATTATCGTAAACCGTTTTTAGTTCGGGGTAATCATTTGTGAATGCGGTAAGGTCATCATTTCCTGCAGCATTTAATTGATCTGTTGCCGCTTTGAATTGCGTTTTAAAATTATCAAGATCAGCCTGAACTGTTATTAAAGTCATATCTGTTAAAACAAGACTATCTGCTGCAGCCTTTAATGCGTTTTGAGAAGCAACAGATAAAATGCCTTTGTAAGTAAGCAGCTTTTTAAACGGATCAAAACTGAGGTTCGCATCTGCATCAGTAAGCTTTGCAGGAAGCCCTTCTTCAATTAAATTTAATGGCGAAGTATAGGTTTGACTGTCTGTCAATAATCCAAAAATTTCATTTACCACACCTGCATCATAAACGAGAGACATTTTTGCTTTGGCAAAAGCAAAGTCAGCATTATCTGGAGCAATGCTGTGTTCTTTTTCTACAGCATTTAAACCATCGCGAATAGTTTTGATATTTTTTAATAAACTACTTTCTGTTTGCGTTAGCTTACCGCCTGCATCTTTACTTTGCAGAATAAAAGCTAGTGTTAAGTTAAGTATAATATGACGTATTAAATGTACATTTGTAAAACCTTATGCAAATGATACGTTATACAATCAAACTAATAAAATCTGAAGTAGACGAACTGCATGCAATAATCAACAAGGGTTCCCATACTTCCCAAACATTCCGTACTGCGTATATACTTTTGAATTGTGATGAAGGGAAATATGCAGACAAAGTAACCAACGAACAAATAAGTAAAGTGCTCAAAGTGGGAATGCGCACAATTGATAGAATAAAGAAAAAATTTATTGAAGAAGGGTTCGAAGCTGTTTTAGAACGCAGACCCACTACACGTATTTACGAGGGCAAATCCGATGGGGATGTGGAAGCTAAGTTAGTAACTCTCTGCTGCAGTGAACCGCCGAAGGGTTATTCTAAATGGTCGCTGCGATTACTGGCAGACAAGATGGTGGAATTAAAGTATTTGGAAAGCATCTCCCACGTAACTGTAAGAAGTATTCTAAAAAAAACGAACTTAAGCCCTGGAAAGTAAAAGGATGGGTGATCCCTCCCGAACAGAGTAGCGCTTTTGTGGCGAACATGGAACAGGTATTGGATGTCTATAAAAAGCCCTACAATGCAGAATTTCCAGTCGTTTGCATGGATGAATCACCCAAGCAACTAATAGAAGATGGCAAGCCTTCAATTGCAATGAAACCAGGTCAACAGGCAAGGGTGGATTATGAATATATAAGGCATGGTGTAGTCAATATATTTATGGCAAATGAACCATTGAAAGGAAAGCGTTTTGTAGAAGTTACGGAATGTAAAACCAAAAAGGATTGGGCCATGTTTGTAAGAAAAATCGCCGATAACTGGTATCCAAAAGTCAAAAAGATAACATTAGTAATGGACAATTATAACACACATGCCGCTTCAGCATTTTATGAAACATTTGAACCGGCAGAAGCAAAAAGGCTTTGGGATAGATTTGAATTTGTATATACTCCTAAACATGGCAGTTGGCTAAATATGGCAGAGATAGAATTACATGTATTGAATGGTCAATGCCTAAACAGACATATATCTACTATGAAAAAAATTAAAGAAGAAGCTGAAGCATGGCAAATAAATAGAAATAATAAAAACAGCAAAATAAATTGGCAGTTCACAAACAAGGAAGCAAGGGTGAAATTGAAAGAACTATATCCGTCAGTTTACGATTAACATAACACTAGGTCCGCAATTTTAAGAGAGGCGGCTTTTAGATTTTGAGCAGCAATAACAAAACGAAGCAACGAAGGTTCATTGCTTTCAAGATCGTTTGCTAAAGGATCAATGCCGGTTATAGCGGAGAGATCGGTTAAATCTTCCAGGCTTAATTTTAATAAACCAGCCAGTTGAAGCTGACGGGCAGCAAAGTCTTTTGTTGCATCGAGCAAAGCCAAAAACTGAGGCAGCTTTTTATCATTGGCAAGCAACTGCTTCATCACCCTTTTTAAATTAGCCATACGGGCAAGCAAAGCAGTAAAGGCGGTATTGATGTTGGCATCATTAATATCTTTAGCAGGTACAGGAAGAAGTGAATTCAATATATTGTTTGTTGTTTCAATAGTCCAGCCGCTTTTTTTCCATATTCTTATAAAGCGGTGCAATTTGTTGTAGGCTAAGGCAGTGAGCTTATTGTTCGCATCGTCAGGTAAAGCAAAGCGTAATTGCACCTCAGCAAAATTGCATTCTGTAGTTTTTGAGCCTGCATCGGTTAATGTAATAAGTCCCATTATTAATGTCTCGTTGTCCCTCAGCCATTGCTTTACATTACCGTTGTATAAAGTCGCATCAAGTGTAGCAGGCAACAAGGCATCGAATGCAGCATCGGTAGTAGTTCCGTCATAAAAAGATTGCAGGGTGGTTAGACTCACTTTAAGATTTTCTAACAGAGGCACCACTGCAATCCCAGGGTTTACAAAGCTGGTTCGTAAGAGGGAAACAAGGTCTTCGTAACTAATATCAACACGGCGGCTGAAAGTTTTGCCGTTAGCTATTGCAGTATTAAGAGCGTTGAGGTCTGCACCAGATGGTTCGCCAAAAAATTCAGGCAGCGTATGTGTTGATGAGCCTGTAAGTATCTTGTATTCTTCCTCGTTCAGGTTGAGCACTTCTTTTTGTGCAGAAAGCGCATCATTAAACTGAAGCAATACATCTGCAAGAGAAGTATTCCATGCATTAAACAAAAGACGCAAAGCTTCCAACGGATAATCGAAAGGCAGGTTGTAAGGATAGACTTTTGTTTTTACTTCGGTGTAAGCTGCCTGCATCACAAACTTAGGATCAGCCAAAAGGTCTTCGGTTTTTTCGCCTTCTGCATTATCGTGTCCTTCAAATGCAGTGAGGTTGCCGTTAACCACATAATACTCCATCACCTCGTTTACAAGGTCAATGTAAGGAAGCACGGTATTGGTATTTGCGCACGACAATTGTATGTGTTCAATATCTGGGCGTCGTTCTTTTAAAACATCAATAGGATTTTGTTTGTCGTGCGGAATATCGGTGAGATCAATGAACTGCAACAAGTCAACTAAGTAAGCTGCGGGACTTAATACCGATTTGCAATGATCGCATGAACAATAATCCATATTGCCAAACAACTCTTCAAGCGTTGGGTAAGCAATAATTTCGTTTTCTTCTTTCTTCAGCTTTCCCGTTATGCTGTAAATATTTGGTGCGGCTCGGTTCGTAAGGTATGCAGTGGCAACATTCATAACCGCGCTTTGCACTTCGCTTGCTTTATTGTAGGTAAGCTGGGCCTCTTCAGTGCTTGTAAACTCACCTTGAAACTTCATCATAAATTCATCTTTTGTATAGGATGCAATATGATAAGCTGAGGTTAACCCAATTTTGGAAAGAGCTTTCATCGAGTCGTGAGAAGGAGTTAACTTGTATAACCTCTCCAAAGTTTTTGCATGTTCTTTTCCGGCCTGGCTTAGTGCATTAAAGCCACTCCATTTTTTTACAGGGTCAATACCAATAGCAAACTTTTGTTCGTTGCTATTCATAAAGCGAAAAATCTCTTCTTTAGGGGCTTGTGAAGGTGATTTTATTTCATCATTATTCATCATTTCAGCAACCACTGCAGTAGGATAACTGCGGCTTAATTGGGTTGCTATATGCTTTGCATATTCGCCTGCATTTGCCCCTTGCGGAACATCGGCGCCTATTACATCTGTCCACTTTTCGGGCTTATAAAATCCTTCGTGTATCAGGTCAACCGGATCTTTTATGTTGTGGCTTTCGTTTAGTTTTTTTACAACAGCAGCGTTTTGATTGGTAAGATAACCAAGCTTTCCATCTATTTGAAGCCTGGCAATTGTTTCCGGCTGTACGCCTTTTTCTTTTAAACCTGTCCACAGCTTTGCAGTATCACCACCTGCTTCTTTGGCTGTTTGTACAAACAGCTTTTTCTGGTCATCATTCAACCTAAGGCTCAGCATAGAACCGAGGCTTGAAACACCCGAAGAAAAAACATTGTTCAGCAAAAAATCCACACCAAGATGGCGCACCTTTTCAACCGTACTACTAATCTGGTCGCTGCTTTCAATTAATTTTGATTCGGCAGCTTTCTTAAGAATGCTCTCTGTGCTTTGAGGAGATAATTTACTTAACGCTTCTGCATCATTTTTTACGCCTGCCCTAAACAAAGCATAATAATGATCGGGCGGAATTCCTGTTTCTGCACTCAGTTTATTTGCCTGCACAGCCATAGCAATCATCCGACCGTCCCAGGCAGTTTTATTAGACAGGTAAGTTACCTGGTCTTTACCGTTTGTCTCCTGCAAATCCTTAAGGGTAAGCCTTCCTAAATGAGGTTGAATATCTTTTACAAGCCGGTCATATTCAGGCAATGTTTCTACATTAACCTGGTTAATTACTACATCAAGGGTTTCATCTTTTGCAGCATTATATTTTACAGCAGAGCGACCAATCTCTTTCTGATCATTTCCTGCTTCAAACACATGCAATTCAATATCAGGTTTTGTGCCTTGCAATACTTCAGCTTCGTACAGGATTTTATAATCACCGTTTTCGCCTGTTATTGCTTCGCCTAATATTTTATCTTCTTCAAGACCTTTGCTAAAAGCTATGACTTTTGTTTTTACAAGAGGTACGCCCGATGTGGTAACTACTTTACCTGAAATTGTGCTGTCGCTTCGTGTGCCGGTTCCATTGTTATTTTCGGTTACAATAAGCGGAATAATTACCAGCCCGTCATTCCTGTTTGCATGCCACGAAAAACTATTGGCAGTGTCTGAAACCAATTGACCATCTCTGAAAATTTTAAAGAACAAATCGTGCTCCCGACTGATAATAGTATCATCCAGATTGATTTGAAATGCACCGTCTGCATTGGTAGTTGCGTTACCAAGGGGTGCGTTAGAAGCATTGCTTCTATCCCATACTTCAACATCTACATCAGGTACCGAAGATTGAGTATTGGCATTTATCACTCTTGCATTAAACATGAATTGAGCAGGTTCAAAAGCGCCTTTTGCTCTCAGCATTTCGTTAAGTTGGCGTGCAGTAAATTCGCCTACAAAACCATCTGTTTCGTTCAATCTGAAGGTGCGCTGTAGTTTCATTACAGCTCTGCGTGTGGTATCGTTATAAGTATGACTTTGAAACTCGGCGGCATCAATTGCAAAATCTAATATTTGCAGTCCTGTTTGAAGATTGGCAATAGCTTCTTTTGTGCTGTTTGGATTAAGGGGTGCCTGAATGGGAAACATAATGGGTGAATTAATTGATTTTTTGAATAGCTGGAATGAAGCGCTTTCTATATTTTAAATGTTATTAGTTCATATCGTAATAAGCAGTCAGTTATTTCATCGCGAGTCTTTATAAATTTTTTCTGCTTTCTGCCTCATCATTCTTTCCGTCATTGAGCTGGTAATAGGATTATTTAAGATTACCCCTTTTTTCTTATCCTCTTTTAACGCATCATTAATTGCGGCTCTATAGCTGCCCAAAGTGCTATCGTCATGCAACTCAGGACTAAATGATGAAATTTGCACATGGAAGTATTTTTGAATTACCTCCTCAAATATTTTATGTTCCATTGCTTCACGGGTTTTATCATCCTTTTCTCCTTTAAGCGCTGTTAGTCTTTGAGTGAGATCTGTTATCATCTCTTTTTCTTTCTCCGGCGATAATACCCGCTTATGTTTTCCATCACTTGCATAAGCGCCAATAAGATCATGCACGTACTTGCCAAACATCTCCGGACGGTTATAAATCCGGTCGGGTTCATGAAATTCCAGAGGTCCGTTCCTGTCGCCATACTCGTGTATTCTTGGATGCGATCCGTGACCTAAAAATGCTCCGTACTGGTCTCCCTCTCCTGTTGAATGTGCTACCGCATCTCCCAATGCATGAACTGCCATTCCCTGCATAGCGGGATCATCTTTATAATCCTTCACCTGTTGCAACCGCTTTTCCCATTCTTCTTTAGAACCTCTGCCCGTAAGCGCATGTAAGCCACCACTGATGGTATGAACATTTTCAGCAGCAATAATTGTTTCTGTAATCGAGACCGTACTAACAAGCGCAACAAGAGAAGTAGCCGCTAACGAGTTAGAAGCAGACGCTGTAAATGCAATGGCGCCAATAGTTGCAATCGAAAACCCCGCTAACAGAAAAAATTTGACCGAACTTTTTGTAGCATCCAGCGAAGACACTTCATCAGGCATTTGGGAATGAACTGCACCTTCAAATGCTTCCTGGTTCGTATTTCCTGCTGCGAGTTTGGCTAAATAAGTAGTAAAATAGTGACCGGCTTCCTCATAATTTCCAGTGCTGTCATTTTTAATGATAGGGTTATTATTTACGTAAGCATATAAGTTTAATCCTGCTTTAATTCCCGTGGGATCTGCTGCTGTCCAACGGCAAAGCCAAAGCGCATAATACCTTGAGCCGTGATAATTCAACCCCGTTTCTTCATCCCGTTCTTTGCCGGTATAACGGTAGCGTTTAGCAGGAACTTCGCGGGTGGCATCTAAAGTGGAAAATGAAGTGGTTCCAAAAGGGAAATATTCTTCGTAAGAAATTTGGAGTGCGTTATTGTCTAACTCAATGGTTGCAGAGCCGAGATGATTATCATAGTTATACCTGATCAGCCCCTCTTCAGCACTGCCTGCTGGTTTTATAACAGGCGTGTCAACCATTGCAATGGTTTTATTGTCGTCCATTATGTGCAGTGTTTCTCGTTCCTGAACCGTTGTGCCTGCACTATTTTTCACGCGATATATTTCGATAGCCCCGAAATAAATTCTTTCCGTTTTTGTTCCATCTAGCCGCTCTATTACTTTACGCACTCTTTGCCCGCTGCTGTTATAAACGTAAAAAGCTTTGCCGCCTCCACCCAAATCAACCTGAGAAAGGTGATCCATATAGTTCCATACCATTTGCTGCAAATGCTCCATTGCATTTAAATTGCCATGAGCATCGTAGGTATAATCCCTTTGAAAGGAACCAAGTTCTGTTTTAGATAACTGGTTGTTTCCATGCGTGTATTCAAAAGTTCGTGTCCAGCCGCTGTTTTTGGAAACATGCTTTTGTTCGAGCATATTTCCGGCTTTATCGTACTTATATTGTTCGGTGTAATTTCTGAAGGCTTGTGCATCGTTGGGATTGATGGAAGCAGAATTGACAAAAGGTTGATTCCTGTAATTAAAATCAGCTTTGGTATGACTGATGTCGGTTATGCCTGCATGCTTTCTGCCTGTGGCTTTTACCAGTTGGTAAAGTGCATTGTACTCATATTGATTCAACGCCTTTACCTGTTCGCCGTCAAAGAAAACTTCAGCCTGCGAAGCATCATTCATCTCTGTAATATTTCCTGCAGGGTCATGTAAATAATTCATATCCTGCAATACTTTGTTATCGCTGTTGCGTGTGGTAAATATTCTTTTTAAAAGAAAGGTTTCTTTGTCGTATTCGTATTTTGTTTTTGTACCGTTATTATAAAAAATGCTTTCACGCTGACCTCTTGCATTGTAGTTTATATTGGTTACAAAGGTGGTTCTGCCTGCGCCTCTTACGGCAACTTCCATTTTGTTAAGCATGCCTGCCTCGTTATAAATGGGAAAAAATTCACTGGGCTGCATACCAGCAGTATGTGGAGTGATTAGTTTTACAGGGCGGTTAAGCGCATCATATTCTGTACTGTTTTCAAAAATTTCAGGTTCTTTTGAAACTGTAGCAGGATCATTCCAATTAATAATCTCTTTATAGTTGGCTGCTAATTGACGAGAGCCTTGAAGAAGATTACCTTTAAAATCATTACGTACATTAGTTGTTACGCCCGATTGCTCGTAAAGTATATGAATAACGCCACGGAGGTTATTGGTTTTTGCATCAGCCAAAAACAAGCTTTCTCCATATTCTATTTTGCCGAAAACAAGTGAGGACTCATTGCCTGTTTTTACGTTCGAAGTGGTAAGCCTGTTTAAATCATCATACGCAAAAGCAAACTCATTATTGCGGTCGTCCCAACTTAGCAGAGGCTTGCTTGCGGCATTCACAATTGTCCACCTGCTGCCTGCATCTATGCTTACTTGTTTTACAATATTTCCCAACAGGTTGTAGTGATACTCCATGATCTTTCTTTGCATGCCGTCCTTCACTTCCAACTCCTTACCCTGAATATTATATCTAATACGTGATTCTATTTTGTCTGTACCGTTATCGGCAACAGTAAGAAAAGTTCTGTCCAGTGAATCTAAATGGCTTATAGCAGGAGTATTATCATGTTTTGCAGCGAGCCATGCAGCGCGAATATCAGGCACGGCAGGTTCGGGTGCTGCGGGATCAGGACTTCCAAGATTAAGATACCACACAAACTTCTTTACATTATCATTAGCATCAAAAGCCTTTTGTGTCCACGGGATAAAATCAACGGAAGCAAATGTTTTATTTGGAAAATCTGTTCTGATGTTTCTGCCCAAAGGATCATAATGCATCACCACTGTTACACCTAATTCCACCATTTCCTTTTCATCATTATAAGCAGGCGATGTACTAAAATAAGGTTCATATTGTTTTACTGAAGTGCCTTTGTTGTTGAATATCGTTCTGCCATTACCAACCCATCTTAAGCTATGTGTAGTATCAGGAATTGTTGTTACAGTTCCATCTGCATTTACCTGTAAAGCTTTGCCGGGTTCAGCCTGATGTTTAGTAAGAACTACTTTTCCGCCGCCATCATAATAGGTATATGAATCGTTGAATTTGCTCTCATGTAATGGGTGCGCATAATGATGTGTTTCTCTTGTATGGGTTTTTGAATAGCAGGGTTTGGATTTATATTGTGCAGGATCAAAACCGGGCGATTGTGTTTGTTGGAACCACTCCAAAAATTCATACTGTAATTCGGATGATAGAAAATCAACTGCATCTTTCATTTCAACTTTTGTGTCATCAAACTCATCACCTTTGTCTATTCCTTTTTTGCCGATCATAAACGATTTAACCACCATTCCAAATTCATCAAACGTACAGCGGTTGCATTGTCGTTCATATCCTGCATTTGCGGCCAGTAGCAAACTTCTCAATTACGTATGCGAACAATATCAGACATGCCGCTTCCGCTCATATCGGCAAGAAAAATGGTTTGTGTTCCATCAGCAAAAACTATAGCCGGACCTTGCTCTTGGTCTTTTGATTTAAAACCAGGCGTTGCTTTGTTCGGTAAGAATTCCTGAAAGACCATCGTTATACAAATCCACAAACTGGTAATTGCTGCTATCAATTCCTGCAGGCGCATGCAGCAAATCTTCCTGTTGTATGGTTTTGATTTCGTTATTCCATTCATGCTTTTGGTATTCGAATGTAAATGGCGGTAATGATTTTTGTGTATACGTTCCATCGTCCTGCTTAGTGTAGCCCGTCAACACAGCTTCAGTCAAAAACGTAAAACCATTTTGATCATTATTAGTGTACTTAAAGTCAAGAGACTTTACCAAAGCCGAACCGCCGGGCAGTTCAGCAAAATGGTGATATAATAATATCCGCTTACAGGTGCGGCAGGTTCTTATCTCAAAGCCTGCTTTGTAAAATGAAAAAGCATCAGCACGGAAGTCCCAATTTTTTATTTTATTAAATGGAGGTGCAGCAGTATCGTGTTCGCCATAATCAAAAATAGTTTCAAATAAAAATTGAGCAGGAACAGGATCGGTATGGGTTTTAAACGGAATTAAATTTCCGTACTTAATTCTCTTTAAATATACGTTGCTTATTAGTGCGTTGCCATTTAAGCGGTTCTTATTATGCAGCTTGGTTTTATCTGTGCCAAAACCATCTTCTGCTTTGTATTCATAAAGGGCGCAGTTGCCTTTATCGTCGTAAGTAAATTCGGGAAGCCATTCAAAAATCAGTTTGGCATCACGAGGATCAGCAATACGTGCTGAAGCATTTTTGCCATAAACCACCGTAGTATTATCTTTTGAAATAACACGCCAATGGATAAAGTCCGAATTCTTTTCCGACCAACGCTCAATCCTCGAAAACAATCCTTCGATACGGGGACGGTATCTTCTAACATTATAGGTTGCTCCTTGAAAAGTGACAGGAAATTCATTGATGATGAAATTGCTGTCAGGGTCTTTAATTAAATTATCATCAGCATCACGTTTAAATTCAGGAACGAGGTCTTCTGCGCCTGAAAACATAAACGTATCTGAGTTAATATCATCCAGATATTGAGGCAGCTCATTTTCAGTTTTTCTTTTTATAGAAGATAAACTTAAGTTCCACCCCAAACCAAAAAGCCCATTGCCCGAGCCTGAATTATAGCTGAGCATTAACGAAGGCGAAAAGCCTCTTGCCTTCGGAAAGGGTATTGGAAGACTAAATGAAGCTGTTCCGTTAACCGCATTTACCGAAAACTTTTCATCAATACTTTTAATTGCACCTCCGCCTTTCGGCAGATTAATCTGGGGTGCCTGAATTGAAAAAGTGTCTTTCTTATCGCCTGCACCTTTATTTAAAACCGAAGATTTGTTATCTCCGGCACCTTTGTCATTTTGCTTTAAGATGGGTTCCTGCATTAGAACATACTTTAAAGCCCGAACAATTAAATTGTTCTGCAGCTATAGTTTTATAAAAAGGTGAATTATAAGAAAGCGATGTAAGAGATAGGTGTGGCTACTCAAATTAGGGAGGTAAAATACAAATTGGTTTCAAAAATCCAAAGGAACTGAGTATTATATTTAAAAACATTTACAGGAGGATTACAATCTATCAGCAAAAGAAATTCTAAGTTCACTTTTTGAACCTATATAAAAATGATGGGGGGCATTATTAACCTGCAGCAAAATAGAAAGCCAACAATTTTAAGGATCATTATTTAATGTGTAAAAAAATAACAATTGAATAATAAGTACTTTCCCCTATTGCAATTTTGTTTTTATAATATTATGTTTGCCCCCAATCGTGTTTTCATAACCTGCGATGCACTGCTAATCATACTGCTCTAAACACCACCTTCTTTTTATTAATAGTACAATCTTTTATCTAAAACAAATTGTTTTAAATTAATTTCTATGCCTACTTCCGCCACACACATTACAGTTGCCGAAAGAGTTGCAGCATCAAGCGCCACAATGAAAAATTTGTTGGGAGATCCCTTTGCCGATCCTGACAGTATCACCGGTATTAAGATGAAATATGCGAAGCTGGGTTCTATAGGCCCTGATATATTTTATGCAATGGCAGATTATGGAGGTGATTTGCAGGACCTCGAAAATTTCCTCATTAAAGTAGCAGGATCATTCGAGTGTATTGGCGAACTTATGGGTAAAGTAAGCCGGTATATAAATGGTGTGGAATCGGAGATAACTTTTGGCATAACAGACTCTCTGCATCAAACATTTGATCTTATAAAAGCCTGCCTTAATGAAGGCTTACTGGCCTTAATTGTTGGGCCTGCAGGAGCTAACTTCTGGCCTGTTTTTGAAGCAGCAAGGCAAAAAGATTTGCCCCGCGAAAAGTGGTATTGGGCAGATTACCTGCATTATATAAAATCGGGAACTTTCGTTCGCCAGTTAATTGGTAATGCACGCGCAACAGGTAATGCAAACATGCTCGCTTATGCTTATGGCTATCTTACACATTATGTTACCGATGTTGTAGGTCATCCTTATGTAAACCAGGTAGTGCAGGGGCCGTGGCGCTTGTACTGGCAGCGCCACCACCTTGTTGAAAACTTTATGGATGCTTATGTATGGGATAGGTGGCATACCTCTAATCCGCCGCCTGCACCGCCAAGTACAGAAGAACAACCGCTCGATACACTTGCAACTGTACCAAATGCAACCGGCACCGGCGCCCCTGTTACTTTCGCCCGCCTGAACGATCATGTAAATATCGGAAGCACTTCTCTTGGAGACCCGGTTGATGATTTGGTTGATGCAGTTTGCGAAAAAATTAACCAGGGGCTTTTTGATGTAGGTATAGCTGAAGAGATAAACCCGACAGAACCATCCGAAGCCGACTTCAAATTATGGTGCAAGATGGTATCAGAAACTATTAAGAAGGTTTATGATAAAAGTGCCTCACAAAGAACACCCATGAATTTAGCAAAAAACATTGTTCCGGGCGTTCCTCCCCGGCCCGACGGTCATCCTGCACCTGATGATGTTGCGGCTGCTTATGGCGTTTTCAGGCTCGTGCTTCGTATTGGTACCGAAGAAAAAATATCCGAACCGCAACCGCCTGATCTTCTCGGTGATATTTCTGATGCAGTAAACGAATTATTAACCGATCTGCAGAACAACCTCAACAGCTTTCCGCCATTTCCCAACATTAATACAAGCGGCAGCTTTAGTTGGGACTCTCTTTGGGATGCAATTAAAAAAATAGCCGAATGGGTTGGCGAAACCATGGAAGCTATAGGCAAAACGGTATTTGATGCTATTAAAGACGCTATCAATATTGCAGGCACTGTAGTGTCGGATATTATTAAGTACATTCTTTACCTGCTAAACAAAGCGCTCTTTGCCATTTACAATTCGTTTAGGGATGTGCTAGTGTATGCAGGTTATGCTATTCCTTATACCAATAACTTATCTGTGGACATGGGGGGAGGACATAATTCAAATACACTTTGGCGGTCAGCCGGCAATATGATTAGAAATTATCCCGTGGAAGAAGTTGCTATGGAAAGAACAATGATCTTTAGCAACTACGCTCCTATTGTTCCTCCTGTTGAGCAGGCAGCATCTCATTCGCCGTCTGGTTCTGTTTTTGTTGAACATCCTCGCTTAAATATAACCGCTCCTTATACACCATCAGGAGGTGTTTTGCTTACACCCGATATTTTTCTTGATCTTAAAGCAGGGCCCGATGACATGTTTCTTGAGTCGGGATTGCAATTGGCAGAACCGGGAAATGCAGATAAGCCTAATTCTATTAAAATTGAAAAAAAGGATTTTGGGGGAGCCGTTGCCAACAGTATTAAAGGAATTGCACTTGCAGAAGCAGGTTTCCCCTCACCAGCTACTTTACCCGATTATAACCTTGACGGCGACCGCTCTTATGCATGGCCCTGTTGGGATATTATCAATCCTGAACCCATTGGCGGCGGCAGCCCTCCTGTAACACGAACACCATTAAGACCGGAGGCAACAGTAAACGACCCATCTACAACTGAAGCATTGGCAAATCTGAAACCTGTATCTGCATAACTCAACTAATCTTAAATTTTATGGCTGACGTTAAACCATTTGTAAAACCCGGCGAACAACTTAATTATGCCAGGCGCTTAAAAGAAAGAGGCTTATGGCCGCCACGCCTGCATAAGCAAGACGATAATGGAAATCATCGCGAAAAAGTTACTACCCCTTTCCTCGTAATTCCGGCTACACCACCAGATATAGGATTACGCCCACTGCCTAATTCTACTGCCTTTCATTCAAAAGGTATATGGCTGGAGGACATGGCAGGCATTGTTGTAACAACACCTGTAGTGGGAGGTAAGTACATTATTAAATGCCGTATCCGAAATAATGGCGCTGTGCCTTCTTATGGTGGTCTTGCTGATTTTTTTGTAAATAAGCCATCCGCTTTTGTTGCCGCTGCAGGAACCACTGTCAGCTTGCCTGCATTAGGCCATACCGGCTTTTTTATAAAGCAGGGCGAGGAAAAAATAATACCCTGTCCCAAGCCCTGGCAACCTGGTTCAGCAGAAGAATTAACGCATGCAATAGTAGTGCATGCCTTTGATCCGTTTACTGATAATATCACCCTCCGCTACGATGCAAAAAACGACAGGCATGTAGGAAGGCACGATAACACCGCCGATTTATATGTAAGGGATTGGACTGACTCTGCAATGGTTCATGATAACGGAATGGAACCTTCCGTAAACACTGTTTTTTACAGAACGAGTGATGTTTGGAACCGCAGGTCGAATACTCCCGGAACCTTTGTTAATGATAAGCCGGAAAATCAAAATCCGCAAGCCGGATACGGAGCGGCGGGTAATAATTTTATGTTTGCACGAATATCAAGAAATTCGGCTGCTACCGAACAAACGGTAAAAGCTCATTTTCTTTTTTCTGAGTTTGGAACGGGAAGCCCTTACATAAATTGCAGTACAGCACCTGATCCATCAGTAACCTTAGCCGTTGGCGAAACAAGTAAAATTATTTCGTTGCCGTGGCACCTGCATCCGTCTTCCTCTCCTCACTTGTGTATAGCGGTTCAAATATATTCAGAGGATGATCCATATATGGCGCCTGGCTTGTTAGGATATACACCAGGTTGGCCCACTACCGACATGATGGTTATTAACGATAACAACAAAGCCCAAAGAAATATCAGCGTTTGGAATGGGGTGCCCGAAACGCCGGGTATGTATTTCAGCATCATCTACAATGCAGCTACTTTTATACGGGATGTGGATATTCAATTAGATGCTGCGCCAAAGGCTATGCGAAAACTAAAAAATGCAAAGATCATTGTTTCATCTACCCGTGCTGCTCAGGAGTTTAAACCGGGAAGCGTGTTTACCTTAAAAGCAATGCAACCAGGAGAAAGGCGATGGGTCGCATTTTCGTTTGATAGTTTTTCGGTAAGCAGGGATGAAACAATAAGTATAAACTTCAACGAGCTGGTTAACAGAAGTATTGTCAATGGTTTTGCACTGGATATTAAGGGAGCCTCAGAAGTGGATGTGATGATGGAAAACCTTTCTTTTCAATCCGCTGTTTTCTTTAGGATGGCAGAAGGTTTGGGCAGCAGATCAGCTAAAGAAGGATTAGTGCGTACCCAGCGGTTGCTCGAATCTAATAGCGATGTAAATAATTACATAAGAACATTGCCTTTAATAGTAAACCTTATTAATGCAGGATTTAAAGAAATATCGGAAGCTTTTGGAGGTGTAAAAGATGTGGTTGGAATTTTTGAAAGTACCCGCAAACTTGAGGCATTAAGCAACTCACAAAACACAGGTGCAGTACTGGCGCAACATAATATTTTACTGCAACAGTTAGACGCCTTAATAACTATGGCTGTAAAAAGCAGGGGAGATGTTGCTGATATTCTGTTTACGGTCCGACTGCAAAGAGACGTTTATAAAATGGAAAAACTTCGTTCAACCCAGTCTTTTGAAGAGCTGCTTAAAGCTTCTGATACATTTATAAATAACTATTCGCCAAACGCTGCTTCACCTAATGTTTATTTGCCTTTTGTGCGTTCGCTGTTACCCGCATTTGAAAAAACGCAGTCAATGTTTAATAATAATATTATAGCTGAACGTTTTCGCGAATTAGTAAAAAGCTTAGGAAGCACACCGGAAGCATTGCAAAAAGCACATCTTAATTATTTGAATGCAGCGCTTATGCTGCTAAGAAATTAAAAAGTTTTTATAATTGCTCACAACAATTCATATAAGATAATGGTACAAAAGTTTAGAAGGGTGGAACAAGCATGAAGGTATTATTGGCATGTTGATTTTCAAGAGCTAATGGTTGTGTAATATTAATTGAAAGAATGACTAAGAGTTATAAGCCCAGGTGTTGCAACAATGCCTCTTTCCTTGCTTTGGAAATCACCCGTTTTTCTTTTGTATTAATAATAACATATCCGCCGTCTGTGCGGCTGTAGTGGGTTATAGCATTCAGGTTTACTATAGTTGAAGATGTATTCTTACGAAAATTTCTGCAGGCAACATCTCTTCTATATCACCCAGCGTTCTTGAGATAAGAAGCGGAGGTTTATCAGCCAATACCACACGTGTATATGCTCCTTCTGCGGTACAATATAAAATAGAGGCTATTTGCGCAAACTCATACCCGTCACGGTTTGGAAGGGCTACCTTTTGCTGTTGTGCAGGCTTGTGTATATTATGTAACAGATTTTGAATATTGTTAATGCTGGCATCATTCACCAGCTTTTGTTCTGCTTTGTTAACCGCAAAAATAAGATCGGTGGCATCTACGGGTTTAAGCAAATAATCTATAGCGCTTAACCTAAAAGCCCTTGCAGCAAATTTATCAAATGCCGTAGTAAAGATGATACTGAAGTTAATGTCGGGCAGAATCTCTAACATTTCAAACCCGTTCATCCAGGGCATTTCTATATCTAAGAATATCAACTCTGGCTTACATTTTTTTATAGCCATAATCCCCTCTTTTGCCGAAGTGCAGGTTTCAAGAACTTTTACATTAGCACAATTTTTTGCCAGGTCTGCTGACAAAGCATTGATGCAATGTTGTTCATCATCAATTATTAATGCTGTAATCATATTAGTACTCTTTAAAAGTTAGTATAACAGTGGTGCCAAGTGCACTGCCATCGTCATCTTTTTTATCAACGGTTTTAACGGAAGCATTTCTATTATTTAAAGCATTATCGAGGTCTAACCGGGACTGCGTTAAGTTTACGCCTTTAGATTGATGCGTAGATGCCTGGTGCTTAAATTTATTCTTGAGTGCACGCTCCCTGCCAATACCATTATCGTCAATAATGCATCGAATCGTATCATCAATTTTTTCAACGCATACTTTTACATGTCCTTCTTCTTGCTTGGGCATAATGCCATGCCAGATTGAATTTTCTATAAAGGGCTGAAGTATAAGCGCAGGCACTTGTATTGATTTAAGGTCTATAGAAGGATCTATGCGGAACGTATAGCTGAACTTATTGCAAATCGCATGCTTTCTAATTGGGTGTATAAGCGGCAGGTTTCAATTTCATCGTAGAGTGTTATTTCCCGTTTATCAGAATTTTGAAGAATAGTTCTGAGAAGCTTGGCAAAAGTGGTTAAATAACTTACTGCCTTATCTTCTTCGTTTTGCTGAATAAGCGCTTTTATCGAATTCATGCAGTTGAAAATAAAATGAGGGTTCATTTGCGAACGAAGTGCCTTTGCTTCCAGTTCAAGCATTTCGTGCTGCATGCTTGTTTTTTCCTGTAATGAATTTATAAGTTCACGTTGTGCTTTTGATTTTTCTTTTCGATAAATATTTATCCGGTCACCCATTGACCTCGTTCTAAAAGCCTCCTTTGCTTACCGAATACGCTTTAAATAAACCGTTGGATTTTCTTAATAGTTATTGTTTGGCAGCCGATGCTGCAACTTCCTGCAGTTTATTGCACGTCATCCGCTAATTTTGCGCTTCCTTAAATTACATATGAACCAACATTTATCAGAGCAGGAACAGATACGCAGAGAGAAACTTACAGAGTTGCAAAAGCTGGGCATTGATCCGTTTCCTGCTCCGTTGTATCCTGTTAATTCAACTTCGACATACATAAAAGAGCATTATAAAGGTGAGGACAATAAAGCAGATTTTGCTGAGGTTTGTCTTGCAGGCCGCATTATGAGCATTCGTGATATGGGTAAAGCTGCTTTTGCTGTTTTGCAGGATAGCGCAGGTAAAATTCAAATCTATGTAAAGCGTGATGAGATTTGCACCAGTGAAGATAAAAGCATGTACGACCAGGTATGGAAAAAGCTGCTTGATATGGGAGATATTATTGGCGTAAAAGGATATGTATTTACAACTAAAACCGGTGAGACATCTATTCATGTAAAAGAATTTACACTGCTTACAAAATCGCTGAAACCTCTGCCGGTTGTAAAAGAAGCAGAGGGACATACATTTGATGCCGTTACCGATCCCGAGTTTCGTTACCGCCAGCGTTATGCCGATCTCATCGTTAATCCTCATGTAAAAGAAGTGTTTGTTAAGCGTACAAAACTCATCAACGCTATTCGCCAATTTTTAAATGAACACGGCGCTTTGGAAGTTGATACGCCAGTGCTTCAAAGTATTCCCGGAGGTGCTGCTGCCAAGCCTTTCATTACGCATCATAATGCTTTGGATATGCCTTTTTATATGCGTATTGCTAATGAGCTTTATTTAAAAAGATTAATTGTGGGCGGCTTCGACTGGGTTTATGAATTTAGCCGCAACTTTAGAAACGAGGGCATGGACAGAACACATAATCCCGAATTTACAGTACTCGAATTTTATACCGCATACAAAGATTATGAATGGATGATGAAGATTACAGAACAGTTGATGGAGAAAATAGCAATTGCAATAAACGGCACTACTAAAGTAATGGTTGGCGATAAAGAAATAGACTTTAAAGCACCCTATAAAAGGACAAGCCTTTACGATGCTATTAAAGAACATACCGGCATTGATGTAAGCGATATGAACGAAGACCAGTTGAGAGAAGCCTGCAAACAACAACATGTACATGCAGAGGCAAGCATGGGCAAAGGCAAGCTGATTGATGAATTGTTTGGAGAGAAATGCGAAGTACATTATCAGCAGCCAACATTTATTATTGATTACCCTGTTGAAATGAGCCCGCTTACTAAAAAGCACAGAAGCAAGCCCGGCTTGGTTGAGCGTTTTGAACTATTAGTTAACGGAAAAGAAATAGCCAATGCATACACAGAGCTCAACGATCCTATTGACCAGCGCGAACGTTTTGAAGAACAGCTTAAATTGATGCAAAGAGGCGACGAAGAAGCCATGTTTATTGATCATGATTTTTTAAGAGCACTCGAATATGGAATGCCACCAACAGCAGGCATTGGAATTGGCATAGACAGGCTTTGTATGCTAATGACTAACCAGCCATCTATACAGGATGTGTTGTTGTTTCCTCAAATGAGGCCGGAGAATATTTGATCGCAGATTTAAAGGATTGAGCGGATTGCACGGATTTTTTTATTTTTTGCTCTTTGGAGCGGCTATCTGGCTTCAAGCTTACTGCTTCAGACTTTTACACAAACAAATCCTGGTACAATCTTCCTCCAGGTACTACAGAATAATGATCAAGATCAGTTATTCCTTCTGCTGCCAAAACATTTTCATCAATAAAAGTATTGCCCGTACATTCTGTAGAGGGTTTGCTTAAAATATAATAAGCTGCATCAGCAATAACATCTGTTGTTCGGCTCATTTTTATTAAAGCATCTCCGCCTAATAAATTTTGTACGGCAGCAGTTGCAATGGTTGTTCGTGGCCATAAGGTATTCGCTGCAATGTTATATTTTTTCAATTCTGCTGATAAGCCTAAAGCTATCATAGTCATGTTGTATTTACTCATGGTATAAGCAACATGACCTTTCAGCCATCTTATATCCATATTTAAAGGTGGTGACAGATTAAGAATATGCGCATTGGTTCCGTTTTTTAAATAAGGGATGCAGGCTTTGCTAACAAAAAAAGTTCCCCTCACATTAATATCATACATCAGGTCGAAACGTTTTGGCTCAGTTTGTTCTGTTGACGTAAGAGAAATGGCGGAAGCATTGTTGATGAGAATGTCAATACCACCAAAATGTTCAGCAGCTTTTGTAACAGCCTGGGTAATCTGGTCTTCAAAACGTATGTCGCATTGAATAGGTAAGGCTTTACCTCCTGCCGCTTCAATTTCTTTTGCAGCAGAATAAATAGTTCCTCCAAGCTTTGGGTTTTCTTCTACGCTTTTTGATGCAATAACAATATTGGCTCCTTCTTTGGCAAGCCGGAGTCCGATAGCTTTACCAATTCCACGGCTCGCACCCGTTATAAAAACCGTTTTGTTTTGAAACGACATGGCAGACAATTTGAAGATGTAATTTAAGTGTAACGTTTAATAGCTGAAGAAAGTTTGTAAATTAGTGTTATGGAAACATATATAAAACCTCCCCGTACAGGTATTGAAGCGTTTGAATTAATGCCTGAAGGAACGCTTTGTCAACTTATAAATGATGTTTTAATTATGTCGCCTGCTGCCACTCCGAACCATCAAAGACTTGCAAAACAAATTTATAAAGCCATTGAAAGAGTGGTGGAAGCACGTGATTTGGGCGAAGTTTTATTTTCGCCGATTGATGTTTACCTGAACGACAAGAATGCCTACCAGCCGGACATTGTTTTCGTTTCCAAAGCCAATTCAGATATCATTAATTGGGATAAAGGTATTATTGGCGCTCCGGATTTAGTCGTTGAAATATTATCTAAAGGAAATTGGAAGTATGATTTAAACGAAAAGAAAGCTGTTTATGAACAGTGTATTGGGTTATAAACCATAAGACCAAATGGTGCGAAGGTTTTGTTTTGGAGAACAATCAATTTAAATCTGTTGGAGAAACTACCGGCAACCTTACCATTCGTATATTCGATTTAGATATTACTATCTGACAAATTATAACAACACGTCCTCATATTGCTTCTCATCAAACCTGATCAAATATTTTCCATTGGCTTCTATAACAGGTCTTTTAATGCCGCTGTTATTTTCAAACAAATAATCAATTGCTTTATTTTCGCTACTAATCTCGGCCTTTTGTTCATCGCTAAGCTGCGCCCAGGTTGTTCCCTTTTTGTTCAATATATTTTCCCATCCACAATGCTTCGACCATTTCTGCAGTTTATCTTTTGTTATGCCCTTCTTTTTATAATCATGAAACTCGTATGATAAACCGTTTTGCTGCAACCAGCTAATAGCTTTTTTTACTGTGTTACAATTAGGAATTCCATAAACTTTAATCATATACTAACTTTTTAAAAAGGATAAAACAGCTTCTTCCGTTTCGGTACATGCCTTATCTAACTGATCGTTAACAATAACTTTATCAAAAGAATGACTGAATGAAAGCTCGTATGAAGCCTTATTAATCCTGGTAGCTATGCTTTCTTCACTTTCTGTACCACGGCTTTGCAACCTTTTCTTCAATTCGTCTATTGATGGCGGCTGAACAAAAATTGATAATGAATTAAGCGGAAATTTTCTTTGTACATGTATAGCGCCTTTTACATCTATATCTAAAACAGGAACTTTTTCCAGTGCCCATATTCTCTCAAGTTCGCTTTTAAGTGTACCGTAATATTTTCCTTCGTACACCATTTCCCATTCAACAAAAGCATGCGCTTGTATTTTTTCCTGAAATTCGTTTGCGCTCATGAAATAATAGTCAACTCCATTTTTCTCGCTGCCTCTTGCCGGCCTTGTGGCGGCAGAAACAGAAAATTCAAGTTGCGGAAACTTGTTTAGAAGGTAACGCGTAATGCTTGTTTTACCCGCACCCGAAGGAGCTGTAATAATGATGATCTTGCCACTCATGTTTATAAATGAAATGCAAGTAAAGGAAAGTTCATTAAACTGCTGCTGTTATGTAAAAGTTCTACAAATACCATTGGTTTAATCCTTAACCGGAAGTTGATATTAACCCTGGGTTGAAATAAAAAAGCTCAATAATTTAATTAAGCGCAAACGCTTTAACAGGACTTGCTTTATATCCTATTCTTTCAGCCATTGCATATAATTGCTGTTTAGGTGTAATAGTTACAGGCCCGGTATAAATCAGCCATCTGTTTTCTGCCGGCTTTTGCCCTTTTGGTACAAGCTGCCACGAAATAGAATTGCCTTCAGTTAAACAGTTTATAGCAACCTTGTTCCCTGAAAGAGCAAAAACCGGTTCTGATGTACTTGGTTCTACCATACCCGGCCACATAGATTCTATAAACTGCTTTTCCAGTATAAAACCTTTGTCTTTCATATTCTTCATCCAGGTTTCCAACTCGCTTTTTAATTCGGTAAGTTTATCTGCGAATTTAGGATATGTTGCAATATTATGCAGTTCGTAAGGGTCATTTTGAGTATCGTATAATTCTTCTGCCGGTTTCGTTTTCCTGAACCATAATTTCTGTACATCATTCAGCTTTCCTTCTTCATTCAGCCGCAGCAATTCTTTCATCAGATCCATATCTAAGCGATAAGTTATATTCTGTACATAAGGCTTCTCGGGCTGGAAATTCTTATAGTATTTAAACCTTCCGTCGCCTACTGTACGAACCATGTCATAATTAGCATCCATACGATCTCGTGCACCAAATATATATTTTCGAGGAACTGATTTTTGAGTCCCTAAAAAAGCCCTTCCCTGCATGTAACCCGGAAGTTTTATTCCTGCCAATGATAAGGTTGCAGGGGCAAAATCAACACCGCTGATCAATTGGTCATTTACCGTACCTGCATGCTCTTTATGGGGGTAACGAATAAGCATAGGTACTCTTAGCCCGCTATTGGTAATTTCCCTTTTTCCCTTTGGCAAGGGGCCACCGTTATCCGAATACCAAACAATAATAGTACTGTCAAGTAAACCATAATCCTCCAGTTCTTTCAACATTACACCCACTTGTTTATCCATCTCCATAATGTTTGAATACATTCTGGCAACGTCTCTTCTGATGATAGGAGATTCCGGGTAATAAGGAGGCAGCTTTACTTTGGCAGGGTCAACTAATAACGGATCATTCTTTTTAGTCCAGATGCGGGATTCATGTGTTACCATGAAATTAAAAACTGCAAAGAAGGGTTTGCCGGGCGGGCGGTTTTTATAGTGCGCATTTCCGTCACTTTGATCCCATCCTGCTTTCAACACTTCGAACTGGTAATCTTCTTTGGCATTATTGGTGCAATAATAGCCGCCTCTGCGCATCAGTTCGCTGAACATCTTTACCTCAGGCGGAAGCACTACCGAATACTTAGGAATACCAATTGTTGGAAAAGCATTTTGCGTGCGCATATTATCGGTGCCTAAATAAGTAGGATACATCCCGGTTATTAAGGCTGAACGGCTTGGCGCACACACCCCCGCTACATGATATACATTTGTAAAACGAACGCCTTCCCTCGCAAGTCTGTCGAGGTTAGGTGTGCTTGCAGTAGAGTCTCCATAACAAGCAAGGTAGGGGCTAATGTCTTCTGTAACGAGCCAAAGAATATTTGGTTTATTTACAGAAAGGCCTTGAACATTAGTAACATTTGAAGGTTGTGTTTCAGACAGTTTTCTTTTAGAGATACAACCAAAAACAATTATCGCAGCAAAAAACAAGACGACATTTTTTCCAATCATTGGCTAATTATTAAAACTTTTATTTTGAAGTTATTTTGATCGAATAGGTTTTATTAGATATTGAAAAGAAAGGCAAAATAAGAATCAATCCCTTATTTAAAACAAATGGATTTTTAAGATTACCGCGAAGTTCTAAGATATTACTTTATTAATTGCTATCCGGGTTACAGGCCGGTTAATATTTTATCCTTCAAAACCTATTGCACAACAGGAAATGCAGAGATTCTTAACCTCGCACCACCCATTGGCACTAAAGTTAAAGTAGTTGCAGGTTCATTAGTTGGAACGGGGCTTTGAGGTAATATCGCAACTAAACCATACGGATCAATGCCCCATGTTGAAATCTTTTTACCTGTTGCAATTATTTCGATTGGGGCTGTAGCATTTGTAAATGGATTATTGCTTGCAGGCCATGCTTTTTTAACTACTTTGAAGGATTTTTCCGGATCTTGTTCATCTACAATCAATCCATAATTCCAAACGGTAGCAGGATGAATCTCGAATGAAGGCCATTTTTTTGGATCGGCTCCTTCCTGCCATCTTGAATCTCCTATTGCTGTTTCTTTGCTGTCTTTCTGTATATAATTTTCCTGAATTTTTAATGAATAGGTTAAAGGACCATAATTAACACTAACGCTGTTTTTATTCTTTTCCCATTTACGTATTTGTAATTCCATCGGCAATTGCAAAGTAATTTTATCGCCATTCTTCCAGGTGTTATACAGTTTAATATATCCGTTTAAAGATGAGTTTAGGGCAACAGGTTTTCCATTGATTTTTACCAATGGCTTTTTGCACCATGCGGGAATGCGCAGATACATCGGAAAGGCTGTTGCCTTAGTTGTATTTACAGTAAAAGCTATCTGATCATCAAAAGGGTATTTAGTATTTTGAACAATTTTAACCTGTGTGCCATCACCTACTTTAGCATTCACTTCATTTTCAAAGTATAGTTGTGCAGCTAAGCCATTATCGGGAGTTGCCATCCAACTATTTTCAGAATAATAAACCCAACCGGCGGCATGATTGTGCTGGCAACAACGGCTGCTAAAAGGATTCATCATTAAGAAAGGCCCTTTGTTGGCAATGCCGGGAGCATGATTTTTACTATCGCTGATTGCCATATTAGGAGCGGTTAGATAACGAAGCGCTTTATAATCGGGAGTAAAGGCTGCGGAAAAAGTATTAAATGCTACGTCTTCTGCATTTTCGGCCCACAAAGGATCACCGGTAATACCAAGCAACATATTGTCTGATGTAATTTGCTCAACCATTCCACAGGTTTCTATCGCTTGCCGTGGGTCGTCGTATCCTTTTCTCGCATTTTCATCCGAACCAAACATTCCTCCGGGAACTTGTCCGTAAATATCTCTTACCAGTTTAAAATTGTTGTATGTTGCCTGAAGGTCTTCCTTGTTTTTACTTTGCTGGTAATATTGAGCAGGCTCGCGAAAACATTGGGCAATGTTTACATTGTGCCAGTTTGGTAGATTATCTTTCTGGCGCCAGTTAGCTGTGTTTTTATCAATTTTAGTTGCCAGGTCTAATAGAAAGTTTTCTCCTGTGTGATTGTAGAGCCAGTAAACACTTAATAAATTATCGCCGCCGCGACTCTTTTCCCAATAATCTTCTAAAAAATTATCATCCGGAATTGTCAATTGCCATTTAAAATACTTTGTCATTAATTTAATAACACGTGGGTCTTTTGAATATTCGTAATAAGATTGCAGGCACCAAAGCATAGGCATGTTAGTCCATAAATCTCTTTTGCCTGCTCCCTTTTCGACAGCAGGACCGAAGTCGCCATTATCACGCTGGTTATTCAAAACCGCATCTATCCAGAACTTTGCTTCTTTAATCATTTTCTCATCGTTAAGCACGTAGCCAATGTTTGCATACCCCTTTAGCCAGTAAGGCAATTCTTCCCAACCATATTTGCCCTTACCATCCTTATTTAACCAGGCATTGTCTGTTTTAGAAAGCCAGATACTGATCTCCCCTAAATTTCCGGTAAGCCCTTCTCTTTGTAATTCTAAAGCCTTACGTACCCAACCTCCGGGTTTGATACTTGTAACAGGCAGTTTTACAAAATACTGGTTTTGCAAAGGCGCTTTATTAGTAAGGTAAAATTTATTAGAACCACTGTTTGAGATCTTATTTACTATCTCTGCTTTTTGTGCAAATGAGCTTGTGAATATTGCCACGATTAAGCATGTGCCTGCAAGTATTTTGCATATTGTTTTCATTTTAAATTTATTATTATGTCGAAAATTATAAAGAATTCCTTTAAAATTTAAAAAACAATTCCGCTCAATTCCTTTACTGTTATAAAACCTTATTTCCTGATGCTTTCATTTGTGGCAGCCAGTCCATATTAATCCTTTTCTGCTTAGGCACCCAAAAGCAAACCACGACGATGATATGAGCCCAAAAGCATAGCTTTAGTCTTTGTGTTAAAAGAGTAAAGAATTGTGGGGATGCATTAGAAAATGTAATAAAAAGGCTTACCCTTACGCTGGGCAGCAACAAATATCACGAAGTATTAAATACATTAATACATTTATGCCTCTGCTATTATTCTTGCAATCCCCTTAAAAATTGATTAGATTAGTGCTCATTTTAAAAATAATAGTATATGAAACAAACATTCGCATTTTTGATCAAAGGCGTTGCCTTTACACTTGCACTGCTGCTTACCCAGGTTAGTAAACTACACGCTCAGGATTGCAAAAATTTTTATTACATGGCTAACAATGCCGAAGTGCAAATGACTGAGTATGATAAAAACGGCACAAAAAGCGGTTTACAAACCTGGAAAATTTCAAATGTAAGTAAAGATGGAGATGGCTTTCGATCTACCATCAACTCCACATTAACAAACGATAAAGGGCAGGAAATATCAAAAGCCACGGGAGTTTACCGATGCAACGGGGGAAAGATGATGGCTGATATTCGGATGTCTTTACCACAGGATCAGATGCAGCAGGTGAAAGCAGGGGAGGCCAAATTAAGTGAAGCGTATCTTGAATTTCCTTCTTCCTTATCAGAAGGTATGAAATTGGCTGATGCTTTTTTTGATATGGACCTAAACACCAGTGGCATTCCATCAACGGTCAGGATTGAGTTGAAAAACCGGCAGGTAGCAGGTAAGGAAAAAATTACCTCCGATGCAGGCTCGTGGGATGCTTATAAGATTACTTATGATGCTTCAGTAAAAATAAAAATGGCAGGCATTGGTATTCCTATAGTAATGAAAATAACAGAATGGTTTGTGCCGGATTTTGGCGTTGTAAAAAGCGAAACATTTTCAAGGCAAGGAAAAAAGATGGGTTCTTCGTTACTAACAAAACTGACCAAATAATAACTACACCCTGATGAAAAATTTTACCCTGTTGTGTGTTTCAATATTTGTGTTACATACAATTGCTCTAAGCCAGCGTGAGCCGATCAGAAGCCAGTCTGATACTATTTTTTTAAGAAAAATAAACAGCACTCTTCAGCAACAGCTTGCACATACTAAAAGCAACTACCAGCTTTCTGCCGACAGTATTAAGGCAGAAAAAGACACGTTGAAGATATTTTTCAACACCAAAAAATCTTTTATTAAAGGAACTATTCCAGGCGGACTGATAGAATCTCTCCCCGAATTGCTGATACATCTTACCGAACAGACCAATACAACACAATTGATGTTGCTCGCTAAGAACCAGGCAAACGGCCAATGGAAAACGCTTGATTATTTTTCTGATGAACCGCAGGTGAAGCCATACATTGAACCGGCAAACAAGGATAAGTTCGAACCCCGCAAAGGAAAAAAAAACTTTCAGGCAAGAAACGTTTTTCCAACTACGGCCAGCGTGCCCCAAGGCATTCTTGCTAATAAAACAGTTTGGTTGAGTCCCGGGCACGGCTGGTACAACGAGAACGGAGCGGGGTTTACTACCCAGCGCGGTAACAACAACGAACTGGTAGAAGATTTTACAACTGCTGAAAGCGTGGATTATTATTTAACCAGGTACCTCTATAATGCCGGGGCAAACGTTTGGACGGTGAGAGAGCGTGATGTAAATGCCAATGAAATTATTATTGATAACAGTCCTTCATCTGCCTCTTATATTGAAACCGGCTCATGGATTAATGGTACTCTTCCCGGTTATGGCGGCACCTATAGGGTTGCCGGTTCGGAAGTTGATGAAACTGCAACGGCTACCTTTATTGCTAATGTTGTTCAATCCGGTTATTACTGGGTTTCGGTCCGCTATATCAGTGGTACTAACAGAACGGTAGATGCCTCGTTTACTGTATGGCATACAGGGGACAGCACCTCTTACCACGTTAACCAGGAAGTGCATGGGAATACCTGGCTTTACCTGGGTTATTTTTATTTCAAAGCCGGCGCAGATAACAGGGTTGTTATCAGCAATAAGTCGGGCGATCCCGGTCAGGCTGTTATTGCAGATGCAGTAAGGTTAGGCGGAGGCATTGGCCAGTTGCCCGATTGCACCAACGGGGGAGCACCAAGCGGAAAGTCACGTTTCGAAGAGTCAGCCCGGCAGTATGCTCCCTACCAGGGTTTTACCACTTGCCTTAATGATGTTGTAACCAGGCCGTTTTATACAGAGTGGGAACTTGCCAAAGGAGATAGTTCAGAAATTAAGAATGCCGTTTTTGTTTCGTGGCATACCAACGCAGGCGGAGGCACCGGCACCGAAACTTATTCTTATAATGGCGGCGGATCGTCTCAACCCAATATCACTCCCGGCAGTGTGGAGTTGCGTAACTATATACATAATCAGATTGTAGCAGATATAAGGGCAGGATGGAAATCAACATGGGGCGACCGTGGTGTAAAAACAGCCAACTTTGGCGAACTGAGAGAGCTTCGAGCCATTCCGGGAATTTTGATGGAACTTGCGTTTCACGACCTTGCCGCCGATGCAAACGAGCTCAAGCATCCTGAATTCAGAAGACTGGCTGCACGTGCTATTTACAAAGGAATTGTAAAGTTCTTTAATAACCGCGATGGCATACCACTGGTCTTTCTGCCTGAAGAACCTGATTACGTGATGGCAAAAAATATTGGGTCGGCAAAAATTCAGGTTAATTGGGCAGCGCCGGCCACAGGGGGCATTTTAGGAGACGCCGCTACCGGCTACAAAGTTTACATAAGCACCAACGGAAGAAGTTTTGCCAACGGCATTTCTGTTTCGGGTACTTCTTATACATTTTCCGGGGTTGCTAATACTACTTATTATTTCAAAATAGCTGCTGCCAACCCCGGCGGCGAGTCCTTTACCAGCAGTGTTGTAGCTGCACGTACTCCCGCTGAAGACAGCAAGGCCGGCTACCTTATTGTAGATGGATTTGACCGCCTCGACAGGTCTGCTCTGATAGTTAAAAACGAAAGCCCTGCGTTGGGTAATGTAAAACGTATGTTTTTAGAGCGTATGAACCGTTTTGATTACATGATAGAACATGCCGAAGGATTAGCAAATTGCAATATAAGTTTCGACGGTTGCCAGAACGAAGCGGTTTCTTCAGGTAATATTGCATTGACAGGTTATAGCGGCGTTGATTGGTTTACCGGCGAAGAGTCAACGGTGGACAGATCGTTAGACTCAACCGAAAAGGTTATGCTTAAAACTTATCTTGATAATGGTGGCAGCCTCATTCTTTCAGGTTCGGAAATAGGATGGGATATTGGGAGAGCGGCTTCTCCTAATGCCGATCTAAGCTTCTACAATAATTACTTGAAAGCAACTTATATAGATGACGATGCCAATACTTATAACTTCTCAGGCACTCCCGCTTTTTTTGCAGGTCAAAACGGTACATTCGATAACAGCACGAATGGTTATTATGATGTTGATGCACCTGATAGAATAACCTCTACCGGTGGTTCTTCAATGATACTTAATTATAGTGGCGGCACTGCAGATGGGGCTGCCGTAGGTTTTTTGGGAAACTATCGTTTAGTGTATTTTGCTTTTCCTTTAGAAGCTATTACTTCGGCTTCCGTTCGCGATAACCTGATGTGTAATGCTGTTGCATTTCTTACTCCCACACTTCCTGTAAAAGGTTTGGTATTAACAGGTGAAAATACCTCTGCAGTAAACAAACTAACCTTCGAAACAAAGTCTGAAATCAATACAAAATATTTCATAGTTGAAAGAAGTGAGAATGGGATCATGTTCGATTCTATAAGCCCTGCAATTAGTTCGCGTGGTAATATTAATCGTGGCAGCACGTATGTTTATTCAGATAAAAATTATCCTGCTTCATCATACTACAGAATAAAGGCAATTGATATGGATGGCAAGTTCTTCCTATCCAATACTATTTTATTAAAAGCAAAAAATGGTAGTGTTCTTTTTAAACTTATTACCAATCCCTCTAAAGAAAATATTAAGCTGGAGATTTTTGTTAATCAGCCGCTTGCTTTTGTGTTGCGCAATAGTACAGGACAGGTTGTTTACAAAGAAAGCAAGGCTGTGGGCAGTGGCAGGTTTTATACTATACCAACCCAAAGTTTGTCGAAAGGCATCTACAGTATTACTGTGAATGCGGGTAATAAAACACAAACGGAAAAGGTTTTGATACAATAATAATCTGACTCTCTTTTAAAAGAAAAACTTTAAGACCTGCAGTTTAATACTTACCGCAGCGAATAAGAGTTACAAGAGTTTCGCAGATTTTAGATTTGCTCTGCACTCCTTTGCTTCTTCTTTCTCTGCGGTTACCTGAGGCTGCTGGTTTTACATTTTCTTCTGCTAGCTTAAACAGCCTATTTTTGCAGCCTTTCAAAATCACTCTAAATGATGGATCCGCAGCTAAATCAATTAGCCCGTGACTTAAAAGGCGACCTGTATTATGACAACAGAATGCGTATTTTATATGCTACCGATGCATCAGCTTACCGCGAAATGCCGCTTGCTGTTGCCATGCCGAGAACAGTACAGGATATTAAGAAACTGATTGCTTTTGCCCGCGCACAGAAAACTTCCTTAATACCCCGAACTGCCGGAACCTCACTTGCCGGGCAGGTGGTGGGTAAAGGCATTGTAGTAGATGTGTCAAAACATTTTACAGAGATACTTGAACTTAATAAAACAGAGGGATGGGTTCGTGTACAGCCAGGTGTTATACGCGATGAACTGAATATTTTTTTAAAGCCTCATGGCTTGTTTTTTGGACCTGAAACTTCAACGGCTAACCGAGCCATGATTGGCGGTATGGTTGGTAATAATTCGTGTGGCTCTAATTCGATTGTCTACCGCAGCACCCGTGAACATTTGCTTGAGATAAAAGCATTGCTTAGCGATGGTTCAGAAGCTGAATTTAAAACCTTAAGTATGGATGATTTTCATGCTAAGTGCGAAGGAGAAACTTTAGAAGCCAATATTTATAAAACTGTAAGAAGGTTACTAAGCAACTACGATAACCAGGTGGAGATAAGAAAGCAATTTCCAAAGAAAAGCGTGGAAAGAAGAAACACAGGTTATGCAGTTGACATGTTGGTTGAAACAGCCCCTTTTACTGCAGGCAGCGAGGATTTTAATTTTTGTAAACTAATTGCAGGCTCGGAAGGCACGCTTGCTTTTATTACCGAAATAAAACTGAATGTAGTGCCGCTTCCGCTAAAAGAAGCAGGGCTGCTATGTGTGCATTTCAACACCATTGATGAAGCGTTAAGGGCTAATTTAATTGCATTAAAATATCATGCAACTGCAAGCGAATTGATAGATCATTATATATTGGAATGCACCAAAGACAATATTGAACAGATACAAAATCGTTTTTTTGTGCAAGGTGATCCGGGAGCGATTTTGGTGATAGAATATGCACGAACTAATAGGGATGAGGTTATTGAAATTGCAAAACAGGTGGAAGACGAAATGCGCGAAGCAGGATTAGGTTATCATTTTCCATTGTTGTTTGGCGATGATACAAAGAAGATATGGACACTTCGCAAAGCAGGGTTGGGGTTGTTAAGTAATTTGCCTGGAGATGAAAAAGCAGTTCCGGTGATAGAGGATACAGCAGTTGATGTAAACGATTTGCCTCAATACATTCGCGACTTTAATGAGTTACTAAAGAAGTATGATCTATACGCTGTCCATTATGCGCATGCAGGTTCGGGGGAAATTCATTTACGCCCCATCATCAATTTAAAAACGGTTGAAGGCAACAAGCTGTTCCGTACAATAGCAGAAGAAATTGCGATGCTGGTAAAAAAATACAACGGCTCACTCAGCGGCGAACATGGCGATGGAAGATTGCGGGGAGAATTCATTCCGCAAATGATTGGTGAAAAAAATTATCAACTGCTGAAGGAGATAAAATATAGCTGGGATCCTGAGAATATTTTCAACCCCAATAAGATTGTTGATACGCCTTCGATGAATACTATGCTGCGTTATGAGCCTGGCCATAAAACACCAGCTTTTAAAACTATATTCCGCTTTCAAAACCAGGATATACTGCAACATGCCGAACAATGCAATGGCTCTGGTGATTGCCGTAAAACGGAATTATCCGGCGGAACAATGTGTCCATCATTTATGGCTACACGTAATGAAAGAGATACAACACGTGCAAGGGCAAACATTTTAAGAGAGTTCCTTACAAACTCCGATAAGATGAACAGGTTCGATCACGAAGAGATAAAAGATGTAATGGATTTGTGCATTAGCTGTAAAGGCTGCAAGTCAGAATGCCCGTCCAATGTAGATATGGCAAAGTTGAAGGCAGAGTTTCTTCAACATTACTATGATGCCAATGGTGTTCCTTTCCGCTCAAGATTGATTGCCAACTTTACAGCTTCTGCAAAGCTTGGGGCACTGCTGCCGGGCATGTATAATTTTATGATGACCAATAAGGGCATGAGCAAACTGGTAAAAAAATTTTCCGGCTTCGCAGCCGAACGCTCAATGCCAACTATGTATAAAACAACGTTGAGAAGCTGGTGGGAGAGGAGGAAGATAGAAGTTAAAAGTCAGAAGTCAGAAGTCAGGAGTCAGGAGTTAGAAGTTAGAAGTCAGAACCAGGAAGTTGGAAGTCAGAAGTTAGAAGTAAGGAGTACGAATGAGATAACCGAAGTGTCAACAATCAACAATCAACTGTCATCTTCAAAAGGAGAATTGTCAACTGTCATCAATCATCTGTCATCTTCCCAAAAAGAGCTGTCAACTGTAAACAGTAATCTGTCATCTCCAAAAAAGATCTATCTCTTCTGCGATGAGTTTACCAATTATAACGATACTGAAATAGGGATTAAAGCTATATTGTTGTTAGAGAAACTTGGGTATGAAGTTATTATACCCGAGCATAAAGAAAGCGGCAGAACGTGGCTATCGAAAGGGCTGCTTAGGGATGCAAAAAAGATTGTGCAGAAAAATATTTCACTGCTTGGTAAGTTAGTTACAGAAGATGCGCCACTAATTGGTATAGAACCTTCGGCTATCCTTACTTTTAGGGATGAATATGTTGACTTGGTTAATGATGATCAGTTGGAAGCGGCTAAAGAATTATCTTCTAATGTCTATTTGATTGATGAATTTATTACCAAAGAAATAGCAAAGGGAAATATTAGCAAAGAACAATTTACTAAAGAGCAGAAACTTATCAAGTTGCACGGGCATTGCCAGCAAAAAGCATGGAACGCACTAACTGCTTCTGTTAACATGTTATCGCTTCCTGAAAATTATAGAGTGGAAACAATTCCTTCGGGTTGTTGTGGAATGGCTGGCTCGTTCGGGTATGAGAAAGAGCATTATGATATCTCAATGCAGATAGGTGAGTTGGTGTTATTCCCCACTGTACGTAAGCAGGCTGAAGAAGTTATTATTGCTGCGCCCGGTACAAGTTGCCGCCACCAGATAAAAGATGGAACAGGCAGGAAGGCAAAGCATCCTGTAGAAATTTTATATGAGGCATTGGTGTAATAAGCAGGTTTAAAGAATAGCCTAACCGCCTAAGTATTATAGTAAGCTACTGCATAAATTTCTTCTAATATCGTTTCAACAACTCTATAACCTGGTACTGGAAGTATAATTGCAACCTTGCCTGAAGATAACCTGAAGTAGAAGTATTTAGTATATCTCTTGCTGCCAGCAATTCAACCGAGCTGATTTGGCCAATCCGGTACTTTTCTTCGTACAAATTGTAAGATAATTTATTCTGCTCCCAGGCTGTTGAGGTAGCCATGTATTTTTGCTTCGAGGCATTAAAGTCGTTTACCAATTGTAGTGTACTTGTTACTACAGTATTCTCCGCTTCCTGCATTGCTAATTCTGCATTTGAAATGTTTATCTTTTCTCTTTTCACCCGGTTAGCATTTTCCATTTGGGAGAAAATAGGAATGCGAAGGTTGATATTTATGTTCTGTCCGAGGTTATCGTTAAGCTGTCTGTCAATAGGTATTTTTTGCCCGTTTTGAGTTGTGCGGTTGGCGTTATAATTAGAATTCAAATTACCGCCAACAGAAAGCGATGGATAATAGCTGCCTCTTGCTATTTTTTCGCCAAACCGCGCCACCTTTTCGTCGCTTTGTGCCTGTTTTATAGCAGGGTGCTTTTGTAATATTGGTTCAATATAATCTTCTGCAGAAATCTTAGCGGCGAATATGTTCGATAAAACGGAAGTATCAATAGGAGCTATGTCCATTTTTTCTTTAAAAGAAATATTCAAAAGCTGCTTAATGTCCTGCAATGCAGCTAAAGAGTCGTTTTGCAATGTAACCAGGTTAGCCTGTTCAGTGTTTAGGCGGGCATTAAAAGCATAGTATTCGTACTTTGTTAATCTTCCTACCTTAATTTTTTCGTTAATGATCTCCAGTTCTTTTGCAGTGCTTTCTATGTTATTTCTTGCTGTCAAAAGCTGCTCTTTATCAAGCAATAACCTTGCATAGGTAAGAGTGATGTTAGTAAGCAATTCGAGTTCTGCTCTTTTTTTTGCGTACGCTGATGCTTTAATAATGTAAGCGCTTTGTTTAATAGCATTTAGCCTGCTAAAGCCCGAGAACAATTGCATTTGTAAGCCGACGGCAGTATAACCGCCGCTAAAACTTTCGTAAACAAAAACATTTGTAACAGGATCAATGTTTTTACCAAAGGAGAAATAATGACCCAGATTGTAAGAGACCGAAGGCAATAGCCTGAATTGGGTCATTTTATGATCTATGGTATTACCCTTAATGTTATTTTCTGCCTGCTTTAAGCTGATATTTCTATCTAAGGCTAAACGGTAGCATTCATCTAATGAGTACTGTTGTTGTGCAAAGCAGTGGAAGGTAGTAAACAGGAGAAGCAATTGTATGGCACCTTGTTTTATCATGCCTGGTCAAATCTTTTAAATAGTTTTTTTATAAAATACTTATACAAAGGCAATCGTTGCACAATTATTTCTCCATAAATAGTATAGCCCGATTTTAATTGAAAACGATTGTTTTGGGGAAGTTCCACCAAAGCATAAAACTTATCATTTTCTTTACGCTCTGCTACATAAGATACTTTCCCGTCAATAGGCCCGTGCTGAAAGTTACGATAAGCGTCCAGTTTCAACCGGGCATCAAGACCTGCTTTTACACTCGGCATGTCTTTCTCCGGCACGATGACTTTTGCGTAATAAGAAACAGTTTGGGGAGCAATACTAACAAGCATATCTCCTTTTGTAATTAAGTTGCTCGATTGTTTTGTATTAAAAAGAAAATTAACAATGCCTCGATTGCCAGCTATTACACTTTGTTTATTTAGTTCTGTTTCTAATTTGTGTAACGTTTCTTTTGCCTGCAGTAACTGGCTTTCGTAATCGTTTTTTGCCTGCACCAAAGCCTGCGCATTCTCATCTAATTGTACCTTGCTTAAAACTAAGTTGGTTTGTTCTTTAGTAAAATTATTATAGGCCATGTTTTTTTGCGAAAGCTGGTTGTTGCGCTGGTTTTTCATTGTGCTTAGGTTCTCCTGTAAAGCAATGTTAGCATCTTTGGTATTGTTAAACTCATACTTGCTCAACATATCTTTTTTATATAAAATTGAATCGCCTTCATATTTTTCATTGGCAGATTTTAATCGTTCTTTTTGAAAACGGTATTGTTCATCAAGGCCTTTCATATCGTTCACGAGGCTGTTAATTTCCAACTTGTATTTCTGCGAAGTGATGGCTGTTGTCTGGTTGATAGCGGCTCTTCTTTTTTGCACAGCCTGTTCAAGAACATCAATAGAATTTATCTTTTTCTGCAGATATTCTATCTCTGTTTTAGTTTTATTATGCTGTTCTGCAAACTCTAAATTCCTTAAAGCCATTAAAGTATCGCCTGCTTTTACGGGCTGCCCTTCCTTCACATATATTTTTACCACCTCCGCTTCGAAAGGTGCTTTATAATCTGCCTGGGGATTAGCTGAAACAATTTCTCCTTCACGTATAGAAACAGTCTCATTTATTTTTAAAACAAATAGCATTATTATCATTACAGCGATGATAGAGAGAAGTATGCGATAAAACCATAGTGCAAAATTAAACTCGCTGAAGTTGTAGTTGTTCAATGCTTCCATTATTCATCTTTAATGTTTTAGAAAATTTTAAATGGCTTAAAGGTTCGTGAGAAATAATGATAAAGGAACGGTGGGTTATACTGTTTAAATATGTTTCTATCTTTTCTTTAGATTCCTGGTCTATGCCAGATAATGTTTCATCCAAAATCATAAGTTCTGCATCAGATAATAATGCCCTCATCATAAGTATTTTCTTACGCTGCCCTGTAGAAAGGTTTTTGCCTTGTTCATTAATTATAAAATCAAGTCCTTCTGCTTTTTCATTGATAAATTCATACAAACCTATCTCTTTAGCCAATCTCAAAATATCGCCGGTACTGCTATTATAATCAAAGGTAATGTTATAGCCAAGGGTATCATTAAACAAAATATCTTCATTACTTACCAACAATATTTTCTTTCGTAGAGAAGATGGATTGTAAAACTGGTACTTTTCGTTGTTAATAAAAATATCTCCGGAATCGGGGGTATATAAAAGCGACAATACTTTACAGAAAGTGCTTTTGCCTGCCCCGTTCGATCCTTCTAATCTTATTTTGTCCCCTTTAATAATAATAATATTCAATTTTGAGAAAACAGGCCGTTCAGGTATATATTGAAAAGCTACATTTCTAAATTCAATACTGTTTAGTTCAAAAGATTTTATCTTATTATGTATTGAAGAGTCAGGTTTATTTTCAGCTTTGCTAAAGTCGAAATAACGATCGAGAATAATTTTATTTTCCTGCAGGTCGAGGTTTTGATCAAGCACTCCGCTTACCGAACTAAAAACCTGGTATGACAAGGCTATAAATGTAATGATCTGCCCAACGCTAATGCTTTTATCTGTTATTGCATTTTTTGAAAGAAAAACAAGGATAAGAATACCGGCTACGATAATAATAAAATTGATGATGCCTGAATTAACGAGGTTTACATACTTTACCTTACGCTGAATAGCGAGGATACTTTTTATTTTAGGTGCTAACCGCTGCATAAATAATCCTTCGATACGAAATGATTTAATTACCTGCAAGCCATCAATATTTTCAAACAGCGAAGAATACAGGTTTGATTTTTCCATGAACCGGCGCTTTTCATTTTCCCGTATATATGGTGTGATCAAATAAAACCAAACTGTAAAAAGCACCAGGATAAAAAGTACAATTAAAGCTATTTTCCAATTTAGAATAAACAGGATGATTAAAGAATAGACAGCAACAAAAACATCAATTACAATCCCTGTAAAAAAGCTCATAAAAAACGTTTTCAGCTTAGTGCTGTCTTTTACCCGCTCACTAAGGTCGCCACGGCTAAAGGTGTGGATGTAGCGAATAGGAAAGGAATTAAGTTTTTCGGTAAACGAGGTAAGAAAAAAGTTATCAAAAATATTGGCGAGATGAATGGATATAAAACTTTTGTATAAAGATAAGACCAGGTTAAACAATCTGAAAAGGCCAAGGCCAATAGCAAACAAAACAAGCAAATTCAAATTATAACTGGGCAAAATGTTATCAATCAAAATTTGATTAGTGAATATAGTTAACTGTGCAAGAAAAGCGGCAACAATGGCTGCAGTGATATAGATTCTCCACAGTTTGTGATAAGGTTTCATTTCGCTGATGAGCCTTTTGTAAGAATTGGCCGGCATTGCGGCATTGGTTGTATTGGCTGCAGGTATTTGTACCTGTTCACTTATGTTTACTGATAGTACAACAGGTGCTGTTATTCTAAGCTTTGCCTCAGTTAATTTAAGTGTTTTAAATTGCTTAGGAAGCGCATCTAATTGCTGGTTGAAAAGCAGGTCGTTTAAAAAATTCTTCTCCGCTTCAGCGCTTGCAAATCCAAAATTTTCTTTTAAATATGAAAAATAAGTGAGCTTGTTTAAAACATCTCCCTTATTCTGGTCTTCTATTAATGCAGCTTTTATATTATAATTAGAAAGCTCATCAATAATAACCTGCTGCAATAACTGGCTGTTGCTTACATAATCGTAATTGGCTGTGGCAGTGTAAGCATTGTTCATCAACTCCGAAAAGTTCCAGCGATAGTCCTGGCCTTTTGCCGGATCAAGTATATGAAGTTTATTTTTGTTAATGTCTTTAATAACTACATAATGCAGTCCTTGTTTATTTTTAACCGGCAGAATGCAGGGAAGATATTTCTTTAATTTATCGGGGCTGAATTTTAAGGTATTAGTATCGAGCAGGTTAAAGTCCGTTTTAAAATGTTGCTTCTCAAAAAAATCCTTTATGTCGTGTAGGCTCGATCCGTTTTCGTTTAAGAAAATGTTCTCTTCAATGTAACTTCTGTTAACATGAATATTGTGCAGATTATATACAATCTTAACAGCGCTTACGCCGCAATCATTGTGTTTTAATTGTTGTTCAATATTCTTATGCATTCTAATATTTGCTATTTCTTATATGTAAAGATGAGGCATCCTTTTATAAATATTACTTCGCCCTAAAAATATCTTTCCCTTTTAATGTAAAACATTACCAATGAAAGTGCAGGCAGACAGTTATCTTAAAAAAACTTCAATAAAAAAAGATCGGGTATTTCTACACCAATCTTCTAAAATTTATAAAGCTTTTTTAATACACTAATAAGCCTTACGGGCTGCTTTTCGGGCTGCTCTTTTTTCTTTCTTCTTTTCTTTTCTCGTTTTTACGTGTGTTTCAGAATGAGAAGTGGCGCCTGGCACTCCCCCGCTGCTTGCTACGATTTCGTTAATTGACTCTAACTTTAATTCGGTTAAGAGTTTTTCTAATGTAATCATGTTTTTAATTTTTAAAAATTATTGTTATGTTATTCCTGCGTTTACTGTACAGTTAAAGATAAGATATAACTTATAACCTTTTCGCTGCTTTTTAAAAAAAAAGACACCGCCTACTATTCCCTTACTTAAAGCACTGCTTTTTTGTAATCTTCTAATATTTCTGTAGCGCTTGGGTATCTTGAGGAAGGCTCCTTGTTCATACACTTTTTTATTATATCAACTATTTGCTGAGGAATGGTGTAGTTTGAGAAAGAAGCACGAGGAAAGAGCGGTTCTGTCGTTTTGATATTCTTTGCCAGTTCCTCCCATATAAAACCTTTAAAAGGCGTTGTATTATATAAAATAAGATAAATGATTACACCTACCTGGTAAACATCAGAAAACAGATTGGGTTCTTTCATGTACTTTTTTACGCTGCTGATATTAATACGTTCAGGCGGCATGTAAAAACTTATTCCGCCAAATTTAATCACTTCATTATTTTCAACCTGCACATTTCGGGATAATCCAAGATCAATGATCTTAATTGTTTTGTCTTCCAACACCAATATATTAGATGGATGTATGTCACCATGTATCAATCCGCTTTGGTGTAATAACGTAAAAGCCGTCAATATCCCTTCAATCATTTGAAGGCAATCTGCTTGATTTAATATTGTTGCCTTTTCTGCTAAAAAATGGGTAAGAGATGTACCTTCTATATATTCAAGTGTGATGTAGGCAAAACTATTATGATCTTTATTGAAAGTATATGCCTTGCTGATAGAAGGGATGTGGCTAACCTGTCGCAAAAAAGCATACTCCCGTTCAAGGTCATACAACTCTTTTTGGTAGATACTGTCGTTGCTTATTTTATCCCTATTCAATAATTTTATAACGCAGGTGTCTCCACTTATTTTATCGTATGCTTTATAAATATCTAAAACGGGTTTATTAGATATAACCTCGAGAATATTAAAGTTGCTGAAGCAATCGCCGGGTTTGTAAAGAGGGTTTTTGTTAGAGGAGGTCTCTTCCTTATTTTCCGGAACAAGAATTTTCTTTTTACATAAGTATTTAAAGAATTTAGAGCAGGCTTCCTCCATTTCATTATTTACTGTATGGGTTTCAGCTTCTAACTCTTTCAAAACCTCGGCTTCGGTTTTAGGTTCCGAAAACCTATCCAAAAAAAATTTTATTGTTCCATTAATTAAGAAATCTTTATTGCGTTTCTCATCGGTCAATATATAATATCCAGTTCTAAACTCAGTAGGTATTTCATCATCTATTTCTACACTGTTAATATTTGTGTGTCTGGATAACTTGTATTTTACCATCTGCAGAACTCTTTTTCAATAAAAAAGATTGGAAGTTAATCTTCCAATCCTTTTTAATAACCAAAAACAATGTTTAATCTTTCTAACGGAAAATTAATCTTCTATTGAGTTAGATATAGATGGAAGTGAAGGTACACTTGGTACACTCGGTACGCTTGGTGCGCTTGGTGCGCTTGGTACTTTACCACCTTTACCCTTGCCTGGTCCACCACCGACAATTTCATTTAAAGACTCTGCTTTCAATTCTGTTAGGATTTTTTCTAATGTGATCATAGAATTTGTTTTTAAAAAATGAATAATCAGCTACTCTATTAAAGGGTTTTCGCTTTCGCCCTATCAGTGCTGATATTATAAGCACTGAATATTTTTTATGTTGTCTTATAATAAGTTCAAATATAGCCTGCAACAGTTTGTCTTAAAATCAATTCTAATCTGTGCCCGCTAAATAAATTCCTGCTTACTTCCTGTATTGTCCACTATATATTCCTTGCTATCTTCTATTAAAAGAGCTTTAACCGGATCTCCATTTTTTTTATAAGGCTGTATAATATCAATCGCTAAAACCACCCGGTTAAAAAACCTTTTAAACTCCGGAACTACCGTATGTCCTATCACTACTCTTTTAACATTATAAAAACGTGCCATAATTAAAACATCACTTTCTGTTAGTTTATCTTCTTGAGTACCAGCGTTTACCATTCCACGATACCATAGAGGGCCATAAACTCCCTGAAGCAGTTTTTCCACATTATAAAAATCTTTGGTGTTCTTTTTCCCCACAATGTTTAGCACCATGTTATTTATTTCTTTTATAGATAACTTTTGTTGCAACAATTGCTTGCTCATGCCTCCGTGCATAAATAAATAATCACCAATTTTTTCGACAGTATTTTTTGATCGTATCCAGTCGCCTAAAAACGATGCGCCATTAAATGTTTTCAGGTACTTTGTTTTAATTGCTTCAACACCTGTATACTTTGGATGAACATACCTAAAATCGCCATTAAAATTCATCAGCTCGTGATTGCCGAAAAGGTAATGCACCTTGCCGTCACATTGTGCTGCCTGATTGTCCAACTTATAGATTAGCCACAAACATGCAAAAACATTAGTACCGCGATCAATTAAATCTCCTAAAATCACCAGGTGATTGCACCCAAATGTCCAGTTGCCATTTTTGTCTATCACCTTTTGACTAAGAAGTATTGATTGCAGCGCGTAAAAGTTTCCTTCCACATCAGCGATAGCCAGTATTTTTTCAGGCTGTTCATATTCACCAAAGGTGTTGGTTGAAAGCCTTGCAGGATAGATAGTAAACTGAAAATTATTTATATCCGAAGTGCTGTTACTATGGTCAATATGGCAGGTGAATGAACAATTATTGATCTGAGAAAGGGGAATTTTATCTTCTCTAATTTCAAAACTCCTACTTTTTGAATCAATATTTATGGTATAGCATTCAGCAATATCTCCGTTGATAAAAATATAGGGTCCGTCGTTAGGCAAAGTAGAATTTTAAGTATTACGCAAAGGAAAAATGAAAAATCCGCAACGTCAAAAAAACATCTTGCTGCTGCTTTTGTTTTTGTTCATTTAAAGCAACGCATAACATAATACCATTAATACAATAATCGTAAACATAAAGAGCAGGTAAAAAATTCACGCTAAGTTACCTTTTGTTGAACTACGTTAGAAAGGATAAAGGTAATTTGGCACTTTAAAACACAAGCATTATCATTTTAATAAAATACATCATGAGAAAAAGCATAACGCCCCTTTTACTTATCATCAGTTTAGTTAGTTCTGCTCAACAGCAACCATCAGTTTTACCACGTCCGAAATTGGTAGTGGGTATAGTAGTGGATCAAATGCGGTGGGATTACTTGTATCGCTATTACGATCGTTACACCAAAAATGGTTTTAAGCGGTTACTGAATGAAGGCTATACCTGCGAGAATACTTATATAGATTATGTTCCAACAGTTACGGCTATTGGCCATAGTACGGTTTATACTGGTTCGGTGCCGGCAATACATGGCATTACCGGCAACGACTTTATTATTCAGGCAACCGGTAAAAGTATGTATTGTACCGAAGATACAACGGTTCAAACTGTTGGAAGTCCTTCGGATGCAGGCCACATGTCTCCTCGTAATTTACTTGCCAGCACCATTACCGACGAACTGAAACTCGCCACTAATTTTCGCTCAAAAGTTATTGGGATATCATTAAAAGACAGGGGCAGTATTTTGCCTGCAGGTCATACTCCAAACGCTGCTTACTGGTTTGATGATGTTAGCGGCAACTGGATAACAAGTACTTATTATATGAAGGACCTGCCCGCATGGCTTAAGAAATTTAACGATCAGAAATTGCCGGAAAAATATTTGAAACAGGATTGGAACACTTTGTACGATATTAAAACGTATGTACAAAGTTCTCCTGATAATAACGCTTACGAAGGAAAGTTTTCAGGCAGCACGACTTCAACTTTCCCGGTAAAAACATCAGCCTTATTCAGCAGTAAAAATTATGATGTTATTCGCTCCACACCGTACGGCAATTCCATCACGGTAGACCTGGCAAAAGCAGCTATCGAAAATGAACAACTTGGAAAAAATGTGGTTACCGATTTTTTAGCTATAAGCTTTTCGTCACCGGATTATATCGGTCATAAATTCGGGATTAATGCAATAGAGGTGGAAGATACTTACCTGCGGTTAGATAAAGATCTTACTGAATTTTTCACTTACCTTGATACGAAAGTTGGTAAAGGAACTTACACCGTTTTTCTTACTGCCGACCATGGTGCTGCACACAATCCAAATTTTTTGATTGATAATAAAATTCCTGCAGGCTATTGGGCGGGCAGCCAGGTTCAAAAGGATTTGAATATTGCATTGGAAAAAACTTTTAATTCAAAAGATATAGTTCTGAGCTTTGGCAATTCGCAGGTAAACCTCAACCATAAATTGATAGCCCGGAACAAGCTCAACGGAGAAGCTATTCGAAAAGACATAGTCTCTTTTTTAAGAGATCAACCTACCGTGTCGTATGTTGTGGATAATAATAAGATCGGCGAAGCAGGTATTCCTGATGAGTTGGCTAAGAGAATAAAGAATGGTTACAACGCTAAACGTTCCGGCGATATTACTATTGTTTTAGACCCCGGTTGGTTTTCAGGTTCAGCCGCAATAGGTACAGGAACTACACACGGTTCTTGGAATGCTTATGATGCCCATATACCTTTGCTTTGGATGGGTTGGGGTATAAAACATGGTTCTACAAACAGGCAAACAAATATGTCTGATATATCTGCTACACTCGCGGCCTTGCTGCATATACAGGAACCCAACGGCAGCATCGGTAAGCCTATTGAAGAGGTAATGAAATAGGGGAGTACTAGCTTGAAGTTTAATATAATGCCCTGGTTAAAAGCCTCAGTATTATAACACCAACTCTTCGCAAATGATTGATGGTTTTATTTCCCTTTCCTCATGCCTAAACTAATATATTAAACCATCGTTTTTCTTAGTACTCGTTTTAGTGTTTCAAAGCTTAGTAACCTTTAGCCAGCCAAAGGGGATACATATAAGCTGGAATGGTGAGAAGAATGTAAACACATCTTCTACAATGTCAATAACGTGGTTGAATGACAAAAAGGATGCAGGCAGGGTAATGTATGGTGCAGAAAGTAATGTCTTAACGCGAAGAGCCAAAGGTAATCGTAAGTATGTAAACGATTTAAAGACTTATGCAACTAAGGTTACTATGTACAAGCTTAAGCCCGCCACTTACTATTATTATAAAGTAGGTTCTCAGCAAAACGGATGGAGTGAAGTATATAAATTCAGAACAGGACCGGCAGCAGGTGATAAGTCGAAAATAGTGGTAGGAATATGGAGTGATACTCAAAATAATACGGGCAATTTAAATTTTGAAGTAACTGATTCCATCGTGAAGCAAATGGGAATGAAAAGTAATGCCTACTACTTTACCGTACATAACGGTGATATTGTTGAGAACGGATCGGTAGCAGATAGTTGGAAAAACCTCTTTAATGTTACGCAACCCATTAATGCCAATTATCCTTTCATGTCGGTTACAGGCAATCACGATGTAGTTAACGATACGCTTTCACCCAATTTTCAAAAACCCTTTCCAGTATTTTATGACCTGGTTAATTTACCTGGCAACCAGTTGAATTATTCATACGATTATGGAAATACACATTTTGTAGCCATCAATTCTGGGTGGGCACAAGGTGCAGAAAAAGTGGGTAAGGTGTTATTTGCACAAGGTTCGGAAGAGTATAAATGGCTGGATGCTGACCTGGCAAATGCACGCAATAATAAAAACATCAATTGGATTATTTTATACAGCCATTATCCTTTGTACTCTTACGGGTTCAGTTTTATACCAACATGGCAGCGCAACGTAAAACCTTTGGTTGATAAGTACCAGGTAGATTTATGTTTGGCAGGTCACCGGCATGTATATGAGCGGCACAAAGCAGTAAGAGGCAGTGATATATTTGAACAAACTGATCTTCATGTTTACGATAAACCCAAAGGAACGGTGTATATAACAAATGGCTCGTGCGGAGGATCGTTACAGGGAGTTGGTGGAAACAATCTGCCAACGATGGTATTTACACCCACAGAAAAAATGTACGTATATGCTGTGATGACTATTGAAGACCGTACTATTAATTATAATGTATATACTAAAGACGGTAAGCAGATAGATTATTTTAAATTAATTAAGGAGTGATGGTTGTGGCTAAACAAAAATGCTGCTTGTTGTAACTATTAAAAATTAAACAGGCATAACTATTAATCGTATAATTTTATCTCAACTTTATAAGTATGAGTAATGTAAGTGTGTCTAACATTGTAAGGTTCGGTATTGCAGTTTGTTTGTTATGTTTTGCTTCGTGCAGGTCTGCGCGTGTTTATAGAACTTCAGTGGTTAGCGGTGACAGTTATCATAGCAGTTATGATGATACTACTTTAACCATCAACAACAGTTCTGTTCTTATGCCCTATAACCGGTTCATTGATCCTGCCGGTACTATTATTCGTTTTGGTAATTCAACGCTCGAAAATCATAGCCTTGATTGTGCATTGCTTCCTGATGGTAAAGTATTAGCTGTAGAAGATCGTTACGGACTTGCTTTTATAGATGTTGTATATAGTAAGCTATTGTTTCATCTTGATTACGAGGGAAACTATAGAAGTTTGATGAGCACCTATTCTGGTATTAAGGTTTTAGAGGATAAAGGATCAGTACACTTATTTTGGGGTGCTTCGAGTCCTGTTAATAAAAGTTCGTTTATTATGGATGCCATTTGGGACGGTACAAAAGCAACAATAAACGATGCTATTGCTTTTAGTGCGGTTGCTCCGGCGCCAATGTCTTTGCCAAATGATATAGCTATTAATAAAGAAAGCGGAGAAAACTATTTATATGTAGTGTTGAACGGCAACAGCCAGCTTACCAAAGTAAGATTGAGTGATAAAAAAGTTATCTGGACCACTGCTACAGGCATGGCGCCTTTTGGTTTGGCCATCGCCTCTTCTAAAGCTTATGTAACCAACTGGGCAGGGCCCGTTCCGATAGCTACCGGGACGATAACTACCGGCACAAATGCTTTAAGAGAGACGGCAGGCATTCCTTATGCAAATGTTTACATTGATCCCCGAACTGGCGCCACAGCTTCAGGCACCGTTAGTGTTATTGATCTGCAAACCGGCAGCAAACAAAGTGAAATTGAGGTTGGCTTGCATCCCAACGCTATTATTACAAGCAAAGACCAGCAATTTGTATATGTGGCAAATGGCAACAGCGATAATGTTTCGGTTATTAGTACAGCAAATAACCAGGTAGTTGATTCTATACCGGTAAGGTTAGGGGCTGAAGATCATTCATATATGGGCAGTTCGCCTAATGCGCTTGCCATTGATAACAGTGGCACTGAATTATATGTTAGTAACGGGATGGATAATGCAGTTGCGGTAGTAAAGCTTGGGGCAAAATCATCTGCATCAGGAAAAGGTAATTCTTCCATTGAAGGATTTATTCCTACAGAGGCTTATCCGGCAGGTCTTGTATTAACAGATAAAACCTTGTATGTAGCTAACCTCGAAGGTGAAGGCGCAAGAGCACCAACCAAAGGAAGTTTCAGTATTCACCAGCAGGAAGCTACCGTATCAATCATTCCTTTACCCGATAAAAATACTTTACGGTCATATACTGCACGGGTAGAAGCTGCTAACTTAATGTTTCGTACAAAACTTGCCCGGTTGTTACCCCGCAAGGGAGTTTCTCCGCAGCCTGTTCCTGAACGCATTGGCGAGCCGTCTGTTTTTAAGCATGTTGTTTATATAATAAAAGAAAACAAAACGTACGACCAGGTTTTAGGCGACATGCCCGAAGGAAACGGAATGAAATCATTATGTATTTACGGCAACGAGATTACACCCAATCAGCATAAGCTTGCCAAAGAGTACATGTTACTTGATAATTTTTATGCTTCAGGCAAGTCGTCTGCTGAAGGTCATTCGTGGACGGATGCTGCAATAGTAACAGATTATGTAGAGAAAAATGTTCGTGCATGGTTTCGCAGTTATCCGCATGTTTTGGCCGATGCTCTTGTATATCCAAAAGAAGGATTTTTATGGAATAATGCTTTAGATCATGGTAAAACCGTACGGATATATGGAGAAGCTTGTGAGCCAAAATGGAAACGCAGTTTAGGCTGGAAAGAATTCTACCAGTTGCACCTTGAAGGCAAACCAATTGAGTTTACAAATGAAAGTACAATTTCGCGGGTAAGACCTATTTTATCGCAAAACTATCCGTGCTACGAAAGCCACAATTTTAACGACCAGATACGTGCAGAGGCATTTATTAAGGAGTTGAAAGAATACGAAAAAATGCAAGGTGACCACTTGCCACAATTAATGATACTTGCGCTTCCGCAGGATCATACCGCTGCTTTGCGTGAAGGTTTTGCTACACCAAGGGCAATGGTAGCAGATAACGATCTTGCGCTCGGAAAAATTATTGAGGCACTTACTAAAAGTCGCTTTTGGGATTCTACTGTTGTATTTGTTACCCAGGATGACTCACAATCAGGCTGGGACCATGTTTCTGCTTATCGTACAACAGGTTTTGTAATGAGTGCATACTCGCATTTGCAAAAAACCATTCATACCAATTATAACCAAACTTGTATGGTACGCACCATCGAACAAATATTAGGCATACCGCCTATGAATATTATGGATGCAACAGCGCTGCCCATGTTTAATTGTTTTACTCAAACCAAAAACAGCAAACCTTATGTTGCTGTAAAAAATAATATCCCTTTAAACGAAATGAATAAAAGCGCTGCTTCATTAACCGGTAAAGCCAGGGAATATGCGCTGCTATCAGCGTCTCCTCAATTCGATCATATTGATAGCGGAGATGATGATTTGCTTAACCGCATTTTATGGTTTGCGGCAAAGGGAAATGAGCCTTATCCAAAGAAGATGACCATCCCTAAAAAATACCGGAAAGACGACGATGATTGATGCTTTTAGAATTTTGGTGTACAGTATTGAAACTTATATTTTTATTTTCTTTAAATAGACTTCAATTAAGTTTGCAGGAAGCAATGCGGCAAGTTCTATGCTAATGTTTTGCAAAAAACAACAATTTATCTTTAAAATCAGTAGCCTTTTTACAAATTTTACGCATCATCATTGTAATATGTATTTTTAAAATTTTAAGAATATGAAGAGATTGATCTTTTTGTTATCTGCATTGTTTGCAACACAACTTTTTGCCCAGCCGCTTCGCCTGCATATCGGAGGTGGTTTTGCTAATTACAACGGTGATCTTCAGGCTAAAAGATTTACACTAAAACAGGCTCATGGGTTAGTATCAGCAGGGGGAACTTTTAATTTATCTGACAAGATTGCTTTACGCAGCGATTATTCATTCACTAAACTTGAAGCGGATGATAAAAATAGCAGCAATTTGGGAATTAGGAGCCGTAACCTGAATTTTAAAACTTTGATACAAGAGCTAACCTTAATGGGTGAATATGATTTGTTTGATCTTTCAGAAAAAAAATGGAGTCCCTATGTATTTGCAGGAATTGGAGTGTTTAAGTTTAGTCCTTATACTACTGACACATTAAATAGAAAAGTATTTCTTCGAGAAATTGGAACAGAAGGGCAGGGGTTGCCCGAATTTCCGGATAGAAAAGTATATAAAAAAACACAATTAAATATTCCTTTAGGAGGCGGAGTGAAATATGCTTTATCTGATGATGTTCATCTTTCAGTTGAAATGAGCGTAAGAAAATTATTTACAGATTATCTTGATGATGTGAGTACTACTTATGTTGACCAAAATGTATTGGTAGCGGGAAGAGGACAAGCCGCGGTTGATTATGCATTCAGGGGCGATGAATTAAAAACTGATCCTCAGGTTTATCCTGCAGGGGGAGCGCAAAGAGGGGGCTCTAAAAACAAAGATCTATATTATTTTGGCCAGGTAAAAATTAGCTTTAGAATGAACTGGTTTGATAATGGCAGCGGATTTGGTAATGGTAACCGCAAAAGCAGGCTGGGATGTCCTACAAAAGTTTTATAATTAAAGTTGTTCCGGTGCTAAATTCCGTTACTGTAATTTATTATCTCCATGATATTTACTTATAGTTAGAACCAAATAAGGTTAACAATAACAATTAATTTGAAGATAAATTTGGAAGAGTTTTTATAACAGAGCCACACTAATTAAACAAGTTGTTTTCTCTACTTTTTATTTGCGTATAGAAAATATCCACATTACTGCTCGGGCCGCTGACAAATTACAGGATCAACTAAGATGGTGACTATTGAAGAATACCTTGCAGAAAAAAAAAGGAGACTCAAAGAATTGAGCCTCCTTTTCAACCCTAAACCCTTAAAAAACATTAATAACGATTATAAAACCCATGCCAAATTCATTAACCTTACCTTTTGTTTTGGCTAAACCGGATGAATGAAAAAATTCTCTGCCCCCTTTGTCCTTTTACGTATCAGTACACTATTTTTCAAAGAAAAAAATGCTTTTGAAACTGCTGTCAATGGTCACAGTCTGTTGTGGGAAATTGCAGGCAAGGGATTAAGGCAGCCATCTTATTTCTTAGGCACCATGCACCTTATGTGTGCAGAAGATGCTACTCTCAGCAATAACGTAAAAAAAATAATTACACAAGTTAACTCGGTTTATCTTGAAGTGGACATAGCTAATGCAGGTGAGTTATTAAACAGAATGCCTGATAAGGGCAGGAAAAGTCAACGCTCTTTAGGAGATATACTTTCAGAGACAGATTATAATAAAGTAAAAATATTTTTTGAAGAACAAGAGAGCAATATGCCTTTTGAAAATTTAGAGAAACAACCACCTCTTTTAATATCCTCTGCTTTATATGAATTGCTGTTGCCATGTAAATATAAGCACGGTGTTGAATTGAAATTAATAGATGAAGCATATAAAGCAAAAAAGCAAATTAAAGGACTTGAAACCATTGAATTTCAGAGCAGCATTTTAGAGAGTATTCCTTACGAAACCCAGGCGGCTGACCTGATTAATACGATTGATAATTTAGAGAAGTGCAGAAAAAAGCTTACAGAAATGATAGCAGTTTATAAAGCACAGGATATAGATAAATTGTACGAATTGAGTGTTGACGAAGAAAGCGCTACAGCCGCCTACATGGATCTGCTGCTATACGAACGTAACAGCAATTGGGTTGCTCAACTTCCAGTTATTGCCGAAGGTGGCTCCACGTTATTTGCCGTTGGGGCCGGACATTTGGGTGGCGAAAAAGGCGTGATCAATTTATTGAGACAACAAGGATATGTTGTAAGGCCAATAGAGAACCCCTCTACTCCTAAAGGGGACTCTAAGAAGACTTCTGTTTAGAAAATTTTGTCTCAGGCAATTAACAGGATGGGGGTCAAAAGTTTTTCGCAACTAATTCAATGCAGGGTTAACTTCCATTTGCGCCACATTCTCATGCTGGTAATTCCTTATCTCGTTATAGAGCGTATCTCTTTCGACCGGCTCTCTTTTTACCTGCTTAATTAAAGTGACCAGTTCATTTGTGTTCATGGTTGGCTTTTGTTCTTCGCTGCCAGCCATTGAGTAAATTTTTGTAGTATCATCAATGGTTCCGTCAATATCATTTACACCAAACGATAATGTAAGTTGTGCATTTTGCCGTCCCAGCATCGGCCAGTAAGCCTTCAGGTGAGGAAAGTTGTCCATGTATAATCTTGCGATAGCGTACATGCGCATATCTTCTACAATGTTACTTTCGGGCACATGGCTCATCTCGTTATCATGGTTTCTGAATTTTAAAGGGATGAATGTATTGAAGCCATGTGTTTCGTCCTGCAGTTGTCGTAACCTGTGCATGTGATCTATGCGATGCCAGAACTTTTCAATATGTCCGTAAAGCATTGTTGCATTGCTATGCATACCTAACTTATGTGCTGCCCGGTGAATGGCAAGCCACCCTTCTGCATCTACTTTATCATCACAAATCTGTTGCCTTATTTCGGGATGAAATATTTCTGCGCCTCCACCCGGCAACGATTGTAAACCAGCTTCATTCATCAATCGTATTCCTTCTTCTATACTCACTTTAGCTTTGCGAAACATGTAATCCAACTCAACAGGCGTAAAGCCTTTAATGTGTAAACCTGGACGATGTTGTTTGATGGCTTTTAAAAGTGTGATGAAAAAATCGAGGTTCATTTTAGGGTGAACGCCCCCTACAATATGAACTTCGGTAACAGGCTGGTCATCGAATTTTTTTACAATGTTAAGCATATCGTTTATGCTTAGTTCCCAGCCGTCTTCACGGTGTGCATACAACCTCGAATACGAACAGAAATTACACGAAAAAACACAAATATTTGTAGGCTCAATATGAAAGTTGCGGTTGAAGTAAGTTTTATTGCCATGCAGTTGCTCTCTTACCCAATTGGCTAAAGCGCCAACATAAGACAATGAAGCTTTTTCAAATAGAATTACACCTTCATCAAACAATAATCTTTCTTTGTTTAAAACTTTTTCGCCTATTTTTCTTAGGTCCTTATCTGCGCTTTGTGAAACTAAAATTTCTACAGGAGCAACACTGGTCATCACGTCTTAATTTTAAGATGTAAAAATACATCACAATCAGCAGGCAGTGCAAAGGAAAAAGTTCTGTCAATATAAACAGGCATATTTTAACAAGACGATTGGGTAGTAGTTTCTGAGTATGGATCATTAATCTTTTTAAATAGAAACACTATCACTGTATCTGCTACCATAAAACTTTTTATCTTCCATTTCTAAACAACTACACATGAATATCAAGCACCGGCTTATAGTTATGAATTTTCTACAGTTCTTTGTTTGGGGATCGTGGTTGATTTCGCTGGGCGCTTATATGATTGTTACGCTAAACTTTACAGGCGGGCAAGTAGGGAGTATTTATGCTACTATGGGTATTGCATCGCTGTTTATGCCTGCATTATTAGGCATTGTGGCCGACAGGTGGATGAATGCCGAACGTGTTTTTGGTGTGTGCCATTTAGTTGGCGCTGCTTTGCTGTTTTGGGCTTCCACAGTAAAAGATTATGATACGCTTTATATAATTATGCTGCTTAATTCTATGGTTTACATGCCAACTATTGCCTTGAATAATACCGTATCGTACGATATTTTAGAACAGAAAGGTCTTGATGTGGTCAAAAATTTTCCACCAATACGGGTTTGGGGCACTATTGGTTTTATAGTAGCTATGTGGACAGTTGATTTTTGCGGCTGGACAAAAAGTCCGATGCAATTATATGTAAGCGCTATTTCTGCTTTGGTGCTTGGTGTTTATGCCTTTACGCTGCCTAAATGCCCTGTTAAAAAAGCAGATACTGAAAAAAGCCTTACATCGTCGTTAGGGCTTGATGCCTTTGTATTATTTAAGCAACCGAAAATGCTGGTATTTTTTATTTTCGCTATGCTTTTAGGGGCGGCGTTACAAATAACCAATGCTTTTGGCGGCGCTTTCCTCGATGATTTTAAAACTATCTATCCAAATTCGTTTGGTGTGCAACATCCTAACCTTTTACTTTCTATTTCCCAAATTTCCGAAACACTGTTTATATTAACCATTCCCTATTTTCTTAAAAGATTTGGCATAAAGAAAGTAATGCTGATGAGCATTTTTGCCTGGGTATTTCGTTTTGGGCTATTTGGAATTGGTAACCCCGGCGATAAATTAATCCTGCTTGTTCTTTCAATGGTCATCTATGGGATGGCTTTCGACTTTTTTAATATTTCAGGATCGTTATATGTAGAAAAGGAAGCAGACGTTAAGATAAGGGCAAGTGCGCAAGGCTTATTTATGTTGATGACCAATGGAGTTGGTGCATATTTGGGAGGTGAAATAAGCGGTTGGGTAGTGGATTATTTTACAGTTAACAGCGTTAAAGACTGGCAAAGTATATGGTTCAGTTTTGCAGGTTATGCGCTGGTGTTGGGGATTATTTTTCCGCTTGTATTTAAGTATAAACACGAGCGGGAAGCTTTGGCAACGGTGCGGCATTAAAACTTGTATAAATAGAATTGTTAGGCACAATTTTAACGGATATGCAATTAACAGAAATTATCACTACAATCTTTTTTATCTATAGGATTAGCTTTACTAAACCAGTTCCAAGTCAAACTTGCTTTAGACTAAACGGACAACCTGCTTTCACCATTGGAAACAAACTTTAACATGAAATCTTACACAATTAATTTCAGTTTAGATGAAGGAGGTAAAAATTTTGGAAAAAATAATGGACTAAGAGATTATGCTTGTATTGACACGTCTTTAAGCATTTCTAATGCAAATGGACAAATTGCTGAAGCACTTTCTCTCACTAAAGCTGATAATACAGACAAATTGATTTCTTTAAAATGGCTTTTGGATGTTTATGATAGAAGATAATCTTAAAGACCGTTTAGCCGGACTTCAAGAAATAAAAAGGAAGTATTTAAATTGTTTTAGACCTGGAAAAAATTGACATAAATAAAGGGGGTGAATATAAAATCAAAAAGAATGGTTGGATTGAAACTTTTATATTATGGCATCGTATTGATAAGGATGGAACTGATGTAAAATACTGGGCCTTTTATTACTCAATTAATTAAAAACGCAGCCAACAATACTTTGGTAAAAGTAAAGCTGGACGAACTGTATTTAAACATGAAATATAAAAATCAAAAGTTTGGGTAAGCAAAGCTAAGTTTTTAAATTTCCAACCTTTCCAGTCGCGAACTAAATAAAACAGAAGAGGCTGTCTCAAAAGTAAGAGACAGCCTCTTTTTATTCGTATCCCTGATGGAGACTATAAGTCGTTTAAGCGATCCTAAGTGCCCTCATTTAGTATTGAGACGGCCTCTTCATAAACTTTAATTACTAAATTATAAATGAGCCTGTATTTTTTTATCCAATACATTTTTAGGAACAGCCCCAATTTGCTTATCAACTACTTTTCCGCCCTTAATAAATAAAATAGCAGGAATAGAAGTGATACCGTAATTAATACTGAGCGTAGGGTTTTGATCTACGTTTACTTTACCAACATTTACTTTACCGTTGTATTCTTTAGCCAATTCTTCAACAACGGGACTGATAGCGCGGCAAGGGCCACACCATTCTGCCCAAAAGTCAATTACAGAAAGTTTATCACTGTCTAAAACGCTTGATTGAAAATTAGTGTCTGTGAATTCTAAAGCCATGATTTATAAGTTTAAAATTTAAAAATTACCATTCCATGTGCTCGGAATGATGTTCTAATATACTGCAAATTTACATCCATTATAAAAAACCGCTGGTTTGACTTATCCACTACAGTGTTAAATGACAAAAAGTCGAGTTTCCTATCTTGTTCTGACTATTAGGAAGAGTTAACAGTTTAGTAAATCTCATCTTCTTAAGTATATCTGCAAATTTTGTTGTCATCTTTCCGCTGAAACCGTTTCTTGTTAAAAGCTCACTGCCCTCTTTGCAAGTTTATTTAAAGGAATAAACATCTCAAAGGGTGGGTTTTTATGCCAAACTTTTTAAGAAAAGCTCGAATTAAATAAAGCAGAAAATAAATTGTATATCCTGTTTTATTTTAATTTATTTGCAATTAAAAAATTACACATGCAAGAAGTAAAAAGTGGTGATACTGTAAAAGTGCATTATCATGGTAAACTAACTGATGGAACTACTTTCGACAGCAGTGAAGGTAGGGAGCCTTTGGAATTTGAAGTGGGAAGCGGATCAGTAATTGCAGGTTTTGACAGTGGTATTAACGGTATGAAGGTAGGAGATAAGAAAACAATTAATATTCCTGTTGACGAAGCATACGGCAAAGTGCAGGATGATCTTTTAATGGAATTTCCCATAGATCGTTTTCCTGCTGATATGCAGCCTGAAGTTGGGATGGAACTAAATATGAGTAATGGTGCGGGGCAGAATTTTCCTGTAGTAATTACCGAAGTTCGGGATAACACTGTTGTTTTAGATGCAAATCATCCGCTTGCCGGCGAAGACCTGATATTCGATCTTGAACTTATTGAAATAAAAGGCAATAAACCACTCATCATTATGCCATAATCTGTATCTTGAATGTTGTGCAGTAGAAAGGTTGTAGTGTAAACTATCGGCCTTTTTTTATCACAGTTCTTACTTAATAGTTTTTTATTTACAAAAGCTCCTTTATTTTTTTCCCGTTTTGCAGTAAACTTTTTTCAAATCGTCTTGTTTTCACTTTATATGAATGCATTTACAATAAAAGATCTTGAAAACCTTTCAGGTGTAAAGGCACATACTATTCGTATATGGGAGCAGCGATATTCCTTTTTAAAACCTCAGCGTACCGGAACTAACATTCGTTATTACAGTAATGAAGAATTAAAGGTTATTCTAAATGTTGCTATATTAAATAAATACGGTTATAAAATTTCGCATATTGATAAGATGGATATGGAGGAGATCAATAGAAATATTGTTACCCTTTCATACACCAATGCACAACAGGAACGGACAGTGAAAGAGCTGATTAGTTTTATGATTGATCTTAACCTCGATGCTTTTGAAGAATTGTTAGATAACAATATCCAGTCCAAGGGCATAGAAACGATTATTAATAATGTTATTTTCCCCTTTCTCGAAAAAATCGGAGTTCTTTGGCTTACCAGTCATATTAATCCTGCGCAAGAGCATTTGGTTACTAATATCATCCGGCAAAAGATAGTAGTAGGTATTGAAAATACTGTAGCTAAATCTGAGGCTGATAAACTGGCTTTGCTTTTTTTGCCTGAAGGAGAACATCATGAGTTAGGGCTTTTATATGTTCATTACCTTTTAAAAAGCCGGGGTGTAAAAACATTATATTTAGGCGCCAATGTGCCTTTAGCAGATCTTAATTTCATTGTTCAATTAAAAAAACCGGATTATATATATTCCCATCTTACCGGTGCTGCAGCTAATTTTAATTTCGAGAAATTTTTTAAAAATCTTCATTCCGGCATTCCGGACACACCTGTCGTAATTTCAGGTTCTATTACCCTCGGGTATAAAAAGGCTCTTCCTGCTAATATTCAATTTAAAAAATCACTGGCTGAGGTATTAGAGTTTTGTGTTTAACGTATCTTAGTATCCTCTATACAGTAACAACTTTCTTTAAAAAAAATCTTTTTTGCTCTGCATTTCGTAAAGTTAGATTTATACACAGTTTTTTATTTAGTTTAAGAATTTTATAAAAAAAATTAAACAAAATATTTGTTTTTATTTCTTTCTTTGTTTAATTTTACCTTATGAAATCATAAACACAACGTTATGTCAACTATTGAATTCGATCAAATGCTTTTAGCTAATGCAGAGTTTTTACGCCCTTTTGCAGTTACTTTAACAAGGGATAACGAAACAGCAAAAGATCTTTTCCAGGAAACGCTTTTCAGGGCTTTAGCCAACAAGGAAAAATATAATGTGGGAACAAACATTAAAGCATGGTTGTACACTATTATGCGAAATGTTTTTATAAATGATTATCGCCGGAAAGCCAGGCAGAACACTGTTTTCGACAGTACTCCCAATGATTTTCTTTTAGATTATAATCAAACTACTGCCAGTAATACCGCAGAGAAAACCTTGCAGTTAAAAGAAAACCTAAGTTCAATTCATAATCTTCCTGATATTTTTAAAAAGCCGTTTTTGTTATATTTCGACGGATACAAATACCATGAAATAGCTGATATGCTCAAAGAACCTTTAGGAACAATTAAGAGCCGCATACACTTTGCACGAAAACTTTTAAAAGCAGATATTGAAAGATATTAAACACCTGCTTTTTTAAGATGGCAGTAAAAAAAGTAATTATTATTGGAAGCGGCTTTTCAGGGCTTTCAGCGGCCTGTTTTATGGCAAAAGCAGGATGGCACGTAACTGTTTTAGAGAAGCATGCAATACCTGGAGGCCGGGCACGAAAGTTTGAAGCGCAAGGTTTTACATTTGATATGGGACCAAGCTGGTATTGGATGCCCGATGTTTTTGAACGTTTTTTTGCACAATTCAATAAGTCAGTTACTGATTACTATTTACTTAATCGTTTAGACCCTTCGTATCGTGTTTATTGGCCTGATGGTGCTGTAGATATTCCCGCTGATTACAACGAATTGAAAGCTTTGTTCGAGAAGATTGAACCTGGAAGCGCAGAAAAGCTGGATGTATTTTTAGAACAGGCATCCTATAAATATAGAACAGGTATGCAAAAGCTTGTATTGAAGCCAGGACTTTCGCTTACTGAATTTATTGATTGGGATGTGATAAAAGGTGTAATGAAACTCGATCTTTTTAGTTCGATGAAGAAACATGTTGCCTCGTATTTTAAAGACTCAAGATTGCGCGAATTGATGGAATTTCCTGTTTTGTTTCTTGGCGCTCTGCCGGAAAAAACACCTGCTTTATACAGCTTGATGAATTATGCAGATATAAAAGGTGGCACATGGTTTCCAAAAGGCGGCATGTATAAAATAGCAGAGGGTATGCACAAACTTGCAGTTGAACTTGGTGTTTCTTTTTGTTTTAATACAAATGTAAAAGCGATAAAAGTTGAAAATGCTGATGCAAAAGCAGTTGAAACAGATAAACAGCATTTTGAAGCTGATGTTGTAATTGCAAGTGCAGATTACCATCATGTAGAAACAAAATTACTGGAGCCTGCTTTCAGAAGTTATTCTGATAAATATTGGGGGAGTCGCATTATGGCACCAGGTTGTTTATTGTATTATGTAGGCTTGAACAAAAAACTTAACAACGTAAAACATCATTCACTTTTTTTTGATGTTCCTTTTAAGAAACATGCTGAAGAAATATACTCAACAAAAAAATGGCCGACAGAACCTTTATTTTATGTAAGCATGACAACCGCTACTGATGCAGACATGGCTCCTGAAGGATGCGAAAATTTGTTTTTTCTTATACCTGTTGCTCCCGGTTTACAAAACGATACAGAAGACCTGCGCGAACATTATTTTAAAAAAATTGTTTTACGTATGGAGAAACAAATGGGCGAAAGTATTACAGGTCATATTGTTTATAAAAAAACCTATTCAAACACTGATTTCGTAAATGATTATAATTCATACAAAGGGAACGCGTATGGTTTAGCAAACACTTTATTACAAACGGCTGTTTTAAAACCATCTATTAAAAGCAGGAAAGTAAGCAACTTGTTTTATACAGGTCAATTAACGGTACCGGGGCCGGGAGTTCCGCCAAGTTTAATAAGTGGCGAAGTGGTGGCAAAACAGGTTTTAAAAGAGTTTGGAGTTAAATAATAAATGCTTGTTTGAAAGATTAATACACCGCCTTTTCTATAATCACAATTCATAGGCTATGATGAACTTATTTTATGATGTTAGCCAGCAGTGCAGTAAAATAACTACTGAAAAATACAGCACATCTTTTTCTTCGGCTATAAAATTGTTGCATAAAGATATTCGCACACCCATTTATAACATTTATGGCTTTGTTCGCTTTGCAGATGAGATAGTAGATACTTTTCATGATTTTAACAGAAGCGCTTTATTGAATCAATTTAAACAGGAAACTTATGTGGCATTTGAAAGGGGATTTAGTTTGCACCCTATTCTTAACAGCTTTCAAATAACTGTTAATCAGTACAAAATAGAACATAATCTTATTGATGCATTTTTCACAAGTATGGAGTTAGATCTTACCAAATCCAAATACGATAACCAGGGTTATAACGATTACATTTATGGCAGTGCAGAGGTGGTAGGATTAATGTGCCTATATATATTTTGTGAAGGTGATAAAGCATTGTACAATAAATTAAAGATTTATGCACAAAGTTTAGGCGCTGCTTTTCAAAAGGTAAATTTTTTAAGAGATTTAAAGGCCGATACAGAAAACCTTGAACGGATGTATTTTCCTGGCTGCGATTTCAATAACTTCTCAGAATTTGAAAAGCGGAATATAGAGGCCGACATTCAAAATGATTTTAGCAAGGCATACGAAGGCATCATAAAATTACCTTTAAACGCGAGATTTGGAGTATATGTTGCGTATAAATATTACCTGTCGTTATTCAGAAAAATTAAAAAGTTGCAGGCAAAACGGGTAATGGAAGAAAGGATACGAATACCTGATTACGGGAAAGTTATGATTGTAGCAAAAGCTGGTGTAAGAAGCCAGTTAAATATCCTGTAGGTTTATCTTATTTTTACCAGATGGAAGAAGTGATTTTAGTAAACGAGCAAGACGAGCAGGTTGGCAGTATGGAGAAAATGGAAGCGCATTATAAAGGGGTATTGCATAGAGCTTTCAGCATTTTTATTTTTAATGAGCGCGGCGAAATGTTGTTGCAGCAAAGAGCAAAATCCAAATACCACAGCGGCGGGCTTTGGACGAACGCATGTTGCAGTCACCCGCGGCCCGGAGAAAATATTGAACAGGCTGCTGACAGGCGTTTACAGGAAGAGCTTGGATTTGCTGCTCCGCTTAAAAAGATATTTGACTTTTGTTATAATGCTTCATTTAATAACGGTTTAACAGAACACGAATTTGATCATGTGTTTGTAGGAAGTTTTAACGGAAAGGTTATGCCTAATGCTTCTGAAGTTCAGGATTATTGTTTTAAAACCATGCAGGAGATTGGTGCTTCTATCGAAACGCATGCACATAAATATACTGCCTGGTTTTGCATTGCTTTTCCTAAAGTATTTAAGTGGTGGCAGTCCCAAGGGCATTGATTTTGTAAATAAGTTCTTTAGATATGACTTCTAAAAAAACTTTAGCGCACTAATCTAATCTTAAAATCATTATTATGAATTGGTTGCTTAATATACTTATTGTACTTGTTACATTTTGCCTAATGGAAGGGGTAGCATGGCTTACGCATAAGTATGTAATGCATAAATGGCTCTGGTATCTCCACGAAGATCATCATGTAAAAGACACAGGCTTTTTTGAAAAGAACGATGCCTTTTTTCTCATTTTTGCAATACCGAGTATGCTATGTATGCTTTATGGAACACTAAACCACGTCTCCTGGCTCATAAGCATTGGTGCCGGTATTGCTTTATATGGCGCTACTTATTTTATAGTGCACGATATTATTATTCATCAGCGCTTTAAACTTTTTACACGCAGTAACAATTCTTTCATACGTGCCGTTCGCTGGGCACACAAAATGCACCATAAACATCTAAGTAAAGAAGATGGAGAAAGTTTTGGAATGCTGCTTGTTGCACGTAAGTATTGGCAAAAGGTGAAGAACGACAATCAAAGAATGAAAGCAGCAAAATCTGCCGCATAATTATAAAGTTTTTAAAAAGTAAGTGTAAGGCCGTGAGTAATCACGGCCTTAGTTATATTTTCACAGCTAAATAGTTGAAATGCAAACTGCTGAAGATATAAAATTATTAAACGAAAGAATTCAACATGCGGCTTTATTTATTAACAGGCTTAGAACAGAACTATCTAAGGTGGTGGTTGGACAACTATATATGGTTGACCGTTTGATAATAGGCTTATTAAGCAACGGACACGTTCTACTTGAAGGCGTTCCGGGTTTGGCAAAAACGCTTACTATAAAATCGCTGGCGCAGGCTGTACAGGCAAAATTTAGCCGTATTCAATTTACACCAGATTTATTACCTGCCGATGTAGTGGGAACTATGATTTATAATCAGCAGAGAAATGAATTTGTTATAAGGAAAGGTCCCATCTTCGGAAATTTTATTCTTGCTGATGAAATTAACCGTGCCCCTGCAAAAGTGCAAAGCGCCCTGCTTGAAGCCATGCAGGAAAGGCAGGTTACTATTGGTGAAGAAACACATAAACTTGAAGAGCCGTTCTTAGTGTTAGCCACACAAAATCCGTTAGAGCAGGAAGGCACATACCCTTTACCCGAAGCACAGGTTGACAGGTTTATGCTAAAGGTTGTTGTAGGCTACCCTGACAGAAGTGAAGAGCAACTAATTATACGTCGCCAGGTTCAGGGAGTGGATATTCCGTTTATAAATCAAGTTGTAAGTGTGCACGAAATTCTGCATGCCCGAACACTTGTTAAACAAATTTATATGGACGAAAAAGTGGAGCAATACATTATTGATATTGTATTTGCCACCCGTTTTCCCGAGCAGTACAGGTTGGATCGTATAAAACCATTAATAAGCTATGGAGGCTCACCGCGGGCAAGCATTAACCTTGCTTTAGCAGCTAAAGCACATGCTTTTATGAATAAAAGAGGATATGTAATTCCGGAGGATGTAAAAGCAATTTGTAAAGATGTAATGCGTCACCGTATTGGATTAACTTATGAGGCCGAAGCAGAAAACATAACAACCGAAAAAATTATTGATGATATTTTAGATGCTATTGCAGTGCCGTGAGAAGGTGTTACAGGTTACTGGTTTCCAGTTACTGGTTTCCGGTTTCACGTTTACCCCTAACTTATCTTATATCAGAAACCGGCAACGTGTAACTTGCAACTGGTAACTGGGAAACTGCAACTCTAACTAAAAACTTTAAACTAAAAACCTTAAACTCCCTTGACCCTCCCGGAAATTTTAAAAAAAGTTCGTGAGCTTGAAATTAAAAGCAAGAGACTTACCAATCATTTGTTTACCGGTGAGTATCATACTGCTTTTAAAGGACGTGGTATGTTGTTTAAAGAAGTTCGGGATTATTATCCGGGAGATGATACACGGTTTATTGACTGGAATGTATCGGCAAGAATGGGACATCTCTACACTAAGTTGTTTGAGGAGGAAAGGGAGTTGACTGTTTATCTTTTAGTTGATGTAAGTGCCAGCAGTTTATTCGGAACATTTCTGCAGAGCAAAAGAGACCTGATAACTGAAATGTGTGCAGTGCTTGCATTTTCAGCAACAACAAATAACGATAAAGTTGGATTGATATTTTTTAGCGACCGGGTAGAGAAATTTATACCGGCAAAAAAAGGAAGAGATCATGTATTATTTATGGTGCGCGAAATGCTTTCTTTTAAATCACATTCTGCGCATACGAATGTATTAAAGGCGCTTCAGTTTTTAAATAATACCACCCGTCATAAAAGCATTGTTTTCTTATTAAGTGATTTTGCTGATGCAGGTTATCACGATGCGTTGCGGGTGGCAGCTAAACGTCACGATGTTATTGGCGTACAGGTTTACGATCAGCGGGATGAACAATTGCCTAAAGTAGGTCTTATACAATTACGAGATGCTGAAACGGGTAAGATGGTTGTTCTTAATACAAATGATGCTTACTCTCAATACAAATACAACCAGCAATTTAAAAAGATACTTGATGATGCAAAGGTTTCTTTTAGAAAAGCAGGGGCCGATCTTATCCAGTTATCTACCGGGCAGGATTATGTAAAACTTTTACAGCAATTTTTTATTAGAAGGGCATAGTGAAAAAGCAAAGGATATATATTTTTTTAGTCTTGATGGTAATGTTTCTTCTTACCCAATCACCAGTTTTTGCACAGGTGGTAAAAGCAGAAGTAAACCGGGATAAAATCTTAATTGGCGAACAGATTAAACTAAAGCTTACGCTTCAAAGTGAAAAGCGCATACCTACATGGTTTCAATTTCCCGACAGTATTAATCATTTACTAATTGTAAACAGAACCAAGATTGATACTGTTCTAAATGGCAGGTTTACAAATTATAATCAAACCCTTACCATCACTTCTTTTGATAGTGGCCGTTGGGAGTTTCCTTCTTTAGCAGTGGCTTCAATAAATAAAGCCACCAATCCGATTATGATAGATGTAATGTCTGCAGATATTTCTAAGCTGCAGGATTACCACGATATAAAAGAGATTGAAGAAGTAAAGCAGGAAAATAATAAAACCATTATTGCAATTATTGCAGCAATCACACTTCTTTCTTTAATAATAATTTATTGGCTTATAAGAAAAAAGAAGAAAATAAGTGTACAAGCGCCTCTGTTAAAAAACAACCTTTCTCCCCTGCAATGGGCGATGGCAGAGCTGGATAAGTTGCAGCAACAAAAATTGTATAACAACGGCCAGGTAAAAAAACATTATACAGAGTTAACAAACATCAGCCGCAATTTTTTTCATTTGTTACATCAACCCTCGTTGCATCAAACAACTGATGAATGGATGGTGTCTCTGCAATCATTACCGGTAAATAGTGAGTCTAAAACTTCTTTCATTCAATTATTAAGGCTTGCAGATGCGGTGAAATTTGCTAAATATGTACCACCCGCGGATGAAAATGAAAATTCTGTTGAAACAACAAGAACAATGCTTAACCACGTTGCGCAAATGCAGCAAAGGGCTCACTCCAAATTTCAACCCCAATTGCAATAATGGTACTTCAATGGTTTCGAAATATCACCTTTGCTAATCCGGAAGCATTAAGCTTGCTGATAGTAGTGCTGATTGTGATAATATGGTACTGGAGCAGTAAAAAGAAACGACAGGGATCAATGTTGGTAACAACCACTCACTTCATCACCGATGTTCGCAGTTTTAAAACCTGGTTTCAGCATTTTCCTTTTGTGCTGCGCAGTCTTGCCTTAATTCTTTTAGCAATTGCATTAGCACGACCTCAACATAAATTTAGCGAGCAGCAAACAGAAGGCGAGGGCATCGACATTGTGTTGTGTTTTGATATAAGCGGCAGTATGACTGAAAAAGATTTTCCTCCAAACCGCCTCGAAGTATCGAAAGAAGTAGCACAATCTTTTGTAAACGATCGTGCCGGAGACAGGATTGGGATAGTAATATTTAGCAGGCAAAGTTTTACCTTATGCCCCATTACTACCGATAAGAATACGGTTCTTTCTCAGATAGCCAATATACACAGCGGGTATTTGGAAGAGGAAGGAACTGCCATTGGTTCAGGTCTTGCAACAAGTGTGGACAGGCTGAAAGACCAGAAAACAAAAAGCAGGATTATTATTTTGCTAACTGATGGAGTTGACTTCGGTGGTTTAATTCCGCCCGATATTGCAAAAGAAATGGCTAAACTATACCTTATAAAAGTATATACGATTGGTGTAGGTACTGAAAAGGAAATTGACGAGCAGGTAGAAACCCCTTTTGGAAGAACAAGAAACCGAAAAAAGCTTGAATTTAATGAAGGGCTTCTTAAAAATATTGCTGCCGAAACTGGTGGTCAATATTTCCATGCAACCGATAAAGAAGCTTTGCAAAAAATTTATGCAAGCATAAATAAATTAGAAAAAACTAAGGTAAAGGTTACTGCTTACGAACGGTTTACTGAGGAGTTCTTACCTGTTTTATTAGCTGCTTTAGCGCTGCTTATTATTGAAGCTATACTTAGATATACGGTCTTTAGAAAGTTTCCGTAGGAGTTGTTGTGTTTTTTAATTCATTATTCATTATTCCAATATCACTTGTGTTAACTTTAGGCAAATGAAGGCCCTTATATATAAATCTACAGGCAGTTGGTATGTTGCAAAAAACACAATGGGAAAAGTTTTTAATGCACGCATAAAAGGGGTGTTTAAAATTGATTCGATCACATCAACAAACCCTATTGCTGTAGGCGATGAAGTGGAGATGCAATTGGAAAATGAACTCGAAAGTACTGCCACCATCACCAATATATACGATCGCCAAAATTATATTGCCAGGGTATCTCCTCACAATAAAAACCAGCACCATATTGTAGCTTCTAACCTCGATCAGGGAATGTTATTTGCAACCATAAAAAATCCCAAAACTTCACAGGGTTTTATTGATCGTTTTCTTGTTTCGTGCGAGGCGTATCATGTGCCTGCAATTATTGTTTTTAATAAAGCCGATGTGTATCGTAAAAAGGAAATGGACAGGTTTGAGGAATTAAAAAATATGTATGAGCAGGTTGGCTATAAAGTGCTATTGGCAAGTGTGATTAACAGGATAGGAGTGGATGAAGTAAAGGAGTTATTACAAAAAAAAACAACTTTGCTAAGTGGACATAGCGGAGTAGGAAAGTCAACCCTTATTAATGAAATTTTTCCTGAATTGAACCTGCGTACAAACGAAGTAAGCGATTGGAGCGGAAAAGGAATGCACACCACTACTTTTGCTGAGATGTTCGATCTGCCTTTAAATGGTAAAGTAATTGATACACCAGGGGTAAAAGAGTTTGGGTTAGTTGATATTACTAAGCAGGAGCTATCGCATTACTTTCCTGAAATGCGTAAGCGATTGAACGGGTGCCAGTTTAATAATTGCATGCACATAAACGAACCAGGTTGTGCAATTAAAGAAGCTGTAAATAGTGGCGAAATAAATGTAGATCGTTACGTTAGCTATATGACTATTCTTGATACAATGGAAGATAAAGGCTATTAAAAGAAACGGCTTTCAAGCTTCTTTGCAAGCTCAGACACTGCTATGTTATCCTTATTATTATTCGTGCATATAGAAACGCCATTATAAATATTGTAATGAAGCTTTAAAGGATGCCCTTTATATTTAAAAAGCCAATCCACTGTATCAAATTCATCCTGCTTTTGTAAAAATGTAACCTTAAACTCCTTAGCAAGAGTATTAGCAATACTGTAAAATTTGCTTATTCCGCAATTGTCATCAATTACCGCTTCAATAGCGCCTAGGGAATTTGTTAATTGGTAGCTCATAGGATTATAAAATTGGTCAAGCTTTATTTTTATTTCTTTTGCCTATATTGTTTCAATGTTTTTGCTTTAAATATTTTTGAAACAGCATTTGTGCCGATAGCTTTATTTTTTTCTTGCCTGGCACCAAAAATTATGATTAAGACAACTTATTTACGAGAAAGTCTAAAAAGCTATTCATAAAAATTTGTTAGTTCTTTTTTAATTTGTTAGATGTTAGTTGTTAGCAGGTAAAGAACCTTTGTGAATAAAATGGCTCTAATAAAAAAAAGTACAAGCATCTAACAACTAACATCTACCCACCAACAACTCTTGTCACCACTCTTGTCAAATTATTTGTCCACTGCATTGTAGGAAGCAAACCACGATGCATACTTTATATAATTATCAGCAATCCTGTTAATTTCTCCGGTTATTTTTTCCTCCGAAATATCTTTTACCTTTTTAGCCGGTACACCTGCATAAATACTTGCTGGCTCTACAACTGTTCCTTCAAGCACTACTGCGCCGGCAGCGATGATAGAATTATTATGTACAACACAACGATCCATTACAATAGCTCCCATTCCAATTAACACGTTGTCATAAACCGTGCAGCCATGCACAATAGCATTATGACCTATGGACACATTGTTGCCAATGTTTGTAGCATTTTTTTGGTAGGTACAATGTATTACTGCTCCGTCCTGAACATTTACTTTATTTCCCATCTTTATATAATTTACATCTCCACGAATAACAGAATTAAACCAAACACTGCAACCATCACCCATTGTTACATCACCAACAATAGTAGCGTTAGGTGCAACAAAGCAATTGTTTCCAAGTTTCGGAGAGATACCATTTACAGGAAGAATTAGAGCCATGAGAGTTTGTAGTTTATAAATTGTGGTTTGTAGTGCAAACCATGTTATTATGAATGCAAAGATACAGTTACAGCAAAGGCATGTCAACTCTAACTAATATTGCAGTAGAAACTTGCATTTAGTAAGTTAATTACATTGGAGAAATTCAACTACAAACTGTAGACTACAAACTATTCACATGACCAACCGACAACTTTTTCTAAACCATATAGCACAAACTTCACCTTCACCTATAGCCATTGAAATGGTTAAAGCGCAAGGCGTAAAAATGTGGGACGCGGATGGTAAAGAATATATTGATCTGATTGCAGGTTTCAGTGTTGCCAATATTGGTCACAGCCATTCAAAAGTTATTAGTTCTGTACAATTGCAGGTTGAGAAGTATATGCACCTGATTGTATATGGAGAATTTATTGAAGCGCCACAGGTTGCTTATGCAAAACTGTTAACAGATCATTTACCTGCAACACTCAATTCCGTTTACTTCACCAATAGTGGTGCCGAAGCAACCGAAGGCGCTATGAAGCTGGCTAAAAGAGTATCGGGCCGCTCAAAAATTATTGCTTTCAAAAAGGCTTATCATGGCAGTACACAGGGAGCTTTAAGTGTAATAGGTGATGAGTATTGGCGTAATGCTTTTCGCCCTTTACTGCCTGATGTTTATCATGTAGAATATGGAAGCGATGAAGCGATTGAGATAATTGATAGCGATACAACTTGTGTTATTGTTGAAACTGTTCAGGCAGAAAGTGGTGTAAATAAACCATCAAAAGAATGGCTTACAGCATTACGAGAAAAATGCGATGAACATTGCAGCTTATTAATCTTCGATGAGATACAGGCAGGCTTCGGACGAACAGGAAGTCTTTGGGCTTTCGAGCAATTCGATGTAGTGCCCGACATTTTATTGTTAGGAAAAGCATTAGGCGGCGGAATGCCATTAGGCGCTTTTATAGCAGACAAAAAACTCATGAACACACTTACCCATAATCCTGTGCTTGGGCATATTACAACGTTTGGTGGCCATCCGGTAAGTTGTGCTGCAGGTAAAGTTGCATTAGAAGTGTTGTTGGAAAATAATTGGATTGATGAAGTGAAACGTAAAGAGCAACTGTTTCTTCAGTACCTGAAGCATGAGAAAATTAAAGGAGTCCGGTCAGCAGGATTATGGCTGGCTGTAGAGTTTGAGAGCTATGAGTTTTGTAAAGCTGTTATAAATAAGTGCATCGAAAATGGTGTGATCACCGATTGGTTTTTATTTGCTCCAAACTGTTTGCGTATTGCTCCGCCATTGATAATTAAAGAGGAAGAAATAATGCAGGTATGTAATGTTATAAGAAGCTGTTTAGCAGAATGAGAATTATAATTACATAAGTTAAGCAGCAAATTTATGTAGTTATAATTCCATCTAAAGAATACACCATTTCCACGCAATCCCACTAATCCTACATTTCCAGGTTCTAAAACGACAACCTGAAACTTCCAAACACACCAAAGCGTTCTGATTTTTCTTTTGGCAAGGGTTGCGGAAGCACTTTCCATATAAGGTCTATCCGAAAAAATTTAAATATGTTATCTACGCCTGTACCTGCCTCTAAGTACATTTTATTATTAAGCGTTTGAAAAGTTTGGTTTCCAACAAAATTCATTTGCTTGTTCGCATTGCTCAAGCTTCCTGTCACTCCCTTTGCCTGCCAGAACTGTCTAAATTTAAGTTTGCGCGTAAGCGGTATATACCTGAACAAACCGTTGCCAATATTATGTTCGAAAATAAAGCCAGCGTATTTATCGCTCATATATTCAAAGCGGTTCATAAGATTGAAGGCGTACTTGTTGTAGTAGTAGATGTTGTTGCCGGGATGAATTTCCAGCAATGAAAAAGGCAGTGTTCCATATATTTTTCCTGCAAACAGGTTGTAGTATATATTGCCGAACGGCGGCACTTTCATATAATCGCTTATACTTGTGCTTAGTTTTTGGTAATTATAACTGCTTCTTAAAATGCCCGACCAGCCTTTCGAATATTTGAGTTCTACTATAGGATACTGGCTGCCAAGACTTGTTCTATAGAAACTATTTTCAACAAAGTTTTCAAGATAGGCATAGCGTAAACGCAAAGAAGTTTCAAAGTTGTTTAAAGGGTCGCCGGTAATGTTTTTCGTGAAATAAGAAATATCAGGAAGATTTCTTACTGGATTGTACTGCGTGCTGGTGATAGCTGCAAGAAAAGATAAACCACCTGGAGTTTCTTTAAAAACTTCAAAACGTTTTTCTGCTACGCTTTGAAATCTGCGTAAAATATTAGGTTTACGAATGGCTAACGAAAAAATGTTATCTGAAGTAACTTCATCATAATATCGTTGGCCATTATCAAGGTCTTTGAAATAGGAGAGGTATAAATACAGGCGGGGATTTTTATTAGGAAGGTAGAACACTTCACCGCCTCCTTTAAACTTCTGATCGCTAAAGCCATATGCCAGATAGCTATGAACGAAGAATTTTTTATTCAATTTAGAATTAGTGCCAAGGTCGAAACGTACCCTTGTGCCCTCGTGAAAGTTTCCGCTTATCCAGTTTTGCCAGGGACCTATCCGGTAATTACCAATGTTTTTGTAACCGGTAGCTATAAAATCAACAGCAGATGAATATCTTTTATAAGCCTCCATTGATTGAATAGTATCAATCATTTTATAAATAGCCAGTTCATTTTTATTTAATTCCTCGTGCCTGCTGCTGTCCCAAAAAGCTCTTGGAAGAAGCTCCGAATTTTTTAAAACATGTATTTCTTCCGCTTTTTTATTGGTGGCTAAGACTGCTGCAACCGAATCGCTGTTGGTGACGATGTTCTTATAAGTAGTCGTTTTTCTGCCTTTAAAACTTATCATTGTTTTGCCAAGCAAAGCGAGGTCAACTACAAACTTATCCTTTCCTAAAAACCAGGTAGAGTCGTCAATCAATTTATACTCCTGAATAAGTGTAAGGTCTTCGACAAAATTGATGTTGGCATCTTTACTGATCCTAAGCGTAACTTTTTGAATGGCATAACTGCTGTCGTGCACCCAGCAATCACCTTCAAAGGTATCTTCCCCTTTTCGCTTAGGCGTAAATCTAAAATGGATCAGCCTTTTTTGTGCCATGTATTGCGTATCGAGCAATTTAAAATTGTAATAATTGTCGGCATTATCATGAAAGGGACTTATAAATTCCTTATCAAACACAGGAATGAAATTGTGATAAACATTTACGTTTTGGTACATACTGCCCAAAAACTTAGTAACGCTTGGATTATCAATACCGCTTGTGTTACTGGCGCGAATAATCTCTTTTTGAATTTTAGGATTACGCTGAAAATAAAAATCTGAAATAGTTTCGGTAAGAAATAAAGGGAGAAAAGGCTTTTCTTCGGCGCTGCTATCAACATTTTGCAGGATGAAGTTGAAGGGCTTTAGGATTTTATTATTGTTAAGTTTTGCAACGTTTATATTATTCTTATCCACTTCAATCTTGTTGTAAACTTCGTAGCTGTAATTTTTATAGTTAGTTAAGTCGTGTTCTTTTTTATGTAAAATGATCCTTTTCCAAAACCAAAGAGCCCGGTTAAACTTAACTTTCACCACCACCTCTTTCGATACAGGTGCAACTTCCATTTGAACGGTAATAAAACTGGAATCATTGTTAAAAGGGATAACAAGTGCAGCAGGTTTATAACCTACCGAGGTTACAAATAAGGTATCGGCGGCATTGCCGTTATAATTGAAGGCAAAATTTCCCGAAGAGTCGGTAAGCGTGCCCTGCCCGCTTATTTTAAAAACCACCGATGCAAAAGGGATGGCTTCGTCACTTTGTCTGTCTTTTACAATGCCTTTTAAAATTTTCCGTTGTGCAGCGCTTTGTTCTGGCAGCAATACTGCAAAAAGGAAACTTATACTTATAACAATTGACCAAATACGCCGCATAATGCAATATTACATTTTCTCTATGATGTTAGAACGCGTAGAAAAGTGGGTTGTTGGTTAAATTTTTTTTTGAATAATTGAA
>JAABUN010000458.1_pt1 | contig 106215 bp, 86 predicted proteins | sample 5559311 | NCBI WGS metagenome assembly JAABUN01 (sample SAMN10711877, study PRJNA513370) | rock metagenome | isolation source: Antarctica rocks | place: Antarctica: Victoria Land, Siegfried Peak sud | reverse complement strand
CTTCAACCTTGCTGAACTGCGACTTATCAATATATCCGCGCCCTAACATCTCATAACACCAACCACGCGCCGACACTCTAAAGTCAAACTTCCCCTGTAAATCGTTTAAGACTTCGACAAGTTCCAGTCGGTCTTTGTGATACATTTTTTTATTAAAATCAATCATTTTCTTTATTTTCCTTGCCTCACAGAGCCGTTTTTATTTATTGAGCCTTGCTCTGCTATGCCTTTATTTGGGCTTTCGCAGCCAAGCGGACAAAACCAAAGTGCGCCGCCATTGATAAGCTGCATAGGTTGTGTGCAATTTGAGCATTTCGGTGAAAGTTGGTTGATTAGCTGTCGTTTCCAGAGCCGGATGTTTTCTTTTTGTTCAAGTGTTACTTCGCCTTTGATATGCAAGCCGTTCACGCCAACGACGGACAATTCAATAGCTTGCTTTTTAAGTTCGGATAAAAACCATTTACCGTATTCTTGAAGTTGCCGATGTTGCTCAATTGGTTTCTCTTTTTGCTGCATCACATTACCTCATCAATTAACACTTTCATTTCTTTTGCAGGGTTTTCGACGTTTTTAATGTTACCAATGTTACCGTTTCCGTAAGTGTTGTCATTATTAACCTTAGACTAGTAACATACTGCGGCTTGTCTATTACTCGAAGCGTTACTTGTTACCGCAGTTAAATCTATGTAATTATTAGAGTTATCGTTTATGGTAACATTGGTAACATTAAATTCTTCGGAAACGGGAAGATTGTAAATTCTGAATAGGTAACCAAGCCTTTCAGCGTCAAAAATAATCGCTTTTTTAAGACGGTGTTCGGAGTTGCGTTTGGTGATTTTCTGGGTTTTTAATCCGAGTCCGAAAATCATTTTGCCGAAACTCTGCGAAGATATTTCTTTCTTCGGGCGGTTGGTGTTTATCATTCCGAGAAGTCGCTCAACCGTCAACTGTTCACAAATTTCACCTTGTGCCGGAAGATTGGGGAAGTTTTTCGGATTCAAAACGGTTTCATCTTCATCAGTGTCAAAAAGAAGTGTGTGAATCTTGTCCACAATTTCACCGTCTAGTGATAAGCCCTTTTCTTCCGCCAAAACCGCATCACGCCCTTTTAGTAACGTAATGAAGTCTTTCTTGATTTCTTCGCTTTCAATTAACGCGAACAACGGGCAGTTGACTTGAATTGACCTGCCGGAAATACCTGTTCTTTTGAGTTCGGTTTCGGCGTTGTTCCGCGATAACTCAAAATCTTTGCCGTAATTTCGCAGACGGTAAAGCGTCAGTTTGTTTCGCAGTCCGCTTGCATCTTTGAGCATTTGAAACGACAGGGACAAGGGAATATCGTTGCGAGTCGTTCTTTCCATTTCAATTTCAATACAGCGTGTATTGAAAGCATTGGAATTTGATTTCTTGAGTGAGCCGATAATTTTCGGGCAAAACGGGTCAAATAATTCTGTCTTGAAACTTCCGTCGCTCGTGCCTAACTGTCTTGGTATTTTTCCCGTTCGCTGAAAACCGGCGTTCAATATCTGAATGATTGCCGCCGCGTCGTCAGAATCCGCGCTGTTAAATTCATCTAAAAAAAGTGTCGGCTGGAATTTGTCAACAATTCTAAAGACACTCGACGCGCTCGGCGTAATTAACACCAGCCCGCGTCGAGATGCTAAAGCCATTGCCAATCCGAAACGACTTTTGCCGCTTCCCGCGTCGCCGGTCGCGTTGATATAGGAAAGTTCTAGGAATTTGTCGAAAATATAGGTAAAAAGAATATAAAGCGCGGTCAGTTTCAGAAACAGCGGCTGCAAATCGAGATATTTCAAAAGATATTTTTCAATCTCTGAAATAAGTTCCTTTTCCGTGCCGTATTCGGTTAAATCGTCGGCAATGTGCAAACCGCCGTCGAAAAAAAGCGCGTCGGAAACAGGCGTGTAAGTTACACCGTCGGAATCCGCAGCCGATTCTAAAATCTCGTGTTCGTTCGCGTCCGGGTTATAAACGGCAAAACCGCCGCGAATCTGTTCAACGATTCGTCCGTCGCTTAAAACTTTGAATGATGTTTCAACGGTTTCGGATTGACCATTTTTAGTTTTTTCTTCCGCCTCTATACTGAAAATAGAATCCGCCGCGGCTGCCAGACTTATCAATTCGCCGGAAATCTCTCTTTTCTCCGTGCTGGTTAATTGAACGGCATCGGCAATTTGTTTGATAAACTTATCGCGTTTCGTGGCGTCAGCCGGGTTTAACACATCCATTGCCGCCGCCGTGCCGTTCGCTTTTTTGGCGGTTACGCGGCATTTTCCGCGTTCTGCCGATGCCGCTCCGAGTGTTATCCTTCCTTCGCAAACTCTCGCCTGTAATTCACCGTTGAAAAGCTGCGCGTCGATTGAAATTAACTGCAAGCCTTTTTCAATTGCCGCCTCTGTTCCGTGTTCGGCTTCCACCTCTGCTAAAAAATCATCTATTCCGTTTTTTGGGTCGCCCAAATCTTTTTGCGGAAGATTTACAAAACGAACAACCGCGCCGCGGCTTTGAAGTTCCAATGCTAATTGTTGCCGTGCGTAACGGACCTTCCAATTTGTTTCTACGTCTGAATCAAAAACTAGATAAACCGAACGGAGTTGCCAGGCAATATCATTAAACTGCGGAATAACACCGCCGCCCGCTGATTTGCTGCGCCATCCCCAAACGCCGTTAATAGCAACCGGCAAAAAGCGCCAGTTGACCGACGCCGGATTGTCATTAGCGGCAACTCTCGTTAAGGCAATAAGTTGCTTTTTGCCTTCGGTAATGACTAACGGTTTTGAAATATCCTTTAGCAATCCAGCGTCGGCGTTCGGCGGATAGTAAAGAATGTTTCCGCGCCCCGGCGGAAAGAGATATTTATATTTCGGTTTTTCGCTGCCGTCCGGTTGCCGTTCTGTTTCCGGGTTATCCGGTTTCAGACAGTATTCGACAATTTGCCCGATCTTAATGTCGTAATGCGGGAAAACAGTTGAATCCCAAGGCGTGTATGCGCTTCTTTTGCGTCCGAGCATTTCCGCTGCCTGTTCATCGTCGGCGCGGAAGATGCTAAACAAATCAACAAAGTCACGCGAGCAAAAATTATCTAAAAAATACCGGTAATCGGCTTGCGTCAAAGGTTGTCGGTTCATTGTTTCACCCCCGCCGCAAACTTTTCGAGAAGCTCCCGCGTTTCGCGTTTCGCGTTTTCCTCACGCGCCGCATCGAGCCTTCCATAAACCGAAATACATTTCCGACAGCCGGAAAATTTAATTTGGAGCGCGTCTTCAAGGTCTAGCCGCGCACCACATCCCGCGCACACGGCAACAACGACGGTTGCTTTTTGGGGAAATGGAACATCGCTCAGAGTAAAAGGCTTGCGCTCCGGCAAGCGTGAAAGTTTGGTTGAATCGAGTAAATTGCGGCGCGATTGCGCCGAATTAGGTTGAACTTCATTTTGCTTTGATTTATAATGATTCATATTGATTCTCCTATGAATTGATTTGTGTCTGATTTAATTTAGTTATAAAACCTGCCGTCTTTTGCCGAGATAGCAGGTTTTTTATTTGGTTGCATTTTCATTTTCTCCTTTGTTTAAGTAATTCTGTAAATTTTCAGACAGCACTAGAACACGCCGCCCGAAACGATTAGCCTTCAAATTCCCTGCGCGAATCTCGTTTCGCAGAAAGGCTTTCGAAAGTGTTGTTTGTTCGCTGATTTCTTCAACCGAATACGCTATTTTTTTTTGTGTAATAGTTTGTTGCATCACTCTATTTCTCTCCATAGTATTCAAATTCATTCTATTTTACTCCTTGTGTAATTTCTCCTTGCCTTTTGACTTGCTTACCTGTATAAGTAAGTTTGTCAAGCATACTCTATTCAATAGCTAATATGTCAAGAGGTTTCAGCAATACTTAATGTTTTAATTTAACAAACAATAACTGTCTGATAAGTATTACATTATTAAGTAATTATTATCTTACAAAATAAAGCGTATAAGTATTACAAATTATAAATCTATGGCTAAAAAGAAAAAAGAAAGTCCGGCTTTATTGCAGAAACAAAAATCACGGGCAAAATATCAATGCCCGCCGGAACTTTTAAAACTGATTGATGAGGTCAACCTTATTCCATATGAAACTCAAATGCCCAATCTTCGGAATGAACTTCAAGTTAGAAAGCAGGCATTAAGAGAACAGACAGGAAATGAATTCGCAACAGTTTCGGCTTCTGAAATTTTAGAGATTTGTATGAAAGATTTACCGAAAGAATTTCAAGAGAATCTAGAAAGCGTAACTATTGACTGTGGTCTTCCTTTCGGCGATAAGGATTGTAAATCCGAGTTGAAAGTCGAGTTGTATGTAGAGTATTTCAATAAACGAGACTCAATGCTACGGCTTGTAGAGCGGCTAGAGTGGGAATCTCAACGAACACGGCAAGCTACGGAAAAACACCGGCTAAATAAAAAGGTAACTTTCGGACCTTTTACCATAGCAGATTGGGACGAGCTTCCGATTCCATATAAATCGCTTGTGAAAAAAGACAATAAATACCAGATAACAGGAGTATGGGACACTTTACCGTTATCCATAACAACCGTAGTAAGAAGAAATGCCGATGGGAAACTTTGCATCACCGAATTAGCTGATTTAATCGGTAAGTTTGATGACAGCCGGTTGCGTAAATGTAAAGTTTGCCAGCGTATTTACTGGGCAAAACGCGAAAATTCCAAAACTTGTTCGCCGCGCTGTCTAAATGTTCTTAGCGTCCGCAAATCTCGTTCTTTGACAGATGCAGAAAAAGCAGAAAGGAAATTCAAGCGTGAAGAAAACCGTCGAATTGTAAAAAAGGGAATGGCTAAAACAGTGAAAAGGAGTAACAAAAATGGCACTTTATAAACGCCCGGATTCAAAATTTTGGTGGATGAAGTTTCACTTTGACGGCGAGCTTGTTCAAAAATCTACACAAGTTTCAAACAAACGCGACGCTGGAACGGTTGAAAGCGCGTATAGAACGCAGCTTGCTTTGGGCAAAATCGGTATCGAGCCGAAAAGGGAAGCTCCGACATTTGAAAAAGCCGCCGAAGATTTTCTTCTTTGGGCAAAGGTTGAACACGCTTTGCAGCCAGCGACATATAAACGCTATTACTATTCTTGTCAGACACTAAAGAAGTATTTCGGCAAAGCAAAGGCTGATCGGATTGAAACTAAAGACATCGAAAAATTTATCGTTTGGCGATGCTGTCAGACTTCCAAAAAGACGGGCGCATTTATCACACGCGAAACGGTTAATCACGAATTATTAACCGTCAAGATGATTTTTAACCGTTTGATTGAATCAAAAATCCTGCGTGATAACCCGGCGCGAACTGTCAAAAGACTTTCCGAAAATGAGAGACAGTTTCACGTTTTAACTTTTGATGAAGAAAAGAAATATCTTCTTGCTTGTCCGCAGCCGCTTCAAGACGTGGCAGCCGTAATGCTTGAAACGGGTATGCGATGCGGCGAAGTGTATCGGCTTCGTCGTCAGGATATTTATCTTGATAAAGGCTTTCTGAAAGTGGTTAAAGGTAAAACAAAAACATCCGTCCGAAACGTGCATTTGTCGGAGAGAGCAAAAGAAGTTTTGCGCTATCGAATCAACAAGTTTTCCGGCGAAAATCTTTTTCCGCAAGGCGATAAAGACTTTGCAAAGCCAACCGACAGCTTAGATAAACAGCATCTTACGACAATTGGAAATTTAGGCTATAAGTTCCGGCTCTACGATTGCCGACATACCTTTGCAACCCGCGCCGTAGAAAATGGCATTGACCTTTTAACGCTTTCGCAAATTTTAGGACATTCCAGTTTGAGAATGGTTGCGCGTTATTCGCATCCGTCCGAATCATTCAAAGCCGATGCAATCAAGCGAATGGAAAAGGCAAAAATTAAAAGTAAGGCAAAAGCAGTCTAAAGCGGTTAAATTCAAAATAAAGGTTACGTTTTTAGATACAGTAGCCTTTTCAACCCACTAGCAACCGTCTATAACTATTTGTCAAATAAGCACTTACACAATCAAAAATAATAAATTCCGATTAAATGATAATGCATAAACGTCTTATTTATTATGTTTACAAAGTATTGAAGCCGTTAGTTATTAGTGAACTAACGACTTTTCTTTTCTTGGATTGTAGTAAGAAAGGTAAGTATCCGCAAATTTGATTTATTAAACAAAACCAAATTTTCGGGGACGGCGGTTTTTCGGTCGGGTTAAACAAAGTGTTAAAACTATTTGATGAAGCTGATTTCGCCTGGTAACTGCCTGATACAAACAGTTTTAATGGTTTTGCAATTCTCCCAAAATGCGCTTGAGTTCGTCGAGTTTTTGTCCTGCTTCACCGAGTTTACCTTCGCTTGTCAGGCGTTGATAATCAGCAAAAGTTTGCCCGGCGAGTTTGATCAATTCAGCAGTAGATTGCGAAACGCCGGTTGATTGAGTACCGCCGCTATTGTCCGGTTTCTTCGTTTCGGCATCTTTAGTATTCGCGCTCGGCGCACCGCCCAGCAATTGCGCTAATGCCGTTTCAAAATTTGCGGCATAAGTCAGCTTTTCCTGCGTTGCAAGCACGACGAGCCGCAACTCCGGCATCGGACTGCGTTCGGCTTGCAGGTAAATGGGTTCGACAAAAAGCAGTCCCGTTCCGATTGGCATTATTATCAAATTGCCGCGTTTGACCTTTGAGCCTTGCTGATTCCAGAGCGTGATTTGCCCGGAGAGTTGCGCGTCCTGGTCAATTCTGGCTTCGATTTGCGAAGGTCCGTCAATGACGCGCGAGGACGGAAAATTATAGACGAGCAGTTGCCCGTAAGCCGCACCGTCCGAGCGTCCTGCCATCCAAGCAATCATATTGTTTCGATTGGCAGGCGTGAACGGCAAAACCTGTGCAAACTCAGGCTGTGATTGTTCGCCGGGCAGCGGCATCAAAACTTGATACGGGTCGAGCGGCTGCGTCTGCTGTTGCTGTTTTGCTTTGTTGGCATCCGCGTTGACTGCCGCTTCGCGGGCGATACTCCAAACATCTTCGCGCCCGAAAAACATTTTCGCGCTCTGCGTGTGATACAGACCGAAAACGTCGCCCTGCGTTTTGATTAAAGTTTCGGGATAACGAACGTGCGCGCGCAGACCGGCAGGCATCACGTTGGCGTCTTTAAATAGTTCGGGAAAAGCAGCGCGATATGCCGCAATAATCGGGTCGAAATCGTCGAAAACGTAAAAATTGACTGCGCCGCTGTATGCGTCAATTGTTACTTTGACGCTGTTGCGAAGATAATTAACCATTTTGCCGTTTGCATCGTAATGCCGCGAATAGGGGAAACGATTGCTCGAAGTGTAAGCGTCAACCATCCAAAACAAACGCCCGTCGTCGTTGACCACAATATACGGGTCGGAATCATAACTCAAAAACGGCGCGATGCGATTAATTCGTTCTGAAATGTTGCGGTGAAGCAGAACGCGGCTTTCCGCCGTTACATCGTCGGAAAAAGGAAGTTTCGACAAATCGCCGGTTTCCCATGCGATAGCCATTCGTCGCAATCCCGAACCGACTGCAAAACCGCCTTCGCCTTCGTAATTTGTGTAATTATTATTTTCGCCCTGCGGATAATCGAATTCGCGCTGTTTTGTTTTCACATAAACGTCCGTGTCTGTGCGCTCGCCAAAGTAAATTTCCGGTCGTGTAACCTTGATTTCGCCGCTCGCTTCAATCGGCATATTCGAGAGAACGAAACGCGGTTTGCCTTCGTTTGTGAATTCATTGACCGGGTTCATCGTTACGCCGTAGCCGTGCGTATAGACGAGCCGCTCGTTTATCCAGTTGCGCGATTGTTCGGGCAGTTTATTAACATCAAACTCACGAGTCGCAATCATCACCTGCCGCATCTCGCCATTAATTTTATAACGGTCAACGTCCACGTCCGGGAAATCGTAGTATGTGCGAATTTCCTGAATTTGCCGCAGAGTGTCCTGCAGCGCGCGCCAATCCCAAAGGCGAATATTGGCAAGCGTCGAGCGGTTGGCTTCGAGATTAAAAGCGGCATTTGAAGTTTCCGCCGGATACTCGCGCGATTCGACCGCTTCGAGATTAAAACCCGCGCGCGTTCCGGCGATATTGTGTTCGATATACGCGGTTTCACGTCCGAGTTCGTTCGGTTTGACCACGAAATTTTGAACATAGGCGGGAATCAACATCGCCGCAGCGACAAAAACCACGACCGGAACGCCGAGCGCAAATACGAGTAAACGCCCGCCTTTTTTGGTAAAAGCATTAACGAAAAGTAGAAACGCGGCAACGACGAACGCGACGGCGACGGCGGTTAAACCGGGAATTGTATAATTATCTTCGGTGTATGTTACGCCGCTGAAAGATGCGTGGTCGCTCCACAAATAAGCGTAGCGCGAGAGAAAAACCTGCTCCGCGATGAACAGAAGCAATACGCCGAGCGCAACGGAAACGGCGGAATAAGCGCGTGTTCCAAAACCGCCGAAACTTGGCTGCTTTTCCTCTATTTCCGACTGTTGCGGAACGGCAGATAAAATTGCATAAATAATCGCGGCGACAAGCAGAACGACGGCGAGCGATGTCAGCCACGAGACCACAGACTGATAAACGGGCAGCGAAAATAAATAAAAGCTGATTGGATTACCGAAAATCGGGTCGGTGGCGGTCGTCGCCGGTTGATGCAGATAAAGCATCCAACTCTGCCAATCACCGCTTAAACCGAATGCGTAAGCGACGCTAAAGACGAGCGCTAAAATCCATTCGAGCGGTCGCAGAAAACGCGACGGATTAATGTCGAAGGGCTGGTTATTAATAAAGATTTGCCTCGGCGCGAGTTTGTCCAAACCAAAAATGCGTTCGAGCGCGTAAAAGCCGCCGCGCAAAATTAGAAACGTCAAAATTCCAAAGACGGCGAACAAAATCCAGCCGAGCGCATATACCGACCAGAAACGAGAAGCGAAACCGAGCGAATCGAACCACAACGCTTCGGTGTAAATGCCCACACCGCTCAACAAGACAACAAGCAGCAAAAACATTGCCGCCAAAACAATCCACTTACTTTGTCCGCGCCCGCTCCGCTTTCGCTTTGGCGTAATATCAATAATTTCGGCGTTAAGGTCGGAATAATCGGAATTGCTCATAACGACAATCATACGCCTCCAGCATCACCGCTCAAAGACAGATTCCGACATTACTGGAAAATTCTTCGTAAAAAATCGCTATTCGTAACTCGCCTCGATTACTTGTTCGACATCAAAATCTAACAAATCACCGATTCTTTCAATTGTAATGTCGGCGGGCGGATATTTGGCGATTTCCTTTTCGTCAAATGCGTAATGCCCCTGGCGCGGGAAAACAGTTGTTACTTTCGCGCCCCAAACTTTTTTTATCGCAGTTAAAATGCGAAGTTTGTCGTCAACCAAAACGTAATGTTTCGCCGGATAACGCCGCTCGACATCGCGGAGTTCGCCTTCTTTGTGAATATAAATCAAAATGTTGCCTTCGACCGCTTCAAACAAACCCGAACGCTCGACTTTTCTCGGTTGAAAAACGACATCGCCGTCAGTTAGAATAACGACTTTGCCGAATTGTCTGCAATACTCTAAAACGTCGAGTGAGTTTGGAAACAGCCGGTTAGCGAAACGATAGTTGATAAGAAAGGTAGAAACGGCAAGCAGATGCGTGTCGTAAGGCTGTTCGTGGCGGTAACGCTGCAAAGCGCCCAGATAATCCGCGTAACCGAGTTCGGCTCGCAGTTGTTCAAAAATTTCCCAATATTGATTGCTCCGCTCAGTTCCGACTTCCTTTTCCAGAAAACCGCGCAAATCTTTCGACACGCGGTCGTTATCGAGCAATGTGTTGTCAACGTCAAAAAGAAAAACTGCTTTATCCTTCATAAAATAACTTAACTGTCCAAAGTTTTCACGCCTTCCGCGTTTATCTCCGTGACATAGATATTAAAATCAATCGCCGTCTTCGAGTAAATGCCGCGCATCGCATTTTTAACCTTTTGCGCTGTAACAGAAGTTTCGCTCAACATAAAAACGCTGGGACCCGAACCGGAAATTCCGCCGCCGAGCGCGCCGGCTTTTAAACTTTCATTTTTAATTTCATCAAATTTTGGAATTAAATTCTTTCTAACAGGTTCAACAATAAAATCTTCCAATGAACGCGAAATTAGTTCATAATCGCCTTTTTGCAGACCGGAAACCAGCGCGCCGACGTTACTCCATTGTCGAACTGCGTCCGTAAGAGAAACTTGCTTGGGCAAAATTTTTCTGGCTTCGGACGTTTTAATTTCGATTTGCGGATGAACGACGGTAACAAACATCGGCGGAAAATCGAGCCGGATAACATCAATCGGATTTACCGAACGAACAAGTGTAAAACCACCAAAAACGCACGGCGCGACATTATCGGCGTGGCGCGCGCCGCTGGCAACTTGTTCGCCGTCCATCGCAAATTCGACGAGTTCAAGTTTGGAAAACCGCTCATTTAACAATTCGTTTGCCGCAACGACCGCGCCCGCCGCACTTGCCGCGCTCGAACCGATTCCGCTTCCGGGTTTTATGTGTTTTGTGATTTCGACTTCAAAACCGAAGTTTCCATCAATCATACTCAGCATTGAGAGCAAAGCCGCGCCTGCGACGTTTTTTTCGGGTTCGGTCGGCAGATTAAAATCATCGCGGTTAACGATTCGCACGATTTTCTTTTCAATAATCCGCAGGGTCATTTCGTCGCACGGAGCGGACAAAGCAAAACCCAAACAATCAAATCCGCAGACCACATTGGCGACTGACGCAGGCGATAAAACGCTGATTTCGCTCATAAAATTAAAATACGATTTTCACAAAAAATGTAAAATCGTATTATGATAAGGCGTTTGCGGCTAATACTCAAAAATTTATTATTTTTCGACGAAATCTCCTTATTAAATGAATTTTTTCAGCACCAATAAACAATCGGTTAAAGCAACTTTTCGCGAAGCGGTTTTAAATGGTCAGCCGTCTGACAAAGGTTTATATTTCCCCGAAATAATTCCGGCGATTCCGCCTGATTTTTGGCGCGACTTTAAAAAGAAAACAAAAGCGCAAATCGCATTTGAAGTGATTAAACCTTATGTCGGCGACGATATTCCCGACGAAATAGTTTTACAGATTTGCGCGGAAACGGTAAATTTTGATTTTCCTCTTGTAAAGATTACGGAAAATATCTCAACACTCGAACTTTTTCACGGCGCAACGCTCGCCTTTAAGGATGTCGGCGCACGATTTATGAGCCGCTGTCTGCAATATTTTTCACGCGAAAAGAGCGAGAAAACCATTGTCATTGCAGCAACTTCGGGAGACACGGGCGGCGCGGTGGCAAACGGGTTTTTTGATGTCGAGGGCGTTGAAGTCGTCATTTTGTATCCGCAGGGAAAAGTTTCCCGCGTGCAGGAATTACAGCTTACAACTTTAGGAAAAAACATCTCCGCTCTCGAAGTAAACGGAACTTTCGACGATTGCCAAACTCTGGCGAAAACAGCTTTGGCGGATGAAGATATAAAGCGAAAAGTTTTTCTTACCTCGGCTAATTCGATAAATGTGGCTCGCTGGCTGCCGCAGCAATTTTATTATTTTTATGCTTTGCAGCAATGGGAAGACGACAAAAACGCCCCGGTCATTTCAGTGCCGAGCGGGAATTTCGGCAACATTTGCGCGGGAATTTTAGCGCACGTTTCCGGTTTGCCTGTTTCCAAATTTATTGCCGCGACCAATGCCAACGATGTGATTCCGAATTTTTTTCAAAGCGGAAAAATAGAAATAAAGTCTTCCATTGCGACGCTTTCAAACGCGATGGATGTTGGAAATCCATCCAACTTCGTGCGGATTCTGGAGATTTTCGACAACGATTTTATAAATTTAAAGGAAAAACTCGAAGCGTTGAGCGTTTCCGACGAACTTACGACGCAGACGATGCGTGAAGTTTTTGAGAAATACAATTACATTTTAGACCCGCATGGCGCGGTCGGATTTTACGCACTTGAAAATTATTTGCATAAATATCCTGACAAAAAAGGCTTTTTTCTCGAAACAGCGCACCCGATTAAATTCGATTCGGTCGAAAATATTACGGGAACTTGCGGCGCAATTCCCGAAGCGGTCGAAAATTTATTTTCGCGTCCGAAGCAAAGTGTCAGGATACGAGCGAATTACGAGGATTTAAGAGAGATTTTATTGCAAAAGATTTGAGAAAAATCTGCGGCAAAAATAAAATATGAAAGTTTTGAAATTCGGCGGCTCCTCGATTGGGAATGCCGAAAACATTGAGAAAGTTGTTGAAATAGTCAAAACCGCAATCGAAAAAAGCTCGTGCGCCGTAGTTTTATCCGCGATGCAAGGCACGACCGACGATTTGATTGAAGCCGGAAAACTTGCCGAAAGCGGCGACGAAATTTTCCGCAAGAAAATCAACGAAATCGAAGCGAAACATTTTGAAGCGATTCGCGCACTTGTTTCGATTTCCGACCGAAATACGTTTTTAGATTCGTTCAAAAAACATATCGGCGAACTCGAAAACATCTGCGAAGGCGTTTTCCTGCTTCGTGAACTTTCGCCGCGAACGCTCGACCGAATCGTCGGTTACGGCGAAATTTTGTCAACCAATATCTTTGCGGCGAAATTCGATTCGCTCGGTATCGAAAACGTCTGGAAAGATTCGCGTGAGTTAATTTCGACCGATTCAAACTTCGGTTTTGCGGCAGTTAATTTCGAGAAAACGAACGCGCAAATCAAAGATTTTTTCACAAATTCATCGTCAAAACTTTATATATTACCCGGTTTTATTGCTTCCGATGCAGACGGCGCCACGACGACTTTAGGACGCGGCGGTTCGGATTATACGGCGGCGATTTTAGCTGCGGCAACGGATGCGAAAGTTTTGGAAATCTGGACGGACGTGAGCGGAATGATGACTGCCGACCCGCGTTTTGTTCGCAATGTGCGCCGGATTCCGCGCATTTCATATCGTGAAGCGATGGAACTTTCGCATTTCGGCGCAAAGGTTATTTATCCGCCGACGATTCAACCGGTGATGGCGAAAGGCATTCCGCTTTGGGTGAAAAATACGTTTGCGCCGGAGGATTACGGGACTTTGATTGAGGCTGAAACTTCATCCGAAAAAGAAATTATCCGCGGCATTTCGAGCATTGATAAAATTCTGGTATTAAATCTTGAAGGCAGCGGTATGGTCGGGATTCCCGGATTTTCCAAACGTCTTTTCGACACGCTTTCACGCGCGAACATCAATGTTATTTTAATCACTCAAAGTTCTTCGGAACATTCAATCTGCGTAGCGATTGAGGAAAAATTCGGTAAATTGGCGAAGGAATCGGTTGATAAAGAATTCGAGTATGAAATCAGCGTCGGAAAAATCGAACCTCTTCGGGTCGAAAGCGGTTTTTCGATTCTCGCGCTCGTCGGCGACAATATGAGGGCGCACACCGGCGTGAGCGGCAAAATGTTTGCGACTCTCGGCTCGCAGGGCATCAACATTCACGCCATCGCGCAAGGTTCGAGCGAACGCAACATCTCCGCGATTATCAATTCAAGAGACGTGCAAAAAGCCGTCAATACTCTGCACGAAGAATTTTTCTCGGACGGCAACAAGCAAATAAATGTTTTTGTCGTCGGATTCGGCACGGTCGGGAAAAAATTAATCGAACAAATCAATCTGCAAAGCGAATTTCTACGCGAAAATTTGCGCTTGAATTTGCGCGTCGTCGGGCTGGCGAAAAGCCGAAACAAAATTTTTGATGAAGATGGCGTTGAATTATCAAATGCCGAAAATTTATTGAAAAACGCGCCTCCGCTGAATATCGCGGAATTTACCGATTTGATTCTTGAAAAAAACCTGCGCAATTCGATTTTTGTTGACGTAACGGCAAATGCGGATGTCGCCGAATGTTATCCGAAACTTCTCGAAAAAAGCGTTTCGATTATCGCCTGCAACAAAATCGCCGCGTCGAGCGATTACGCAAATTACCGCAAATTGAAAGATTTATCGCGCGAGTTCGGAACGCCGTTTTTGTTTGAAACTAACGTCGGCGCGGGTTTGCCGATTATTAACACGCTCAACGATTTAATGCGAAGCGGCGACGAAATAAAACGAATCGAAGCGGTTTTGTCGGGAACGTTGAATTTCGTTTTTAACAATTACGACGCGTCGCGTTCATTTTCATCCGTCGTTCGGCAAGCGCAAGATGAAGGTTACACCGAACCTGACCCGCGACTCGATTTGAGCGGAACGGACGTGGCGCGAAAGATTTTGATTTTGGCGCGTGAAGCCGGTTTCCGTCTCGAAATGCCCGACATCGAAAACAAAGGCTTTTTACCCGAATCTTGTTTGCAGGGAAGCGTCGAAGATTTTTACAGCGAGATGGAAAAGCACGAAAGCTATTTCCGCAAACTTTTTGAAACGGCGAAAAGTCAGAATTTGTCGCTGAAATACATCGCTTCCTTTGACAACGGCAAGGCTTCGGTTGGCTTGCAAAGCATTGATAAAACGCACAATTTCGCCAATCTTTCCGGCAAAGACAACGCGGTTTTATTTTATACAAATCGTTATGCTGAACTTCCTCTGGCCGTCAAGGGCGCGGGCGCGGGCGCGGAGGTGACGGCAGCAGGCGTTTTCGCTGATATAATTCGTGCGGCAAGAATCTGATAATTTATCACGAATAAAAACAAAAACTCTCGAAAACTCAATCAAATTTAGTTTTTACCCGAATAATTCTGAAACCTTGAAAGTCGCTGCTCATATGCCTCACGCGCAATCTGCACGTCTTCCAAAAATTGCGGTAATTCTTCAAGCAAAAGTGCCTGCGGTCCGTCAACCAGGGCTTTGGTCGGTTCGGGATGGAAATCTACGAGAATCATATTCGCTCCGGCGATTACGCCCTGAGCCGTCGCGTGCATAATATCTAAAATACCTTCGGGACCTCGGCTGCGTGAGCCGACCGAATGCGACGGGTCAATGCAGACCGGCATCCGTGTCAGCCGTTTGACAACAGAGACATGAGCGAAATCCACAAAATTTCGATGCGGGTCGCCGCCGTTCGTCTTCATACCGCGTAACCCGAAAATGACTTTTTGATTGCCTTCGCTGGCGAGATATTCAGCGGCGTTGAGCGATTCATCGAGCGTGATGCCGAAGCCGCGTTTGAGAAGGACGGGAAATTCCTGTTGCCGTCCGACGCTTTTTAATAATTCAAAATTCTGCGTGTTGCGCGTGCCAATTTGCAGCATCACGCCCGTCGGTTTTCCGGTTTTATCAAGCGCTTCCCGAATCTCAACGATATGAGATTCGTGCGTGATTTCCATCGCAATGACTTTGATTCCGTATTTGCCGGCGAGCTCGAAAACATAGGGCAAGCAATTTTTGCCGTGTCCTTGAAAAGAATACGGACTCGTGCGTGGTTTATATGCGCCCATTCTGGTGCAGATTTGTCCGTTATCACAAAGGGCTTTCATCATTGCTTCGACGCTTTCAGGCGAATCAACCGCACACAATCCGGCAAATACGTTTAGCGTATCCTGACCGAATCGAACGCCTTGATAGTCAAAGTAAGCGGAGCGGTTGTCATCCTTGTGTCGCCCGAGAATGCGGTATTCTTCAGACACGCGAACAACGTGGTCAACGCCCGGCAAACTTCGCATATCTTCGACGGAAAGCGCGGCAGTATTTCCAATCAAATAAACTTCGGTCAAAGTTTGTTCCACACCCTGCACTTGATGAACACGCAGTTCAATATTTTCGAGACGCGCCAGATGGCTTTCCAACTGGTGAAACTCTTTGGTTTTAGAATTGATATGCGGCTTAAGAATTAGAATCATATTCGTCGGGCTAAACAGTGCGATTGTTTATTTATCATTTGGTATCTCGATTGTGGAATAGCGTCCGAGATAACGAACCGCTTCGGCTTGCTCGCCTATCTCGTCGAGCGCGCCGCGCAGTTCGCTTTCGCTTGCCGGTGCTTGAACGTCGAGGTAAAAATTATACTGCCAGGGACTTTCCTTAATCGGACGACTTTCTATCTTCAGCAGATCAATGCCGCGACGGACAAACGGGCGAAGCGCGTCGTGAAGCGCGCCGGGACGATGCGCCAATTTAACAACCAGCGAAATCTTTTCGCCTTGCTCTGACAAGTTCGGGTTTTGAGCAAGCAGAACGAATCGGGTGTAGTTTTCGGCGCGGTCTTCCAGATGTTCCAGCAATATGACGCCCTCGTAAATATTTGCCGCCCGCTTTCCGGCAATCGCCGCTCTTGTTAAATCTCCGCTTTGAACCACGCGCCGCACGCTGCTCGCCGTGTCGTCCGTTGCCACTCGCTCGATATGCGGGTGAGCAGCAAAAAAACGCTCGCACTGCGCCAGCGCGACCGGATGCGATTCCACAGTTTCAATAGACTCAAGCGATGCTCCCCGACAACCGATTAAAAAGTGTGAAATCGGCAAAATTATTTCCGCGACAATTGCCAATGTGCTTTCCAGAAGCAAATCATAGCAGCGGTGAACCGAACCGGCGAGACTGTTTTCAAGCGGAACCAGAATATAATCTGCGCTGCCGTCATCAATCGCCGTGAAAAGACTTTCAAATGTCGGGCGCGGAATCAATTCACCGGTTTCGCCCAAAAGTCTTCCGGCGGCTTCCTCGCTGAAAGTTCCGCGCTCTCCGAGAAATGCCACCCGTCCTTCCCCGCTAAAACCGTTCGCGTTCGCTTCCGATATATGGGTATTAATTGTCTTTATAGAAAATGTATGTTGCTGAATGTGCAGGCATTCGTCAATAATGCGTTGAAAAATACTTGTAACATTCCGTTCGTCTAAAGGACCGGAATTTTGCCGGCACAATCTCGTCAGCACTTCGCGCTCTCGGTTGTGGTCGCACAGCGATATATCTTCGCGTCGCTTGACTTCGCCTACTCTGAGAGCAATCTCGACCCGTTTGTTCAACAGTCGCAGCAATTCATCGTCAATACCATCAATCTGAGCGCGCGGATTATCTATTTTTTCCTTCATTCGGTTGAAATATCTGTTGTTTGATTGAGTCCTACCGTAGAGCGGTTTGAAATTTTTCGAGCGCGCCGTGCAAAATCGAATCTTCGCGGGCGATGCAGATTCGCATATAAGCATCCCAATCGTCCGAATCGGCAAACGCGCTGCCCGGAACGCCCGCCACGCCTGATTTTTCCAGCAGCATTTCATTAAATTTGAGCGCGTCGTCAAAACCTTCGGGAATTTTTGCCCACAGGTAAAAAGCCGAGCCGGAATTGTAAATACCAAAGCCGAGTTCGGTCAAAGCGTCGGAAACAAATTGCCGTTTCTCGTCGAATTTATCGCGCAGTTTGTCGTAATAATTCGTGTTCGCCGTTAAAACTCTGGAAAGCGCGGCTTGCAGCGGAGTCGAAGGACAAACGTAAATGACATTTGCCGCATTGTTAATCGGCGCGATGAGTTCGCCTTTGCCGTAGGCGTAGCCGAGCCGCCAGCCTGAAATATTCCACGATTTCGAGAATGAATTGACGGTAATCGTGCGCTCCCACATTCTGGGCAGCGTAGCGATTGGAATGTGCGGATTTTCACCCGTTACAAAATGCTCGTAAACTTCGTCGGAAACGCACATTAAATCGAGTTCGATGCAAACTTCCGCAATTGCTTCGAGTTCGGTTTGGGTCATTACTTTACCTGACGGATTGGCGGGCGTGCAGACGATAACGGCTTTTAAGGGAAATTCGCGGCGGTCTTTCAATTCTCTGCAACGCGCCAGCAAAGCGTCTTTTTCAAAACTCAAATCCGCCTCTAAATCAAAAGTTTCCGTTTTGCTGCCGAATTCTTCGAGAATGCGTCGGTGATACGGATAATACGGCTCGAAAACAATGGCGGCTTTTCCGCGCAGATAACTTTGCGCAATGCCGATAAGCGCACCCGTTCCGCCGTTGGTTATCATCAATTCGAGCGGCTTTGCGTCAAGGTCAACTTCGATGCCGTTATACTTTTTAATTTTTTCGGCAACGGCTCTCCGCAAATTTTGGTCGCCTTCCGAACCGCCGTAATGATTTTGGCTGGCGGCGATAATTTCAGCCGCTTCGCTGGCAAGCTGCGGGTCAATCGGCAGTTCGGACTGACCTTGCACAAGATTGCCGCTCGGCGGCACAAGCCGCGTAATGGCTCGAATGTCGGGTTTAATTTTCATCGGTTTTTTGTTAAGAATGTTTTGAATATAAAAATAACAGTTTTTCAGATATTTCTAAATTCCGAAAATGTCAAAAGCTAAACGATTTTGTAGTAACACATTTAACAGTTATCATTTATCATTAAATCAAAACACTTTCAATTTGCATTCGGGTAAATGATAAATGTTAAAAATATGACGGAAAAAACTTTTTCGGAAAATGCGCGGCGGCGGTGTCGTGAAATTATGACGGGCAACGTTAAAACAGCGCGTCGGACGATGAATTTACAGGAAGTAGCGCGCTTGATGAGCGAAGGCGATATGGGCGTGATGCCGATTGTCGAAGAGGGAAAACTCGTCGGAATTGTAACCGACAGAGATATTGTCGTGCGTGCCATAGCCTTTGGACGAGACGTTTCGACCGAAATCGGCGATGTGATGACGACGGAAATCTTTTCGGTCAAGCCGGACGATTTTGTGTTTGAAGCGATTCGTTTGATGGGCGACCGGCAAGTGCGCCGCATCCCCGTTATTAATGAAAACGGTGAGCTTGCCGGTATTATCGCTATGGCGGACATCGCGCTGGAGATGGAAGACGAACGCGAAATTGCCGCTACACTCGAAGAAATCTCCAGCGGCGCGGGTTTTTGGAGAAAAGGATAAATTAGAAATGATGAATTAGGAATGATGAATGATGAATTTAGAGCAAATTGACTTTTATTCATCGTTCCTGATTCATCCTTTATGTTATGGCAAAAGCAATCAATCGTTATTTTCATTTTTTGGCTACGTCGAATGACGTTAAGCCTTCGGGCAAACTCTGGTATCCATCGGCGGACGTTTATTCGACGCCGGACGGCTGGCTCGTCAAAGTCGAACTGGCGGGCGTTTCGGCGGAAGATATCGAAATTGACGTTCAAGGCAATCAGCTTTATATCGCCGGTTGTCGGCGCGACAAAATCTGCGCCGTCGGCTTTGCTTATCAACAAATGGAGATTACTTACAGTCATTTTGAAAAAACGCTGGAGTTTCCCGCCTCAATCGAAGGAGCGCGCGTCGAATATAATTTCGACAACGGGTTGCTCATAATTCATCTGTTAAAGGGGAAATAACTATGCCGCAAGTTTCGGAAACAAATCAGACTAAAATTTATCCGTCCGAAAAAGATTTTTATTATTTGTCGAGCGCGGACCAAGAAGAAATAATTTATCCCGAACAACGAGAAGACGATATAGGCGAAAGTTCGATTCACGCAAAACTTATAAACAGGTTATTACAAATGCTTTTGCATTTCTTCGAGCGGCGAGAAGATGTTTTTCTTTCGGGAAATATGAATCTTTACTATGAAGAAAGCAATCCGAATAAATGGTATGCGCCGGATTTATTAGTTGCTTTCGGCGTGCCAAATCACGAGCGCGCCAGCTATCAGGTTTGGAAGGAAAATGTTTTTCCGCAGGTGATTATTGAAGTCGCCTCAAACCGGACTTGGAAAATTGACATCAGCGAAAAATTGGAAATCTACGGTGAACTCGGCGCGGAAGAATATTATATTCTCGACCCCGAATTTGCTTATTTGCCTGCGCCGATGCTGGCTTTTCACCGTCAAGAAGGCGAGCGGCTTTTGACTGCAAGCGTCAACGACGGCAGAATACTTTCGCCGCGTTTGGGATTGGAAATCGTGCGAACGGAAAATAATTTCCGGCTTTTTAATCCGCAAACCAAAGAATTTTTACGAACTTTGGAAGAAGCCGAAAGCGAACTCGTAAAATTGAAAGCGGAAATTGAACGATTAAAAACACAAAGATAGATTTATAAGGAGGCGAAATTGATGAAATACACAATTATATTTTTACTGCTATTGTCGCTTTCACAATTGACAGTTAGAGCACAAGCCGCAGCCGATAATTCACCTGTTTGTACAGACAAAGATGTGGAGAATTTTTCCAGTCGCGGAATAAAATTGGGAATGAACTTTAAGGAAATCATTAATTCTTTCGTCGTTAACGGCAAAATCAACACCGTTAATTTTAATTATTCTGATAATAAAGGATGGGAGAAGGTAAATGGAGAATATACGATTGAGCATTTAAATCAATTGGCTCAAACAAGCGCAGATAAACATTTCGGTTCGTTTTTCATCGGAGGTGTTATCTCGAAGGACTCAAATAGATTTGAAGACATTTCTCGTTATGATTTTGGTTTTTTGGATGGAAAACTCTCCTTCATTAGAATCACTTATGAAAAACCTGATTGGGCGGACACAGAACAATTTATACGAACACTCTCTAAAGTATCGAATTTGCCAAAAGCTGAATACTGGAAATATAACAAAGTTCAATGCGGGACTACTAAGATCCAAGTTGGATTACTTTCCGAAGACGTGAAAAAAAGTCAATTGGAAATTTCCAAACCATTTGATGAGGTGATTAGAGCAAGACAGAAAAACTTTGAAGAAAAAGAGAGACAAAAGGATATAATCTCCTTTAAACCTTAAATTTTTATGGCTGAAGAAAATACACAAAATCAAACACGAAACACGCAGCAGAACACTGCTGCACCGCGACAATTTGAAATCGCGGTTTTGCCTCTTCAAAATACGACGCTTTTTCCCGAAACGGTTGTGCCGCTTGCGGTCGGACGCGAACGTTCGGTTAAAGCGGCTGAATTTGCGCTCTCGACCGAAGAAAAACTTATCTGCTGCATTACTACCAAATCGCCGGACGTAACGGGAAACGACGCCGTAGCCGCAGACCTTTTTGAAGTCGGCACGGTCGTCAACATCAAACGGATGATGCGCGCCGACCAGGTGATGCAATTGATTGTGCAGGGCGTCGAGCGCGTGCGCGTTCTGTCCTGGTCGCAGGAACAACCGTTTTTGAAGGCGAAAGTGGAAGTCTTGCCGGCGTTGAAAATCGTTGACAACGAGGAAGTCGAAGCCTTAAAACGCAATATTCAAGGTCTTGTGCAGCAGGCTCTGGCGATGCTGCCGAATGTTCCGCCGGAAATTCGGATGGCGGTCGTCTCGCAGAATAACCCGGTTCAGCTTTCTTATTTTCTCGCATCCGTGCTTGATTTAGGCGTCGAAACCGAGCAAAAAATGCTCGAAGCCGAAACCGTGGATGCGCTTCTTACTTTGTCTCATGCGGCTCTTTCGCGCGAAGTTGAGATTATGCAGATTCGCTCGAAAATCGCTACCGAAGCGCAGACCGAGATGGATAAATCGCAGCGTGATTATATTTTGCGCCAGCAACTAAAAGCGATTCAGAAAGAATTAGGCGAAGATGAAGGCGAAAAAGCAGACGCCGACGCACTTCGTGAACGCCTGGAAACGGCTGATTTGCCCGAAGAAGTTCGCAAGGAAGCCGAGCGTGAATTGCGCCGAATGGAGCAATTGCCGCAAGCTGCGCCGGATTATCACGTCATTCGCACGTATCTCGAATACGTTTTGGAATTGCCCTGGAAAAAGGCGAGCGAAGAAAAGCTGGATTTGAACGAAGCGCGCAAAGTCCTGGACGAAGACCATTACGGACTAGAAGACATCAAAAAACGCATTCTCGAATCGCTCGCCGTCGTCAAACTTCGACCCGACTCGAAAAGTCCGATTATTTTATTTGTTGGTCCGCCGGGAGTCGGTAAAACCTCTTTAGGACGTTCGATTGCGCGCGCTTTGGGACGCGAATTTGAACGCATTTCCCTTGGCGGCGTGCGCGATGAATCCGAACTGCGCGGACACCGCCGAACTTATGTCGGCTCGATGCCGGGCAGAATTATCCAAACTCTGCGGCGCGTCGGCGTCAACAATCCGGTGTTGATGCTCGATGAAATTGACAAGATGGGCAACGATTATCGCGGCGACCCGGCGGCGGCGCTTTTGGAAATTCTAGACCCGCAGCAAAATCATACGTTCCGCGACCATTATTTGGATTTGCCGTTTGATTTGTCGAAAATCTTTTTTATCGCTACGGCAAACCAGCTTGCGCCGATTCCCGCGCCTTTGCGCGATAGAATGGAAATTATTCAGCTTGCCGGTTACAGCGATATTGAAAAATTAAACATCGCCAAGCAGTATTTGATTCCGCGACAGATAAATGAAAACGGGTTGCAGCCGGAACAAATCGAAATTACAGACGACGCGGTAAATCTTTTGACGGCGCGATACACGCGCGAAGCCGGCGTTCGGCAACTTGAAAGAACCGTCGGAAATCTGGCAAGAAAAGTCGCGCTCAAAGTCGCGCAGGGCGATACTGAAAAGGTAACGATTACGGCAAATGAAATAAAAAGCTATTTGGGCGCGCCGCATTTTTACCCGGAAAAAGCGCGCGAAGAGTTGCCTGCCGGTGTTGCGACCGGAATGGCTTGGACGGAAATGGGCGGCGAAGTTCTTTTTATCGAAGCGACGTTGCTGCCGGGCGGATCGGGCTTGACTTTGACCGGACAACTCGGCGACGTGATGAAGGAATCAGCGCAGGCGGCGCGCTCGTATCTGTGGGCGCACGCGGCGGAACTCGGCATTGACCCGGAAGTTATCAAATCAAACGGCGTTCACGTTCACGTTCCGGCGGGCGCGATTCCGAAAGACGGTCCGAGCGCGGGCGTTACGATGGTATCGGCGATGGCGTCGCTCTACACGGGCAGGAAAGTTCGTTCCGACACTTCGATGACCGGCGAAATCACGCTTTCGGGACTTGTTTTTCCCGTCGGCGGAATAAAAGAAAAAGTTCTGGCAGCACATCGCGCCGGTATCAGACGAATAATTTTGCCGCAGAGAAATGAAGCGGATGTCGAAGAAATTCCCGAAGACGTGAGAAATGAGCTCGAAATAGTTTTTGCTCTGCACATCAGCGACGCGCTGAACGCGGCTTTGGTAACTGAAGCCACTGACGCGCTCGTGCTGCCGACGAACTTGGAAGGCTTGCATCAGAGAGCGGGAAAAAACATTAATGAAGAGCAATTAATCGCAAAGAAAAATTAAAGAAATAACAAATCAACTCGCAGGCGAGGATTTTATCTTCGCCTTTTTTGCGATAATCTCTTGATAAAGTTTGACTGAAAAGTTAGCGCAAACAGTAAAATATACTCGCCCGTTCAACTTGCAAGACAGTGTAAATCGAGGTTTTACAGTAAATTTTTTTTATTGACATTTCTAATCAAGCTATCTATACTCCTTCTAGCGATTTATTCCTATATTTTTATAAAAGCAATTTTAAGTCTTCGGGAACTCTTCCTCCCAAAGTATTTTTTTGTAGGTGTTTATTGTTAGGAAAATAGTTTTTTTGTTCTATTCTATTTTTCCGAAAGGCGACTCTGACAAACACCGATTATTTTTTTTGAATCATTTGCGAAAATGTTTCCCAATTTAGTGGAATCAGTCCACTTTTCAGATTTTCAAATCAATCCCTTGGATTAAGAAAATTTATCTAAGTAGGGAATTTTTATTAAAGGAGTGAATTATGAAGAGCAGAAATTTTTTGGTTACATTGCTTAGTATAACGGCAATGTTGTTTTTTTCGTTGCTGACAACAGCACAAGCGCAGACAGCGACCAGCTTCAGCGGAAATGCGACCGGCGTTATTGCGAACGCCACTATTCTCAATACAGTAACAGCTAATGCTACGATAGCTGCGACAGGAGATCTCAATCCTACGAGTGCGGGCGACAGGCGTACTGCCCAAGTATTACAAGCAGATGCGGCAGCTACTATCCAATTGGGTGGTATATTGGGGTCAAATAACACCCTCTCGACCGGGCTTGTTCAGACAAGGACTTCTAGCGGTCAGGTAGGTGTTAATTTTGGAGATCCCGGTGCAGGGGTAAACACGAGCCAATCGCAAGCTGTCGTTAACAATCTGAATCTTAATATCCTGGCTGCGACTCTCGTTAACGCTGGACTGTCTGTTACCGGTGAAACTTTGACGGCGAACACTAATTGCTCATGCCAATCAGGTTGCACGGGTACTTCTCAGATAAAAAATCTTCGAGTTAACGGTTTGCTTGTAGGTACGCAAATAGGCTTTACTGTTCTTAACAATAGCGGTACTGTAACTGTACAAACGGATGTTATCGGAAACGTATTCCTGTCGGCAACTCCTAACACACAGATTAGCCTGCTGAATGGAACACTTATCCTTACCCTTAACGAACAGACGAGTACGAGTGCAGGTGCCCGCGACATTACGGTTAACGCTCTGCGCATCCAGACGGTTAACCTCCTTGGTGTTACAACAAACATTATTGTCTCTCAGGCACACTCCGATATCACCTGTGCAGCAGCAGCAGCGGGAGTTGATTTAGTAGTTACAAAGACTGCTACGATTAGAGGTAGCATAATTACTAACGTGATTACAGTCACGAATATCGGATCGACTACTGCTACGGGTGTTGTTTTAACGGACAATTTGCCGCTTAACACAACCTTCTTTTCGGCAACACAGACAGGTACTACAACACTTACCTTGACAACTCCCCAGCAAGGGTTTAACGGAACGATTACCGGGACGGGAACGTTGGCAGCTAATGAAACTGTTACTATTACGATTATTTCAGTCGTAAACTCGGGCACGACGTTTGGTACATCCATCCCAAATACTGCCACGGTGATAAGTGATACGACGGAAGTAAACCTTTTAAACAATACGTCAACGGCGACCGTCATGATACTTGCCCCGACAGCAGCAAGTGTTTCTATCGGAGGGCGAGTTCTGTCTCCAGTCGGCAGAGGTGTCTCAAGAGCGCGCGTTCTGTTGACTGACTCAACCGGACAAACCCGCAGTGTGATGACCAATCCGTTTGGTTATTACCGCTTCAGCGATGTAGAGGTTGGCGGTACTTATATCTTCGAGGTGAGAGATAAACGCTATACTTTCACACCGCAGACACTTTCCTTAAACGAGGGAGTAACTAATTTTAACTTTAGAGCTCAACGGTAGAACTAAAACCATAGAACTATAAATAGTTAATCGGATAAGCGGGCAGAGGAAACTTTGCCCGCTTTTTTAGTCAAAGGAATATTGTTTGATTAACGTTTCCAGGGATATTATTTCTTATTTGCCACTTTCTCAGCCCAATTGCTGATTCCAGACAGACATTCAACCTTTTTATTAAGTAAAAACAGAGAGCGGCGACTGATAAATATAATGATTTACCAGCCGTTTTTTTGGTTCCGAAAAAAAATTATAAAATGCCTTTTTATAGTTGGAAAAATAAAAGTAATTCGGTGTATGCTAGTAGGTTAAATATGTCGGGCGAAAGTCTTTCCGTAGAAAGGCTCAAACGGTTTTGAGAGCTGTTCTTTTTATTAAACAAAAAACATATTTAAATTTGAAAATTTTTAACACGGATATTTATTACAAATGGCATTTAAGTCTCTATTTAGTTTATTTTCGAGCGACCTGGCGATCGATTTAGGCACGGCAAATACGCTTGTTTATGCGAAAGGTCGCGGCATTGTCGTCAGTGAGCCTTCGATTGTGGCAATCAACAAGGTTACCAATCAGGTCGAAGCCGTCGGGCGCGACGCCAAAGAAATGCTCGGTCGTACGCCGGGCAATATAGTCGCCATTCGTCCGATGAAAGACGGCGTGATTGCGAATTTTGAAGTTACCGAAAAAATGCTCCAGCATTTTATACGCAAAGCGCATAACGGAAAATCCTGGGTTCGCCCGCGCGTCGTCATCGGAATACCAAGCGAGATTACGCAGGTCGAGCGCCGCGCCGTCGAAGATTCGGCGTATCGCGCAAAAGCGAGCGAAGTTTATCTGGTTGAAGAAGCGATGGCGGCAGCAATCGGCGCGGGACTTCCCATCACCGAGCCGCACGGAAATATGGTCGTTGACATCGGCGGCGGAACGACCGACATCGCCGTCATTTCTTTGTCCGGCATTGTTTACTCGCGCGCCGTTCGGGTCGCCGGAAACGAGATGGACGAAGCGATTACCCAATTTATCAAGCGAAAATATAATCTGCTTATCGGCGAGCGAACGGCGGAAGCGGTAAAAATCGCGCTCGGTTCGGCTTTTCCGCTCGAAGAACCGCTGACGATGGAAGTTCGCGGGCGCAATTTGATTGAAGGCATTCCAAAGACGATTACTATTAGCGACGAAGAAATCCGCGAGGCTCTTTCCGATGCCGTATCAACGATTATCAATGCCGTGCGCGTCGCGCTCGAACGCACTCCGCCGGAACTTTCCGCCGACATTGTCGAGCGCGGTATCGTGATGACCGGCGGCGGCGCGCTGCTGAAAAACCTCGACAAGCGTCTGACGATTGAAACCGGTCTGCCGGTCGTCCTGGCTGATGACCCGCTTTCGTCTGTCGTGCTTGGTACAGGCAAAATGCTTTCGGATTTTGAACTTCTGAAACGGGTTAAGTGGGACAATTCATTGATGACGGGAAGTTAGTCATTTAACATTCAGCATTTATCATTGAACATTATATAATTGATAAATGTTGAATGTTAAATGTTGAATGAAAAATGGCGGAGAGAAGTCAGAAAGAAGTTTGGAAAGTAACGCCCTGGGTAATGATTGCCCTACTTTTGGGCAACTTTATTTTAATGGCTTGGGACGCGCGCGAGTCGGACACCAGACAGAGAATGATTCGCGTCTGGGCGCAGACGGCAGCCGATTTCGTCCAATCTCCCGTAACTACGGTTAGCTCCTCTGTAACTAATTATTTCCAATCTTTTGCCACTCTAAGAACCGCTCAGAGCGAGAACGACGTTCTCAAACAGCGCGTTCAGGAACTCGAAGTCGAGGTTCAAAACAAAGAGAGTTTATCGGTTGAAAACGAACGTCTCAAGTCGCTGCTCGACCTAAAAAACCGCTCCAATTATAAAATTCTGCCCGCACAAATCATTGGGCGCGACCCGTCGGCGTGGTTTGATACATTGATTATCAATCGCGGAAGTCTCGACGGTGTGAAATTACGAATGCCCATTGTAACAAACGGCGGACTTGTCGGTTTTGTGACGGCGGTTAGTCCTTTAACATCGCAAATTTATTTATTAACAAAAGAAGGAGTCGCCGAAGGCGGAATTATTGGCGAAGTCGGAACGTCTAATGCTCTCGGCGTCATCAAGGGAACAGGCAAAAAAGAATTGCTTGAAATGGGCTATGTGCCGAACAGCATTGAAGTTCAAGTTGGCGAAAGCGTTTATACAACCGGACAAGATATAATTTATCCGGCGGGATTGAAAATCGGCGAAGTCGTCGAAGTTCGTGTTGGTTCGGCAACGATTACGCATCAAATTTTCATAAAACCAAGCGCAAATCTCTCATCTCTGCAGGAAGTTGCAGTTTTGCTGTATGAGCCGCCGCCGCGCCCCGATTATGACAAATCCGTTCCGAATGCCGGCAAAGACGTAAAAGGCGGGAAGAAGAAGTAAGTTTCAAGTTTCAGGTTTCAGGTTTCAAGTAAAATCCAACTCAAACTTGAAACCTGAAACTTGAAACTTAAAACTCGATAAAATGGAACAGGTAAAAATCACAATCGCATTGATAATCGCCATACTGCTTCAGTGGACGTTGCGCAACGTTGCCGAGCCGCTGGTGTTTATTGATTTTCCGCTGATTATTGTGGTTTACGCCGCGCTCCACCGAAACGGAATCAAAGCCTTGTTTTACGGCAGCGTCGCCGGGCTTGCGGTTGATGCTTTAAGCGGCGGGCTTTTAGGCGCCAACGGCTTCTCTAAAACGTTGATAGCATACGTAGTTTCGGAGATTGTAAGGCGCGTCTATCTGGACAACCTTTTATTGCAGATTCCCGTCATAGCAGGCGCTTGTTTGCTGAATGAATTGGTTTATTACGGTCTGCATCTTCTTTTAGGGCAAATCCCGACGGCGGAATTCGGCGTAACGATAGCTTATACGATTATCGGAACGACTATCGCCGGAACAATCGTCTATTTGATTTTAGACAGCTTTTTTGCGGAAAAAGTAACCAAGCAAAAGCGCGACATCTTTCCGCCGCGTCGGCAAACACGCAGGCGAAACCCGATTCGTTTGGGAAATCGGAGATAAGTTACAGACAGTTACAAATAGTTTTCAGAGTTATGGATAGTTGCGGAGTTTCAGGCGATTTTCAGAATTTTAACTTTCTATAACTATCTGAAGTTTCCTGGAAACTGCCTGCAACTTTCCACAAACTTGAAGTATGAAACTAAACGATTACGCGCAAAATTTGGGAATCAGAGTCGGCACGATTCAGGTTATCGCCTTTATTTTGCTGGCTATTCTCGGCGTTCGTCTTTATTATCTGCAAATCGTCAGAGGTGAGTATTACAGCGAAAAAGCAGAAAATCAGCGCATTCGTCTTATCCCGATTCCGGCGCCGCGCGGAGCAATTTTTGACCGTAATGGTAATCTTCTGGTTGATTCGCGTCCGACTTATAACATAACACTCTCAAACGAGCCGATAAAAAAAATTGATTTGACTGACCGCCTGGAGGATTACGCGCAAGGCTTAGGCGTTGAACGTCAATTTTTGGTCGAAAGACTGAACTTAATCAAAAAACAACCCGGATTCGAGACAATGGTTTTGAAGGAAAACGCGACGATGCAGGATATAACCTGGGTCGAAGCGCACGCTCTGGAGTACCCGGAACTGCGCGTCGAGCTTCAGCCGCAGCGCTTTTACCCGCTCGGCAAAGTGCTGGCGCACGTTCTCGGTTACGTCGGCGAAATCAGCCCGAAACAGCTCGAAAAACCCGACGTGCAGGCGAAAGGCTTGCGCCCGGGCGATATTATCGGCAAAGGCGGTCTTGAACAATACTACGACGATTACCTGCGTGGAAAACCAGGTTACAGAAAAGTTCTGGTGGACAGCCGCGGGCGCGTGCAGGAAGAAATCCAGGTTGTCCCGCCGCAAGCCGGACAAGATTTAATTTCGACCATCGACCTTGATTTGCAGCAAGCGGCGGAAGCGCAGCTCGCAAATTCTGTGACAAAACGCGGCACGATTATTTCGATGGATCCGAACAACGGCGAAATTTTAGCGATGGCTTCCGCGCCGTCGTTTGACCCGAACGCTTTTGTCGTTAGAAGCACGTCGCCCGAAGGACGCAAAGAGATTGCCGGTTATTACACAAACGAACAGCGTCCGCTGCTCAACCGCGCGATTCAAGGACGCTATCCGCCCGGCTCGACCTGGAAAATTCCCGAATCAGTCGCCGCTTTGCAGCAAGGCGCGATAACGGTTAAAAGTTCACGAATCGTCTGCGGCGGCGGAATTCAAACCGGCAATCGTTTTACGCGCGACACGAGCGGCAATCACGGCACGCCCGATCTGGCGTCGGCGATTACTCATTCGTGCGACGGTTATTATTACCGTTTGGGACTGAAAATGAAACTTGACGGCTTAATCAAAATGGTCGAGGAGTTTGGTTACGACAAACCTTCGGGCATTGATTTGCCGAATGAAAAAACCAGCCGCACGCCGAAATACTTCAAGCCTATAATCGAAAAGCGCGACGGAAAATGGAACGACATCGAAACGGTTTTTGCTTCAATCGGGCAGGTTACGGTCGAAGCGACGCCGATTTCGATGCTGCGCGCCGTTTCAAGCGTCGGTGTTCACGGCAATATGTTTGTGCCGCATCTTTTAAAGGAATTCAAATCCATTGACGCTATCGGCGAAGAAGGCTCGCCCGGTTATATTCCGGCGCGCGCCGCCTTTGGTTTCGCGCATCCAGAACCGCAGATAATTGAAATGACGCCCGAACAAAATAAAGTCGTTTTGCAGGGCTTGTGGGGCGTCGTCAACGCGGGCGGAACTGCCGGACGAATAAAAATGGCGAACTGGGAAATTGCCGGAAAAACCGGCACGGCGCAAACATCGGCAATCGGTTCGGGCGGCTCGAAAGACCACGCCTGGTTCGTCTCTTTCGCACCGGCTTACAAACCGGAAATCGCCGTCATCGCGCTGATTGAAAATTCCGGCTTCGGCTCGTCAAACGCCGCGCCTGCCGTCAAAGGCGTCTATGAAGCTTATCTTTTGAAAAACCACCCGGATGCGTTGAACGGACAACAGATGGCTAAAAACATTGAACATTGAACATTTATCATTTATCAAATTTTGATTGTCGCCGTTTGAATAATCAAATAAATGATAAATAATAAATGATAAATGAAATATGGTCGCAGTAATAGAAAAACGTAATTTCAGAGATTTCGATTGGCTGGCGGCGTGTCTGGCGGTGGCAATCGTCTCGTTCGGTGTCTGGCAAATCTACAACGCACAGCCGACGGAAACTTACTGGCAAAAGCAAATAATCGGTCTGATTATTTCGCTGGTTGCGCTGGTCGTTATTGCGACGATGGATTACCGGCGAATTATCGATGCCGCGCCGATTTTCTACGCCATCGGTTTGTTTTTGCTCGTTTTGGTTTTGATTCCGGGCATCGGTATGCGAATCAACGGACAGCAGGCGTGGATAAAAGTTCCGCTTATCGGACAATTTCAGCCGTCGGAATTTGTCAAAATTCCGGTAGTTTTGATGCTTGCCAAGTATTTCGGCTCGCGCAAAACCGGACTTTTGACGGTTAAGGAAATCCTCGTCGGCATAGCGATTTTAGCCATACCGCTTGCGCTGATTATGCTCGAACCCGACGCCGGGCAATCGATTACGTATTTTCCGCTTCTGGCAGCGGTTTTGTTTTTGTCAGCTGTCAAAATCAGATGGGTTGTTCTGACAATTGTCGCCGGACTAGTTCTCGCTCCAGCAGCTTTTTGGGTCGGTGTAAAAACAGGAAAAATCAAGCCTTACCAGATAGAGCGCGTAAACGTTATTCTCGACCCTGAAAACGCCGACCCGAAAGGCTTTGGCTATCATACGGTTCAATCAATGATAACGGTCGGGAAAGGCAGTCTGTCGGGCATCAAAGGCGATACGGAAAGCTCGCAGAGCGCGCTGAAATTCTTACCTGAACCGCACACGGATTTTATATTCGCGGTAACGGCGGAAAACACCGGATTTATCGGCTGCGTCTCGCTTCTGCTGGCTTACGCGCTTCTTTTGTCGCGTCTTATCGCGGGCGCGCGACAAGCACCCGACCGCGCCGGAATGCTGGTTATAATGGCGATTGTCTGCGAGCTGTCTTTCCAAATTTTTATGAACGTCGGAATGGTTTTAGGTTTCCTGCCGGTTATCGGCGTTCCGCTGCCTTTGATGAGCGCAGGACTTTCGGCGGTTTTGGCAACCTTTATCGCCATCGGCTTTGTTATCAGCGTGAAAATGCGGCGGTTTGTTAATTAAGGAGATTTTTGTCGTATGGCGAAAGAGATGAGAAAAATTGTAACCAGAGAAGTTGAAACAGTGGAAGCAAAGAGCAAGCGCGGTTTTTGGAGCTACGTCTGGCTTCCGACGGCGCTTGTTTTGGCATTGTCGGCTGGTGGTTTGACCGGCGTTTTGGGTTCGTATTACCTGAACAATTCTCGCTACGCGACGGAAGTTTCCGCGCTTGCCACGTATCGCCCGCCGCAGGTTACGACGATTTACGCTGATGACGGTGAAACAGTTTTAGCGGAGTTCTCGCTCGAAAAACGGATTCCGATTAAGGAACAGGATATTCCGCCCTTAGTGGAAAAAGCACTTTTAGATATTGAAGACAATCGCTTTTACAAACATATTGGTATTGACCCATATCGCATCGGCGGCGCGGCGGTTAAAATTCTGACAGCCGGTAAAATACAAGGCGGCTCAACCATTACGCAACAGCTTGCAAAAAATCTTTTCCTCTACAAAGACCAGACGCTGACCAGAAAGGTGAGCGAATGGATGATGGCGCTTGAAATCGAGCGTTTATACACCAAGCGCCAGATTTTAGAGATGTATATGAACTACGTCTTTCTCGGTGCAGGTTCATACGGTTTCGAAGCAGGCGCGCGAACTTATTTCGGTAAACCGTTAAAAGAGTTAAATTTGGAGGAAGCCGCTCTGCTGGCGGCAATTCCGAAATCGCCCGAATACTCACCGACGCGCAATATGGAAAAAGCAAAAGACCGTCGCGACATCGTGCTTGACCAGATGGCGAAATACGGTGACATTACCGACGCCGAAAGAGACGCAGCGAAAGCCAAACCGATAAAATTAGCCGACACGGCTTATTATCAATCGCTGCCGAAATCTACGGCTTGGGATTATCCGGTAGAAGAAGTCCGCAAATATCTGGAGGAAAAATACACGACGCGCGTCGCCCAGGGCGGCTTGAAGGTTTACACGACAATCAACGTTGACGCGCAGAAAGTCGCTACTAAAGCTGTTCGCGAAGGTTTGCGCCGGTATGACAGTGGTCGCTCGTGGCGTTCCGATTATCAAAACATTTTGCTCGACGACAATAACCAGCCGATTACCGACGGCAGGGAAATTGAACGCAAACTCAACTCTTTTAAGCACGCCGACTGGTATGGCGACGATTATGCCAAAGGCGAATTTATCAAGGGTTTGGTAACGAAAATTGACCCGGTTAAAAATGAAGCGAAAGTTCGTTTCGGTAGATATACGGCGATTGTAACCGCCAAAGAAATGGGCAAAAGCGGCAAACAACCGAAAGATGAACTGAAAGTAGGTTTTCTGCCTGAATTTGAAATTAAAGACGCGAACAACGATACGGGAACTCTACAGGTTCAGCTTTCTCAAGTGCCGGAAATACAGGCTTCAATTGTTACGCTCAATGCCCATACGGGCGAAATCGTCGCGATGGTCGGCGGTTACGATTATCACACCAGCCGATTTAACAACGCCACGCAAGGTTTGCGGCAGACCGGTTCGGCTTACAAACCGTTTATTTACACGGCGGCGGTCGAATGGGGAATGACGCCGGAGACAATGGTTTCCGGCGCCCCAATAAAACGCGGCGGCTGGATGCCGCATAATTACGACGGTACACTTAGTCATGCGAATGTACCGATGGATGTCGCGCTGGCAAAATCCTACAATCTGGCGGCGGTTCACTTGCTCGACCAGGTTGGCGTGCAGACAGGCGCGCAGATGGTTCGCCGTTTCGGAATCACCAATCCGATGGCGCCGAGTCTGGCGTCGGCGCTCGGAGCAAGCGAAGCGTCTTTAACCGAAATGGTTTCGGCTTATTCGGCTTTTCCAAACAAAGGCGTGCGGGTTACGCCGCATTTAATCAGAAAAGTTTACAGCCGCGACGGAAGTCTTCTTGAAGAATCCAAGGAGACGACTTCCCGTGTAACGAGCGAATACGTTGCGCTGACAATGGTTGATTTGATGCGCGGCGTCGTCAATCTTCCGTTCGGAACGGCGCACGGCGCGAGCGCCGCCGGGCAACCGCTCGCCGGAAAAACCGGCACGGTCAACGACCATACAGACGTTTGGTTTATCGGCTACACGCCCACTTACGTTACCGGCGTTTGGATGGGAAATCCCGAACGCAAGGAATCCTTAGGCGCGAATATGACGGGCGGGCACGGCGCGCTGCCGTTTTTCAACTCTTTTATGAATGTGTTTATGAAAGATAAGCCAAAAGACAGTTTCCCGAAAACGCCGCCGATGCCCACGGAAATCAAAGCCCTTGCCGAACAGCGCAAACGCGAGGAGCAGGAAAAACTCGAAAAAGCAGCGCAGGAAGGTGAAAAGCTCGGCGTCTTCGTAAATACATATAATGGCGGAGGTAAAACCCGCCGCAACGATAACGGCGGCAGCGTTAGGAGTTCATCAAGCGAAGGAGAGGCTTCGTCCAGCGATATATCCACAACTATAGACCCTACCGAGACGCCGAAAATAGATGCGCCGCCGCCCTTAAAACCCGGCGCTAATGATTCATCAAAACCACCTGTAAAACCCGTAACCGCCTCAACTCCTGCTAAAAAGCCGGAAACTCCGGCAGAGAAACCGGCAAAGGAAGGCGAGAAGCGAAAAGGCAAGAAAGGCGACGGGGACAATTAATAATGGTGAATGATGAATGGTGAATATTGGAAATTTGATTTTACATTCACCATTCATCATTAGTCATTAACCATTAACTAAAGAATCTTCCCAAATAATACGGCAGCATCTTGCGCCACCAATCCCAATCGTGATTAACGTCGTATCCCCAAATTTCGCACAAATGCGGAATGCCTTTTGAAGAGAGAACTCCGGAAAAATCACGCGTGCGTTCCGGCGCTTCAAACGCGCCTTGTCCGGTAACAATCACAATCGAATCGGCTTTGTGCAAAATCGGCAAAAAATAATCGTCCGTCAGATTTTGGACGTATTGAATCGGATTGTTGAAATAAACGTTTTCGTCCGTATAATTTTGCAAGTATGAACGGATGTCGTAGCTTCCGCTCATTGCAATCGTGCCGCGAAAATTGTCGGGATGTTTGAAATAGCAGTTTGCCGCGAGGAATGCTCCTAAACTCGCGCCGGTCGTTAAGGGTCTGGCGTCCTGCCCGCATTCATTACGAATAAGCGGCAACACTTCATCCATAATGTAGCGGTCATAGCGCGTCAGCAGTTCGGCTTTCCACTGCGGCGAAGCCTGCTCATTCAAAAGGCTGTAACGATTAACCGAATTTATCGAATAAGCTCGAAGCAAACCTTTTTCGATAAATGGCTTTATCGCGTCGAGCAGCAGAAACCGCTCGTATTCGAGATAATCGGCGGCGGCTGTCGGAAACATCAAAAGCGGAAAGCCTCTGTCTCCGTAAGCGACCAGCGGCATATCCATTCCGAGATTATGACTGAACCATGATGTCGTATCACGACGCATAAATTTTTATGACTCCAGAATTTTTATTGTAAGAATTTCGGTTTAGTGAGGTTAAAAGAAAATTGCGCGGACTTCAAGTTTCGAGCAGAATTTCAGCCGCGCCAAACACGAAATTATTTTTCATTTTCGTTCGCAGCTAAAATCAATTTCTCTATTTCGTAACTGTAATTTCCCGCGTCGTCGAATTATAACCGCCGTTATCTACGATATTTCCGCTTTTGTCAACGAGTTCTAATCTGACCGTGTGTTTGCCGTTAGTCCAACCGGAAAGCCAAATAGGTTTCCAATTATCAATAAACTTTGCTTCGCCGCCGTCAACCGAATAACGCACACGATATTCGCCGCCGTCGCCCGCAAGTTTTGCGCTCGACAGCCAAAAATCAATCATAATCGTATCGGCGTCCGCGCCTTTGTATTCGCCTTTCGGACGGCTGTAAGTCAGAAGCGCCTTTTTGAAATCAACCGCGCCCGCCGTCGAAGCCTGCATATCTTTGCCTTCGGGCGTCGGTGCTGCATTCGCGTTTGACATTTGTTGTCCCGCATCGGTCGTCGTCGGTTGATTTGAATTTGCCGCGCCGTTTTTGACCGTAAATTTCACTGTTTGAAACGCGCCTTCATTTTTATAGCTTTCGTGCCAGGGGCGCGACGGGAAAAAGCGCAAAGTGTGTTCGCCGTCAACAACGTTTCTCAATTCAAATCCCTGGTCGAGAATATAGTGCGCTTCATACGGCTGATTATCCAAAATGACGTGAATGTGATTGCCCGTTCCGGTCGTCATATCTTTCATTGGTTTGTAGCCTTTGAGGTCGCCGCCGAGTTCCAGCTTTACCTTGACCGTCGAATTGTTAATCGTTGCGCCGTCTTTCGGTTCAAGAACCCTTAACATCGGTGTCGCTGCGTCCTGCTCGCCGCGCGTAAACATCATTTCCGCTATTTTCTGCGGGCGCGCAGCTTCCGACAAATTCTGAGCTTCGAGCGTGGCATTAGTGTTTGTCGCATTGGCGCTCGTCGTATTTGCATTGGATAAATTCGCGTTCGTATTCGTCTGCGGCATATCACAAGCCGAAAAAGCAATAACGGCGATTACAAATATAAAAAATTTCATCGGTTTCATAAAGATTTCTCCTTCCGAATTTGAACACATCTTAAAAACAAATTTTTCCAGTTTGCGTAATAATTCAACTTTAAACAAAAAATAATAGTAGCCGAGTTTGGCGAGTTGGAAAAGTATCGGCAATTTTACGCCTGCACCTAAAAGCGAATATGATGCGGTCGGAAAAGGCAGCCGTGCGTTGGGCGCGGCGGCGATGGCGAATAAAATCGGCGAAAATTTTTCGTTTCTCTCATTTCTCACCGGTTTGACGCCGAAAGCCGACAAAGCGCAAGCGATTGACTTCAGCGTCAAACTCGTCGCCGAAATTGTCGCTTACTGCAAAATCAACGGCATTCCGGGCGACAGCATCGGTGAATTCGTCGGCGCTCTCGCTGATTACAGCGGCGAGTCTCTGATGCGGATGGCGGCACTCGTCTCGGTTGACGCGCTTCTTCCGCTCGGACCGGATTTCATCGAAAAAATCGGTTCAACAATCGGCGGTTTGTCTCACTCGGAATTAGAGCAAAACCAAACTTTCAATCAAATAAACAACGAAATACCCGGCGGCGACACGAGCGGCAAGTTAGGGTTTATCGGTGAGAGTTTCCGTTCGGTTTCCGATTGGATGGGAAATTTTGTTTCGTCGCGCAATCTGACGCAGGAAAGCGTGGTCAGCAATCTCAAAAATATATTGACATCACCGATAACAAATTGGATTACGTCAGCGCGTTTCTCGACATGACGACCAACTATTACGAATATACCGGTGTGCAAACACTGGCAAGACGTTTGACCGAGCGTGCTGTCGCTGAAATTTAAAGTTAATAGAAAAGAAAGTAAAAAAGTAGAGTTACTGTAAGTAAGTTTTTAGCGCAAATAAAAAAAGGAAAACCATTGTTAGAGGTTTTCCTTTAATTTTTAGAAATAAAAACTCAAAATTGCAATAGTTAATGTAATGTATCACTCACAACTTAAAAGTCTCCAAGTTACTGATTTCATTGGTGGAGTCGAGGGGGATCGAACCCCTGACCTCATGACTGCCAGTCATGCGCTCTCCCAGCTGAGCTACGACCCCGAAAACAATTACGAATTATAAATTACGAATTACGAATGAGCAAACGCTGTCTTGAATTAATAGGCATAAAATTTTTTGAGTTTAATAAACAATGGTTTAATTCGTAATTTGAAGTTCGTGATTGTTTTTTACTTTCCTTTAAAAACCGGCTTCCTCTTTTCCAGAAAGGCTGCGACGCCTTCTTCTTTGTCTTCTGTCGAAAAACAGACGGCGAAAAGGTCAACTTCTCGGCGCAAGCCTTCGTCCAAATTCGAGCGTGAAGCAAGTTTGACGGCTTCTTTCGCCATTTGCAGCGCAATCGGCGCTTTTTCAGCGATTTTATTTGCCAGCGCAAACGTCTTTTCTTCCAATTCTTCCGCCGGAAAAACATCGTTGACCAAGCCGAGATTATACGCTGTTTGCGCGTCAATCATATCGCCGGTCAAAATCATTTCCATCGCTTTCGTTTCGCCGATTAAACGGGTTAGACGTTGCGTTCCGCCGCCTCCTGGAATTATGCCTAAATTTATTTCCGGTTGTCCGAAGCGCGCCTTTTCGCTCGCCGTGCGCAAATCGCACGCCAAAGCTAGTTCGCAACCACCGCCTAAACAAAAACCGTTTATCATTGCAATCACAGGTTTTGGAAACGTATCAAGCGAATTAAAAAGCGAACGCTCTTGAAAAACGTTTCTTTGCGTTACGGAAGTTTTTCCGGCAAACTCGCCGATGTCCGCGCCCGCAATAAAAGATTTTTCACCCGCGCCGGTAATTACCAGGACTCTGACAGAATCGTCTTTTCTTAATTCGTCGAGTGCGGCAACACCTTCGGAATGAACTTTTGAATTCAAAGCATTAAGTTTATCAGGACGGTTTATCGTTAAAACGGCAATGCCTTCGTCGCGTTTTTCAACTGAGATTGTTTCGTAATCGGGCATAATATTCAAATGTCGGATGTTAGTTGTAGAAGTTAGTAAAATCAAGCTGCTCACTTCTAACATCATAAAGCGAAATAAAGCGTTTGACTGCAAATTCGACTAATTTATTATTTGATAGTTATACTGTAAAAACACTATTACAGCAAACATCTTTAAATACGGAGAAACAGAAAAGTTTTATGTCGAAGACGGAAATAAGTCGCAAAGTGGTTATTTTGGGTTCGGGTCCGGCAGGCTTGACGGCGGCAATCTACGCTTCGCGCGCGCAGCTTGAACCGATTGTCATCGATGGACCGCAGCCGGGCGGACAACTGACAATTACGACCGACGTTGAGAATTATCCCGGATTTGCCGAAGGGATTATGGGACCGGAGTTGATGAACCAGTTCAGGGCGCAAGCCGAACGCTTCGGCACGGAAATCTTAAACGTCTGGATTGATTCGGTTGATTTATCCGAAAGACCGTTCACACTCAATGCAAAGGAAAGCGCTGACAGCGACGAAATTACGACTGTTATAAAAGCTGAAACTTTAATCATTTCAACGGGGGCGTCCGCCAAATGGCTAGGCGTTCCGGGCGAAGAACCCGCGCCGGTTGGTTTGGGCGGCAACGGCGTTTCGGCGTGCGCAACTTGCGACGGATTTTTCTTTCGCGCAAAGCCGGTGGTTATTGTCGGCGGCGGCGATACGGCGATGGAAGAGGCGATGTTTCTGACGCGCTTTGCCTCGAAAGTAACCTTGATGCACCGCCGCGATTCGTTTCGCGCCTCAAAGATTATGCAGGACAGAGTTTTCAATAATGAAAAAATCGAAATTATGTGGAACACGGGAATCCGCGAAATTGTCGGCACGAAAGAAGCGGGCGTAACGGGCGTGAAAATTTTCAACACGCTCTCGAATGAAGAAAGTCTTTTCCCGACCGAAGGTGTTTTCGTCGCCATCGGACACAAGCCGAACACAGACCTTTTCAAAGGTGTTCTGGAAATGGACGAAACCGGATATTTACAAACAGAAGGACGCACGATGAAAACCAACATCGCGGGAGTCTTTGCCTGCGGCGACGCGCAAGACCATTATTATCGCCAGGCAATCACGGCGGCAGGTTCGGGCTGTATGGCGGCGATTGACGCCGAACGCTTTCTGGTCGAACACGGCGAAGCGGTTAAAGAGACACAAACGAATTGGTGAAATATTGAAAATATTTTATGTAACGCCGCCGATTATTTTTCCGGGAAAATTTTATCGGCGGCATTTTTATTTGTTGTAATTCATTATTTGTCATTATGAATTTTTCGTAACTTTCAAAAAGTTTTCCACCTGTGGAAAACTTCCGGCAAAGATTTTCAAAACAAATCCGAACACTTTCACCGGTTACAATCTCTTAATAAGTGGATGGCGAAAATAATTAATTTAAGGCAAGAGATTTTTCTGGTATTGCGCGCGCAGTCAGGCGACAGACGGGCGTTTGACGAACTTCTGCAAACGGTTCAGGACGCGCTTTTTCGCTACCTTTACCGGCTCGTCGGCGAGCGTGCCGCGGCGGAAGATATTTTGCAGGAAGTTTTTATTATCGTCTATCGCAAACTCGTCTGGCTGGAGAATCCGAAACTTTTTCGGTCTTGGACGTATCGCATTGCGTCGCGCGAAGCGTTTCGATATATGAAACGAGAAAAGCGTTGGACGGAGCAAATGCGCGACGAAAAAGTTCTGGAAACGCTCTCCGCCGAACCGCCCGAAGAAATTTACGCACCCGAGTTAATCGCGCAAATTCCGAAATTGATTTCAGAAGTTTCACCCGCAAGCCGTGCCGTTTTGATTTTGCACTATTTAGACGAAATGTCTCTGAGCGACACGGCTGAAATTTTGGATATTTCTCTCGGAACAGCCAAATCGCGGCTTGCTTACGGACTGGCAAGTTTGCGGCAGAAAATTAAAAAGGAGCAGTAATTTTGTGAAAAACATTAGCACGAAAAAAATAATTATCGCTTTGGCGATTCTCGAAGCACTCGTTTTAGTTCCGGCACTGATTTACAAAATTTTTTACAAATAAAAAGGAGATTTTATGTCAGAAAAAATCAATGAGATTCGTGAAAACACACTCAATCGAATCGAATACAGCGAGCGCAATTACAAACTCGCTTTCGTCGGCGCGGCGTTTGTCGAGCTGCTGTTTATCGGCGCCTTTCTGCTGCTCGCTGACTTTTCCAACCGCGTGCATTTGCTTTTATTTATCGCGTCATTTTCCGTTTATACGATTTTGATATTCGGTTTAATGGCGCTCGGTCTGCACGTCAACCGCAACACTTTGCGCGTGTTGACGGCGATTGAAATGCTCGGAAATAACGATTAGTAGCGTCTGAAAAAATTGTTTTAGACATTTCTGGAAAACTTTCTTTCGATTTTTCTCGTAAGCACGATTATAGTTTTTCAAAAATTTTTCGGAGCAAATTAATGTCCAATAAAATACGTTTCAAATTTTTACTCGCCTGCATTTTAACGTTTTCCGTTTCTTTCGTTTCGCTTTCCGTCACCGGTTACGCGCAAACATCAGCAAAAACAGCGGTTTCCGGTGATTTGCAGCAGCGCCTTCAAGCGATTGAAGAGAAGGCAGACGTGCGCCGCAAGGAACTCGGCATTCCCGGAATGTCTCTGGCGATTGTCAAAGACGGGGAAGTTATCTTTATAAAAGGCTTTGGCTACAAGGATTTTGAGAAAAAAGTTGCCGTAACGCCCGACACTGAGTTTGCCATCGGCTCGGCGACCAAAGCGTTTACAGCTTTGAGCGTTTTGATGAGTCAGGACGCGGGCAAATTGTCTCTGGACGACAACCCGAAAAAATATCTGTCGTATTTCAAAATCAACGACCCGGATATTGACTCGCGCATTACGATTCGTGATTTGCTGTCGCACGCTTCGGGTTTGAATCGCACGGATTTGGGCTGGGTTACGGGAAAGCTAAACCGCGAAGAAATGATTCGCGTCGCCGGCATTGCCAAGCCGCAGGCGAAACTGCGCGAGAAATTTTTGTATCAAAATGTAATGTTTACGGCGGCGGGCGAGATTGTCTCGAAAGTTCAAAACGCGCCGTTTGAAAAGTTTGTCGCTCGGGAAATCTTCAAACCCTTAGGAATGAACGACTCGAATTTGTCGGTCAAAGATATGCGGCGGGCGAAAGATTATTCGCTCGGTTACGATTACAATTTCGATACGAAAGAAACAAAACTTTTACCGATGCGCGACATTGACGGGATTGCGCCCGCCGGTTCGATAAATTCGACGGCGCGCGATATGACAAACTGGCTGCGCTTTATCCTGAACAAAGGCGAAGTCGGCGGCAAGCGGCTTGTTTCCGAGAGAAGTTTTGACGAATGGCTCAAGCCGCAAATGAAAATCGGCGGTAAAACTTCTTACGGTTTGGGCTGGTTTTTGCAGGATTGGAACGGTTTAAAAGTCGTGCAGCACGGCGGAAATATCGACGGATTTAATTCGATGGTGGCAATGATTCCCGAGAAACGATTAGGTTTCGTAATGCTGACAAACGTTACAGGCTCGTCGCTCGGCGGTGAATTGATGCCGATTGTCTGGGAAAATATTCTGGGAAATTCCAGCCCGCAGAATCAAACCGCTTCTGCCGACGCAGTAAAAGAAGTCGGAAAATATAATTTTGCCGCCGCAGGTTTTGATATTGAAGTTAAAATGCAGGACGGCAAACTCGTTGCCGTCGTTCCCGGTCAGCCGACGTATGTTTTGGAGAAAGTCGGTGAAAGAAAATATAAATTAACGGGCGCGCCCGCCGGATTTTTCGCAACTTTCAAAGACACAGAGCTTTTTCTCGAACAACCGCAGGGAAATTACACTCTGCCGAAAGTCGCGGCAGATAAAGAGCTTCCCGTAAACGTTTCCACTGCGGCAAAGGAACTCGTCGGCAAATACGCTTCGGAAAAGAACGCGGCGCGGACAGTTGACGTTGCCGACACAGACGGCAAAGTTTCGCTCGTGGTCGAAGGACAACCACCTTACGCTTTGAACGAAAAATCGAAAGACCTTTTCGCTATGAATCCTTTGCCCGATGATTACAAAGTCAAAGCAAAGCGCGACACAGCAGGAAAACTCATTGGCATTACGATTATGCAGCCTGAAGGCGAATTCGTTTTTAATCGAATCGAAGCGGGCGCGGCAGGCGATTCAAACGCGCCGAAAATTACGGTTGACGAATTGATGTCGAAGGTTACAGGCGCGCTCGGCGGCGAAAGCGCGTGGAGAAAAATCAATTCGCGCGTCGAAAAGTTCGAGTTCGATTTTGTCCATCAAGGCGTCAAAGGTTACGGCACGATTTACGCGAAAGCACCGAATATGGAGGCGCAGGAAGCGACCATAACGGCGCTCGGCAAGCCAATCGCTACCGTTTCAGAATATTTCGACGGCACGCACGGCGGCGAATCAGCCAGTTTTGCTCCGTCCGAAGAATATGCCGGAAAACAACTTGAAGACGCGCGTCTCAACGCACATTTTTACGGTTTGCTCGATTGGAAAACGCTCTACAAAAAAGCGGATTTCAAAGGAGCGGCAAAAGTCGGCGACGAAGATGCTTACATCGTCGTCTTCGAACCGGAGAAGGGCAACAAGGATACGATTTACTTTTCACAGAAAACCTTTTTGCCGCTCAAACTCGAATCTCTCAGCTCGTCTTCGACCAGCAGTGTCAGCCAGCCTTACTCTGAACTTTACAGCGATTATCGCGCGGTTGACGGCGTGATGATTCCGTTCAAAACCGTCAACTCAAACACGGGCAATGGCGATACCGTAACGATTGTCAAAGAAATCAAGCACAACACGGCAATTGACGACGCAAAGTTCAAGCCGCGCAAAGAAAAATAGGAAATACGAAACATTAGAAAAAATAAGAAGCAGATATATCTGCTTCTTATTTTTTCCAGCCTAAATCTTCGCCATCAAATTTGTAGCAATTTCCGCTTCCGAATGGTCAAAAACTGCGTCCAACTCTTTTTCGACGCTGCCATGAAGCGGCTTTAACTCTTTAATGAGCGGCGCAAAATTCTCGAAATCGTAAAGCTCCGTGTCGAGCAGATGCGAGCCGGTAACATTAGTAAGCGCCGTCATTATTGACGAGCGAACATGCGGAATCTCTTTTGCCAATTCGTTTATCAATCGTTTGACACGCGCGCGTTTCAGATTCGGCTGCGAGCCGCATAAATTGCACGGAATAATAGGAAACTGTTTTTCATCAGCAAACTTTGCGATGTCTTTTTCCTGTGCGTATGCGAGCGGTCGAATGACCGTATTTCTTCCGTCATCGGAACGCAGAATCGGCGGCATCGCTTTTAATTGTCCGACGAAAAATAAATTTAATAAAAAGGTGTTGATTATATCGTCGGCGTGATGACCGAGCGCGATTTTTGTGCAGTTCTCTTCAATCGCAACGTTGTAAAGAATCCCGCGCCTGAGGCGCGAACAAACCGAGCAGAAAGTTTTGCCTTCGGGAACGAGCCGTGTAACGATTGAATATGTATCTTCTTCGACAATTTTATAATTGACGCCGATGCTTTCCAAATAATTCGGCAAAATGTGTTCGGGAAAACCGGGCTGTTTCTGGTCGAGATTGACGGCGAGAATTTCAAATCGGACGGGCGCGCGCTTCTGCACATCGAGCAGCAAATCGAGCATTGTGTAGCTGTCTTTTCCGCCCGACAGACACACCATTATTTTGTCGCCATCGGCAATCATCGAAAAATCGCGTATTGCCTCGCCCATTCGTTTGAGCAGTTTTGTTTTCGTTTTCGTTTCTACAAACAACTTTTTTACCTCACTCTCAAACCTAAAAGTTTGACACGCGGCGCCGAAATTGACAAATGCGCGGAAAATCGATGGACACGAATCGAAAAAGTTCTTTATTATTGTATTTGATAAATTTTCTCGACGTCTTCTCCGGCTTTGCTTTCGACATTTTGCCGCAAACATGCTTGATAATAAATTTTCCTTTGTAAACGATGAATTTTACGCTCAAAGCATTTCGCCCCGACAATTGGATACGCTTTTGGCAGACGGTTGGCGACATTTCGGCGCGCACTTTTTTCGTTATAATCTCGGATTTTACTCGGGCGAAATTCGCCGCGTCATTCCGCTTCGCATTCGCCTTTCGAATTTTACTTTTTCCAAAAGCCAGCGCCGGATTTTAAGGAAAAATCAGGATTTGCAAATCGTCATTCGCCCGATTGAGATAACTCTCGAAAAGGAGATTCTTTTCAATCGCCACAAACGACGATTCAAGCACAACTTCCCGTTTTCGATTTACGATTTTCTCGATTTCGACGCGGCGAACACGCCTTGCAAAGCATTGGAAATTTGTGTTTTCGACAATGAAAAGCTGCTTGCCGCAAGTTTTTTTGATGTCGGAGAAACTGCAATTTCAAGCGTTTACGCAATTTTCTCGCCGGAAGACGCCGCGCGCAGTTTAGGCATTTTTACGATGCTGATTGAAATTGATTTTGCCCTCGCGCGCGGCAAACGGTTTTATTATTCGGGTTATGCTTACGAGGGGAATTCGTTTTACGATTATAAAAAGCGCTTCCGCGCGCTCGAACAATTCGATTGGCACGGAAATTGGGAGAATTTACAAGCCGAGTAAAGGAGCGAAAAAGAAAGCGGACAAATCACAGACAAGCGTTTTGGCTTTGTGTATATTTGAATTACTATCAAGCAAAAGCCGAATAAAAAGGAGAAAAACAATGAACGAAAAAAATCAATCAAACGAAAAGAAAACGGAAAACGAACCTAAAAATTCTGCAAACGAAACCGACGAAAAGAAAAGCAATACAGAGACGGAAAACAGCAGCAGCAGCGGCGACCCGGGAAGAACGCCCGGCTCGGCAGAAGGCGACGAAGAAACGATTGACGAAGACATCCGCCAAAAAGAAGCGGAGGGAAAATTATAAAACGACAAATATAACGAAGAAAAGTGAAAAGGTTGTGGCTAGATAATTTTCATCAGAATTTTTCTTTCCCGCGCGCCGTCGAACTCGCACAGGTAAATTCCTTGCCAGCGACCCAAAAGCAATTTGCCGTTTTCAAACAGAACGATAAGGCTTGAACCGACCAGAGAAGATTTGATGTGCGCGTCAGAGTTTTGTTCAGAATGACGAAAACCTTCGTAGAACTGCGGAATTAAATTTTTTAGAAACAAAAGCATATCACTTTTCACGTCCGGATCGGCATTTTCGTTTATTGTCAAGCCGCAAGTTGTATGTTGCGTGAAAAGTATGCAAACGCCTTGTTTTGTTTCTGTTTCGCGTAAAAGTTTTTCGACTTGCGAAGTAATTTCAATCATTTCTTCGCGCTGGTTTGATTGAATTTTTAAAGTCTGCATAAAAGAATATAAAAAGAATTAGGCACGAACAAGCACGAAAAACAACGAAATTTTTGGTTTTTATTTCGTATTATTCCGTGTTTTTTCGCGGCTAAAAATTAAATAGAAAATGGCGCAGGCACGAGCATAATCGTCGCCACCAGTTTCATCAAAACTGTCAAGCTCGGTCCCGCCGCATCTTTGAACGGGTCGCCGACCGTATCGCCGACGACCGCTGCTTTATAACCTTCCGATTTCTTGCGTTGAACTTTTTTACCTTTACCTAAAGGATATTCTTTAATGAACAGTTACACAATTTCTTTTACAGTCTCTTTTCAGCGGGAACTTCAACTGTTCTTTCCAATGTAACTTTTGGCGCTGCTTCAGCAGGAGATTTGTGATTTGAATTAATTGCGATATGCGGAGCAATAATTAATGCGACGATACTCATCAGCTTAATTAAGATATTCATTGAAGGTCCTGAGGTATCTTTGAACGGGTCGCCTACAGTATCGCCTGTAACACTCGCTTTATGAGCTTCGCTTCCTTTGTACTGCATTTCCCCATTAATCATTACGCCGGCTTCAAATGATTTTTTAGCGTTATCCCATGCTCCGCCGGCGTTGTTTTGAAACATTCCCATCAGTACGCCTGAAACGGTAACGCCTGCTAATAAACCGCCGAGAACTTCCGGTCCGAAAATAAATCCGACGACAACCGGAGTAATTAAAGCGATTGCGCCGGGAAGCATCATCTCTCTGAGACTTGCTTTAGTAGAAATAGCGACGCATTTGTCGTATTCCGGTTTCGCTTTATACTCCATGATTCCCGGAATTTCTTTAAACTGACGTCTAACTTCCTGCACCATCGCCATTGCCGCTCGACCGACTGCCGCAATAGCAAGAGAAGAAAAGATAAAAGGAATCATCCCGCCAACGAATAAACCTGCAAGCACGTCCGCTTTATAAATATCAATTGAGCTGATACCGGCAAGACCGACATAAGCGGCAAAAAGAGCTAAAGCCGTCAGAGCCGCCGAAGCGATAGCAAAACCTTTACCCGTTGCGGCTGTCGTGTTTCCGACGGCATCTAAAATATCCGTTCTTCCTCTGACTTCCGCAGGAAGCCTGCTCATCTCGGCAATGCCGCCGGCGTTGTCGGCAATCGGTCCGAAAGCGTCAATCGCAAGCTGCATAGCAGTCGTCGCCATCATTCCCGCCGCCGCGATTGCAACGCCGTATAAACCGGCAAAATAGTGAGATAAATAAATTCCCGATGCCAGAATAAGCGTCGGAACTAAAGTAGATTCCATACCGACGGAGAGACCGCCGATAATATTCGTCGCGGCGCCTGTGCCGGATTGTTGAATGATTGAATTAACAGGTCTTTTTCCGATTGCCGTATAAAATTCGGTAACGATGCTCATCAGCGCGCCGACAAACGAGCCGACTAAAATCGCCAGGAAAACGCCCGTATTCGTGAAGTTATGACCACGAAGCGTCATATTGGCGGGCATCATCCACATCACGATAAAATAACAGGCAATCGTCGTAATAAAGATTGAAGTCCAGTTGCCGCGATTCAGCGCTTTTTGGACGTTGCCTTTATCGTCGGAAATTCTGACGAGCGTAAAACCGATTATAGAAAAGATAATTCCGAGTCCGGCAATCAGCATCGGAAGAAGCATTGGGGAAAGACCGCCAAAATTATCAGTTGCGACAATCTCGCGTCCCAGAACCATTGTTGCAAGCATTGTCGCAACATAAGAGCCGAAAAGGTCAGCTCCCATTCCGGCAACGTCACCAACATTATCTCCTACGTTATCGGCAATAGTTGCCGGGTTTCTGACATCATCCTCAGGAATTCCCGCTTCGACCTTTCCGACTAAATCCGCGCCGACATCAGCCGCTTTCGTATAAATACCGCCGCCGACTCTGGCGAAAAGAGCGATTGATTCCGCGCCGAGAGAAAATCCCGCAAGAACCTCAATCGCTTTTTCCATCGCAGCGCCGTTTACCGAACTGCCGGTGTTCACGACATAGATTTTATAGAAGATGATAAATAAAGTGCTAAGACCTAAAACGGCAAGACCGGCAACGCCGAGTCCCATAACCGTCCCGCCCGTAAAGGCTACTTTAAGCGCGTCTTTAAGACTGGTTCTTGCTGCTTGTGTTGTTCTAACATTCGCTTTTGTCGCAATATTCATCCCGAAGTATCCGGCAGTCGCGCTAAATACCGCGCCGATAAGAAATGAAATTGCAATTACGGGAGAAGAAGTTTCAACCAATGTTCCAGACCACCCGAGAACAACTGCCGCAACGATTGCAAAATAAGCTAAAATTTTCCATTCTGCTTTTAAAAACGCCATCGCGCCTTCAGCAATAAAGCCTGCAAGTTCAACCATTTTTTCTTCGCCGGTAGGCTGCTTAGATACCCACGAAGATTGAACCGCCATCACAACTAACCCCAAAATTCCCAATGCCGGGATTAGATAAAGAACTATTGATTCCATTAAAAACCACCTATCTGCTAAATTTTTAATTAAAAATATGACAGCCCTTTCCGGCGCGAAGAACAACGAACCAAATCAGGCAAAAGGGTAATTATTGCCGATTTTAGGGTAAACATTCAAATAGACTTTACGAATCAGGCGAGAAGTATCTAATTCTTTTAATATTATAGAACACGAATTGAAAGGGAAAAGCACCGATTGATATGGATTTACTTGCATCAATCGGTGCTTTTCCTGCGTTTATTCGTGATCTATTTTTCCTTTTCCATTAGTTCGATAAAGCGTCGGAAAAGATATTCCGAGTCGTGCGGACCGGGCGCGGATTCAGGATGATATTGAACGCTGAAGACAGGGAATGTTTTGTGGCGCAAACCGGCAACCGTATTGTCGTTTAAGTTGATGTGAGTTATCTCGACATCGGCAGGCAGAGATTCCGCTTCGACGGCAAATCCGTGATTGTGCGAGGCAATCTCTATTTTTCCCGTCGTTAAATCTTTTATCGGTTGGTTTCCGCCGCGGTGTCCGAACTTTAATTTGTAAGTTTTGCCGCCAAACGCCTGTCCTAAAATTTGATGTCCCAGGCAAATGCCGAACATCGGGACGTTTTCATCCGCCAGTTTTTTTATTTCCGCGACGACTTTTTTCATCGAACTCGGGTCGCCCGGACCGTTTGAGAGAAAGATTCCGTCGGGTTTTAAGGCGAGAACAACTGCGGCGCAGGTTCCGGCTGGAACAACCGTCAAGCGACAGCCTGCTTTGGTAAACTCGCGCAGGGAATTTGTTTTTACACCGAAATCAAAAGCTACGACATGAAATTTTTCGGCGCCGTCGGGTTTGTATTCAAAAGACTTTTCGATTGTAACTGCGCTGGCAAGTTCGCGGTTTTTCATTTCGGGAGATATTAAAATTTTCCCCAAAAGAGCGGTTTCATCTAAATCTACGGTTGAAATGGCGGCGCGCATCGCGCCTTTGTCGCGAATATGACGAACCAGAGCGCGCGTGTCAACGTGTTCGATGCCGACGATTTTGCTGCGCTTTAGATACGAGTCAAGCGTTTCGGTCGAACGCCAATTAGACGCGACGCGGCTCGCTTCGCGGACGATGAAACCTTCAGCCCAGGGACGACGCGATTCGCTGTCGGCTTCGTTGATGCCGTAATTCCCGATAAGCGGATACGTCATACAGACGATTTGTCCGGCGTATGACGGGTCGGTCAAAATTTCCTGATAACCCGACATCGAAGTGTTGAAAACTATTTCGCCAAAGGTTTCGCCTTCTGCGCCGAACGACTCGCCGCGAAACAAGCGACCGTCTTCAAGAACTAATATCGCTTTTTTTGCTAAATTCATTTGGGGTTATTCATCACTTTCGGCATGAATATCATCTGTTTTTACTTCTTCGAGATTGTATCTCGCGTGATTTATAAAACCGATATTCGACGGATTCCAGTAACGAAAAAACGCTTTGCCATAAATATATTTCTCGGGAACGGTTCCCCAATAGCGCGAATCCGAAGAATTGTCGCGGTTGTCGCCCATTACAAAATAGAAATGTTCGTCAACCTTTTTGAGCGGAAAGGTCGGCAGTGATTGATTGCGTTCAACGTCGAGATACGGTTCTTTTAGTTCTTGTCCGTTGATAAAAACCACTCCGTTACGTACTTCGACGGTTTCGCCGGGAAGCCCGATAACTCGTTTGACATAGCTTTTATCGGGGTCGCGCGGATACCAGAAAACGATAATGTCGCCGCGTTCGAGGTGTCCCCAACTAAAACTATTTATTTTGTAATAAACCAATTTATCAACCAGCAGACGCTCGCCGTCGTGAAGCTGCGGCAACATCGAAGTGCCTTCGACGACGACGGGCTGCGCGACAAAAACGCCGAGAAGAACCAAAACGACGACGATTAGAATAACATCGCGCAGCAGTTTTAAACTTTCCGTCCAGAGTCCTTGCCGAGACTCACGTTTAACGCGGTAAACTTCGATGTCGCGGTCGTCCGTCGCCATATGGGTGCCGAAATCGAATTGGTTTTTTCTTTGAAAATCGAACATAATCAAGCAGTTTCGATGTAAAGATTCAGCTTTCGAGTTGGAAAATTATTCAAACTCAGAGTTAAAGTTATCGGTAATAGAAAGCCTTGTCAAAAAATCAAACGGAGTTTAATCAATTGAACGAAAAAATTCGGAAACTTTTCCCCGCAACAGAAAAATACGCATATCTAAACAACGCGGCGGTTGTCCCGCCGCCGACCGTCTCCGTCGAAGCCGTAATGTCGCAGCTTCGGGACGCCAGCGAAAACGGCTCGGTTAATTTCGGCGAATGGGTTGCTACGAAAAACCGCGCGCGCCAAATCGCGGCGGAAATGCTCAAAGTCAAATTCGAACAAATCGCCTTTGTTCGGAATACATCCGATGCCTTTTCGACCGTCGCCAACGGTTTGAAATGGAAAAAAGGCGATAATATCGTCAGTTTTGGACGCGAATTTCCCGCTAACTTTTACGCCTGGCGCAGAATACGCGATTGTTTCGGAGTTGAGCTTCGGCTTTGTCCCGAAATCGACGGGCGCATTGATTTGGGCGAATTTGTCGGTTTGATTGACGGAAATACAAAGCTCGTTTCAATTAGCGCGGTGCAATACGCTTCGGGATTTTGCGCCGATTTGGAACGAATCGGGCGAGCGGCGCGAGCGGTTGACGCGCTTTTTGCGGTTGATATTATACAGGCGTTCGGCGCGCTGCCGCTCGATTTGCCGTCGCAGTTTGTTGATGCGGCGGCGGGCGCAAGTCATAAGTGGCTTTGCTCGCCCGAAGGATGCGGAATTTTGTATCTTTCAGACCGAGCCAGAGAACGGATTGAGCCGACTCTTGTCGGTTGGATAAGCGTCGAGGACGCCTGGAATTTTGAAGATGTCGAGCAAAATTACCAGCCGAACGCGCTTGCCTGGGAAACGGGAACGGGAACGGCGTCGCTATTTTACGGCTTGGAGCAAAGCCTGAAACTTTTGTCGGAGACCGGCGCGGAAAATATAAAAAATTATTTAGAAGAGCTAACCGATTATTTATGCGAACTTGTCGCGGGGAAAAATTACGAAATCGCCAGTTCGAGAAAAGGCGGAGAAAAGTCACAGATTATCTGCATAAAACATCGCGGCGGTTTAGAACCGTCTGAAATTGCTGCGCGTCTTGAAAAGGAAAATATAATCGTTTCGCCGCGCGGTGACCGCATTCGCGTCGCGCCTCATTTTTTCAACAATCGGGAAGATATTGAAAGATTAATTGAAGTTCTACCGTAAAAGTAAAAAATAAAAAGGCAAAAGAAAAAGGTAAAAAGCGGAATCTGATAACTGTCTCTCAATTTATTTTTGCGAGCCGTCTGCAAAATTATCGAATGCTTAATTTTTACTTTATTACCTTTTGCCTTTTCTAATCTCCCAGCAATCTATTTGCCGAAGTTTGCTTGGTTAAACCGTCGAGATTGAGCCGCGTCATACCGCCCGCGTCGGAAAACGCTTCCGTATTTGAACGTTTTTGCTCACGCATGCGATAAAAAACCAATCCGACGCTGAGACCGACAAGAACCGAAAGCCCGAGTCCGCCGACGATTGCTTTTACGGTTGAGAGAAAAAGGCTCGAAGTTGTTTCGATAAAAGCGCGTTCGGCACGTTTAAAAGCATATGGGTCGGAGCCTAGCCATTGCACGGTTTTTTCGTATTTGATTTGGTCAAGCAAGCCGTTTGCCGCTGCTTCGTCCGTAGTATCGAATACAAAAGCGTTATAGTTTCCAATCCGGCGATAGACAGTCTGCGAATTTTGTGCAATCTCAGTTAATCTTTGTGTGATTTTGTTGTCGGCTTCGATTGAAGATTGCGGCGCGGCATATTCGACGATAAGAAGTTTGCCTTGCGGAAATGGCGCGGTGACGGCTTCCGTGCCGCCTGCAAAATCAATCAAATCAAAAACCTGCCGCTCGCCCAGCGCTTTTCGTAAATCGCTCGCATTCAAGATATACGCCGCACGGTTTCGTGCATTTTCCCAATCAGGAAGATGTTTGATAAGAACCGGAACGCCATCCCTTTCGGAAACTTCCTGACTTTTTATCGGTGAATTACTCTTCTCCTGCGCAAAAACGCCGCAAGTCGCCGAGACAAAAACACAAATTAAAATTAAAGATTTTATAAACCGACTCTGTTTCATTACTAAGTATTTCCCGCTCTCAAATTTTCCGACCCAGTTTAAATAACATACTAACATTACTAGAAAAACATCGGTAATCAGTAACAAATTCATACATCGACAAAACCGTATATGCTGCGCGTCAAATACTACACGGTTTTGTTTAAATCCAGATTTAGATGAGCAGCGAATATAAAAATATGTCCGGTAAATGAAACAAAATTAAAGCGGCGGCGTGGAATAATTTGTAGATATTATAAAAAAAACTTTTGGCACGCGAATTGATATATGAACAAACGCAGGGGGAATAATAGATAAATGACAACCATAACCAAAACTTTAGAATATCCGATTTGGCAGCAAGCAAACGTTGCCGAGAGTCAAGAAAAAAAATTTACCGAACCAAACAAAAAAGTTATGTCAGGCGAAATGAATGATTTTGCATTAACCCAATTAGCCGCACAGGGAAATATGGCGGCATTTGAAGAAATTTACAACCGGCATCATCGCCGGGTTTATTCGATTTGTCTGCGAATGCTCCAGAACGCGACTGAAGCCGAAGACTTAACGCAGGATGTTTTTATTCAACTTCACCGCAAGATTGGCAGTTTTCGAGGCGATTCGGCTTTTACAACGTGGCTGCACCGTTTGACGGTCAACCAGGTTTTAATGCACTTCCGAAAACGAAACGTGAAATTTGAAAAGACGACCGAAGAAGGCGAAACGCCGGTTCAGGTAGTCAGCGGTACGGAAAATCACAGACGGATGCCGATTGTCGATAAAATTGCGATCGAAAACGCCATTGCGCTGTTGCCGGACGGTTACAGAAACGTATTTGTTCTGCACGATGTCGAAGGCTACGAACACGAAGAAGTTGCGAAAATCCTGGGTTGTTCGGTCGGAACTTCAAAATCGCAATTGCACAAAGCGCGTTTGAAATTACGAAAACTGCTTCAGAAAAAAGCGAATCCGCGTTTGGTTGGCGCTTGGTAATTATAATTTAACTAACATTTGGAGAAAGGCTTTTCAGAAATGAGAAGCCTTTTTTTTATTACCAAGATTCTTTATTCGATTAGTTTTTTTTATCTGTTATTCGAACGGATTTTAAATTTTTTTGCGCTGTGTGGTAAAACTGAAACTTTTTCAGTGCTGCTTCGTTCTACGCCATATAGAAATATCTTGATAAAGAATGGAAATAGTTGTATAAATTGCTCGTTCTAACATAATAGAAATTTTTGCGCTAAGTTCCATACAGTGGAAAACAACGGCATTACGTCTGCTACCAAAATAATTTTCTTTTCGGTATTTGGGCATTACGCGGCAAGTCACCGTTTTAAAAAGCAGTAAAACATCCGATAAAGTAACTTTGCAAAAATTCGTCGTAGCGGTATAACTGTCCGGCTTGCCTGGATTATCACAAAAATCTAAGACTTGTCTAAAAAGGTAAGTACTAATTACTTTAAGAGTTTCCACGGGAGAAAGTGTTGATGAAAAAGGTCTTTTTTGCTGCTCTGGTAATGCTCGTCACTTGCGCAACGTTTTCTTCCGCGCAAACTGATAAACCGACGCTGTTCCGCCAACCGGCGATTAACAAAACCGATATAGTTTTCTCATATGCGGGCGATTTGTGGATTGTGCCGAAAAACGGCGGCGACGCGCGGCGATTGACTACAGGAATCGGAATCGAGGGCAATCCGTATTTTTCACCCGACGGAAACACGATTGCGTTTACGGGTGAATACGACGGAAATACGGACGTTTACACGATGCCGACGGTCGGCGGCGTTCCAAAACGTCTGACGTATCATCCGGCGCTCGACGAAGTTTCCGGCTGGACGCCGGACGGTAGAAGCGTTTTATTTTCTTCGACGCGCAACAGCAGCTCGAATTTTTCGCGCCTTTACACTTTCCCGATTGACGGCGGCGGTTTGCCTAATGAAATTCCGCTGCCGATTGCTGACCGCGGCTGGCTTTCGCCCGACGGACAATATATCGCTTACGAACCTCTGTCGCAGTGGCAGAGCGACTGGAAACGCTATAAAGGCGGGCAGACGCAGCCGATTTGGATTGCAAAACTGGCAGATTCGACTATCGAAAAAGTGCCGCGCGAGAACTCAAACGATAAATGCCCGATGTGGATCGGCGACCGAATTTATTTCTTGTCGGACAGAAACGGCGGCACGGTTTCGCTTTTCTCGTTCGATACGAAATCGAAACGAGTCGAGCAGATGATTGACAACAAAGGACTCGATATAAAATACGCTTCGGCGGGCGCGGACGCGATTGTTTATGAACAATTCGGTACGATTTACACGCTCGATGCGAATTCAAAAAGTCCGAAAAAAGTGAACATTCGATTTGCCGGAGATTTCTCCGGCGTGCGCCCGCGTTACGAACGTGTCGGCAGCCGGATCGCAAATGCGGAAATTTCTCCGACCGGCGTGCGCGCCATCTTTGAAGCGCGCGGCGAGATTATTTCAGTTCCGGCGGACAAAGGCGACGCGCGCAATTTGACGAATACGACGAACGTAATGGAGCGCGACCCGTCATGGTCGCCCGACGGACGCTGGATTGCCTATTTTTCCGACGAGTCGGGCGAGTATATGCTTCATCTGCGCGACCAGACCGGAATGGGCGAAATAAAAAAAATAGCTCTCGGCGACCGAAACGCACCGGCTTTTTTTACTTCACCGATTTGGTCGCCCGACAGCAAGAAAATTGCCTACAGCGACAATCACGTCAATCTCTGGTATGTTGACGTGGAAAAAGGCACGAATGTTAAAGTTGACACAAATCCTTACGGCACGCCCGACGACGTTTTAGAGCCGTCGTGGTCGCCGGACAGCCGCTGGGTTACATACGTCAAGCAATTAGACAATCGTCTGCGCGCCGTCTATTTGTATTCGCTCGACAAAAATCAAACCAACCAGGTAACTGACGGTCTGGGCGATGCGCGTTATATCGTTTTCGACAAAAGCGGGAAGTATATATTTTTTACCGGCAGCACAAACGTCGGTCCGACCATAAGTTTCGCTGACCTTTCAGGGATAGCGCACCAAACTTCGCGCAATGTTTATGCGATAGTTTTGCGAAATGACATCCAATCGCCGCTCGCGCCGGAAAGCGACGAAGAAAAAATCGAACCGGAAAAACCGAACGCTCCGCCGCCGGGCGTAACGCCGACGCCGACACCGAACCCTTCGGTTACGCCGACGCCCGCGCCGACGCCCAATCCAACGGACACCCCTGCGCCGCCAAATCCGTCTGACACACCCGCGCCGACACCGACTGTAACGCCGTCGCCGGAAAGTTCTGCGGAAAAACTTGCGTCAGACCAGCCGACGCCAGTGCCAACACCGAAAGCGCCACCGAAAAAAGAAGTCGAAGCGACGCGCATTGATTTAGAAGGCATAGACCAACGCGTCATCGCCGTCTCGCAAATTCCGACGCGCAATTACACGGGACTTTATGCCGGAAAACCCGGCGTCCTTTACATTTCGGAAATCCCGCAAGCTGCGCCAACCGCCGGACTTTTTGGCTTGACAATTCAAAAATTCGATTTAGAAAAACGCAAATTGGAAGAAGTAAAAACCGGCGTCAATAATTTCCGCGTTTCGGCAAACGGCGAGAAAATGCTTTATCAGCAAGGTCCGGTTTGGAATTTGGTTTCAACGACGATTCCGACAAAACCGGGCGAAGGCATCGTCAAAACCGCCGATATGGAAGTTTACGTTGACCCGCGCGCCGAATGGCGGCAGATGTTCAACGAAATCTGGCGCGGCGAGCGTGATTTCTTTTACGACCCGAACACACACGGACTCGACATCGAAAAGGCAAAAAAATTGTATGCGCCTTATCTGGAAGCAGTCGTTCACCGCGATGATTTAAATTATCTGTTCCGCGAGATGCTTAATCAAATCACGGTCGGGCATATGTTCATCGGCGGCGGCGACCAGCCGCGAACGAATACTGTTTCGGTCGGATTACTCGGCGCGGACTATAAAATAGAAAACGGACGTTATCGCTTCAATCGAGTTTATAACGGCGAAAACTGGAATCCGCAGACTCGTGCGCCTTTGACCGCGCCGGGCGTCAACGTCAAAGCGGGCGAATATCTGTTGGCTGTCAACGGGCGCGAGGTACGAGCCACGGATAATGTCTATCGCTTTTTTGAAAGCACCGCCGGAAAACAAATCGTCATAAAAGTCGGTGCAAACGCGGACGGCAAAGGGGCGCGTGAAGTAACGGTTGTTCCGACGGGCAGCGAAAACGGTTTGCGAAATCTGGCGTGGATTGAAGACAATCGCCGCACGGTTGATAAGATGAGCGGCGGGAAACTCGGTTAATTTTTACATTCCGAACACATCCGGTCCCGGCTATACAAGTTTTAACCGCTACTTTTTCGCGCAGACGAATAAACAAGGCGCGGTGATTGACGAACGTTTTAACGGCGGCGGTCTGCTCGCCGATTACGTCGTCGAATATCTAAACCGTGCGCAACTCGGCAGAATCGCTTTCCGCGACGGCAAAGATTGGAACGTTCCGGCAGGCGCAATCTACGGACCGAAAGCGATGCTCATCAATGAGCTTGCCGGTTCGGGCGGCGACGCGATGCCCTGGTTTTTCAAAAAATTGGGTGTCGGCGCGCTCGTCGGCAAACGCACTTGGGGCGGTTTAGTCGCGGCAGCCGGAATTCCGACGCTGATGGACGGCGGCAGCGTTCGCGCTCCAAACGGCGCAGTTTACGGTTTGAACGGCGAGTGGGAAGTCGAAAACGTCGGTGTCGCTCCCGATATCGAAGTCGAATACGACCCGGCAATGTGGCGCGCGGGACGCGACCCGCAATTAGAAAAAGCCGTCGAATGGCTTTTGAGCGAATTGCAGAAAAATCCGCCGAAAGAATATAAACGCCCCGCGTATCCCGATTATTTGAAGGGAACAAGTTTGGGCAAGCCGTAAATTTTTTGACGGAATTCGCTTAATCCATAGTTAGACGGCTATATCGATTTTGAGTCTGGTAGTACTAGCGTTTCGAGAAATTCAGTCTAATAATAGAGGAACAAATGAAAAAATTTATCTTATCCGTTTTAGTTTCGCTCGTCGCATCAATCGCAATTTTCGCACAGAGCAATGCGCCGACGCTTTTTCGACAGCCGACTATGAATCGAACCGACATCGTTTTCGGGTTTGCCGGTGATTTGTGGAAAGTTTCTCGCAACGGGGGCGCAGCCGAGCATTTGACGAGCGGCACGGGCAGCGAATCGAATCCGATTTACTCGCCGGACGGAAACTGGATCGCTTTTACGGGCGAATATGACGGCAATGTTGACGCTTACGTGATTCCGGCGACGGGCGGCGAGCCGAAGCGTATTACTTATCATCCGGGCGCGGACGGCGTTGTCGGCTGGACGCCGGACGGGAAATCCGTCGTTTTTCTTTCGACGCGGGGAACGGGAATGCCCTTGCCGAAAATGTATACGATGCCGATTACGGGCGAAGGCTTGCCGAACGAATTGCCGTTTCCGATGGCGGGTGGCGTCGCCTCTTTTTCGCCTGACGGCTCGCGCATCGCTTATATGCCTTTGGGTTCAGCAACCGCGCAATGGAAAATGTATCGCGGCGGGCGCACGACGAAAATCTGGATTGGTAATCTAGCGGATTCGAGCGTCGAAGAAATTCCGCGCCAGAATTCAAACGACTACACGCCGCTCTGGATGAATGATAAAATTTATTTTCTCTCCGACCGCAACGGACGTAATGTAACGCTTTATTCTTACGACACGAAGACGAAAAAGGTAACACAGGCAATCAACAACACCGGGCTTGATTTGAAAACCGCTTCGGCTGCGCCGGACGCGATTGTTTATGAACAGTTCGGCTCGATAAATATTTACAATCCCGATTCGGGTAAAACGCAGCGAGTAAATATCACTTTGAACGGCGATTTGCCGCAGGTTCGTCAGCGATACGAACGAGTCGCACAGCGAATATCGAATGTTGCAATATCGCCGTCCGGCGCGCGAGCCGTGTTTGAAGCGCGCGGCGAGATTATCAGCGTTCCGGTCGAAAAGGGAAACGCTCGGAATTTGACGAACACGCCCGGCGCTGCTGAACGCGACCCGGCTTGGTCGCCAGACGGACGCTGGATTGCTTATTTTTCCGACGAATCCGGCGAATACGCTCTGCATTTGCGCGAACAGTCGGGAATGGGCGAAGTCAAAAAAATCAGCCTGGGAAATCCATCTTCTTATTTTTATTCGCCGAAGTTTTCGCCTGACAGCAAAAAGATTTTGTTCACCGACAAGCGTTTGAACATTTGGTATCTCGACGTTGCAAAAGGAACACCCGTCAAAGTTGACACGAACACTTATGAAAATCCGTTTCCCGTTTTAGACCCGGAATGGTCGCCTGACAGCCGTTGGATTGTCTATACGAAACAATTGCGAAATCGTCTCGGCACGGTTCAACTTTATTCTCTTGATACGAATAAGGCGACGCAGGTAACGGACGGTTTGAGCGACGCGCGTTACGCCGCTTTCGACCTAGGCGGAAAGTACATTTATTTCACCGCCAGCACCGACAATGGTCCGACAACCGGCTGGCTTGATTTGTCGAGCGCCTCGTTTCGCACGACGCGCAGCGTTTATGCGGTTGTTTTGAAAAAGACCGACCCGTCGCCGCTCTCGCCCGAAAGCGACGAAGAGAAAATTCAAGACCAAAAATCCGACACGCCGAAACCGCCGGGTGCGAAACCCGAACCAGTCGCGGTTACCGTTGATTTGGAAAAAATCGGTCAGCGCGTCGTCGCCTTGCCGCTTCCGGCGCGTGATTATCAAGGACTGGTAACGGGCAAAGCGGGAACGTTCTTTCTGCTCGAAAACATACCGAGTTCGGGAACGTCCGCGACGCCGCAGTTCGGCACGACAGTTCACCGCTTCGATATGGACAAGCGCAAAGCCGAGAAAATTCTCGACGGCGTTACTTTGTTTGATGTTTCTGCCAATGGCGAGAAAATGCTGTTCGGACAATTTCCCAACCGCTATACGATTGCCTCAACCGTTCTGCCGATGAAACCGGGCGAAGGCGTCCTTAATGTCGGCGAAATGGAGGTAATGGTTGACCCGCGCGCCGAGTGGAAGCAAATGTATAGGGAAGTCTGGCGCATCCAGCGCGACTTTTTCTACGACCCGAATTTTCACGGGCTTAATATCAAAGCGACCGAAGAAAAATACCGACCATATCTTGAAAACGTTTCCAGCCGCAACGATTTGAATTATCTTTTCCAGGAAATGCTCGGCAATATGACGGTCGGACATCACAACTCCGGCGGCGGTGATACGCCGCAACCACCGCGCTACACAGTCGGACTGCTCGGCGCCGATTATACGATTGAAAACGGGCGTTATCGCTTTGCCAGAATTTACAACGGCGAAAATTGGAATCCCGGACTTTTCGCGCCGCTCACGCAGCCGGGCGTCAACGTCCAGGAAGGAGAATATTTAATAGCCGTCAACGGGCGCGAAGTCCGCGCGACCGACAACATTTATTCGTTCTTTCAAGAAACGGCTGGCAGACAAATAATTATTAAAGTCAGTCCTAACCCGGACGGAATAAACGCGCGCGAAGTTACGGTCGTTCCGACGGCGAGCGAAACCGGCTTGAGAAATCTGGCGTGGATTGAAGGCAATCGCCGCAAAGTTTTAGAGTTGAGCGGCGGCAAACTCGCTTACGTTTATCTGCCGAACACGGGCGGCGCGGGCTACACGAATTTTAATCGTTATTACTTCGCGCAGATTGACAAACAAGGCGCGGTCATTGACGAACGTTTTAATGGCGGCGGCAGCGCGGCGGATTATATTATTGATTATATGCGCCGACCGCTGATGAATTACTGGTCAACGCGCGAAGGCGAAGATTTTGCCACGCCGGTCGCTTCAATCTACGGACCGAAAACGATGATTATCAACGAATACGCCGGTTCGGGCGGCGATTTGATGCCCTGGCTGTTTCGTCAGGCAAAAGTCGGAACACTCGTCGGAAAACGCACCTGGGGCGGACTCGTAGGCATTTACAATTACCCGGTTCTAATTGACGGCGGAACTGTAACCGCGCCGCGCGTCGCTTTCCGAAACGCGCAGGGCGAACTCGACATCGAAAACAAAGGCGTCGCGCCCGACATCGAGGTTGATCTCGACCCAAGACTCTGGCGCGCCGGACACGACCCGCAACTGGAAAAAGCGGTCGAAGTTACGCTCAACGCGCTAAGAGCAAATCCGATGATAACGCCTGCCCATGGAGGTTTCCCGAATTATCAAAAACCGTAACCGCCATCTGCGTACGACGTTTTCTGCGGTGTGTGCCGATTACAATTTAGTTTGGTTTGTAGAAAGGCTTCTCATTACTGAGAAGCCTTTCTTGGTAAAAGTTATTCAATCTTTTTTAAGTTCATCTCAAAAAATTTCATCCACGTTTTACCTGTGTTTTGTGAGATTTCGCCGATTTCCGTCCAAACGTTGTTTTCTATTCTGATGTTGTAGCGTATCGCGGCGCCCGGAAATTCAAAGCCCCATTGCCAGCCCGTTTCGGTTGTTTTCATTTCGTATTTGCCGCTCATTCCGTTTGCCAGATACGTCTGAAAATCAAAATTTTTCGTCTTAAGGTCAGGCGATAGAACCGCCAGCGTTTCGTGTATGACTTTTCCGTCTTTGTTTTTATAATTTCCTTCGACGAGCAGGGCGAGACCGTTGAGTTTTCTTCGCACGTCTTCGGTTCCGACGAAATTCTCTCTGTTTTTGCCTTGCTGTATCCAGCCCGCGCCTTGCCATTTTCCGACAAAACGGTCGAGTTTTTTCATCTCCAAACGTTTGGCTTCAATCAGGTTCGGCTGCATATTTTCTTTTGGTTTCGATTCTTCTTGAGCGCGGGCGAAAGTCGCGCTCAGAACAAGGGCGCAGGTAACCGTTAACAAAATTTTTTTGATCATTACAAATTTTATCATTACAAAAATCTCTCCTTTTTATGATTCGTCCCGTCTATTATGAAGAAACCTTTCGACCCGCGTCTTGTAAATTTGCGACATTTTTAAATTTTTATTTGACGAGATTGCCATGTTCGATGCGCTCGACCATTTCGGCAAACGAGTTCGGCGAGCGTCCCGTCAAAAGCGAAAACTCGCGCGTCAAATGTGCCTGGTCTGTAAATCCGCAATCGGCGGCGCGCCTCGCCCAATTTGAGTTCGTCGCTTCGACCAGATTTATCGCCGCCGCGCGAAGGCGGCAAACGCGCGCAAACTGTTTTAACGTTAAACCCGAAGCCTGTCGAAAATTTCTCTCCAGTTGTCTTCGGCTCAGATTTATGCGCGCAACCAGTTCGGAAATCTTTATCTGTCCGCCGGCGTCGAGTAAGATTTGCAGTGTTTTTTCGAGTCTTTCATCAATTTCAGAACGCTTTACGCCGACCGTCTCGACAAAATTTTCAAAAACGTCAATTGCTCCGGCACAACTTTCGCATTCGTTTAATTGATTAAAAATTTCCGACACATTTTTCGGAGCGTTCGGTAAATACTCAATAGATTGAGAGACAATCTCCAACGGATTGAGTCCGAAAAATTTCCGCGCCGCGATTGGCGAAACTCTCATTCCCCAACACACATCGCCCGCGTAAACGTCAAGCGTGAAGGATTTTAGACTTATTCCGGCGACCAGATTTTGTCTTGTATTAGTTCTGCCGTTGCGGTAAGAAATTATGTTGATGCAGCCGTCTGGGAAAACTTCGTGTACGAGCGGTCGGGAAGATTCGCCTTCAACGGAAAATTCCCAAAAACTCAAAACCGAATGTCGAACTTTTTCCGACGGCGCAACTTCGCGGTAAAACATCTTTTCTAAAGTCATAAAATAAAAGGTTTCAGAAAGTTGCGGGTAGTTTTCAGTAGTTGCAGGTAGTTTTGGAAAGTTAAAATAGTTACTATCATTTAAGTTTCCGAAAATTTCCATAACTTTCCGCAACTATCTGTAACTGTGTGAAAATGCTGAAAACTATCTGTAGCTTTCCGCAATTTTAATATTTCTTTTTTCCAATTCCGCCACGAACTTCTCGGCGTCAATCGCTTTTTCCTGCGGTGTTACGCCGCGCATTTTGACCCCGCCGCGCGCTGTCATTTGCGCGATGATTGAAGCGGGAAAAGCTGTCATGCGCATCATCGCGCTTAAGTTTGTTTGTTCGTCAAATTTATCAACAACATAGTAGCGCAGATGCTTCTTTTCGCCGTCTTTTATTCCGGCAAATTCCAGCCGAATCAAAACGTAATCCGGTTCGTCGGCAGGCAGGTTTTTTTGCAGAAGCTCGCCTAAAATCTTGCGCGGTTTAACTTTTACATAATCGGCAATGATTTCTTCACTCGAACATAAACCCAAATCAATCAACGTTTTAAACTTCGCGCAGTGTCCGGCGTAGCGAATCGTTTTGTAATCGAGTTGCTTAATCTTTCCGAGAAAAGTTTCCGGCAAAGTTGAAGTTCCGCCCGAAGTTTGGAAGGCTTCGAGCGCGGGGAAATCATCGAAGGCAAGCGTTTCGAGTTCGGTCATTGATTCGACCTCCGTAATTTTACCGTTGCGGATAACGCGCGCCGTTTCAAGGTATTCGTTTATCAAACCTTCGACCGAAAAAACCAATTGATAATCAAGCGGTGGCTTCGGGTTTTGCGGCAAACCGCCGACGCGAATGTGGATTTCCTCGATTTCATCAAAACAAGCTGCGCCGTGCATCGCCAAAATTGAAACCATTCCGGGCGCGAGTCCGCAATCGGGAATAACATTTATCCCGGCACTCTTTGCTTCGTCGTCGAGGGCAAGTTGCTCGTCAACGATGTAATTGTTTCCGCCCAAATCGCAAAAATTCGTGGCGGTTTCAATCGCCGCCTTTGTGAGTTCGAGATTAAACCAATAATTGACGCAGGAAATCGCCGCGTCGTGTCCGCGCATCGTCGAGATGGTTTTTTTGTAATCTGATACGTCGAGTTGTTTGGCGGTAATTTTCGGGTTGCCAACGAGTGCTGCAACCTGTTCGGCTTTTGCAAAATCCGCATCTGCGATTGTTATTGAATCAACTTCCGGCGAATTATGAGCCAAATCGAAAACCGCGCCGTGTCCCATTCGTCCCGCGCCGATGACAAGAATTTTCATATGAATAAGTAAGCAGAGAGCAATAAGAGGCGGATAATTTTCCGCATAAACACTTCTCTCCCGAATGTTTTTTTGTTGTCTGAAATATACGAGATTAAATCCGAAAAGTCTATTAAATAGATTAATTTACAACTTTTGCGGCGGCTTACCGTTTCGCTGCATTTGACCGCCGGATTTTTATGCGGCTGGACAACATTTGTTTGAGATGGTAGTCTTAAAAAACATTAACACATAGAAGTCCTTTATTGGGTTTCTGTTTTACTCGGGCAGTCATCTTCAAATAATAAAAACGAATTTGGCAAACTAACTCAGAAAAATCTGATATTTTTCTGTATTTGAATTTTTCACCGCCCAGAAAAAACAAAACAAATTACAAGGAGAATTATTGATGAAAACTCTAGCTAGAGGAAATATCCTCTTAGGCTTTTTGGCATTGTTAGCTGCATTATTTTACTTTCAACCGACAGCGGAAGCCAAAGCAGCATTTGATACGGTGATTAACTCGCAGGAAAACATTCAGCAAAATACCCAAACCAACCTTCAACCCGACAATCAACAAACAAATATAATCGAAGCGTCAGCCGAAGCAAGAGGAAATGCAGCGGTTTCCGAAGCGCGTTCTTTTCGTGCGACGGCGTATTGTCTGCAAGGCAGAACGGCTATCGGCGGCGGTGTCCGACGCGGAATTGTAGCCGCCGACCCGCGCATTCTGCCGCTCGGGACGCGCATTCAAGTAAGCGCCGGCGCTTACAGCGGAACATATACGGTTGCCGATACAGGCGGCGCAATCAAAGGTCGCATCCTGGATATTTGGGTTCCGAGTTGTTCGGAAGCGGTGCGTTTCGGACGCAGAGCCATTTTGGTCAACGTCGTCGGTAGACGATAAAATTTTGGTAAAAACTTTTTAATAAACTACATTTTACAACTTTAATTTAAACAATTTTAATACTAAAACCGTCTCAAGCAATTGAGACGGTTTATTTTTGTCTTTTCGAGGAACACAGTTTAAAAAGCGTCATTGGTTTCGAGCGTTGAAATTTTAACAATCTCCTCGTTCACAAAGAGAGTATGACAAACCTGCGGAAACATCTGTTCTAAAACATTTTTAGTGAAACTTACAATTCGTATTTTAATTGGTAGCGTCTAGTTCTTCTTCCAGCAATTGCCGCTCATACAAATCAGCGTATTCGCCGCCGAGTCGTATTAATACGTCGTGCGTTCCGCGTTCGATAATTTGTCCGTCGTGCATTACGCAGATTAAATCTGCGTCGCGGACGGTCGAAATGCGATGCGAAACAATCAAAGTCGTGCGGTTTTGACGCACATCGCGCAAGCCGTTTAGGATTTTTTCTTCCGTGTAGGTATCCACCGCCGACAGACTGTCGTCGAGAATCAAAATTCGCGGATTTCGCATAACGGCGCGGGCAATCGCCGTCCGCTGTTTTTGTCCGCCGCTCAAAGTTATGCCGCGCTCGCCGACGAGCTGGTCGTATTTGTAGGGAAAATCCTTAATGTCATCGGCAAGACCGGCAATTTCAGCAGCGCGTTCAATTTCCGGTTGCAAATTTTTGATTGCGGATTGTCTTCCGTTTGAATTCTCACCAACGGATTTTCCGTTACCGGTTATCAATTTTCCATTGTCTTTACTTTGGACTTCGACGCCGAATGCGATATTTTCCGCCAGCGTATCGCTGAACAAAAACGTTTCCTGAGGTACGAACCCGATTGCCTTGCGGACTTGTTCTAGCGGAAACCGGTGAATCGGAACATCGTCAATAAAAACCGTGTCTTCGGGCGCGTCGAGCAGGCGCGGGACGAGGCTGACGAGCGTCGATTTTCCGCTTCCTGTTTTGCCGACGAGCGCGACGGTTTTGCCCGGTTCGATTTTCAAATTTATGTCTCGCAAAACGGGTTTACCGTTATAGCCGAAAGTTAGATTGCGAAACTCGATTTTGCCTTGAATTTCCGGCTGCTTACTTGCGTCAGCCGCATCTTTTATCGTCGGTTCGGTTTCCAGAATTACATTGAACCTTTTCAAACTCGCCGTTCCGCGCTGGTAAAGATTGACGACGTAGCCGAGCGCAATCAGATACCAAATCATTCGCTGCAAATAAAGAATATACGAGGTGAATTCGCCCGCCGTAATTTCGCCGCGCACCGCCATCGGAACTCCGACGGCGACGATTATGACAAAACCCAAGCCGATAAAAAAGAAAAGCAGCGGACGCATCGCCGCGCCGTATTTAACTAATGAGATATTTCTCTTCGCGTATTCACGGTTTAATTCCTGAAATTTTTCAATCTCTGACGTTTCCTGCGCATAAGCTCGAACGACGCGAACGCCCGATAGATTTTCCTGCGCGCGCGCCATGATGTCCGAGAAAAACTCTTGAATTTTCTCAAACCGAACGTGGATTTGTCCGCCGAGAAATTTTACGGTCAAGGAAACGAACGGCATCGGAATCAATATCAGCAAAGTCAATTTAATGTTCGTGCGAAGCAGAATCGGCAAAACGATACAAAGGGCGAAAATCGCCTGGAAACTGTATAAAATCATCGGTCCGACAATCTGCCGGATTGCCGAAAGATCGTTTGTGGCGCGCGCCATAAGGTCGCCGACGCGATTGTCTTGAAAATATTCGAGCGGTTGATTGACCAGAGAGGCATAAAAATCGCGGCGCATATCGTATTCGATATGACGCGAAGCATTTATAAGTAGTCTGCGCTGCCAGAACAGAAAGACGCCGCTCAAAAAGTTGATGCCCAAAATGACGAGCGGATAATAAACGATTTTGTTCCAGGTCGGTTCCGCGCTGATGTCGTCAATCGCCTGCCCGACCAGATATGGCACCGCAAGCCCGAACGACATCGAACACAAAATAAACAAAATGCCGAAAATAACATTCAACTTATACGGCGAAAAATAGCGCGCAAATTTTTTCAGCTCTTCCATAAATCGTCAATCGTCAATCGTAAATAGTAAGAAATTCTATTCACGATTCACGCTTTTACTAAATCTTTGTATAAGTCGATAGCGCCGTTGCCGTCAATTTTCCTTCCGCGTTGACGCATTCCGCCGAAACTGTCAGGATGCGTCGTCCGGCGCGCACGACTTTTGCCGTGCAAACGATTTCGCCTTCGGCGACTGGACGCAAATAATGAACGGTCAAATCAATCGTAGTTGCTTTTTCGCCCGTTTGCAGACAAGTTATCACCGCAAAAGCCATCGCCGTATCAATTACCGAAGCAGTCGCGCCGCCATGCAAAACACCCTGCGGCTGGCGCAGTTCGTCACGCATTTCGAGCCTTACAATCGCTTCGCCGTATGAAATATCAACGAATTCCATTCCTAAAAGCTGCACAAACGGAACTCGCGCAAAACCCGCGAGAGCTTTATTTTTTAGCGTTTCGTCAATTTCTCTATTTTTCACCCAACCTTCCTTCGCGTATAGCCGCTTGCAAGTTTTCAAGCGAAACCTTCCTGAAATACTTTGGAATTTCAAACAAATCGTTTTCAGTTTGCGTCTTAAAATTTCTCATTTCAAACACGGAAGTTAAAATTTTCTGCTCGCCGCCGTCGCTGCTGTAAAATTCCTGTCTAATAGGCAAACCGATTTTTTCGTCAAAGAAAACAACTGTTTCGGCGTTTGTGCTGTCGTTTAACCTGACCGCGTATTTCGTCAAACCGTTTTCCGCGCCGAGAGCGGTAAATTTCGCATCAGCTTTTTGGTTGAGCCATTCATTAGTCAAAAAATCTTTGAAATTTTCCGTCGTTTGCGGCGCGGCAATCGTTGAGACGGAACTCTCCGCATAAATTTTTTTGGCGGGGAAAATTATAAAACTTTGATTTGCGCCGGTTTGCAAAACCGTAAACTGGTTTTTCGTCTCGAAAGCGTAATCGTAACGCGAAGAATTACCATTGCGCGCGACAAAAGTTTTATTTTCAAAACCGTTTGTGGTAACCGCGAATTCGGCTTGAAAATTTTCCGGCTCTTTTGTTGCAAAAGGAGCGTCGGGTTTTAGTTCGTCGGTAACAAAAAGCCTCGGCGTTTCGGTTTTTTCCTGCTGCCAGCCGCACGACGCAAAAACAGACAGAGCAAATGTCAAACCGAAAAAGAATTTGATTGAATTTGACGAAAACATTTGTAAACTAAAATTTTAACATATAAGAGAAGCGATGAACGCGGAATAATGAATGATAAAATCAAGACGGTTTCTTTAATTTATCAAACATCTTTTTCAATAAAATGAATCTCAACGGCGATTTTGCAAAACTTGGCGAAATGCTCAAATCCCGGCACGAGTGGCTTTTAGTTCATTCGACGGGTAAAAGTTTTTCGCTTCTAACGAACGAGATTGAGATTGAAATAAAACACAACAAAATCCTCGTCGGATTTCTCGACGACAAAGGTTTTCAAACCTGGCGAGTTCGGTCGTTCGAACAAAAAGGTGAAGAGATTTTGCTGAATCTGGCGCGCAATTTTGAAAAAGAGCTTGAGAAAATTCGCCTTGTTCCGCGCGTTGCGGCAAGCGAATTATCCGCCGTAATCGAACTTGCGCGGCTTGAAAAAGCAAACAAAATCGCGCGCTTAATTATTGACGAAACAGTCGGCGCGAAACTCGTTCGCGTCGCTTTGAATGAACAAAACGGGCGTTTCGCGCAAATAATTTTTGAAAACCGAGGCAGCAGACAAATCGCCGCTTTGTCGGATGTTTCGGATGCGACGGCGACGACTGAAAATTTAATCACAACCGCGATTTTGTGGCTGTCCAAACTGCAAAACCGTAAGAAAAAGCCGATTGAAACTGTCTGGATTTTAGCGGAAAAGAAACGGGCTAAAGCCGCGCAAAAACTCTGTGCGCTTTTGCGAAAAAACTGGCAAAACAAAATTGAAATTTTTGAGATTTCCGGCAAAAGCGCAAAGTTGCAAAGCGAAGAGAAAAATGCCTCAAATAAATCTTTACAAAAACTCGAACCGATTGTTTTTAAAAATTTATGGCGTGAAAAGACAAAGGAAATTCAGTCATCTGAAAAAACCCAAATTAGCCGGACTGCACAGGAAATTGTAGGCATCGCACCGGCAAACATTGACGTTGTTTTGACCAAACAAGGCGAAACGCTTCGGTTTTTTGGCTTGCCGTTTGCGCGTGTCAGGCAAATTTCCGGCGACGAGAAAGTTTGGTTCGGCATCGAAAACAAGCGACAAATCCTAAGTGAAAAGAATTTTGCGGAATTCCTTGACTTGATTGAAGAACTGAAAATTTACCGCCACAGCGAAACGCCGAATAAACGCCACGAATTTTACAGATTATCGCCCGAAGCGTGGCTCGAAGCCGTTTTGCGGCACAACATAAAATTGCTCGACGGAAATTTGATTTTGTCGCCCGTTTATAATCAATTTCGCACCGGACGCGACACGATTGATCTTCTCGCTTTAAGAGGCGACGGTCGTCTCGTTGTCGTCGAACTGAAAGTTTCGCCCGACCGCGAAATGATTTTTCAAGCAGCGGACTACTGGCGCAAAATCGAATTGCAGCGCCGCGCGGGAAATTTGCGAGCAGCAGAAATTTTCGGCGATTTGGAAATTTCAGATGAGCCGACGCTCTGTTATCTGGTCGCGCCTTTTTTGAGCTATCACCGCGATTTCGATTTTCTGGCGCAAACCGCATCGGCGGAAATTGAAATTTATCGTTTTGATTTGAATGAAAATTGGCGAGAAGACCTGAAAGTATTGAGAAGAGTGGAGATAGGTGCCATGTAATTGGTTTTGGGTGTTAGTCTAAATCCTGAAACTTATCACCTATCACCTTTCACGAATTTATAACCGACGCCGCGCACGGTCAACAGAATACGCGGATTGTTCGGCTCGTCTTCCAGATACTTTCTGAGCCGTACGATAAAATTATCAATCGCGCGCGTGTCCGTGTCTTCGTGCAAATCCCAGACTTCTTCCAAAATCGTTTTGCGCGAAACGGCTTTCCCTTCATTTTCAATTAAATGTCGCAGAAGTTTGACTTCCATCAAAGTCAAATTAACGATTTCACCCGTGCCATTCCATAATTCGAGATTTTCAAAATCAATTGTTCTGCCTCCGACGACGTAAATTTTATCAATTGCGGAAGCGATCTTTTCCGAAACTTTTTCGCGCTCCAGCCATTCGCGGCGGCGAAGAAGTCCGTTTAGTCGCGCCATAAAAATTGAAAGTTCAAACGGTTTCGGCAAATAATCATCTGTTCCGGCTTCAAAACCGAGCAGAACGTCTTCCGGGCGACTGCGCGCCGTCAGCATCAAAATCGGTGTGAAAATCTCGGCTTCTCGCAGTTTTTTTGCAACTGTAAAGCCGCTCAGTTCGGGAAGCATTACGTCTAAAACAATTGCGTCAAACACTTTTCTTTCGGCGAGCAAAATGTCCAGAGCCTGTTTTCCGTCCGCAGCGATTTCAACCGCAAAACCTTCAGCTTCGAGATTAAAACGCAAGCCCTCGGCAATATGCTGTTCGTCTTCGACAATGAAAATTCTCATAATGGAAAATGCAAAGCAGAAAATGCAAAAAGGACGATTTTAATTTTCCATTTTCCGCTTTTCGTTTTTCGTTTTTGGCAGTTTTATGATAAACATGCTGCCTTTGCCTTCGCCCGCGCTTTCGGCGCGAATTTTCCCGCGATGTTTTTTGACAATTGCGCTCGCGATATAAAGTCCGAGACCGGTGCCTTTTGCTTTTTGCGTCGAAAGATTTGGGATGCGGTAAAAACGCTTAAAAATGCGTTTCACCTCATTCGAAGCAATGCCGGCGCCCGAATCTTTGATTCGAATTTCAAATGTTTTTTCGTCAGTGTCTATTACTTCGACAAAAACTTTCGCGCCTTTGTCAGAGTATTTAACGGCGTTGTCGAGCAAATTCGTAAAAACGGCTTGCAATTCCGACCAATCGCCCGAGACGGTTATGTTTTTTTCGCTTCTTAAAAACTCAATTGTATTTTCCTGTAAATTGTAGCGCGTCTGAATAATAGCGACGCACTCACGCAGAAGTTTGAAAACGTCGATATCCGAGATGTTCACCAAACGCTTCCGGTCATTTGCGCCGCCTGCATGCAAAACCTGCTCGACGGTTGTTAAAAGACGATTTGTATCGGCAAGCATCGTGTCGTAGAAGTCGCTTCGCTTTTCGGGCGCAACTTCGCGTGACTTCAACGTTTCCAGATAAAGTTTGATAGACGCAATCGGCGTTTTCAACTCGTGTGTAACGGCATTTAAGAATGCGTCCTGCTGTTCGTTGCGGCGAATTTCGCGCAGCAGAAACGTCGTGTTCAGAACCAAGCCCATGATAATGACAGCAAAAAAAACAATGCCGAAAACCATCAGCGCGACTTCGCGCAAATTCAGCAAAATCCATCCGACGTTAAGCGCAACTGTCAGTGCGACCAGGCAAATGCCAAGCACGAGAAAAACGGCAGCGGTTTTGCGGCGACCGGGAACGCGCATTTTTCAATTCTAAAGGTAAAAGGTAAAAGGCAAAAGGCAAAATGAAAAGATTTCTCAGCTTCATTTTGCCTTTTTAATTTTTAATTTTTAATCGCTTCAAGCCGCTTTTCTCAAAACTTGCGCGTTTTGCCTTTCTTTTTTCAGGTCGTAAGCGTGAACTTTTTGTATCAATCCGATTTTTTCTAAAAATCTAATTTGTAGCCAGTTCGGGTCAATTTCATACCAGGTAAGCCCGTGTTTCGCCGAGCGCGGGTTAGCGTGGTGATTATTGTGCCAGCCCTCGCCGAATGTTAGAGCAGCAATCAGACCGTTGTTGCGCGAGTCGTCGTGCGTTTCAAAACGGCGCGTTCCCCACAAATGCGTCGCGGAATTTACCAGCCAGGTCGAGTGCCAGCCGAAAACCTGTCGCAGAAAAATCCCCCACAAAACCATTGACCAGTCGCCGATAGCGAATAAAATTGCGCCGACAACAATTGAAGTAACCCAAAAATACTTTGATGAAACGACGTGAAATTTATCTTTCAGCAAATCGGGAGCATAGCGTTTAATCATTTCTTCAGGCTGATCCTGCGCCGTTCCCTTCAAAATCCAGCCCATATGCGCCCAAAAAGTGCCTTCGCGCGGTGTGTGCGGGTCGCGGTCGGTTTCGGTAAATGCGTGATGAATACGATGCGTCGTAACCCATTGCAAAGAACCGGATTGCAGACCGAGCGTTCCGCAAATAGTCAGAAAATACTCAAGCCATTTCGGAGCCTTGTAACCGCCGTGCGTCAGAAGTCGGTGATAACCCATTCCGATGCCCCAGCTTCCGGCAATCCACCAAACAATTAACCCGGCGGCTAGATTTGCCCAGCTAAATGTAAATAACGCCCAAACTGCCATAATATGAAAAATGACGACAAACATTCCCGTCACCCATTGAATCGGTCTTAATTTTGATTGTTTAAATTCGACGACGTTTTGCACTTTTTATGAATTCCTCTCTATACGATTTCTAAAAATAATTGAACACGAAATTTTGTTTCGTGCTTTTTATGATGTAAATCGTAACAAATTTAATACGCGATGTTTGTAAGAGTTTTGTAATAGCTGATTTAACCCGCTCGTTTTAATTCGACCGCCGTTTTTTCCGTGTCGAAAACGCGAATTTGTTTTGCCCAGCCGAGTTTCTCAAAAATGCGAATCGTCAGCCAGTTCATATCGAATTGATACCATTTTAAGCCGTGTCTGGCTGAAGAAGGATATGCATGGTGATTGTTGTGCCAACCTTCGCCGAATGTGAGCAGCGCGACGAACCAATTATTTGTCGAGTCATCAATTGTTTCAAAAGAACGTTTGCCGAAGTAATGCGTCGCGGAATTTACCAGCCAGGTCGAATGCCAGCCGAAAACAACTCGCGCGAAAACGCCCCACAGAACCATCGACCAGCCGCCGATTGCATACAAAACAAAGCCCGAAAAAACAATCGGAACATAGTAATATTTTGCCAGTAAAACGTGAAATTTATCTTTCAGCAAATCCGGCACATATTTTTGCAAAGTCGCCGCGTCGTGGTCTTGCGCCGTCCCGCGCAAAATCCATTCGATATGCGCCCACCAAAAACCGGGACGAGTCGAATGCGGGTCGCGTTCAGTTTCGACATGCCTGTGGTGAATCCGGTGCGTCGCCACCCATTTCGGCGCGTCGTCCTGTATCGCCATCGCTCCAAAAACCGTCAGCGTATATTCCAACCATTTCGGTGCCTTAAAGCTGCGATGTGTCAAAAGACGATGATAACCGAGACCAACGCCGAGACTTCCGACAATCCAATTTCCGATGAGCATTGCCGCGAAATTTTGCCAGCTAAACACGAACAAAGCCGGAACGGTTAAAAGATGAAAGACGATGACAATTGATAAATTTTTCCAATTTATATTTCGGCGTGATTGTTCAAATTCGATGACGTTTTGCATTTATAAATTTTACGATTGCTAAAATATGGCAAGTTTAAGAGTAGCAGGTTGGAGGCGAGGCAATCGTAATAGTTGTGTAAGAGTTGTAGAATTGTTATTACATCAAAATTTATTAATATCAATGATACGAATCTAATTTGTTCGACCTATGTCTTTTCATTACTGGCAATATTTTTTAGCAATCGAAACGTCTCTGCATGAAACCACAAGATATGTTGAGCTAACATCAAATAATTATAAAACTTACTCCATTGAATTTGCTCGTATTCTTCTTAGCGCAAGTTCAGAGGTTGATGTTTTATGTAAATTGTTGTGTGAGAAAATTGATATTACAAAGCGAAATAAAAATATGGACGACTATCGAAATATCATTACAGAGAAATACCCAAATTTTTATTCTATGAAAGTTCTAGTTCCAAGATATGGAATTGAACTGACTCCTTGGGAAAGATGGGAAAATCAAGAGAATCCAGGCTGGTGGAAAAGTTATAATAAAGTAAAGCACAACAGAAACGATAATTTCCAAGATGCAAACTTAGAAAACACCCTTGTCGCAGTAGCGGGGCTTTTTTGTCTGGTTCTTTATTATTATCAGCAAGAATTATATGGACTTAAACTAAGTCCATGGTCAGAATTACTTTCTATCGAACATGAACCAGACAATATAACTATCGGTAAATATGTTTTACCAGACTTCTAATCGGCAAAAGCAACACTTAATTGTTTGAGCGGCATTGATTTTCTTTCGTCTAAAATATCAATGTTTTCGCGGTTGACGTATTCATACAAAATATCGCGCTGCTGCGGAATGAAACCCGCTTCAGAGATTTGATAGCGCAATTCTTTTTCGTTCGCCTGCGTGTCCGCGCCCGCCGCCGAGACGACATTTTCTTCAATCATAATCGAACCCATATCGTCAGCGCCGAAACGCAAAGCGGTTTGTCCGAGACGCAAGCCTTGCGTTAGCCACGAAGATTGAATGTGTTGGACATTATCAAGAAACAGACGCGAAACGGCAACCATTTTTAAATAATCAACTCCGGTCGGCTCTTCCGTTATTTTGCGTCCGAGCGCGGTGTTTTCGCGCTGAAAAGTCCACGAAATAAACGCCGTAAAACCGCCGGTTTCGTCCTGCAAATCTCTGATTCTCTGCAAATGCCGGACGCGATGTAAAGTATTGTCGCCGATGCCGAACATCATCGTCGCTGTCGAGCGCAAACCCACTTTGTGAACCGCACGCATTACGTCGAGCCATTCCTGCGTCGAGCATTTAGTCGAAACTCTTTTGCGAACTTCGTCATCGAGAATTTCGCCGCCGCCGCCGGGCATCGAATATAAACCGGCATCTTTCAAACGCCGCAAAATCGTTTCGTAATCGAGTTTTGAAATAAGCGAAATGTTGTGAATTTCCGGCGGCGAAAAACAGTGCAGTTGAAAAGTCGGATATTTGGCGTGAAGCGTCCGTAAAAGATTTTCATACCATTCGATATTGAAATCAGGGTGAAGTCCGCCCTGCATCAAAACGCCCGTGCCGCCGAGCGCGATTGTTTCGTCAATGCGCTTGCAGATTTCTTCAATCGAATGAACATAAGTATCTGGCTTTCCCGGACGACGATAAAACGCGCAAAATGTGCAGACGACATTGCAGACGTTTGTGTAATTGATGTTGCGGTCAATGATGTAAGTTACCGTTTCGGTCGGATTTTTCCGCATCCGAATTTCGTGCGCTGCCAAACCGATGCGAACAAAATCGTTTGACTCTAAAAGCGCGGTCGCATCTGCGGCGGTTAATCTTTCACCTGCCAGAGCCTTATCTAAAATCGGTTGAATGTCGCTCATAAAATTATTTTAACAGAAATTTTCATCACAGAAGATACAGAGTTTATAAATAGAAGTTCAATCAAATTGTTTTTTATCACGCCTTGGTTTTTGCCGTAAATTTTCTTTCATTCTGCAAATCGAAATCGCATTTTGCTAAAAATTCAAACCTAAAGCGACATCAAAATTGTAATTTCTGCAAATTTTCCGTCCGCCAAAAAATTCGTATCAAAATACGTGCCGAAGAAATTGATACTTTTTGCCGGAGTTTTGCGCCCTTGCAAACGGAAGGGAATTTTTCGGCGAAGGAGAAAAGAAATGAAAAATCGAGAAAATCAATTGAGCGTAAATGATTTGGGTTTGCTGGCATTTATAATCGTAGCGGGCGGGCTGCTTCTTTTTCATTCGAGATTATTTTAATCGTCACTGACAAAGCGCAACGGTTTTATGTTTTCAGCCGTCAAACCGTGTTTGCGCGCCAACTCGAAATAAAGGCGCAAACCTTTTTGCATATTTTCATTAATTTGGTAAGAAATGTTTTCGGTCAGATATTGTTGGAAATCATCGCGGCTCAGGGCGATTTCGGTTTCGTAATTAGCAATGATTTCGCCTAAATGTTGCAAACCTTCGTCGCGTGCAGCGGCAAAATCAATCGTTTGTGCAATTTCAGCTTTTTCCGCATTTGCCATCCACATTGCGAAGACGAAACCGAAACCGGTATAACTTTTCCACGTTTCGGCTAAATCGAATTTGCGAAATTTTGTTTCGTCAATCGACAGTGCCGGGTCGCCGATTAAAAGCGCGCAATCGGAATCTTTTAACATTTCCGGCAAATTCGGTTTTGAAATTTTGTAAATCGGCGAAGAATCGAAAAACTCGCGGAAAATAATTTTCGATAAAGCGATGGATGTTCTCGATGAGCTGTCGAGCGAAACTGTTTTTACATCCATTAAATCTTCGCCTTTCGTTACAAGACAAACGCTTCTAACCTTTTTCCTCGCGCCGACGCAAACGTTCGGGACAAGCAAAACATCTTCGATTCGTTGATATTCAATAACCGGAACGAGTGCGGCGTCAACTCGCTTTTCACGCAAAAGCTCAGCCGAACGCGCCGGTGCGTTGTCCATTATCAATTCAAATTTTCCGCGCTGCGAGCCGTATAAAAAACTCCAGACGAGCGGCGCGGTGTTCGAGTAACTCGACGCGGAAATACGCGGAACTGAATCAGCAGCAACCATTTTATTCGGCTAAAACGTCTTGAAACTCGGGTATTCGGTCAATAATCTTCTTCGCAAACACGCATTGCGGCACGATTTTCAATTTGTTTTCGCGCGCGAATTTTACGCCTGCTTCAACCAAATCTTTACCGACGCCTTTGCCACGCAGCTGATCGTCAACTTCCGTATGGTCAATAACCATACGGTCTGCACCCATTTTTCGGTACGTCATCTCCGCAATCCATTCGCCGTCTTTTTCGATAAAAAATACTCCCTTAGCGCCGTGTTCTTCGTTTTGAATATTCATAATTGCTCCGCAAAAAAATAAATTTTCCTCTTACTTTATTTCTAGCAAAGCGTTTTCGGTTTGCCAAATCTTGCTTGTCGAAAGCGGTTTAATTATGCTTATAAAACTATGAAAACCTACGACGTAACGTTTCCCGTCAGCGAACAGACACCCGTTTACGAAGGCGACCCGAAAGTTGAAATCCAAATCGCACATTCGATTGAACGAGGCGATGCGGCAAACGTTTCACACATTTGCTGCGGCGTTCACACGGCGACACACGTTGACGCGCCGAATCATTTTATAGAAGGCGGAAAGCGAATTCACCAGCTTGAATTTGATAAACTTTTGGGCAGATGCCGTGTCGTTGAATTGGACGAAAGCGTCATAGCGATTGGAGAAAAGCACGTTTCTGATTTACAAAATGTCGAGCGTGTTTTTTTCAAAACCAGAAATTCGCAGTTTTGGAACGAACCGGAAAAAGGTTTCCGCAAAGATTTTACATACATCGAACCTGAAGCAGCGCAAATCCTGGTTTCCAAAAACATAAAACTCGTCGGCATTGATTATCTTTCAGTGGAAAAATTCGGCTCGACCGACTTTGCAACGCACATAACGCTGCTGGAAAACGAAGTTGTGATTATTGAAGGACTTGATTTACGCGAAGTTTCCGCCGGCGATTACGAGCTGATTTGCCTGCCTTTGAAATACATCGGCGGCGCTGGCGACGGCGCACCGGCGCGCACGATTTTAAGAGAAATCGAACGGTGAAAATGGACGAGCGAAAACTTGTCAAAATCAGCAAATATTTAAGCAAACATCTTCGCCATCAACCGGAAAGACTCGGTTTGAATTTGGAAGACGGCGGCTGGGTTAATGTCGGAGATTTACTCGCAGCCTGCGCCCGTAATAGTTTTCCTATCTCGCTAGCCGAGTTAAAAGAAGTTGTCGAGAACAATGACAAAAAACGTTTCTCGTTCGATGCGGGCGGCGGACAAATCCGCGCCAATCAAGGGCATTCAGTCGCAGTTGATTTAGGATTAAAAGCGCAAACGCCGCCCGCAACGCTTTTTCACGGAACTGCCGAGCGCAACGCACGTTCGATAAAAGAACACGGTTTATTAAAAATGGCTCGACATCACGTTCATCTCTCGACCGACGCGGAAACGGCTCGCAAAGTCGGCGCAAGACACGGCAAGCCGCTGGTTTTCAAAGTCAACACGGCGGCAATGGCGGCTGAAAATTTTGAGTTTTTCGTTTCCGCCAACGGTGTTTGGCTGGTTGAAAAAGTTCCGCCCGGATTTTTAACGGTTTTATGAAACGCACGGATTTTGTTGAAAAACGCCTCGCGATGAGGGAAAAATCAATAGAAGAGTTAATTGAGACTTTGCGAAGCGAAGATTTGCAAAGCAGATTTTTCGCCGAAATGTGTCTGCGCGACGCGACGGACACTTGACTGAATTTTCAGCCCGCGAGTTCGCAGGCATCCAGAGAAAAAGCTATTGAAGAATGGCGCAAATGGTGGCGCGAGCGCGAAGGTAAATTTAAAAAGCGCTGGAAAAGACCGTAAAATCTCGCCGATTTATTTATTTAACCGCCCGCCAACAACTAAAAAATTACTCGTCGCATCAAACTCTGCAAAACCTTTCGACTTTGAGGAGTTTTTATGCTTTCTTTGTCAGCCAAAATTTTCTTGCCGCTTATTTTTATTTTTTCTTCGCTCGTTGTTTCGGTAAATGCGCAAAAGCCTACTTCGACACCGCCACAGGAAGAAGATACGGAAAGAATTTTCACCGAAGAAATTAAGTTAAACGTCAACGCTTTCGACCCGAACGGAAAATTCGTCGCCAACGTAAAAAAAGAAGATTTGGTGATAATGGAAGACGGGCGCATCCATCAGGCGAGCAGCCTTCGCCGAATTCCTGCCAACGTTTTAGTCGTGATGGACACGGGCGGCGAGATGCGCGCGGCAAAAAGTTTGACGCAAACGCGCGAGACGGCGAAAAGTTTTATCAATGCCTTAAAGCCGGAAGATTCGGTAGCTGTTATGCAGTATAACGACCGCGCGGAAATCATTGCAGAATGGACGGACAAGATAAATGCGCTTAAAGTTCTTGCCGGCAAAGCGAATTTCGGAAAGCGTTCGATGCTCTATGACGCGCTCCAGACGGCGACGAAATTTTTGCAAAAATCCGCGCTCGAAAATCGCCATCTCGTTTTGATTACAGACGGCACGGATAGTTTGAACAATTTGACTGAAAAAGATGCGGCAATGCAAAATCTTTTGAAAACCGACATCAACATTCACGTTATCAGCTACACGCAGATGGAGCTTGCCGACATCGAACCGCGCACGAAAGGCACTACAAAAACTCCGCCGCCGAAAGCCGTCCCGGACGAAGTTACGGCGACGCTTCCGTCCGGAATCCGCGATATGAACCGCGCCGCGCGCATTTTGACGATTAACACTGACCGGGAATTTCTGAAAAAAATGCGCGAGCGGAAAAAATCGCTGGCGGACGGCGAAAAATATCTCGCCGCGCTCGCCAGAGACACGAACGGCGAGTTTATTTTGCCCGTGTCAAACAAAGAAATGATTGACAAAACCACACTCGTCGCCAGTTTTATCGATTCGAGTTATGTTGTAACTTATGCGCCAAAACGCGCTCTCAAGGAATCTCAAAACGGCGAAGTGCGAAACATCGAAGTTTCTTCGCGCCGTCCAGATTTACAAATTGAAGCGCGCCGCAAACTGATTGTTGCTCACAACGATAAATAAAAAGTGCCGCAAATAAAGAACAAATAAATGATAAGGTTGGTTTAATCAATTAACTGTTTAACACGCCTTTCGACCGTTTCTTGAATCGCCTGCAAATTTTCTTTCGCGTCGGCTTCAAAACGCAAAACAAGAATCGCTTGCGTGTTCGATGCCCGAACCAAACCCCAGCCGTTTTCAAACAAAATCCGCGCGCCGTCAATTGTAATAACCTTGTTGGTTTTTGCAAATTCGTCAGATATTTGCTGCACTACAGCGAATTTCTTTTCTTCGGCGCAATTGACTCGCAATTCGGGCGTCGAAAAAGATTTCGGCAAATCAGAGAGCAGTTCCGACAAAGTTTTATCGGTGTTTGAGAGAATTTCCAAAACTCTCGCACCGGCGTAAGTCGCGTCGTCGAAGCCATAAAATCTATCGGCAAAAAAAATGTGTCCGCTCATTTCGCCCGCGAGCGCCGCGCCGGTCTCCTTCATTTTCGCTTTTATCAAAGAATGTCCGGCTTTCCACATAATTGGTTTTCCGCCGTTTTTTTCAATGTCATCGAAGAGTTTTTGCGAGCATTTTACTTCGGCGATAATTGTCGAGTTAGGTTTTTCGAGCAAAATGGCGCGCGAAAGCAAAACCATCAGCTCGTCACCCCAGATTATTTCTCCTTTTTCGTTGACAACACCTATGCGGTCGCCGTCGCCGTCAAAGGCGATTGCTAAATCCGCTTTTGTTTCTTTGACCGCGCGAATCGCGTCCTGCAAATTTTCGACAACCGTCGGGTCTGGATGATGATTCGGAAAATTTGAATCCGGCTCGCAAAAAAGTTTGACAAGTTCGACGCCCAAACTTTCGTAAATCGGAACGCCCGTTACGCCGCCCATTCCGTTGCCGCCGTCGACGACGACCTTTAATTTTCGTGCGCCGAGTTTTATGCCCGACAAAATATCTTGTTCATAATCTTTTAGAACTTCGATTTCTTCGATTTCGCCCTTGCCGTTTGAAAAGTTTTCAGAAAACGCAATTTCTTTTATTTCCTGAATTTGCGCGCCGAAAAGCGTCTGTTTTCCGAGGCAAATCTTGAAACCGTTGTGGTCGGGCGGATTGTGCGAGCCGGTAATCATCACGCCGCCATCGACATTTTTGGTGAAAACCGCAAAATACAAAACCGGCGTCGGAACCTTGCCGATTAAAACCGCGTCGCAGCCCGAAGCATTCAAGCCTTCGACAAGCAAATCACGAAAGCGCGGCGAACTGACTCTGGCGTCAAAACCGATTGCAATGCGTTTTGCGTCGTTTCGATTGAAGAATGTGCCGATGGCTCGTCCTAAAATCGAAACGGTTTCATCGGTTAAATCTTGTCCGACGATGCCGCGAATGTCATATTCTCTGAAAATGTTTGGATTCATGCGTTTAAAAGTAAAAAGTAAAAAGTAAAAAGGCAAAAGTGAAAAGACGAAATCAAACGCAATTGGCGTATAACTTTCCCGTTTGACGGCAAAACGACCAGTTATTGACAATATCTTTTTCTAAACGTTCAATCCATTTTACCTTTCACTTTTGCCATTTTTGCTATACTCGCAGTTTATGTTCGGGCAACAAGCGGTTGACGAACGGCATCGAAACCTATCGTCGGTTCGCCGAATATGTCAATAAAATCAGTTATGAAAAATTTATTTAGATCTGTTTATTTTGCAGGGTTATTATCTGTTTTCAGTTTAATCGCTCTAGCGCAAACGCCGCGTCCGAGTGCGACTCCGCCGAACAGCGGTGACGACACAGGCGCGGTCAAAACTTTTGAAGTGCGTCTGCCGGTTACGGTCGTCGATAAAAAGAAAAACAAAAATCTCATTACCGGTCTGTCACGCAGCGATTTTAACGTTTTTGAAGACGGCGTGCAGCAGGAAGTTACATATTTTACCGACGAGAAGACAAATCCGCCCGTGTATGTGGGCGTCCTGATGGATACTTCGCCTTCGACCGCCGGGAAAATGGATTTTTCCAAACAGGCTGCCAAAGATTTTATTTACACTGTCATCAGGCTTCGGAAAGACAAAGCGGCGTTTATGACGTTCGACAACGAAGTCAATCTGCGGCAGGATTTTACGGATAAACTTGACCTTCTCGACAGAGCGGTTGATAAGGTAAAAAAGGTTGGCTCGCAAACCGCGCTCTACGATGCCGTCTGGCAATTCTCCGATGAAAAACTCAGGAACGCGCCGGGCAGACGAGTTATCGTCGTCATCACAGACGGCGACGACACTTTCAGCCGCGCTGATTTGAAAGACGCAGTAGATATTGCGCAGAGAACCGAAACGACGATTTTCGCCATCTCGACAAAAGGCGGATTTTTGGGAAGTGTTCCAGGCGTCGAAGCCGGAACGGTGAAAGACGCGGGCGACAAATATTTGACCGAGTTGTGCGAACAGACCGGCGGTGCTGCGTTTTTTAGCGGCGATATGCTCAGTTTAGAGAAATCCTTTGCGAAAATTTCACAAGAACTGCGCTCGCAATACATCATTACTTATCGTCCGGCAAATCAAAATTACGACGGCAAAGCGCGCAAAGTAGAAGTTCGTTTTACCAATAGAGACAAAGTTAATCAATACAAAATTCGCGCGAAAACAAGTTATCGTGCCGTTAGAGATAATTTGAAATAACCGAAAACGGAAAGTGTATGATGAAAAATTACAATAAATTTGCGGTTTTGTTATTCGCCTTGTTGTGTGCGGGCGTTTCATTAATTGGGTTTGACGTTTCGCACGCTCAAACCACCAAGCCACAAACGGTTATTCCGCCGAGTAGTGCAACGCCCGCTCCGACGCCGCCGGTTGAAGAAGACACCGATGAAGTTATCAAAATCGACACGGAAGTCGTAAATGTGCTTTTTACGGCGCAGGACAAAAATCGCCGTCTTTTAACGGATTTGAAACAATCCGACGTAAAACTTCTCGAAGACGGACAACCGCAGCAAATCGTTTCTTTCACCCGGCAAGTTGATTTGCCTTTGAGCTTGGCGATTTTGATTGACACGAGCGCTTCGCAAGAGCGAACTTTGCCCGAAGAAAAGTCGGCGGCAAAATCCTTTATCGAATCGGTTGTCAGACCGTCAAAAGATGAAGTTTCGATAATTTCATTCACGGGCGAAACGACGCTCGAACAAGGATTAACCAGCAATGTCGCCCGACTAAACCGCGCTGTTGACCGAGTGGAGTTTGTTCCGCCATCAGGTTACATCGGCGGCGGAGTAATTGCTGGCGGAACGCCGCCGATTTCCGGCGCAAATCAAGCCGCAGTCGGTTCAACTGCAATTTGGGACGCGATTTGGGTTACTAGCGAAGAAGTTTTAAAATCTTCTCCGGATAAAACGCGGCGCGCTATAATTTTGCTGACTGACGGCTTTAATACTTACGGGCAGAAGAAATTAGATGACGCCGTACAAGCAGCTTTGAGAAGTGAAGCGGTGATTTACTCAATTGGTATCGGCGATGATTTTCAGTTTCAAGGCGTCAGCGAAGGCGCGCTCAAGAAAATCAGCGAGCGCTCCGGCGGACGCGCCTTTTTCCCGCGCGACGAAGCCGAACTGCGCAGAGCCTTTACGCAGATTCAGATTGAAATGCGTTCACAATATGCAATCGCCTACGAGCCTTTAAATCAAAAACGCGACGGCTCGTATCGCAAAATTGACATTCAATTAACCAATTCCGAACTGAGCAAACAAAAAATATCGCTGACGCACCGGCAAGGTTATTTTTCCAAAACCGAAGCCAAACAGCAGACCAAAAAATAATTTCGCAAACACTCGAATTCAAACAATCTACGGTTAGTTTTTATTCTCAAAGATGAAAACTAACCGTTTTTGTTTTAGAATTCATTTTATAAGAAGTCAGAAGACAGAAGTCAGAAGACAGAAGTCAGAATACAGCATAAGCGGATTTTCTACTGATTTCTGACTTCTGTCTTCTGACTTCTTAAATATTATGGAACTCGAAAAAGCATACAATCCAGCCGAAGCCGAAAGCACGCATTATAAATCCTGGGAAGCGCAAGGATGTTTTGCGCCTGAAATAAACGAAAATCCGCAAGCCGAAGCGTTTTCAATCGTCATTCCGCCGCCGAATGTAACCGGATCGCTGCATATGGGACACGCCTTGCAGCATACTCTAATGGACGTTTTAACCAGACGAAAAAGGATGCAGGGCTATAAAACTCTTTTTCTCGTTGGCGTTGACCACGCGGGAATCTCCACGCAATTGATGGTTACGCGCCAATTGAAAAAAGACGAACACAAAACGCCGCGCGACATCGGGCGCGAAGCGTTTACGAAAAAAGTTTGGGAGTGGAAAGAGAAATTTGGCGGCACGATTACTAATCAAATTCGACGCGAAGGTTTGTCGGTTGATTGGTCGCGCGAGCGTTTTACGATGGATGAAAATTTGTCGAAAGCGGTTACGGAAGTTTTTGTCCGCCTTTATGAAGAAGGCTGGATTTATCGCGGCAAACGAATCGTCAATTGGTGCCCGAAGGATAAAACTGTGCTTTCGGATTTGGAAGTTAAAGAAGAAACAAAAAAAGACGGCAAACTTTTTTATCTGCAATACTCGGTGAAAAATTCCGATGTAAAAATTACGGTTGCGACAACCAGACCGGAAACGATGCTTGGCGACACAGCGGTTGCGGTCAATCCTGATGACGACAGATACAAAGATTTAATCGGGCAGACAATCGAATTGCCGCTGACAAAACGTGAAATCCCGATTATTGCCGACGAATATGTTGACGCCGAATTTGGAACGGGCGCGGTGAAAATCACGCCCGCGCACGATCCGAACGATTACGAAGTCGGGCTTCGTCATAATCTCGAACAGCTAAACGTGATGAACGACGATGCAACGATGAACGAAGCGGCGGGCGAAGAATTTTCGGGCTTGGACAGATACGCGGCGCGCGAAAAGGTTGTCGAAAAATTTGAAGAGATTGGTTTGCTGGAAAAGATTGACGATTACGAGATGGTTCTGCCCGTTTGCGAACGCTGCAAAACCGTCGTCGAGCCTTTTTTATCCGAACAGTGGTTTTGCCGAATGGACGAGATGCGAGATTTGGCTCTTGATTTGATGAAACGAGAAGGCACGCCACATTTCTTTCCGCAAGTGCCGCACGAAAAAGTTTATACGACGTGGCTCGAAAATTTGCGTGACTGGACAATTTCGCGCCAGCTTTGGTGGGGACATCAAATTCCGGCTTGGTATGACGAACGCGGAAACGTGATTGTCGCGCACTCGAAGGAGGAAGCGATTAAGCGAGCCGGAACGGAAAATTTAACGCAGGACGCCGACGTTTTAGACACGTGGTTTTCGTCTGCGCTCTGGTCGTTTTCGACGCTTGGTTGGAACGGCGAAACAACTGAAACCGAAGACTTAAAGACATTTCACCCGACCGACGTTCTAGTTACGGGGCGCGATATTATTCGCCTTTGGGTTTCACGAATGGTGATGACTGGTTTGAAATTTATCGGCGAGAAACCGTTTGAAGACGTGATTATTCACGGAACTGTGTTGGACAAAAACGGTCAGCGAATGTCGAAGACGAAAAACAACGGTATTGACCCGCTTGACGTTTTTGATAAATACGGCGTTGACGCGACTCGTATGACGCTGGCAGATTCGGCGACGGGCGTCGATTTTGCGTGGCGCGACGAAAAAGTTGAATCGTTTCGCAATTTCGCCAACAAAATCTGGAACGCGACGCGCTTTTGTTTATTGAACAGCGACGGTGCGCAGGTTGAGTATTCTTTTATCAACCCGAAGGCGGAAGTTCGGGATATTAAGCAAACGCTCGGCAGTGAATTGAACGAACTCGACGAAGAAGACGAAGAGTTTCTCGACAAAACCAAGCCTGAATTTGCCTCGGATAATCCGCAAGAAAATCTGTCGCTCGCGGACAAATGGATCATCTCACGTCTAAATAAAACCGCTTTGCAAGTCAACAAATCGCTCGATAAATACGACTTTCACGAAGCCGTGCAAACGCTTTATCACTTTTTCTGGGACGATTTTTGCGATTGGTATATCGAGCTGGTTAAAGATGAAATCACGTACGATGAACCAAATGTTAAAAGAGATGCGGCACGCTCGCGCGTTATCACGATTTTAGAACAATCTCTGCGCCTGCTTCATCCGTTTATGCCTTTTTTAACCGAAGAACTCTGGCAAAAATTGCCGGAGGTTTCGAACAATCTGCATAACGACGCTTACCGAACGGCGAAGCAGACGATTATGCTCGCCGATTTTCCGGGCGGCGACCAGGCAATGATTGACGAACAAGCCGAATCCGAGATGCAAGCCGTCATTGATTTAATCTCGAAAACGCGCAATATCCGCGCCGAGATGAACATCAAACCGAGCGACCGCACGGCGATTCATGTTGCCGCAAACGCAAATTTGCAAAAGGTTTTTAATGAAAATCAAGCACAAATATTAAAGCTCGCACGCGCGTCCGAATTAAACATTGGTGAAACCTTAAACGTGCCGCGCGCTTCGGCAAAAGCCGTTCTCACTGGCGGCGCGGAAATCGCCGTTCCGCTCGAAGGCTTGATTGATTTCGCCAAAGAAAGCGAACGCCTCGAAAATCAATCGAACAAATTAAACGCTGAAGGCGAACGCCTAAAAAACCAACTTGCCAAGCAAGGCTTCGTCGAAAAAGCGCCGCCCGAAAAAGTTGCGGAACTTCGAGCGCGAGTCGCAGAAATTGAACAGCAAACAAATTCGCTAAAACAAAATCTGGAGGCTTTGAAGTAATTTGAACAAACCTGGATTTGTTAAACATTAAAATCGAAGCGCCGAAAATTATTGAACAGGAGAAAAAATGAGTTGGCTTGATAACGGCGAAATTCTGGCGCAGATTGGCGAGTTTCTACGCGAAGACATCGGGCGCGGCGATATTACAACGCAGGCTACCGTTGCACCGGATGTGCGCGGGCTGGGAAGATTTCTGGCGAAAGAAGATTTGGTCGTGTGCGGTTTGGAGGTTGCAGAAGCGGTTTTCGTGCATCTCGACCCGGAAAATCCTGAAATCGAAGCGATTGTGTCCGAAGGCGACGAAGTAAAAGCGGGAACTGTTTTTGCCACGCTCAAAGGTTTTGCGGACGTTTTGCTGGCTGGCGAGCGCGTCGCGCTAAATTTGATTCAAAGAATGAGCGGTGTGGCGACTTTGACGCGCCAATACGTTAAGGCGATAGAGGGAACGAACGCGCGCATTGTCGATACGCGCAAGACGACGCCCGGTCTTCGACTGCTGGAAAAATACGCCGTAACCGTTGGCGGCGGCAAAAATCATCGGCTCGGACTCGACGACGGAGTTTTGATAAAAGACAATCACATCGCCCTTGCCGGCGGCATAACGGAAGCGATTACGATGGCGAAAATCCGGGTCGGGCATCTCCATAAAATCGAAGTTGAGATTAACAACTGGGCGCAGCTTCGGCAAGCGGTCGAAGCTGGCGCCGATATTATAATGCTCGACAACCAAACGCCTGAAGAAGCCGAAAAATTAGTCCAGATGTCGCGTCAATTAAACCCGCACGTTTTAATCGAAGCCTCCGGCGGAATGGATTTGGATAAGGTGAGAAATTTCGCCGAAGCGGGCGTCGATTTGATTTCAGTCGGCAGAATAACTCACTCGGCAAAGGCGGTCGATATTTCCTTCAAGATTCAGACAATATGAAATAAATGGTTAATGGTTAATAAAAGAAGTTATTTTCCGTTAATCAATTATCGTTTACCGTTTAACATTTTCTTGGTTCGTCAACAACAGCATTTCCTGCGTCGGTTTGATAAAAGGCGCAAACCAAATCAAAATGGCTGAAGTAATAATCGTAATCGTGCAGGCAATTCCGCCTTCGATGCCGTAATCGCCGCCGGTTATTAACTGAACGCCTTTATCGGTTTGCTGCAATAGCGGCGCGGTTGTTAAAGTTGTAACGCCGCTGACGGGAATTCCGAAAAACGCGCCTTGCAACCAGTTCCACATCAAATGAATGCCGAACGGAAACCATAGATTGCGCGTTTTCAAATACGCGATTGCAAACCAAATGCCCGCTAGTATTGTATTTGCCGTCGAAAGCCAATCGGCGCTTTGATTGTTCAAATGCGCCGAAGCGAAAAACAGGGAAGTCATTGCGATTGCCACCCAAGCAAGATGTGCGCGTGTGAAGGTCTGCAAAATATAACCGCGAAAATATGCTTCCTCAGCCGCCGCCGCGACGACGAAAACCGCAAGCGAAACACCCAAAGTTGAAAATATCGCCGAGCCGCTGGAAGTTTCATTCATTTGCAGCCGCATTCCGCCGAGCAAAATTGCCAGCAAAACGGCAAAACCAATCGAAGCCGCGCCAATTGCCAGACCGAAACCAAAATCGCGCAGCCAATTTTTTGTAAACCACGCGCCGAGCGCGCGAAACGGCAAAGCTTCCAAAAATTTCCCGCACAGCCAGCCGAAAAAAAGCGCGAGCGAAAGCAAAATAAAATTCGGCACAACGAACGAAAGAACGCTGCCTTTGTAATAGACAATTGATAAATTTTTGAGAAAAAGCTCAATTGCTATTCCGTATGGAAACCCGAAAATTACAAACAAGAGCTGGAAGATCAGAAAACGCCAGCCGCTTCGGACTCGTCCGTGTTCGTTGAAGAAAAAGTTTGTAGATGTGGAAGAACTTGCGGAATTTACAAAATTATGGCGCTCTGTTTCGTCCGAACGATTTTCAGAAGTTTCAGGGTTCATAAAGTTTATAGAGTTTATAAAGGTTTTAGAGTAAAATGCAAATTCTACGGTGGTTATGAATTCCGCGAACTCTACAAATTCAAAAATATCCAAACGCCGCGCGCCCTGGCTTCTCGGCGCGTTTGTCGGAGTTCTGCTTTTGCTGCTCTTGCTGCTGCAATCATCGAATTTGTGGAAGGAGTTGGAAGTTCAATCAGCCAGCGACACGCTTCTGCTTTACGCGCTTTCGTCGCTGAATTTTTTTGCGTTTGTAATTTTCGGCTTTATTTTCGTCCGCAGCCTCGTGAAACTCAACCGCGAGCGGCGCGCTTTTAAACTCGGCTCGAAAATTAAAATTAAACTTCTCGTATATTTTTTCGCCGTCTCGCTTCTTCCAATTATTGCGATGGCGTTTTTTTCCTATCTGTTTTTGAATCGAGCGCTCGACCGTTGGTTTACGGATATTCCCGAAAACGTCATCCACGAAGCGCGTCGCGTGCAGAATCAGTCAATCGAAGATCAATCGGAAAAATTACAGGAAACAGCCAACATGCTGGCGACGGCTTTGGAAAAACAAGACGTAAGCGAAAATGATTTGCAGACGATTGTAAAAGCGGGAAACTTGACGCGGATCGAAATTCTCTCGGAAACAGGCGAAATACTTGCCGCGAGCGAAAAAAATCTAGATGCCTCGCAGCGAGCGGAATTAGACAAAACGCTCGCGGTTGTTCATCAAAAAAAACTGAACGAAAGAATTTTAGTCGACGGCAGAGATTTTGATGTGGCGGTCGCGCCGCTCGCCGACAGACGAATGCTGGTCGTTGTGCCAGATTTGCGAGCGGCGAAAAATGTCTCGCAAATAGTCGAAAATTCTTTGATTAAATTTGAAGAACTCAAACAAAAACAAGTAACCGTGCGCCAAATCGGGCTTTTGACACTCGGCGTTTTGACTTTTTTGCTAATTTTCGCTTCGAGCTGGACGGCGTTTTACATCGCGCGCGGTTTGACCTTGCCGATTCGAGCGTTAGCCGAAGGCGCCGACGAAATCGCGCGCGGAAATCTGGCGCATCGAGTTGATGTTTTTGCGGAAGACGAACTCGCGCTGCTCGTCTCGACTTTTAATCAAATGTCTGCAAAATTGGAAGAAAACTCCGCCGAACTGCGCGAACGCCGCAAATATATCGAAACGGTTTTGCAATCGCTTTCGACCGGCGTTATCTCGTTCGACGGCGAAAATCGCGTAACGACGATAAATAAAGCCGCCGTTCAAATGCTCAAGCTCGAAGACGCGAATTTTGCTGGATTCGATTTAAAGCAGCTCGTCAACGAAGAAAATTGCCGGATTTTAGAGAGACTTCTGGCGCGCGCCAAACGCATCGGGCGAGCAGGCGAGCAAACGGTTTTACGAAGTGATTTTACCGACGGAAGCAGCAGCAATAATAATAGTAGCAACAGTAATAATGGCGGCGCTGTTGAAACCGACTCCAATTTGCCGGTTGCGCTGTCGGCGACGGCTTTGCCGAAAACCTTTGGCGAAGAAACAGCGGCGTCTGCGGGCGGTGTAGTTCTGGTCATCGAAGATTTGTCCGAACTCATCGCAGCACAGCGTGCATCAGCGTGGCAGGAAGTTGCCCGCCGAATGGCACACGAGATAAAAAATCCGCTGACGCCGATTCAGCTTTCAGCTGAACGAATCGCAAAGAATTTCGATAAAAATTCGTCCTCTGTGCTTCGTTTTTCGTCGGTCGCAAACGAAGCGGAAAACTCGGCGTCAAACGGCGCAGGACAATTAGCAAAAGTTATAAAAGACGGAACTGAAACGATTTTGCGCGAAGTTTCCAGTTTGAAATCAATGGTTGACGAGTTTTCGAGTTTCGCGCGCTTGCCGAACGCGAAACTCGTAAACGGTAAATTAAACGAGGTAATTGAACAATCCGCCGCGCTTTACGAAGACCGTTTTTCAGACATAGAAATCGTTTTAACTTTGGCGAAAAATCTGCCCCACGCGATGCTCGACGAGGAACAAATGCGGCGCGTTTTCGTCAATTTAATCGAAAATTCGATTGAAGCATTTGCCGCAGCTCAAACAAATAAAAAAATATTTATAAAAACTTTTCACGACGCGGCGCGCGATTTAATCGTTGCGGAAATCACCGACAACGGCGGCGGCATTGCGCTCGCCGATTTTCAAAAACTTTTTCAGCCGTATTTTTCGACCAAAGGACGCGGAACCGGCTTGGGTCTGGCAATCGTGCAGCGAATCGTCGGCGAACATCGCGGTCGGATAAAAGCGGTTTCCAACAAGCCTTCGGGCGCGAAATTCATTATCGAGCTTCCGGTTTCGGCACAATAAAACGCAGCAACTAATTGGCGGGAAAACAAAAATAATTTTTATTAAAATTGCTTGCGACGGATGTTTTGAGTTCAACTCTTAGATTGTTCTGCGCTGAACGGACGCACGTTAAAGCGTGAACTATGAACGATGTTTATTCGTCAGATTTCTCGCGCGCGAGTCTTTGAACAATCAAATCCGCCAGTTGCGGAGCGATTTTTTGGCGGACTATTTCTTCGATTGCTTTGCCGGATAGTTTTTCGACGACTTTTGCCGCGATTTGGTCTATCGTCTCCGGCGATAAATTTGCAAACTTCGTGGTTTCAAGTTCAGTTCCCGGCGCTGTCTCGAACGTTTGTAAAGTATCGTACAGTTGAACGTTATTTGTTTGACTGCCGCTTGTTTGCTGTGCCTGCGCCTGCTGGTCGTGCTGAGCCGAATCGGTTTTGACCGCTGAAATCGTTTCGCCAAAGGCTACATTTTGATTGTTTGCATTTTCACTTGAAAAATTTTGCTCGCCCGCAAATTCGTTTGCATTTTCTTCTAGAGGCGCGGAGTCGCTTTCGCCGGAAATCGAACGTATCTCGCGCATTTCCTCGGAGGTCAAAGGTTGTGTTTTTGCCCAATCCTTTTCTTCAGTTTCGTAATTAACCGAGTTTTCAGACGGTTTGCTGACGGAAATTTGAGAAAAATCTTCGTTAGAAAAACCGGCGGAAAACTTTTCCGCTTCGGCAGTGGGCAAACTTCCGATTTGATTGGTTTGAATCGTTTCGTCGTCCATTCCGGCGTCGCCAAAGCGCGTCGTTTTATCGCTGTTTTGATTCGACTCGGCTAAAGTTTGGTAAGCGTTTACCGAAGAAGTTTCCGTATTTGAATTCGGTAGAGCGGAAACGGTTTCGCTGTTTGACTCGGTTTTATTTGTAGCGTCGAGAAGCCCGGAAACTTTGCTGACGAGTTGGCGAATTGATTGAAAAGGTTTTGTCAGATAATCGTCCGCACCGACGCGGCGCGCTTCTTCTTCATCAAACGGCTCGAACGATCCGACCAGCAAAATGACGGGAATATGCCGGGTTTCATCGTCCTGCTTTATCATTTCGCAAATTCGGTAACCGTCTAAACCAGGCATATTAACGTCAACCAACACCAAATCGGGAACGTTTTCGACGAATCTTTCCATCGCCACATCGCCGTCGCCGACGGTGATAACTTCGATTCCTTCGTCGGCAAACGTCAGATTGACAACTTTTTGAATAGTTACCGAATCGTCTGCCAGAAGTAATTTGCGTTTAGCCACAGGCGGTTTTGCTCCGTTCGAATTACTGAAAGATTTTCAGGAAATATAAAGTTTATTCGTCTTGAAAACTATCATTTGGCTCGGCTTACGTCAAGAAAATGAACCTTTAACTTTGCGCTTTAATTTTTTGCCAAGCAACTTCCAAGGTTTTGAAACTGCAAAGCAATTAGCGAATGTTTATTAATTCAGCCGCAAGTTTGATTGCCGCTTTCATGCTTGAAGCGTCCGCTTTGTTTTTTCCTGCGATGTCGAGCGCCGTTCCGTGGTCAACTGACGTTCTGACGAGCGGCAGACCGAGCGTTACATTGACTGACGCGCCGAACGACAGACATTTGACGGCAATCGTCGCCTGGTCGTGATAACAGGCAATTACGACATCGAATTCACCTCTGAATCCGCGCAAAAAAATCGTGTCGGGCGAATACGCGCCGGAAACGTTAATACCGAATTCTTCTTTACACTCTGCGATTGCCGGAATAATCTCATTTTCTTCTTCACTGCCAAACAAACCTTTTTCGGAGGCGTGCGGATTGAGACCGGCGACCGCGATGCGCGCGTCTTTTTTTAAAAGTCTGGACATTTCGTGGTGAGAAAATTTTATCAGTTCAACCAAATTTTCTTTTTTCACCAAACCGATGGCATCGAGCAGAGAAACGTGCGTCGAAAGCAAAACGACGCGCAAGTTTCCGGCAAAAAAACTCATCGCAAATTCTTTTGTGTCGGTTAATTGAGCGAGAAATTCCGTATGTCCTGGAAAATTGTAACCGCCCAGAGCAATCGCTTTTTTACTAATCGGCGCGGTTGCAATTGCGTCAATCTTCTTCTCGCGCCAAAGCCCGACTGCCGCTTCGATATTTTCGGCGGAAGCCCGTCCGGTCAGAGCGGATTCTTCGCCCGCAATCACTTCGCCGGAAAGATTGTTTAAATTATAAACGAGCGTTTGATTGGAATAATTTTGCGTAGGGTTTTCGCTTGCTTCGGCAAACTCGAATTTCAAACCGAGTTCCTGCGATGTTTTCTGTAAAAACGCGGCATCGCCGATAATGATCGGTAAACAAATCCTTTTTATATTTTCGTCATCGAGAGCTTTGAGAACAATTTCCGCGCCGATTCCGGCAGCGTCGCCCATTGTTATTCCGATGCGCGGCAGAGGTAGATTCGGATTTGATTCTTGGCTGGTTTTTTCGTTTGGTTCACCGTTCACAAAAATTATTTTATAACGGCTTTTTCAAAAGTAAAAAAGCAAAAAGGCAAAAGTGAAGAATCATTCGTGGTAAACATTTTCGTTTAACCAAATGACTTTTTTATCTTTTGCCTTTTTGCTTTTATTTAATCCGCTTGCCGACGAATAAATGTCGGAACATTTATATCTTCTTCTTTTTTCATCTCTGCAGGGTTGTAAGCCGGGGCGTTTCTATACGGCGTGTCGTTAATGTTTTCCGCCGGTTTGTTTAACTGCATCGAGAGCGACGCGCGATTATCAAATCCGGTGGCGATGACTGTGATTTTTACGTCGTCCTTCATATTTTCGTCAAACACCGTTCCGAAAATAATATTGGCGTCCTCGTCGGCTTCTTCGTGAATCAGAGAAATTGCAGCTTCAATCTCGTCGAGCGGCATATCTTTTGAACCCGTAATGTTGATAAGCGCGCCGCGTGCGCCTTTGATCGAGTTTTCTTCGAGCAGCTTGGAATCAATCGCCGCCTTCATCGCTTTTATCGCCGCGCCGTCGCCTGAACCGTGTCCGATACCCATTAAAGCTACGCCCATTCCCTGCATCACGGATTTTACGTCCGCAAAATCCAGGTTGATAATGCCCGGCACAGTTATCAGAGTGCTGATACCCTGGACGGCTTGCAACAGAATATCGTCGGCGCGCCGAAAGGCTTCTATAATCGAGATTTTTTCTTCTACCTCTTTAAGTTTTGAATTGGGAATCGTGATAATCGTGTCAACACAGCCGCGCAGTTCGGCGAGACCTTCTTCGGCTTGGCGCATACGTTTTTTGCCTTCGACGGTGAACGGTTTGGTTACAACGGCGACGGTTAGCGCACCAAGTTCGATGGCGAGTGCGGCAATCACGGGCGCAGCACCGGTTCCTGTTCCGCCGCCAAGACCGGTTGTGACAAAAACCATATCCGCGCCTTCCAGAACGTCCATTATCTTATCGGTGTCTTCAATAGCGGCTTGTCGCCCGATGTCCGGGTTCGCGCCCGCACCCAGACCGCGCGTCAACTCGCTGCCGAGTTGAATCTTCAGCGGGGCTTGCGAATCGTTTAAGGCTTGGACGTCCGTGTTGACGACGATAAATTCAACGCCTTTAATACCCGCTTCAATCATTCGATTGACCGCATTGCTGCCGCCGCCGCCGACTCCGATAACGATGATTTTCGCGCCGGTGGTAACCTGCTCATCGAAAGTCATTGTAATTGCGTTATTTTTCATTTGAAGACTGTTCATAGTCATGATTTTTGATTCCTTTATAAAAAATTAAATAGCTAAAACTTGTCGCGGATAAACTTTCGAGAGAATTTGCGATTTCAACAATATATTGTGCCTATGGCGAAACAGCATACAACGATTTGGGGTGAAAAATCCAGCCCGAATGTTAAATTTATCTAAATTTTTCTCGAAAATTTTCAAACCATTCTGCAACCTTGCGCGAAGGCGATTTCCCGCCCGCCGAAGACCCTCGAATTTGCGCGCGCATCGAAGACAAAGCCAGCCCGCAGGCGACCGCCCATTCGGGACTTTGAACTTCGTCGAGCAATCCGCTAAAACGGTTTCGCTCAAGAAATCCGAGTCGCGTCGGTGCATCGAAAACCTGCTCGGCAATCTCGACCATTCCGCGGTTGAGCGAGCCTCCGCCGGTTAAAACCACGCCGCTCGAAATCTGTCCGCCGCCGCTGAAGACTTCCTGTGCAATAAGATGAAGCAATTCGACAGCGCGCGGCTGCATTATGTCGCACAAAATTTCTTTCGACAGCTGGCGCGTCTCCTGCCTGCCGACCGGCGTTATTTCAATTACTTCCTGCCGTTCGCCGTCTTTCATCAAAAATCCGGCAACGCAACCGTAAAAATGTTTGATTTTCGTCGCTTCGGGAATCGAAACTCTAAGCCCGACAGCGATGTCTTTTGTAAAGTGCATTCCGCCGAACGGAAAAACCGCCGTGTGCTGCACAGCACCGCGCCGAAAAATCATCAAACTCGAAACTTCCGCGCCGATATTGACCAGCGCGCAGCCGTATTCTTTATCGTTGTCGGTCAGCGTTCCGCCGCCGGCGGCGAGCGGTTCGAGCATCATACCTTCGATTTCCAAACCGGCTCGCGTAACGGCTTTGACGATGTTTTGTCTGCCCGCGCTCGGACTGCTGACAACGTGAATCCGGCTTTCAAGACGTGCGCCGCGCATTCCGATGGGTTCTATAATTCCGTCCTGACCGTCAATTATAAATTCCTGAGGCAAGCGGTCAACGATTTCCCAACCGGCTGGAAGCTGCATCGCGCTGGCAGATTCAAGCGAGCGTTCAACGTCTTCGGTCATAATCTCGCGTCCGGCGCCCGCAACCGCGACGACGCCGCTTTTGTTTTCCCCGCGCAGATGCTCGCCCGAAAGATTGACCGTTACTGTGTGAATTTCCAAGCCGCTCATACGCTTGGCGTCTTGCGTTGCCTTTTTGATTGTTTCGGCAACCGTATCGGTCGTCGTTACAATACCGCGCCTTAAGCCCCGCGATTCCGCTGACCCGAAACCGACAATGTTCATCGTGCCGTCGTCGGATGGTTCGCCGATAACGCACCGAACACGGCTGGTGCCGATGTCTAAGCCGACTGCTTGTATTTCACGATTCATTTGCTTTCAATTACGGACGTCGGTGTAGTTTTTCCAATTCGTAATTTTCACTTAACCCGAAAACCCAATGTCTCTTTTTGATTGCTTAGATTTACCGATTCAATTTCCTTTCCTCTGCCGACGATAATCTCCAAACCCTTTTGCAGACGCTTACCGAAGTTTTCTCTCGGCAAAGTAATCGTTACCGTTTCGCCAGAATCCGGCACGAGCGCCTGCGGTTTTTGCAAATCAACCAGTTTTACGGCGGAAACTCGTTTTGCCAGCTCAAAATCTTGCCATTCATCAAGCATTTTTAGGTAAATTTTTACGCGCTCCTGATTGTCTTTGACGGCTTTGTCGGTTTTGTTCTCGTCCCAGCCAAGCATAAAAAACGGCGGACGCCCTTCACCTTTGCCGACCGCGCCGAGAATTACGGCGTCTTCGTCAGCCCAATAATCGCCCGAATTTATTCGCACCACTGCGCGCGGCACTCGTTCGTTGATGTTGACGCGCAAACCGTCAGGCAGAATACGCGAGACAACCGCCGATTTAACGAGTGTAAATTTTTCGACGTCTTCTTTTATCTGCGTCAAATTCGCGTTCCAGACGCCGGATTTTTCAGCCTGGCGGCTGACCATTTTTTCAATGTCGTCTTTTGACAGGCGAGTAATACCGTTGATATTGATTGTCTTAACGTCAAAAAAAGACGAAGCCGCAACCGTCCGGTAACCTAAAAATGTTAAGAAACTGAGGCAAACGAAGATGCCAATGATAAAAACGAGCAGAACGAAAAAACCCGCCAAAGTTTCAGAACCTTTTTTCCGCGCGTTTGCGCTTCGTCTTTTCGCCGCCGTTCGATTTCTAACCGGTCTTTTTCGTGTTTGTGTCATCATAGATTTTAATTTGCCATAGAAAACATTTTTAAAGAATGCAAAGTGGAAAGTGTAGAATTCACAAAGAAATATCTTCTGTTTTTCATCTTCCGTTTTCCTTCTCTTTGTGTCCTCTGTGGCTAGATGTTTTCAAAACTTCCAAAATCTCATCCGAAAGCCCCGTAATGCTTCCGGCGCCCAAGGTTATAACCAAATCGTTTTCCTGCAAATCTTCGACAACTTTTTCCGCTGCCGTTTCAATATCGCCGATATAATTCACATTTTTGTGTCCGTATTGCTTGATGTTTTCGGTCAAAACTTCCGCCGTAATACCCGCAATCGGCTGCTCGCTCGCTGCGTAAATATCCAGCACGTAAAGCACGTCGGCATTGTTAAAAGCAAGCGCGAACTCGTCCATCAATTCTTCGGTTCTGGTGAAGCGATGCGGCTGAAAAACCACGACCGTCCGCCGCCCGCCCGAACCGTTTTTCGCCGCCGCTAATGTTGCGACGATTTCCGTCGGATGGTGTCCGTAGTCGTCAACGACCGTAACTCCTCGCGCTTCGCCTTTGAACTGAAAACGCCGGTTCGCATTTTTGAATCTGCCGAAAGCGGCAACAATTTTTTCAAACGGAACATCAAGTTCCAAAGAAACCGCGGTCGCCGCCAAAGCATTATAAACGTTATGTTTGCCCGGCACAGGCAAGTTTATCTCGCCCAAAACCTCAGTGCCTTTCCAAATTGTGAAAGTCGAGCCGAAGTTATCGTTATAAACAATGTTATGACCGGAAACATCCGCCTGCGCTGTCATTCCGTAAGTTACGCGGCGGCGTTTGATGCGCGGAATAATAAGCTGCACGTTCGGGTCATCGAGACAAATTACAGCCGCGCCGTAAAACGGAACTTTGTTGATAAAATCCGTAAAGCATTGAACAACGTCGTCCATTCCTTTGTAAGATTCCATATGTTCCTTATCAATGTTCGTAACTACTGAAAGCGTAGGATTTAACATCAAAAAAGAACGGTCACTCTCGTCGGCTTCGGCTACGAACCAATCGCTCGTGCCGAGTTTCGCATTCGAGCCGAGCGTATCTACGACGCCGCCGACAACCGTCGTCGGTTCTAACCCGGCATATCCGAGAATCGTCGCAATCATCGAAGTCGTCGAAGTTTTCCCGTGTGTTCCGGCAACGGCGACCGAATACGGTTTCAAAGTCATCAGTTCGGCAAGCATTTCGGCGCGCGGAATAACCGGAATTTTGTTTTCTTTTGCAAAGACGACTTCCGGGTTATCTTCTTTAACCGCCGATGAACGAACGACAACTTGCGCTTCGCCGACGTTTTCCGCCGCGTGTCCTTCGTAAATAATCGCGCCTAATTTTTCAAGGCGTTCGGTGTTTTTCGATTTCTTCACGTCCGAGCCGGAAATGCTGAATTCGAGATTGCACAAAACCTCCGCAATGCCGCTCATACCGATGCCGCCGATGCCGATAAAGTGAATTTTCTTTACGTGCCGAAACATTTCGATTTTGGATTTTGGATTTTGGATTTTTTGAAATCTTCAATCTAAAATCATTTTCCCTTTTGCCGAATACTCAATAAATAAAAACTACGCTCGCTTTATCTGCGTTTATCTGCGGCTAATTCCTCAATTAAATCAACCGTAACTTCCGCAGCATCTCGCCGCGCCATTTTGCACGCCGCTGTTTCCATTGCCGTAATCATTTCCGGCTTTTCAATCAAATCTGTAATCTCGCGGGCTAAAATTTCTCCGCTCAAATCCTTCTGCAAAATCATTCGCGCCGCACCTTGATTTACAAGTGCTTCGGCGTTTTTGCGCTGGTGGTCGTCGGCGGCGGTCGGCAGCGGTATCATAATCGCCGCTCGTCCGGCGGCGCAAACTTCCGCGCAAGTCGTTGCGCCCGCTCTGGAAATTATCAAATCAGTTTTGGCAAATTCCGAAACCATATCGGAAATATAACGCCGAGTTTTCGCTGTTTCCCAATCGTTTTCCGCGTAACATTTTTCAACCGTTTCAAAATCCGTTTCGCCCGTCTGATGCGTTATTTGCAGCTTATTTTTGAACGCCTGCAAAAAATTCAAAGCGTCAATCATCGCGTTATTGATAGCGCGCGCTCCCTGCGAACCGCCGAAAATCAGCACCGAAAATTTGTTATTGTTTCTGGCTTTCGGCACGATGTCAAAAAACTCGCGTCTGACTGGATTGCCGGTAACAACCGCTTTTATGCCAAAGAATTTCACAGCTTCTGGAAAAGCGAGCGCGGCTTTTGTAACAAACGGCGCAAGCCTTCGATTTGTAAAACCCGGAAGCGCGTTCGAGTCCATAACAAGCGTCGAAACGCGCATCAAACTTGCCATTAAAAGAACCGGACCGGAAACATAACCGCCTGCGCCGACAACTGCGTCGGGCTGAAAATCTTTTATCAAACGGCGCGCTTCGAGAAAACTTTTCGGCAAAACAAACAAACTCTTTAATTTTCCAAGAAGACCGACATTTTTCAGACCTGTGCTGTTTATCAAAGAAAGTCTAAAACCGTTTTCAGGAACTATTTTCGTCTCCAAACCTTTTGTCGTTCCTACAAATCTCACTTCGGAATTCACGTCGCGCCTTAGAATTTCTTTCGCAACGGCAATTCCCGGATAAATATGCCCGCCCGTTCCTCCAGCGGCAATTAGAACCTTCATAAATTCCTGTTTTCAAATTGCTCGCGCCCTTGTCAGTTTCTCGTGTCTGTTCGGCATTCTTTCCGTTTCCATACTTTCAGCAATACCTTGTCCGGCATATTGCGAAATGTTCAGCAAAATCCCGACGGCAAACAGAGTTACGACAATCGAAGAACCGCCGTAAGAAATAAACGGCAAGGGAATTCCTTTAGCGGGCAGAATCGAAACGACAACGCTGATATTAAACAAAGCCTGCACGATAATTCCCGTAATAAGTCCGATTCCCAAAAGCATTCCGAAACGATCGGGTGCATGTAAAGCCGCGCGCGCGCCGCGCCACAACAGAAAACCGAAAGCCAGAACGACCGCAAGAGTTCCGATTAAACCGAGTTCTTCGCCGACAACCGCGAAAATAAAATCCGAATATGGATACGGCAGATAAAAAAGTTTCTGCTGACCTTTGGCAAAGCCTTCGCCCAAAATTCCGCCCGAACCGATGGCGTAAAGCCCTTGCACGACTTGGTAACTACCGTCGCTGGCGTTTTCCCAGGGATTTATAAAAGCAAAAAGCCGCTTCATCCGCCACGGCGACAAAACCAGAAACGAAACACCGATTAGCAAAAGAGTTCCGACCGTTACGGTGATGTGCGTCCATTTCGCGCCCGCCGCAAAATACAGGGTAACGAAAATCGAGCATAAAACCATCGCCGTTCCCAAATCCGGCTCAAGCAATATCAATCCGCCCAAAAGGATTAAAGCCGACGCGCACGGCAAAACGGTTTCTTTTATTTCGCCCACCAGATCTTCGTTTTTCGTCAGATAATAAGCGAGAAAAATCGGCAGCGAAATTTTTGCTATTTCCGAAGGCTGAAACGACATTCCCGAAAACCGTATCCAACGCCGCGCGCCATTGATTGGCGGAAAACCGAAAACCAAAAGCAACAGAATAACCGTAACCGCCAAAATGCCGTACGCGACTGTTTTACTTTCAAAACGGCGATAATTTATCTTGCTCATCAGATACATTACCGCCAAGCCGAGCAAAGTAAAACCTAACTGCTTGTAAAAATATGTAAATTGACTTTCGCCCTGCGTTTCCTTAAGCGCAATCATCGCCGAGGCGCTGTAAACCATAATTGAGCCGAACACGGCGAGACCGGCGGCAACCGCAAACATCAGCCAATCGATTCGGAGCTTTTTCGTCATTTCTGTTGAGTTCAAAGTTCAAGATTCAAAGTTCCAAGTCAAAAGCTGCAATTACAACTTTGAGCCTTGAACTTTGAACTTATTTCCAAAACTTCCTGCTTAAAAACATTTCCTCTCTGCTCAAAACTTTTGAACATATCAAAGCTGGCGCACGCCGGAGCAAGCAGAACCGCATCGCCCTTTTCAGCCGTTTCAAAACTTTTTAGAACTGCGTTTTTCATATCATTCGCGCGGACGATTTCAGCGTGATTCTTTAATTGATTTTCTATGTTTTCGGCATCTTCACCGATTACGACTAATTTCCGCACAGATTTTTCAATCAAATCGGCAAGCGGCGCATACGGCGCATTTTTTCCGCGCCCGCCCAGAATTAAAATTATTTTGCCGTCGTCTTCGCTTAATGCTTCAATGGCTTTCAAAGTCGCGTCAACGCTCGTTGCCTTTGAGTCGTTGTAAAATTTTACGCCTTCAATTTCGGCAACAAACTCAATGCGATGCTCAACGCCCGTGAAATTTTTCACCGTTTCGCGCATCGAATCCGGCGCCGCGCCGCACGCCAAACCAGCCGCGAAACTCGCCAAAACATTTTCAACATTGTGCAGACCGCGCAGAAAAATCTCATCGCGTGTCGTCAAAATTTTTTCTCGTCCGTCTGTGCGGCAGACCAAATCCCGATTACGCAAAAACAAACCTTCGTCCAATTCTTTTTTAACCGAAAACAAAACCACGTTCGCTTTCAAATTGTTTGCCCAACTCCTCGTGATTTCGTCGTCGGCGTTTAGAACCGCAGCATCTTCCGCCGTCTGATTCATAAAAAGACGATGTTTGGCGGCGGCGTAATCCGTAAAAAAATCGTAACGGTCAAGATGATTCGGCGTAACATTTAAGGCGACGGCGATGTTGGGGCGAAAATCTTTGATGGTTTCGAGCTGAAAACTCGAAAGCTCAACAACTGTCCATGTTTTATCAGTTGAAGTTTCAGCCAGAGAAACTAACGGCGTTCCGATATTTCCGCCGATTTGCGTTTCAATTCCGGCGTTTTTCAAAATCTCGCCGATCAAAGTCGTTGTCGTCGTTTTGCCGTTGCTGCCCGTAATTCCGACAATGCGACCTTTCAAAAATCTGTAAGCAAGTTCGACTTCGCCGATAACTTCGCCGTCTTTGCGGTTGACGTAGCGCGCCGGAACGACGCCGGTCGGAATGCCTGGAGAAATAACAACCAAATCAATCTGGTCGAGCAGCCAGGAGGGAATTTGCCCGTCGAGAAGACCGACGTTTTCAGTTTTTAAAGAACGCGCCTCAATCGTCCATTCGGCAATCGGTTTTTTGTCGTGAAGCGCAACGATTGCGCCGTGCTTTGCCAGAAACCGGGCAGATGCCGCGCCGGATTTTCCCGCTCCGAGAACTAAAGTTTTTCTGCCTTCTAAAAGCATTTCACTTTTTGTCCTTTATTTTTGCTCATCGTTTTTCACCGCAACTTCAATGTTGACAAACTCAACAGCGCAAAAAGAATCGCTATAATCACAAAACGGAAAACAATTTTCGGCTCTTTCCAGCCCGACATCTCGAAATGATGATGAATCGGCGCTGCACGGAAAAAACGCTTGCCGACTGCGGTTTTCGGGTTTTTCGTCAATTTGAAATATGAGACCTGGATTAACACCGATATGGCTTCGATAATAAAGACGCCGCCGATAAACGGCAATAGAAATTCCTGTTTCGTTAAAATCGCCACTGTTCCCAAAGCGCCGCCGATTGCCAGAGAGCCGACATCACCCATAAAAACCTGCGCGGGCGGCGCGTTATACCACAAAAACCCCAAAGCCGCACCGAGCATCGCGCCGCAAAAAACCGTCAGTTCCGCCGCTTCCGGTTTGTGCGTGATGTCGAGATATTCCGCCCAGCGCCGGTCGGCTGAAACATAAGTCAACGCGGTCAAAGCTGACATTGCGATAAACGTCATACTCGCAGCCAATCCATCAATACCGTCGGTCAAGTTCACCGCATTTGACGAACCCAAAAGAACGAAAACGATAAAAATCAAATAAACCAGCGGATAAACACAAGTTACGCAAGGGTCTGTCAAAGCCGTCGCCTTGAAAAACGGAATGCTTAGATTCCAAGGGTAATTGGCGAAATACCAGAGACAACCCCAAACAACCAGAGCAGTCACCAATTGCCCGAGTAATTTTTGCCGCCCGGTCAAACCCTTACTGCGTTTTTTGACGATTTTTATGTAATCGTCCACAAAACCGATGACGCCGAACGCTGTCGTTGCGCCGAGCGCGAGCCACAAATAAAGGCTGTCGAGCCGCGCCCAGAGAATCGTCGAAATAAAAACCGCGCCGATTATCAACACGCCGCCCATCGTCGGCGTTCCTTTTTTGGCTTGATGCTCTTCGGACAATTCTTCGCGGATTTCCTGTCCGACATTCAGCGCGGCAAGTTTGTTGATAACCTTTCCGCCGAACAGAAGCGAAATTAAAAGCGCCGTTATCATCGCCCAAGCCGTGCGAAAGGTCAGATACTGAAAAACGTTTAAGCCTTTGAAAAAATATGACTCGCCGCCGGCGCCGTATTGTCTGTAAATAACTTGATATAAAAGGTAGTAAAACATTAGTTTGATTTAGGGTTTCGGAATTTGGATTTTGAATTTTGTCCGTCCATTTATTTTTCGTTTGAAATATCAAATCCTAAATCAAAACTAACATCAGTTTCTACTCGCGCGCATCTGCGATTTTATTTTTCCAATGAAAATTTTTTCAGCAATTTCTCAACCACTCTTTCGGTCCGCACGCCGCGTGAGCCTTTGACTAAAACCAAATCGCCTGCTTTTATTTCACTCGCCAGAAATTCGCCCGCTTCGTCCGAACTGTCAAAAAACTTTGTTTGGCTCAAACCGTTTCTTCTCGCACCGTCGGTCAAATCTTGCGCCAAACCGCGCACGCCGATTAAAAAATCAATTCCGCTTTTTGCAAGTTTCTCGCCCGTCTCGCCGTGGATTTCCTTTTCTGCTTCGCCCAATTCAAGCATCTCGCCCGAGACGACAATTCTGCGCTTTGCGGATTTTCCGCCGTCAGTCAGAGTTTTTACCATTCCTAAAAGCGCGGCGGGATTCGAGTTATACGAATCGTTAATAACCGTAAAGCCTTCTGCAAAATGCAAAACTTCTCCGCGCTGCGGAGGCGGGGCAACCGTCCGAAGCGCACCGGCGATTTCCCGCGCCGACATTCCGAAAATGTAACCGACCGCCGCCGCCGCCAGCGCGTTCAAAATATTGTGTTGCCCTGAAAGCTGCAGCAAAACTTCGGCTTCGCCGTTTGGTAAATTTAGAACAAAATGAGTTTCGCCGAAACGCTTCATCTCAATCGCGCTTGCCGAAACGTCCGCTTCATTTTCGATTCCAAAAGTAACGGATTTACCTTTCGATAATTGGCGCATTTGCAAAACACGAAAATCGTCTGCGTTCAAAACAGCCGTTCCGCCTTCTTTCATATTTTCGACGAGTTCGGCTTTGGCACGCGCCACGTTTTCAATCGAGCCGAGATGCTCGACGTGAACCGGCAAAACATTTAGTTCAACCGCAATATCGGGCGGCGTAATACGGCATAAACGTTCGATCTCTTTGTTGGGCGTTGACATTCCCATCTCCAAAACGGCAATGTCGTAGCTTTTGTCGTTTGCCAAATTCAAAACCGTCAAAGGATGTCCTAAACCGTTGTTGTAATTTTTAATGTTTCGCAAAACTTTGCGTCCCGACTTTTGCAAAACGTGCGCCGTCAATTCTTTAGCGGTCGTTTTTCCGGCGCTGCCTGTTATCGCTACAACCGGTTTGTTCCATTGGAGATAAACGCCGTGCGCCAGTTTTTGAAACGCGGCAATTGCGTCTTCGACAAAAATCAGTCGGTCTTGAAATTTTTCTAACCCGGCGCGATGTTCGGCAAATCGGTCGGGACGCGCAACGCAGGCAATTGCGCCTCGTTCAAAAGCCTTTGGAATATATTTATGCGCGTCTTGAAACTCGCCGTTGAAACAATTGTTTTGAAATTCGGGCGGCGAAAAGGCAAAAAAAACTTCGCCCGCTCGGACTTCGCGCGAGTTAATCGCAAACGATTGAACTTCTGTTTGAAGCAAAGCGGGATTAAGTTTAGAAGCATCCGCGTCCATATATTTTATAACCTTTTCGAGTTTCAAGTTTTTGGTTTCGCCTTTTCCGTCGCGCCTGACGACTTATTTTTAACATCGCCTTTCGGTTTCTCCGCATTTATCACAGCCGTTTTCTGCCGCTGCTGCTTCGGCAAATCTTTTTCTTCAACAAGTGTTGATTTTTTCTCTTTTTTCGATTCTACTGCTGCCGAAACTTTTAATTTTTCGCTTTTCGCCTCTTTTTCAAACGTTTTCGTCGAATTGTTTTCCGCCTCGATAATTTGGTGCGTCGAAGTCGGCGCGATTTCAATTTCAGCCGGAACTTCCGTCTGCGCCGTCAAAGTTTCCTGATGAATATCCGTGTCGGGCGCGACGTTCAATTCAGGCAAAACTTGTTCGGCAATTCGGCGAAAAACCGGCGCAGAAACTTGACCGCCGTCGCGCGCGCCGCCCGTCGGTTCGTCCAACACAACGGCGATGACAACCGACGGATCGTCGGCGGGCGCAAAACCGATAAATGACGAAACGTATTTATTTTCGTTGTATCTTTTTATTCTCGCGTCGTATTTCCAAGCCGTTCCGGTTTTGCCCGCTGACGTATAACCATCAAGCTGCGCCCGTTTTGCCGTTCCTTTCAGCACAACTTGTTGCAGCATTTGCCGCAGACCGCGCGCCGCTTCGGGACGGACAATCTGCGTTTTTTCAACTTCCCGGTTTTGAAAAACTTTTCCGTCCGCGTAGCGAATCTCTTTGATTATATGCGGTTTGACGCGCTGACCGTCGTTGGCAATAGTCGCGTAAGCCATCGCCGCCTGCAAAGCCGTAACGTTTAATTCGTAGCCGATTGCCATCGAAGCGAGCGAGTCGCCGAACCAGGTCTCCGGCGGACGAATCTGACCGCGCGCTTCTGCCGGAAGCTCAACACCGGTCGGTTCACCGAATCCGAATCCGAGAGCATAATTATAAAATTTTTCTTTGCCAAGTCCGAGAGCCGTTTTTATCGCCGCGTAATTACTTGAAACCGCCAGGGCTTCGCCGTAAGACATCGTTTTCGTAGCGTGCGGGTCATCGAAACGATGTCCGGCAACTTCTATAAAACCTTTGCTGCAATCGATTAAACCGTCGGGGCGAATCAATTTTTCCTGCAGCGCTCCGCCGTATGTAACCAATTTAAAAACCGAGCCGGGCGAATACATACTCTGCACCGCACGATTTACCAACTTTTCCGGCGCGGCTTCGTTAAATTTGTTCGGGTCGAAAGTCGGGTAGTTTGCCATTGCCAGAATCTCGCCGTTTTTCGGGTCTAAAACGATTGCCATTCCCGATTTGGCATTTGCCGATTTGACGCCTTCTTCGAGCGCTTGTTCGGTTTTGTACTGAATTGAATTGCTGAGCGTTAAGACAATATCTTTCGGCGGTTCGCGTTCGTCCTCGGTTTCAGATTCGTCATAAACTCTGCCCAAACGGTCGCGGTCTTGCCATTTTTTCAACACCGCGCCGTGAAGCAATTCTTCCTGCGATTGCTCGATTCCGGCTTGTCCGACATCTTCCGTGTTGCTGAAGCCGACGACCTGCGCCGCCAGAGTTTTATACGGATAACTGCGTTTTTGCTCTTCTCTCCAGTGAAGTCCGGCAAAACGCGGCTCGTCAAACTTTTGTAGGTCAACGTCTTTGAGCGTTTCGTTTATTTTTTGCGCGGTGTCTTCGTCGAGTTTTCGCGCCAGATACACAAAGCGTTTGCCTTTTTCTTTGGCTTCGGTCAAATCTTTCAAAATGTCGTTCGGTTTGACTTTCAGCGCGGCGGCGACTCGCTTTGCGGTTGCCTCAACATCTTCGATTTCAGTTGGGTCTGCAAACAGCGATTTGGCGTTGACGCTCATTGCCAGCGCGCGTTTCGAGCGGTCGTAAATCGTCCCGCGCAACTGTTTGCTTTTGACTTGATTACGACGCTGGTCGAGCGCTTGCCCGAGCAGCCATTCGTGTTGATTTACCTGAAGATGCACAAGCCGAACGCCGATGCCGCCAATCCATAAAATAAAAAACGCGACAATCAACATAAATCGCGTGAAAATCGTCTGCGTAGTGTCTTTTCTGCGATTGGTTTTTTGTCGGCGTTCGTACATTTTTCGATTCGTTTCCTGAAAATTATTACCGCAATTTTTGGTGTGTAAATTATTTTTGGCTCTATAGTAGTTAAGCATATTTTGACATAGGCTAAGCTACTATAATGCAACAACTAAACCGTTATTATCGGCGTTCTCGAATTTCAGAAAAGAAATTTCGTGAAATTATCAAGTGTTTCGCACT